>Ga0185299_10001053_pt1 | contig 60953 bp, 45 predicted proteins | sample PaiPotPPA55metaG_FD_128002 | JGI IMG/M metagenome (GOLD analysis project Ga0185299, IMG submission 128002) | Iron sulfur acid spring bacterial and archeal communities from Banff, Canada, to study Microbial Dark Matter (Phase II) - Paint Pots PPA... ... | reverse complement strand
CCGGCCGCGTGGTTCTTCCTTCCGCGGGTTTCTATTGCGCCAGTAAATTTGCTCTCGAGGCGCTGGCCGAGTCGTACAGCTACGAACTTGCCGCGCAAGGAATAGAATCCGTGATTGTCGAACCTGGGGCTTACGAGACTGCTGTCTTCGGCAACAGCGTAACGGCTGCCGATGTGGCTCGGACCAATACGTATGGCGCTGCCAAGGAGTTTCCGGCGAAGTTAAACGGGGCACTTTTATCCACGGTTGGCAACGCTCAAGAAGTGGCGGACGCGGTTCTGCGGATTGTTGAAACTCCCGCTGGAGAGAAGCAGCTGAGGTATCGGATCAGCGCCACAAGCTTCGGTGTTGATGAGATCAACGCCCTCTCAAGGCAAGTGCAAGCCAGCCTGCTGGAAGCCTTCGGTATCGCTGCCGACACTAAATTCATCAAAGGTAAAGCCGTCGGCTCAGTCTAGCTCTCTCTTGCACAAACCTTTTGGATTTCGTCGAACGCGATGGCAAGCGGACTCACGCTCTAAACGACGCGAACACTCCTGCATCAATCCAGCGGTACACAATTCGATCCGGACGTGGTGAAAAGCTTCGTCCGTTTCGCCCAATCTGAAATGTCTGCTGTAGTGGAAGCGGTCGGCGTCTCGGGTACCGATACTTTCTAGAGATTCACTCGGACCGCAGGCTAGGACACATCACCCAAAACAGGGCGCCCCCGGACTTTCTTCCTGCTCTTGATTCCCCCGAGCGATACTTGTTCCAATCGCCGAGCAATTGCGATCCGTGGACAGGACCAGGCGCGACAACCTTCAAGATCAGGAGGTCCAACGCGCCTTGGGGGGAGGTCGGTTTTTGACGGCGTCATCGCTGCGCCCTCGCACTGCACCCGTGTCAGGTCCGCGATAGTCGACAGTCTCGAGAGCCGACAGCGTACAATTGGAGTGCTTGGTCGTCAAACGGAAGCGCTCTTGAAAGCAGGCTCATGCAGGATATAGTCGATTGGCACCAACCGCCGCGGCGCCATCGCCGTCTGTTTTTCCTCGTTCTAGCCATCCTTGCGATCGTCATTTTCAGCAGCCGAACGGCTCTATCGTATTACGTTGATTCCCTCTGGTTCGGTTCGCTCGGTTACGGGGAAGTATTCCGGAAGACTCTCACTCTGCAATGGACATTCTTTGCGGCATTTTTTGCTGTCGCATTTCTCTTTCTGTATGGATGGTTCCTTGCATTGAGGAGAGCTTACCAATCCGATTTGCCGGACGACTACAGGATCGTCATCGGCGGCCAGCCGTTGACGCTACCAGTTGCGCGCATCCTGCACCTACTTGGTCTCGGGGTCTCCCTGCTCATCGCTCTCGTGACGGGGGCCAGCAACATGATGGAGTGGCCGACGTTCGCGCTTTATTGGTACGCGACACGCGCGACTGGTGGCGCGGTGGATCCGATCTTCGGCAAGAAAATCAGCTTCTATCTGTTCGCTCTGCCCGCCTGGCAGCTCATCACCGGCTGGCTGCTATCCCTAGCCGTAATTGCCTGTGTGATTGCTGCCTTCTTCATTTTTCTTACTGGCGGTACAACAATTCTCTCGGGACGCCGAAGCAGGTACACCATCACCTCCCAGCGGTGGCGTGGATTCTCCATTGCATTTGGGTTCCTTTTGCTGGTCCTCGCGATGCGGGCGTATATCGCTCGATTCGAGCGACTGTTCGACGAACATACGATCTTTGGCGGCGTCACCTACACCGATGCGCACGTCATGCTTCCTGGAATGCTCGTCGTCTGTGCCGCGCTAGTTCTTGGTGCTGCGATCGCAACCATCAACGTCGTGGCGATGCCGCGGGCGCGCTGGTTGGCGGCAGCAGTCGCTCCAGCCGCAGTCTGTTATCTCGCACTTCAGATCGTTGGCTGGTACGTCAGCAACTTTATCGTGAAACCCAACGAACTGGTTCGCGAGCGACCCTACATTTCCTACAATATTGACCTAACGCGGCAGGCCTATGGACTAGACCGACTTGCGCAACGCGAATTTCCCGCTGAGACGACCGTCGAGTCGGCCGATCCGGCAAACAATCAGGCTACGCTGCAGAACATCCGACTGTGGGACTGGCGGGCACTCCAGGACACATTGCGTCAGATTCAGGAAATTCGAACCTACTACGACTTTCCCGATATCGATATCGATCGCTATGAAATCAACGGGACAACGCGTCAGGTGATGCTTGCCGCACGCGAGCTCAACGTCGAAAAGCTCCCGGAGAGCAGCCGCAATTGGATCAACGAGAGACTTATTTATACGCACGGCTACGGTATCACCATGAACCCTGTGAATGGGTTCACTTCGGAAGGGCTGCCGACACTGATCTTGAGTAACATGCCCATTCAGAGCACGGTGCCGAGCATCGGTGTAAAGCGTCCGGAGATCTATTTTGGCGAGCTCACGAATACCGACGTGTACGTGAAGACGCGGCAACAGGAATTCAACTACCCGCAAGGCCAGACGAACAATTTGACGTCCTACGAGGGCAATGGCGGCATCCTCCTCGGCAATTTCTTTCGGCGACTCTTGATCGCGGCCGACCGAGGTGACCTGACGAAACTGCCGTTCAGTGACGACATCAACCGGGAGAGCCGTCTGCTGATGCGTCGCAACGTGCGTGATCGTGTGGCAGCGCTCGCGCCATTTCTCACGTACGAGTCGGATCCGTACATCGTTGTCGGCGACGATGGTCGGCTGTCGTGGATTATGGACGCGTTTACGACCTCCGACAGCTATCCCTACTCCCGCCACTATGCGTTAGGCGACATCCCCGTCAACTACATGCGGAATAGCATTAAGGTGGTGATCGACGCCTACGATGGCACCACAACGTTTTATGTGTTTGACTCGCAGGATCCAATCATCATGACGTATCGGCAGATTTTTCCGAATTTGTTCCAAGATGCAGCAGCCATGCCGCCCACGCTGCGCAAACACGTGCGCTATCCGGAATTGTTGCTCAAGCTGCAGGCGGCCGTATACGGCCTTTATCACATGACCGATCCACAAGTGTTCTACAACCGCGAGGACCTGTGGACGGTCGCTTCGGAAGTCGGCATGGACGAGTCTGGTCAGCAGAAGACGCAGCCGATGGAGCCGAACTTCGTGCTGATGAAACTGCCGGGCGAAACGGCGGTCGAGTTCGTGGAAATTCTGCCATTCACGCCGGCGAACCGAAACAATCTGATTGGCTGGATTGCTGGACGTAGTGACGGCGAAAAATACGGTACGTCGGTGGTCTATGACTTCCCAAAAACGAAGCTCGTCGACGGCCCCCTGCAGATCGAAGCGCGAATCGATCAGAACGCGCAGCTATCGGGGCAATTGACCTTGTGGAATCAGCAAGGATCCCACGTACGGCGAGGCACCCTGCTGGTCATTCCGTGTGGGCACGCGTTGTTGTATGCCGAGCCAATCTACCTGCAGGCCGAGCGCAGTCCGATGCCGGAGTTGCGTTTGGTGGTGCTTGCGCTGCAAGACCGGCTCGCTTATGGACCGACATTCGAGTCGGCGATGAAGGCTCTCTTTGGGGGAGAGGTCTCGTCGCTCAGCGGAACAACTGCCGCGGAACCGGAACGAGGCGCAGCAACGCCGGCTGCCGCGACCAAGCCCGTAGGGGACTTGAACGCGCTCATCACGGGAGCGGCCAAAGACCTCGCCGACTACCAGCGACTTACGGCTGAAGGCAAGCTCGGTGAGGCTGGACAGAAGCTTGAACAGTTAAAGCACAAGCTCGACGAGCTGAGCGCGCATCAAAAGTGATGGTTCTCTTCAGGATTCGGTTCGTTGCCGAATAATTCGCGACACAATTCTCCGAAAGCGGTGCGCCTGACCATCGCCACTACCTTGAGTTGCGCATGCTCCGGCCGAGTTCCAGCGCGGTCACAGTCTTGGGCAGTGGGCGATGGTTTTGAGCGACTTGCCTCTTTTGTTCGAGGTAGGTTTCAATCGCAGTCGGCAAAAGAACGCGATTCGCATTCTTGAGGGCCTCAACCTGGGCGACGGCGAGATTGTTCGCTTATCCGTTCTATCAACGGCGATCGGAGTCGCTTGCTTCAACTCTGCGGTGGCGGGCGCTCTACATCTTCATGCCAGGCATCGAGTTGTTCTCCATACCGTGGTCGTCGACCATAGCGACACCCCAAACCTTCGCCGGATCGGTTTCAAAGGGGTAGACGTGTACCATCCACCCGGAAAGGTGTGGCTTGAAGTAACCACCGGCCGCTGTACAAGCCTCCTCGGTAGTGATTGAGCCGGTCAGCCCGAAGGTTGGATCACCCATGAGCCAGTTGCGCTCTTCGGGGTGGGGTGGAACACACATATTCAGGTGCACATGCCATTGCGCGATCGAGAGGGGAATGCGAGCGTTCAGCTCATCGTCCGTCGCACCATAACGCGCCATGTACATGACACCGGTAAGTTTATATCCGGGGCTCCGTCCCTCAATTTTTGTGTAAAGCAGGGCCGGCGGCTGGTCAGGGTCAAATCGCTCTTTGTCGCCTAAATTTGAGGATTCCCGGATGAAGTGGTAGACGTTCTGGCGCTGGTCCGGCATAAAGATCGTGTAGCCGTCGGCTTCAGCCTTGCGATAGTCACGGTATCGCTCTGCTGCTTTCTTCGCCGCCGCCAGGATGGCGTCTGCGCGAGCCTGGTCGCCAGGAGCCAGTGGGCGCAGCTTGGTCATTGACATGTGGGGACCCATGTCAGTCATCGGTTCTGCCATGGGCTTGGCTCTGACCTCGTTATGCGCGATCCCAGCGCACACAATAATCAGGAAAGTTGAAAACACGACGGATCGGAGTAGAAACTTGATCATAACCTTATCCTTTCAACTGATATGAACTTGCGGCGACAGCTGCGTCACGTCTACCTCGGATCCAAGGTTGATTCACTCGGCCCTCGCTCGTTTTGTCCGTTGGCGCATTCGAAGAAGAAATAAAACCCTCGGCCGCTACGGAATTTCGCGCGCCACCGTGGGATCATTGGAATCGATGCGCAATGAAATTGGGGTATTTAGCGGCAAGTCGACGTTCGAACCTTTAGCAACAAATGCATCGTAGATTCTCTTTGCGGCGCCAAAATATCCGAAACCAATTGCCGTACCCGCGGATGCCTGTGCCGCGCCGGCACCGAGCAAGCCGAAGCCTTTCCGGCCTTCACCGGAGCGAGACCACGCTGTCTTCTGCGTAGTCATGTCCGCGACTCCTCTCGATGGGCCTATGAGTGAAGCCGGAGCGAGAAACCGCGCGAGAGTCGATGTCGTAGCTTTGATTTCGCCCTCCTTGCCGACGTCCAAACCTTCCGAACGCTCGGCTTGAATGCCTCCAACGGTTGAATCAATATCTCTCGACGTGCCGTCCGGCATCTGGACTGAGCGGAATGAAAACACGATGCTTCCGTTTTTCTTCATCCACCCTGCAGAGGAGGCTTTTTGGACCGTTCCCGTGATTTTGGTTCCTGCGGGATAGAGCAATTGATGGTCCGCTTGGAAGTACGGCTGCGAAACAACGGCCTCAATTTGCGCGCCCGCCGTGGACGTACTTGAGTTGACTGGGGTCAAGAGGTGAAGGTGGAGATAGTGGCTTGCTTGCAGAGACACTGCATCAGACTGAACTGGCGCGACTATCGACACCGGTTCGAGCAGGGCGGCGTCAAAGACGGTGCCTTGATCGATGAATTCTGGATGATATGGCAAGCTGGTTACGACGGCTTCGCCCAATCGCTGCACCTTATTCGGTTCACGCAGCGGGGCTATCGCGCCCTTGAGTTTTTGGCGGGTTCCGGGACGCTGCGACTTAGGAAGATATTGCGAATTCGCCACACGACCAAGGCCGGCAGCGGAATCGCTGTGAATCGGCACCGTCGTTCCATCGGAAAGCACCAGTTGATTGAATGTTACCTGCGCCGTCTTAGGCGGGGTAAAGTCGCCATTTAGGAGTCTTCGGGTACGCTTGCGCATTGGAGCTTTGCTAATGGCAGAAACATGTCCCTTCATCGTTGAGCCTGCAGGGATCGCGAGAGCTTCTCCGGCGTAGACCGGCTCAATCAACTTTGCGGTAATGGGCTGCCCTACAGCTTTAAGGCGGACTCCTTTCTCTAGCGCGGCACGGAGATCATTGCCGGGCTCTACAACTAAAGTTTTCTTTTCGGAACCTGTCTCTTGGGCGCGCATTGGAATGCTTATGAGGCCAAAGACTGAATAGGAAATTAAAATCCACACAACGCTGCGTTTCATAGTGTCCCTCGTCTCGTATCAAAATTCGGGCGCTTTCCCCCGGAGCGACCGTCCTGCATTCGAGGAACTTAGGCAAAGCTTACTTAGAGGGAAGAAGGTGTGCGGCGAGGATGTGTGGACGGAATGTAAGGAATTGAATGGAGCCTTAATCGCAGAGCGAGCGAGATTACTTCGCGTGATGGTTGCGATTGGTCACGGGCGCTTCGCCTGGACCTGGCATTCGGTGGAGAGTTCGTTAAGGCCCCACCCGCCACCCAAAGCTTCGATTAACTGCATACTTCTTGTCATCTGCTGCATGCGGAGCAAGGGACCGCCGGCCAATTTGTCAGTGAGATCGCTTAACCAAATATCTCGAGGGCGGTGTGCGTCGTGTTCTAGTGGAATTCGGCTCAGGCGGCTTGTTTGCTGGCAAATCTCACGCTCAAAATTGAGCTTATTGCAGCGATCCCACCGAAGAAAATTACAAGTGCTAGGTCGTCTCCGCTCGTAACTTTCCCGAGACGAAACAACATGTAACCGACGGCCAGATTGAACAGTGCCCAAACGACGTTCACGGTTGACGATGACAACCCTTTTCCGGGAGGGTGAGCGAATGGTGTCGGGAAGCGGTCGCCTGAAATTCCATGCACGAAATGAGGCACGAAATTAGCGAGAAACATCCCCGCAAGGAAGCAGGCGATGTAGTTATACCGGTTCACCATGGTTTTTCCTTTCGATTCGCCACATTGGAAAGGTCATAGGTCAGGGCACCAGCGCGAGGTTACTTCGATTCTCTTCGCTGAGTGGGATACAACTCCTGCAATGTTGAGGGGGCTCACATGTTTAGTCCTAACGGATAAGCGAAAGCCCTATAGCGCGGTGCTATGCTCGGGCTTTGAGATCCCGTCTCCATGAGCGCCTATGTCCTGTGCGGAGGGTAACTGGACAACGATTTCGAGGCCCGCAGGCTGGAGGTTTTCGGCGCGGATCGTACCGCGGTGCATGCGAATCGCTTCAGAAGCAATCGCGAGCCCCAGACCATTCCCTCTCGTTGCCTCCCCTTCCCCGTTTATCCGATAGAAGGGCTGAAATATTGCCTGGAGCGAGTCTTCGGGAACCCCAGGACCGTAGTCCCGGACAGAAAGAAACGCTAGCGGCTCCGAAGTGCTTCGATGGATTTCAAGAACAATCTGGACATCGCTTCCCGGCCGCGTGAAGCGGACTGCGTTACGAATGATGTTTTCACAGGCGCTTCTAAGGGCGTGGGGATCGGCATTCTGGAGAATGATCGAACCGGTGGTATGGAGACTGACGGATTTGCCGAGAGCTTGTGCTTCGAAGTTGCAGTCGGCCACCACTTCCTCGACGAGCTGAGCGAAGTCCACGTCCTCTCTCTCCGAAGGCGAAAACCGGGCTTCCAGGCGCGAGAGCGTCAAAAGCTGTCCCATCAGCAGATCGATTCTCACAACATCACGATCCAGACGCTGAAACAGATCGTCAGAATCGGCAGGGAAACGATTTCGTAGAAGAGCCAGAGAGATATTAATGCGAGCCAGGGGAGAGCGCAGTTCATGCGATACCGAGTTCAGAAGTTTCTTTTGCGTTTGAATCAGTGAGTCAAGCCGACTAACCATCGAGTCGAAGTCTTTTGCGAGAGCTGCCAATTCGTCAAAGCGCCGGGAAACGGAAGACGGCACCCGCGCACTGAGATCGCCTTGCGCGACTCTTCTAGCCGTCGACTGAATGCTGTAGATCGGGGAGGCAATATGATAAGCGAGCCCGAGGCAAAGTAACGTAACCAAAAGGACTAAGGAAATGCTAAAAGGGAGCCCATCGCCAAGCAGGATGTCTGCCATCTGACGCAAATTGGACTTCAGGTAGAGCATCAATACGTACGGATGCCCTGAGGAAGAGACAAACTTGTAGGCCGCGATACGGGCTCGAAAAACGACCAGTTGGCCATCCTTTGTCGCGCGCACAACTCGAAGACCGTCGTCCGATATGGGCCGCGACAGCACATCTTTATTGGAATTGAATCCGTCGAGCAGAAGGAGTTGCCGTTCGCGCTTGTTGTCATCGGTCTGCGTAAAGCGAGCAAACGCCTCGGGGCCGCCCGATTCATATGCCTTAACGGCCTCCTCGGCGAGGATAGGCGCAACCGTTGCGTACATGTTTGGAGCTGACACCTGCCTCATGCCCGTCAAGCGAGTGCCGAGAAGCACGATCGCGATCATGCCCCAGGCGGTCAGCCAATACCAAAAAAAGATCTTCAGGAAGAGCCGGTACATGGGAACTCTCGCCCTCACCCTGAGGAGTCTCGCTTGAAGGTTAAGAGGCAAAGTCTTCCTTCCTGCTCAGCGCAAGCCAGTTAAATGTATACAATACAACCCGCTCTCCGCACAGCCCTCCGCCCAAGAGCTAACAAATCCTTACAGACGCTCTACCCTTCCTGGCTGCACCACCCTCAAGCTCCCCATATTCTGCATACAGGAACACTTTATCTTGCGTGGAGGGCTATGACTTCCTGTCGTATCGGTTCAGGGCGCTCGTGCGCCGTCGTATTACTTGCGACCGCCATTTTTTGTCTTCATCCGCGCTCTATCGCCGCACAGAATTTGAAAGCCAAACCGGCGCCGACCGATCCTTCAGACGCGGCACCTTCCTCGATATTCCATGGAGATGAACTCCAACCTGCTTGGCAAGACTTGACTGGCGACCCTTTGCCCGATGCACCCCTGCGGGAGGGACAGGCACAAGGGCAAGACCACAACGCCGTGGCGCCTTCGAGCCTTCAACCGAACCAGGTGCTGGGGCTGCCTCCAACGCTAACCAGAACCCCTTTAGCCGGCAGCGACAAGTTTCGCATTTACATCCATAAATCATTTGGCCCGCCCGCCGTAATTCTTCCTGCGTTTGGTGCAGGCTTCCAAATGCTGAATCCGCCAAACCACTATCCAAGAGAATGGAAAGATGGCGCTGGCGCATTTGGCAGAATCTACGGTTACAAAGAGGCCGAGCGCGCCTCCAGGGAGACTGCGCAGTTTCTTACGGGTTTCCTTCTGCATGAAGACCCTCGCTACCTGCGCTCTACCAGCACCAATCCATTGCGCCGAACCTTCCACGCGCTCGCCTTCACGGTCATCGACAAGACAGATTCCGGCAGAAATACTCTCGCGGTGAGTAACTTCGTTTCTGCTGCAGCCGGGGGCTTCGTGGGCATGGGCATCCTTCCGAACGGCTACAACGATGTAACGCATGCGGAACAGCGTATGGCTAGTGAGTTTCTGCAGATCGCCATCGGGAACGTAGCGACTGAGTTTGAGCCTCAATGGGGGCCGTTGGCCAAAAAAATACGCCTTCAGAAGATCCTTCCTGCTTGGTGGGTTCCGCAGCATGCACACTAGCCTTAGCATCGCCTGAGCTGGATGCTCAGGTGGTCTAGCCGCGCGACGGATTGTGGGCGACCGGCCCGCCCCAAATTGCATCGTATGGTTGGGAACAACACGGCACTATACGGTGGGGAAAAGCGATTGCTTCTTCGGGCTTTGTTTGGGTGGGCCTTTCGTGGTTCAGAACGGATTCGTCGGAGTCGACATGGACGATAAGAGCACACGTAGCGCGAACACCACGGAAGTTGCCGGTAAGGCGACGGAGAAACTCCGGCCGAATCTGCTCATTGTGGATGACGATCGTGAGCTCTGCGAAATCCTGAAGCGCTACCTCGAAGCGGAGGATTTCCGGGTTTCCTTTGTGCATACGGGAGACGCCGGCGTAAAGGCGGGAATTGAAGGCAGTTTCGAGTTAATCGTGCTGGACGTCATGTTGCCGGACAAGAAGGGATTTAACGTTCTCAAGGACATTCGACAGCGTGCGCGGACTCCTGTTCTGATGCTGACTGCCAGGGGCGAAGAGTTTGACCGCATCCTTGGGTTGGAGCTTGGTGCCGACGACTACCTAGCGAAGCCGTTCAACCCACGTGAGCTCGCGGCAAGGATTTCTGCCATTCTCCGCAGATCGGGCTGGCAATCCGACAACAAGACCGGGCTTAGACCTCCAAAAATCAAATTTGGAGACCTAGAACTTGATTTGGGTGCGCGCATTGTCTCAAAAGCCGGCGCGCCCTTAAATTTAACATCCGCGGAATTTGAGCTGCTGCACATGTTTTTCGAGTTTCCAGGCCAGGTGCTCACACGAGATAAACTGGTGGAACGCGTCCTGGATCGGAAATTCTCGCCCTTCGATCGAAGCATCGATTTTCACATTACCAACCTTCGGCGCAAGCTTGGTCCACAGCCCGACGGCGGTGAGAGGATTCGTAGTGTTCGCGCCATCGGCTATCTCTACGCGTGGCCCGGGAAACAGTAAGTCCTCGGGGTAGTCCTCCTTTGAGTTTCAGGTTTTGGCTTCGACTCCGCTCCTGGCCACCTTGTCTACAAACGCTAACAGTAGAAACACTCTTCCAAGCCGCACTGCCTCTTACTGACCACCAGAATGAAAGAGAGAGGAGAACTTTTTATGAAACTCTGGCTTCAGAGGATCTGTGTGACAGTCTTGGTCTTGTTGCGAGTAGTCGGATATTAGGAATCGAGATGGAACTATCGAGAACCATATCTTTGTTCCCTCAGGTTTCATGCTTCATTATGCTCACGGTTGCTGCTGCCGTGGCATTGCCACCATCATTGCCTTCCCAAACCCCAAAGGAGTTGATCGGAGAAGCGTGCTTTAACGAACTACAGCATCGCGAAAGAGAAACGCTATGGTCCTATACCGCGGAGCGCCAGAATCACGACCACGTATTTCGCGAGCAAGTAATCGAGACCGTGGACGGCCCAGTTCGTCATCTGCTTGCAGTGGATGGCCACCCACCCACATCAGCACAGACGAAAGAGGAGGACGATCGGCACCAAGAGTTGCTGAAGAATCCGTCTGGTTTGCGTGCAATCCAGAAACTACGGGACGACGACGATAAAACAATGCAAGAACTCTTGCGCATTATTCCTGACGCCTTTATTTTTGAGGATCAGGGCAAAGAGGGAGAGTCCGAAAGAATCGCATTTCATCCAAATCGTGGGTTCAAGCCCAAGACGTACGAGCAACGAGTGTTGCATGCTTTGGAGGGGTTCGTTTTCATCGATCTAGCAGACCGGCGAATAGCACGCCTTTCTGGCTCAGTGGGAACACGCGTGGAATTTGGGTATGGCCTGATCGGCCACGTAAACCAAGGCGGTACCACGGAGATTACCCGCGTTCATCTGTCGCCGGGGGTTTGGAAAACCAGCCTGGAAAAAATAGATATCGACGGACGATTCGTAATGCTAAAACAATAAACAAGCATCAAGATGAGAGTAGAACTGGCTTTGAGCCGATAGCGCCAGACACAACGTTTGCGCAAGCTCTCAACGAAATTGAAAAAAAATAGTCTTACGCCAACTGTGGGACGGCGGAGGATCGTCGCTTAGTAAGACCGGGCTGCGGTACGGCCCGTGTTCTTGGCAGCATAAGGAACCATCTGTGAGTTCTTGGCCCGAATCCTGTGCCGTTTCGTGCGGTCAAGCCGAGGCAAAGAGCCCGGGTATTCATGAGGACAAGACCTGCATCCAACGGACCGGCATGGCGGAACGTAAGATGAGAGCGCATTAAGTGGTCAAAACGAACGCAGCTCGAGTTCTAGATAAACTTAGGATCGAGTACGAATTGCGAGAGTACGAGGTGGATCCTAACGATTTGTCCGCGGAAACGGTGGCGACAAAGATCGGCTTACCGCCAGAGCAGATATTCAAGACACTTGTCGTGCGAGGGGACCGGTACGGAATCTATTTAGCGGTAATCCCTTCCAACAAGGAGTTGGACTTCAAGGCGTTCGCACGCCAGACAAGGGATCGGAAAATCGACATGGTCCCTTTTGAAAGAAGTGCAAACGACAACGGGTTACATTCGCGGGGGAGTTACCGCTCTCGCATGCAAGAGGGATTATCCGGTATACATCGACACGCTTGCGCAGATTTGCGATGCAATTTCGGTATCTGCAGGGATTCGAGGACTGCAGATCTTGCTGGATCCCGAAGACTACATTCGTGCAGTCAGCGCCAGGGTCGTAGGTATCTCAAAATGACGAATTAAGCTGCCAGTAGTTAATCTGTTGACTGCGCTGCTCGGCAAGCGGACCGAGACTCCTAGTTCTGGGTGCGACCACCGCCTGTGTTGAATTCTGGCGAAGGACAACTCACGACACTACTGGATAAGGAAGAAAGACGGTTAACCTACGCGTGGGTTCCTCGCGCGCCATCATGATGAGCGCCGAGGAATTCCAAAATCGCCTGATTGGCTGCAGCAGGCTGGTCGGTCTCGAAGATGTGGCTGGCGTGGGGAATCAGCGCCAACTTGGCTCCCGGAATGCGCTCCGCGATTAATTTAGCGTTAGCGGGTGGAATGAGTTTGTCGGTTTCGCCGTGGATAACGAGCGTTGGGACGGTGATCTGCGCGATGCGGCTATACGCTTCCCATCCGAAAATACCTTGCAACTGGCCTGCATAACCCTGAGGGGTTGGGTACCATTTCATGCGGATAGCCATATCTTCGTCGATGCGCTCGCGCGGCGTGCCAGGGTCGTAAATGAATGGCGTTATAGCTTCCCAGGATTCTTCGGGTGTCATGCCTTGACGCAACAAAGTCTGTATCGCGGCGGGTTCGGCTTGCACTGCGTTGGGTCCGCCCGCAGCGGTGCAACCCAGAATCAACGAGCGCACGCGCTTCGGATACTGGAGCACAAATTCCTGGGCAATCATGCCCCCCATAGAGACACCAAATACATCCGCACTCTCTGCGCCGGCGGCATCCATCACGACGGCGGCATCGGAGGCCATCAGCGGCATGGAATAAACGCCTGGGGGCGCATCGCTTTGTCCGATGCCGCGATTGTCGAAAGCAATGGTGCGATAGTGTTTGGCAAGGACGGGCCGGCTGCGATGCCACATATAGGAGGGATAGCTGAGGCCCATAATGAGCAGCAGAGGTTCGCCGGAGCCACACTCATCCCAATATATTTTGGCGCCGTCGTTCATAACGAATGGCATGGAAGCCTCCGGTTCCGCGACCCGCGTATTGGAATATGATGGTTTAACACAGATGAGTGTGACTAACGCAATTTAATTGTATATAATTCGCCTCGCTATGCCAAATCAAGAAACGCTGTACCAAGTGGCTGACCGCATTGCGACCATTACGCTCAACCGTCCCGACAAACTCAACGCCTGGACTGCCATCATGGAACGCGAAGTGCGCTTCGCGGTGGAAGAGGCGGAGCGCGATGAAAACGTTCGCGTTATTGTCCTCACCGGGGCGGGACGCGCGTTCTGCGCAGGCGCAGACATGTCGCTCTTGAGCACCGTCGCCGAAAAGGGACTCGATGCAGCGCGGACAGCGCAGGCGGTGCAAAAGACAGAGAGCAAACCCGACGGTGTTCGAGATGACTTTCGACACAAATATTCGTATTTCCCGGCTGTGACGAAACCAGTGATTGCCGCGATCAATGGGCCGGTAGTGGGATTGGGCTTGGTGATTGCGTTGTATTGCGATCTACGTTTAGCTTCTGATGCCGCGCGATTCGGTACAGTTTTTTCGCGGCGAGGACTGATAGCCGAGTACGGAATGGCATGGATGCTGCCGCGCCTTGTGGGACACGCAAATGCGCTGGATCTCTTGCTCTCCGCCAGAATGATCGACGCCGCGGAAGCGTTAAGAATGGGGCTGGCGAACCAAGTCTATCCGCGCGACACATTTATGGAGAAAGTGCGGGAGTACGCAATAGACCTGGCGTCGAACGTCAGCCGACGGTCGATGCGGATCATCAAGCGGCAAGTGTATGAAGCGATGTTTGAAACGCTGACAGCGTCGTTTGAACGTTCTGAGCAAGAAATGCTGGCCAGCTTGCAGTCCGCGGACTTCAAAGAAGGCGTTGCACATTTTGTTGAAAAACGCGCACCGCTGTTTACCGAAAAATGAAGAAGAACTCTCTCCGTTAGGCCGTATCGAGCCAATGTTGTGCCTCGGTCAGATCAGGGAAAGCGTAGACTAAAGGTCGCTTTGGGAGCAACAGCCCTTGCGGATTGTCCCTTCATTAATCTCGCGCTCGCGCCGAAACGTATTGGTGGTTGCGCGCTGCTGAAGGTTGAGCGGTTACCTTGTCGGTCGAATTCCGCACGACAAACTCGGGCTCAATCGCTATTTCCGGTACCCCGTCGTCGTGCCCTTCGATCCGATCCAACAGGGCGCGCGCTGCTATTTCTCCCATCTTTTGCAGCGGTTGGCGCACAGTCGTGAGACTCGGGTTGTTATGAACGGCAATTCTGATATCGTCGAATCCCACTACAGAAATATCTTTGGGAACTCGCAAACCGGCCTCCTGGAAGGCGCGGATGGAACCGATCGCGGAGATATCGTTGTAAGCAAACAGCGCCGTGAATGGCCGTTTGCGTGAAAGCAGCTCTTTCGCGAAGGGATAACCCAGTTGAGGCGTGGCGTCATCGCCTTCCAGCTGGACGATAAGTTCCGATCGCATGCGGATGCCAAGTTCTTCGGCAACTTCACGGATAGCCTTCCAGCGGTCCTCGGAATCTGGACTGACCTCGGATCCCTTCATGAAGGCAATTTCGCTATGACCCAGCTCGATCAGATGGTTCAGCGCCAACCATGCGGCTCTCTGGTGATCCAAAACGATGTTCGTGACACCTTTCACGCGGCGGTGTCCGGGGATAGCAACCGTCGGCAGCGGCAACGGGCGATCAACAGAGATGTCAACCGCAATGAAACCCTCGACGCCGCGGTCCAGAAGAATGTGCGAATAGGTTTCAAGGAGCTTGGGGTCGTGGCGGTGAGGGACGGTTAGGAAGAAGAAATTCTTCTGCCGAAGGTATCGTTCAATGCCAGTGATGATCGGCGAGCTGTAAAAGTCGCCGATCTCCTGGGTCGCTACGCCGATCATATAGGTGCGCTTTACTCCCAAATTCCGGGCATAGAAGCTGGGGCGGTAATTTAACTCCCGAGCCGCGGCGAGGATTCGTTCCTGGGTGCGCAATGGAATAGATCGGGATGCAACCGTTTTGTTCAGCACGGCTGAACAGGTCCCTTTGGTGAGCCCCACGTGCTCGGCCACCATTTTCAACGTAACGTCATGGGTTTTCCTGCTACCCCCCTTCTTCTTCCGAGCTGTCATCCCGCATCGCTCCAAACATTCGAAAAAGATAGGATTTAGAGTGGCGCTGCGCCGCCACGGCCATCTGCAGCATTCTACCTCGTTGAAGCCATGGGTACAGCGGCAGGTCCAGCGATACAGAAAAAAGTTAGAATACCGGTTTTTTATGTGAATATCTCTTAGAATACCGGTATTTTAGCTTGACAAGGCAGGCTTGTTGCCGCTAAATGGCCTCACTCAGGGTGCTGAGAAGGTCTTCAAAACGGAAGCCCTCTCCGTGTACGTTAACGGTGAAGCCATCACCGGGGAGGTAAGAATGCATTCTGATTCAACATTGGTTGAGCCCGTAACTCTCGGGAATCTTTGCGAACCCAATGGGAACAAGGCTTTTATCTTCTGCAACATGGAATGGCGCAGCCAGAGGCAGGGTGGCCTGCTCGACACCTTTCTGGCCGCGAGCGAATTCGCGGGCAATTTCGGCACTATCACGATCATGGTAACTGCCTGATGCTCACCGCCTACCTCAGCAAGAATGAACCATCAACTTTAAGCGAGTATGTTGCCGTGGCCGGCTTCTATGGACAGGATGACCAGTGGAATGCTCTCGCCTTTAGCTGGAAGCAGGCGCTAGGTCGCAGAAAGGCTCTGCGCATGAAAACCCTGCGAATCGATAGCAAGCCACAAAGAGCCAAATATTTACTAGACGGTCTTGCACCGATCCCTGAAAGAAATGGATTGAAGCCGCTGTGTTCACTAGTACGGGTTGCCGATTACGAGGATTTGATTAAGGACGGAACCCAAGCGACGACGGCGCTCGCTGGTTATTTAGCGTGCTTGAGCACCATTTTAATTGCTTTGAACCACGCTGTTCCCGGGCACGAGAGCATTAAAGTAGTATGCGAAATCCACAGAGACCACCAGACGGAAGCGGTCCGCATGTTCAGGGTCGTCACCAAGGGGATGGCGGATCCCGCTAAACCCTATTTCTCTGGCATAGAGTTTATCCAAAAAAACTCTTCAGTGTTCACGCAACCCGCTGATTTTCTAGCATTTGCTGCGAGACGCTGGTGTGAGGATAAGAAATCCGTAGCCGCTACCATATGCAGACCAATTCTAGGAAATCGAGCAGCATTAGGATATGAAATCAGCCGGCCTCTGGCGCGAGACATTGTGAATCTTCTCAACATACGGGCACATACCTCCACGCGCCATCGCGGCCTACGCGAAGCGGAGCCGGCTCTTCGCGAACGACAAGAGCGAGACGGCGAGCGATGTAGCGGCGGTGTCTCCCATCAATCCTGGAGACAAGACACTCTTGGCCATGCTATGTGCTCTCACTAATCTTTGAGCCGTGCTGTCTGTGAAGAGGCTGCAGCAGTTTCTGCGCTTTCAGCCAAAATCGGAACCTTAAGATTGTGTGCGAGAGGAGCAAGTTAAAATGGACATGACGCGCCGACAATTCGCCCTAACTCTTGCAGCTGCCACCTACCTGCGGCCCTCCTTGTTCGAGCCGCTTTCCCCATTAGGAGTTCCCCGCGGCGTCGTTCCCGGCCGAGTCACTTGGGCGCACGATCCGGCGGCTGTGACCTGGGATGGCACAGGTTCGTGGTGGACCGACGCCAACAACGACCAGTCGCTAATTGACCGCATGGTTTCCAATTCCATCTGCGGCCTTACAAATCAAAAAAGCGACGCCCAGGCATGGAACTCCATCTTTCAATACTTCAATTACACTCATGGTCGCGGCAAAGCCGCATACACTGCTGGTGAGAAGATTGCGATCAAGGCGAACCTGAACAACACAACGGACCACGGCACGATCGAACGCCTGAACTCCTCGCCCCATTTGCTCCTTTCGCTCGTCCGGCAGTTGACCGGTCCAGGACGAGTGCCGGCAGCATCGATCACCGTCTTCGATTCCAGCCGGTTCATCCCGGGCAATCTGTACGACAAGATTCACCATGAATTTCCCGGCGTCACGTTTGTGGATCATATCGGCGGAGATGGACGAGTAAAGGCCGAGTTCAAAGCCAACGCGATTCCTTTCTCAGTTGAAAGCAGCAACGCTAAGGGGCTCGACACCACCGTCGTTGAAGCCAGCTACTTAATTGATGCTGCAGTATTGAGAGCGCACGTGAGTTCCGGCGTGACACTGAGCGCGAAGAATCTCTTCGGGGCTACGAGTATCAACCCCGACTGGCGCAAGAACGCGCACGACGGCTTCCATCACAACAAAGATGGTTCGGCGAGTTACTCTGCGTTCACAGATTATTTGGGTCATAAAGACCTCGGCGAGAAGACCATCCTTTTTATTATTGATGGGCTGTATGGAAACGACAACGTGGATGGTCCGCCTCATCGCAAGTGGAAGATGGCGCCCTTCAACGATGCTTGGCCGAATAGCATTTTTATGTCGTTTGACGGCGTAGCGATCGATTCCGTCGGCTTCGATTTTCTCACTTCGGAATGGCCCGATCTTCCGGATATTGCGAATGCCGATAACTATCTGCGCGAATCTGCCCTGGCGAATGATCCACCTTCGAAGACTTTCTATGATCCTGAACGCGACGGCATCCGATGCCGCAGTCTGGGTGTGCATGAACATTGGAACAATGGGACAGATAAGAAGTACTCGCGCAATCTCGGAAAAGCGCACGGGATCGAACTTTTCCACGTTAGCTGAAGTATAGGACACACTTGAGCTGCCGCTGAATGGAGAAGTTGCGCAACTCTAGGTCGTCTACTAAGTTACCGAGTGGCCGCGTTCCTGGCTCTGCTGCGAACCCCAGAAATCTATGGAGCATTGGATTCTTGATTCATGGCAGGATCGCTGCTGAGGGAGTTGGAGAATGAACCAGAAAGTGTCGTCGCTATGCTTCATTGCCGCATCGATGTTTGCCACAAATGCCTTTTCCCAATCAACCTTGAGCCAATACAAAGGCTTGCCCTATCACGACAGCCGCTATCAGGGCGGGGCGCAGAAAATACCCGGACGGGTACTGTGCGCTTACTACGACCTGGGTGGCGAAGGAGTCGCGTATCACGACACCGATCCACGGAACCACGGCAGCGGAGAGTTGAACCCTGCCGACGGGACCTACTTGAATGAATTTCGTATCCATGAGGGAGTGGATACTTCCTATACGAAGTTTGAGAGGAAGCCAGATCCGATCGACGACAACCCCTTCAATAAGATTGTTCCTCCCGCAGACCTACTCTATGTAGGCTGGACCGAGCCCGGAGAGTGGTTTAACGTCACTGTAGATGTGACACAAGCTGGAACATTCGCAGCGGATTTCCTTTACACGTCGAATCGCGGAGGAACAATATCAGTGGATGTGAATGGAAAAGACACAACAGGACCCCTGCAGATCACATCGACATATGATCCCGCAGACCCGCTGGCGTGGCGTCAATGGCACCACTGGAATCTGGCTTCGCAACTTTTCAAAGTTCAGCTCAGCAAAGGGAAGAATGTTCTCACCGTACACATATTGACGAACGGCAACATGAATCTGGCTTATTTCGAATTTAAACAAGTCCACAGATGAAGTGGTGGCTCGTAAGACTTCGCGTTCTTGGATACCGAAAAGTTAGCGCTATTGGAGTAGCGTCCCGCAAGGAGTTTCGGGCCGCGTCTCCAAAGGATTTCTCAAACGTTGATTGAGAAACCCTGGTGCTCGGCTCTGTTCCGTTAGAAGCGGATATGAGCCCCCAATTGAAGGATACGCGGGTCATACGCACCAGTAACTTGGCCAAACGTGGCGCCAATGTCCTGAGCATTGTTGTCAAGGTTGTTGAATTCCGTGTGGTTAAGGACGTTGAACGCATCGACGCGGAGCTCAAGCGTGACTCGTTCGCGATAGAGTGGCGTCGTCTTTGCCAGTGATACATCCAGGTTCGTGCGACCCGGACCACGCAACACATTGCGGGGCGCGGTACCGTATCCGGAAGTAACAACGTTGCTGAAGGACGCCGGATTGAAAAACTGCAACCCATTCGTTTTTGGGTTGAGATACTGAATTGGCCCCGTTAGATTTGCGTTGACCAGCCCCGCATCGCCGGCACCTGAAGGTCCGGGCGCGGTGTTGGAGGTCCCCAAGCCGTCGATTGCCGTGAATGGGAACCCCGTACGCCAAGTCAGGATCGGGTACAGGCTCCAACCCTTTACCAGCCGCTGCGGACCGCGGGTAAATGGCAGATCCCACCCGCCGGAGAAGGTCAGATATTGGCGGATATCGAAATCCGATGACGCGCGGAAAATGTTGGGGGTGAAAAACGGAACCGTGCTGTTGCCCTGGCGGAAACCAGAGGCGTCGTCGATGCTATGCGCCCAAGTATAACCCAGCGTGTAGTACATATTACCGAGGACCGGAACGACAGTTGTTTGCTGGGTCAGACTTAATTGCAAAGCGTTGTAACTTGCATTCGCCGCGTTCTTGAACTCATCTTCCTGTCCAAAGCTTCCCCCAAATCCCATGGCGTTATTTTGCAACGTGTTGCCCGGTACTTCATTCAAGAAACGCTGTGGGCTTGCACTGTTCAACGTAGCCGGGTCAAAAGGATTGATATCCACCAGCGCCGTCAGTCCATGCGATGAACTCCCGACGTAAGCGGCTCGAGCAATCAGTTTGTTAGAAAGCTGGTGTTCGATACTCAAATTATACTGGTACGTGTATGGCGTTCTGAGATTTGGGTCAACAATCGTTGCGCCCGTATTGAGGCTCGTGAAGGTCCCGAACGTATTCAGGAAATTTACATTGTGGTTCAGCGGCTGGCCAAAAGGGTCAGGCGTGCCTGTCGACCCAAATGGATCACTCAAGAATGTGTACCCAGCGGTAGTTGCGGCGGGTACATTCGGTTCGTTAATGCCGATATTGGCGGTTGGGTTGAATGGTGCCTGGCCGTTGAATTGAAAGTTGTCCTCGGCTTTTAGCACATCGTAAAAGATGCCCCAGCCGCCGCGTATGCTGGTCTTTCCGTCATGGAACGGTTGCCATGCAAAACCAAATCGCGGCGCGAAGTTCGTTTTGTCGGGGAAGTTGACTCCCGTGGGCGCGCCTTTGTCGCCTGGAAAGAGCAATCCCAGCGGCGCTCCCGGAAACACCGTGGATTGCGGCGAACCAGGAATGACCGAATAAGTGCGCCCTTCGGTGTCCGACTTGGGCGTGCTGTATTCATAGCGAAGCCCATAGGTTAGCGTGAGGTTGCTGGCGACATGCCATTCGTCCTGGGCGAAAACATAAGTTGCCTTGGTGCGAATGTTCGAAGGCGCTGCGGGAGATTGAAAGTAGGCGGTAGGGACGCCCAAGATAAAGTTGGCGAATGGATCCCCGGCGGCCAGCGTATTGCCGTTGCCATCTTGGCCGGCGAATTGGAACACGCCGTTGACTTCAAAATTGAACACCTGGTTGTCTTGATACGCCGAGAACGAACCGCCGAACTTGAAAGTGTGCTTTCCGCGCGTCCAAGAAAACACGTCAGAGTAGGCAAAGGTGTTGTCCGTGAGTCGCGAGGGGCCTTGAATGCTAAACCCAACTACCGCGTTAGGGAAGTCCAATTGGGTCGGGCCGGTAGGATTGTCCGATTTTATGTTGATTCCCAACGCGGTGGATGTCGGTTGTTGCGAGGAAGGCACGTCTTGCACCGTGTCGCTGCGCTGGCCGGTCACGCGAAATTCGTTCAAAACGTTGGGTGAGAAGGTGTGAATGTAGGCGAGGTTAAAAAACCGGTTGTAAAAGGTCGAGGTCGAGCCGAAGCCCGGAATGGAGTTCGTCGTGCCAGGACTGCTCGGCCCAGGATTGAGTTGGGGGTCAAGACTGCGGCCCAAGGTCACCGTAAAGTGATCTTTCTGCGATGCCTCAAAATCAAACTTTCCCGTCAATTCGTCAGGGTTGTCAGTAAGGGGGTTCTGAAAGGCCTGGGAGCCAGTAGGAGAAGTAGGGATCAAACCCGCTTTAATATAAGCCTGTGCGACGGGATCAATCTTCGTTGGGTCGATGATTCCTTGCGCGGCGAGAGATGGGTTGGACTGAAAGAATGGATTGGCTTGCAGAAAACTGGCAACGCTTGCCTGATTCGGCGAGCCCGAGAAATTGCCCTGAAGCTCGGCAGGCGTGGGTAAAGTGGCCACCTGACCGACCTGAAGCTCGCTTTGCTGCTGCTTCTGGTAAGCGAGAAAAAAGAACAGCTTGTCTTTCTTGATGGGTCCGCCCACGGTCCCGCCATATTGATTCCTATGAAGAACTTGCCGGGGATCTCCCTGGAGGTTACTGAAAAAGTTGTTCGCGTCGAAAGCCGTATTGCGGACGAAATCGTACGCGCTGCCATGAAATGCATTGGTCCCCGATTTTGTGACCTCGGTAATGATTCCACCAGCGCTGCGCCCGTATTCAGCGGTAAAGTCGCTGGTCAGAACTTTGAATTCCTGAATCGAATCGGGATTAGGGTTGTACACAACGCCGTTGGTCAAGAGATCGTTATTGATGCCGCCGTCGAGAACGAACGTGTTCGAATCGCTGCGCCCTCCCCCGACGCTAAATGCCAAAGTCGTGCCCAGGTTGCCTTGCCCATTGCCTGGATTGTCGGCGGGAAGGACCCCCGGTTGCAGGGCCACGAGATCCAGTGCGTTACGGCCGTTCAGAGGCATGTCCTGTACGGCGCGGTCTGAAACGGTCGAACCCAGAGTTGGGTTGATGGTCTCCACTGTGCCGGTGTTGGATTCCACCGTCACCGTATCCGTCGTTGAGCCGACCTCCATTTTAAGATCAATTTTCAGTGTTTGATTGATCTCTAATTTACTTTGGCCGGTGGTCACGGATTTAAATCCCCGATGGTCCACTGATACCGTGTAATAGCCGATCGGCAGCAAAAGAACTTGATAAAATCCGGCCGAGTCCGAGATGGTGTTGCGGGAAGTCTGAGTCGCAACGTTGGTCACCGTAATATGTGCGCCGGCAATGACACCTCCACTCTGATCGTAAATAACTCCGGTAATGCGTCCAGTTGCGTCCTGACCCAACGCGATCGACCCGTAGTAGAGTGGGGCCAGTATTGCCAAGAATGTTAAATATAGTAATCCTTTGTTAAGACGGTTCAAGAGACCTCCGTGGAACAAAGCTGATTTGAAAAAGAATTTAAATCAGGGTGCTTCGCACGTCCCTCGTCCTTCCGGACGGAATGAGTGCTAAAGGAGTAGACCTCCGTGGATCGCGACCGCATCTTGACTGCTGTCATGCGCTCGTCGCGGGCCCTTTCTCTCCTGAATTCCTGGAGCAGTTCACGCAGCCGCGTACGAGCCTTGTGTAGCTGCGATTTCGAGACGCCAATCGAGCGTCCTAGTATTTCGGCAATCTCGATGTGTTGGTATCCCTCGATATCGTGCAGGACAAACATAGTGCGGTAGCCCGCCGGCAACTGCTCGATGCAGCGTTCCAGATTTATTCGGTCAATCGATCCCTCCAGCAACAAATCAGGCGCTCCTATATCGATCGTGAGCGAGCCGGCGTTCTCGTCCAGATCAGGATTCGCCTCGATCGAGACGACGGGTAGCGGTTTCTTGCGCAGGTGCATTAGCACGAGATTGACCGTCAGTCTGTGCAGCCAGGTTGAGAAGGCCGAGTCGCCGCGAAAAGTGTGAATTTTTCGCAGCAAAAGTAAGAAGACTTCTTGCGCCAGGTCTTCTGCATCGGTCGTGTTTCCCACCATGCGCAGACACAGCGCATACACGCGTCGGCTATGCGACCTGTATAGGTGGTCAAACATTAATTGATCGCCCCCCTGTGCACGCCGGATGACTTCCGCTTCGTTGAGCTTATGGCGAGCGATAGAAGCGCTTGACGGCGCAACCTTGCTCGAGATGCACGTGCTGGGACGCGCATCCGAGTTTGAGCTGCGCCGTTTCTCTACTGCGCGGCCTGTCAGGAGTTGACCCGCAATTCTTCTCCCCCTGGCGTTTGCAGTGGCTGGCATGACGAGCGTCCTTAGCGCCCCGCGGCGTAAACTGGGACGGTTGTTTTGTTTTCAGTGGCCTGTGTCGCAGGCCCAGCTTGCGGTACGGCCTTTTGACGGGCCACTTTGGATGACATGTGCTTTTGTCTGGGCGTCGAGTAGGTGAAGGTGAGTCCGAGCTCCGGAGCATCGAATGTCTCAACGCTATACACATCCGCGATATCCACTAGGTGTAACTGCGCGTGCTGCGAAGTGGCATTTTCGGCTGTAACGGTTTGGATTATGGCGTTGGTCTTCTGCCCGTTGACGAACAGTCTGTATTGAGAACTGGCCGATGATACGGTGAAGGTGTAATCGCCGGCCGGGAGCGTGGCGGCTCCCCAGCGCGTCTCGACTGGCAACGTGAACTTCCCGTGATATATGCTCTGCGCCTTTCCGCTGGTCGCCACGGTACCCAGTACAAGAGCCGCCATGCATACCTTCGTAACTGCTTTAAACAATTGAGCCCAAGTCATTTTAAGTTTCCTCTTTCGATCCGATTTTTTAATTTCGAGACATTTCAGTGTCTTCAATGTGTAAGACCGGAGATCCTCGCGAATAATTCCCTCATTTCAGGAAAGTATTTTGGGAAGTGAGAACGAAACCAGTGAGAATTTCCTTGTAGCTAACTAAGAGGCTCGACGCAGTATCCGCGACGACCTTCACAGTCACCCTCACACGTGTCACCCCTGATGGGACGCTGACTATCCCCACGCCGTAACGGCATCGAAGGTAAACAGTGTGTCTCACAATCGTCTTTCGGATTGGACGGTTTCGTTACAAGAAAGCGAAGAGTTCGCAACTTCGTTGTTAACTACGCGTCGCAGAGGTTATTTCGGGCGAAGGAGGCAGCTTGTTGCAATTGCCAAGAGCTGTCAGTGTGTCACGAAGACAACCTCGCGCACGCGATAAACTTGACATCACTGTGCCAGCCGGCATTCCTGTAATGTCAGCAATCTCTCGGTAGGACATCCCCTGCAGCTCGCGAAGAATGAGTACCTCACGAAACTTAGATGGGAGCGTTGCCAGTGCTTTTCGCACAAACATGCTGTCATCGTTCCGGAGCGCTGCCTCTTCCGGATTGAGAACACGAGAGTCCGGAGGGAAATAGACTTCGTCAAATTCCGTAGCCTCTTGCAGTGGCCGATTTACATTCAGCCAGGTATAGCACGCATTGCGGACAATTTTCAGGAGCCATGCCCGTGCGTTACCGCCGCGGAACCCGGGGAAGAAACGGAAAGCACGCAAGTATGCTTCCTGAACAGCGTCTTGCGCGTCCTGCTCGTTGCGCGTTAGCCATCGCGCGAGGTTGTAAGCCGCGTCAAGGTGCGGAAGGATCTCTTGTTCAAAATTGCTGGGCCCGCCCCCGTCTCTCATCGTCGCCTCCGATCTCTCGCATCGAGAGATCATCGATCACTGCATCCAATTCTTAGCGTTCGTTGGCTTCGCACCCGAAAGAGGTACATAAATCACCGGTAAACTGTGGTGATCGGCTCCGACGAGGGCAAGGCGGGATGTTGCCCTGAGTCCCTGTGGCGTGGCGTTCTCGCGCCAGACATGAAGAAAGTATTGCCCGGGGGGCACATTCTCGATGGCAATCCGGCCAACCTTGTCGGACACTCCGAAGTACGTGGAATCCACGGTGACGACGACGGCCATCATTTCCGGATGAATGCTGCAAAACAGATAGGAAACACCTGCGCGATCAAACCTAACGGATCGCAGTACGCCAGGTTCGTAGAGACCCAAATCAAATTGTCTCCCTCTTGAAATCGAGAAGACGTTGTGGAACCACTGATCGTTGTTCGGGAAGTCGACGGTGCTCCCAACAGGTATTACCAGAATCCGGGGTTTAAACGTCTTATCGCGCTGCACTATCCTGTAGTGGGGGAGTTCGACAGCCGGTCGATCTTTGTGGCCGGTCTGAGCAGGCACTAGCCATACCACCACTCCACTAGCGTCTTCCAAAGCCTCATCAGCGGCGTCGGCATGAGACACCTTCACGTGGCCCGTCACTTCTAGTACTGACCCACGTAGGGCCGCGTTTGTCTCTCCCTTGGCCAGCGGAGCAGGCCCAGCTAGAAGGACTAGGGCTAAACCCGCCAGACCGGCCTTGGCGATATTCGCCACGAGAATGTGTAGTTCCATCGTAAATCCACCCCGTCTTGGAAACGGCTGGCCCTCTCCGGATATCCCAGCGATACCCCGGAGCCCCGAGTGAAATTATTGCCGTCAGCTCATGCGCGGAAGGTTGCGTCTGCATCGAAGAATTGGCAATGGACCGGGCATCCTCTCGGGTGCATCAGTAGGTCCCCGGGTAAACTCCACTAGCCACGAGGTTTAGTACGTCTCCTCCCCCGAAGCTTTGTTCCATCTCGGGCCGGTGATACACTCGCGCTCGAATAGCTTTCCCTCATGCTCGGAAACGATCATCAAACTCGGCGCCTTCGCTTTAGCGTCTTCGAGATTGACCTCAACGCGGGCGAACTCCGAAAGCACGGACTGAAGATCAGGCTCCAGGAACAGCCCTTTCAAGTATTGGCCACCCTAGTCGAACACACGGGGGAGGTAGTAACGCGAGAAGCGCTACAAAAGAAGCTCTGGTCAGCAGACACCTTCGTGGACTTCGACCACGGGCTCAACAAAGCGATCAACAAAATCCGAGAAGCCCTCAGCGACTCCGCCGAAAGTCCTCGCTTTGTGGAAACCGTTGCTCGACGCGGCTATCGCTTCCTCGCGGAGGTCAAGGTTGCTGATGCGGCCCCGGTTCACAGCGCGGAACTGGCAACCGAGACTCAAACCGCCGCAGAGGCCCGTGCTCGCCCGGATCTCGCTGCCAAACCCGCAGATCCCAAACACCTTCTGCCGCCACTTGCGTGGCAGACGACGGTGGTCGTGCTGCTCCTGCTGACGATATCTCTCGTGGCCTGGAGGCTTCATTCCCGGGGCCGCCCGTCCCCTGTCATTCGTTCGTTGGCTGTTCTTCCATTGGAAAGCCTATCGGGTGACGCGTCTCAGGATTATTTTGCGGACGGAATGACCGACGAGCTCATTTCGGACCTCGGCCAGATCAGCGCCTTGCGTGTGATATCGCGTACCTCAGTGATGGTTTACAAACACGTGCGCAAGCCTCTGCCCCAGATCGCGCGTGAACTTGGCGTGGACGCCGTAGTGGAAGGCACCGTGCTCCGTTCCGGCGACCAGGTGCGGATCACGGCGCAGTTGATCGAAGCCTCTTCAGACAAGCATTTATGGTCACAGAGCTATCAGGGCGAATTGCGGGATACCTTGGCACTCCAGAACCAGGTGGCCAGTGCCATTGCCGATCAAATTCGCATCAATTTGAATCCACAGGAACAGGCTGCGCTGAAAAACGTAAGGGTTGTTAATCCAGAAGCTTACGAGTCCTATCTCAAAGGGCGCTACTTTTGGAATAAGCGAACTGCGGTTGGTTTAAGGGCCGCTCTAGCTTATTTCAATCAGGCCGTCGACGAGGACCCGAACTACGCCGAAGCTTATTCTGGCTTAGCTGACACTTACGCTTTGTTGGGAGATTGGCAATACGCGGTGATGAGTTTCAAGGAGGCACTCCCCAGAGCAAAGGCCGCAGCGGTTAAAGCTGTCGAATTGGACAGTTCGATGAGTGAAGCTCACACTTCACTTGGGTATTGCTTGCGCGCCTTCGACTGGGATTTCGATTCTGCCGGAAAGGAGTTCCAGCGAGCCATTGAACTGAATCCAAGCTACGCAAACGCCCACCATTGGAACGCCATGAATTTGGCGTTATTGGGTCGGCCCAAAGAGGCTCTCGTGGAAATGAGAAAAGCGGAGAATCTGGATCCGCTATCCCTGATCATCAACTCGGACTTGGCGGAGTTTCTTCTCCTTACGCATTCTTACGATGAATCGGTAAAACAGAGCCGCAAGGTCGTCGAAATGGATCCTGATTTTGCAATCGGACATAAACAGCTTGGTGACGCCTACCCGCTAAAAAAGATGGACAAGGAAGCGGTCGCGGAACTTCAAAAAGCGGTTCAGCTTTCCGGGGGCAGCCCGATTTGCATCGCTGATCTTGCTCGTGCCTACGTGGCATCCGGCAAAATGAACGAAGCGGTGAAGCTGCTGCGCGATCTTGAGAAAAACTCGAACGCTAGTTTTACAGATGCTCCTCACATTGCCATGATCTATGCATTCATGGGGGATAACGAGCAAGCCATGAATTGGCTCGAAAGAGCGTACCAAGAACGATTTAACCCGAGCATTCTACTGCGCTCTGGCTTCGATCCTCTCCGTTCGGACCCGCGCTTTCAAGACTTCTTGCGCCGCGTGGGCCTGCCTCCTTGGACCAGAGAGTTTGATGATGAGGGCGGAAAAGAATAGCTGCGTCAATGGGCATCGCCCTGTCGCCGCGAGGGCATACTATTCTCTCGTAAGTTCGCGTGAAAGAGCGCGTAAGAGGCTCGATGCAGAACCTGGTACCGACTGGCTTCTACGCACTTACAGCTTCGGCAACCTACATGCCGGGCGCGTAGTAACCAGTTTTCGCGTAGACGCGCAAGGGTGGAAGACCCTTGGGGGGCCGTAGCTTGATCTTGATCTTGCGCCAGCGTGAATCATGCGACTTATTACTCGGGCGGTATCCCAGAATGTATTGATTGCGCAATTCCGCACCAATCTTTGTGGCGATGTCCGGCAGTTCGTTCACATTCTCTACGTCAAAAGCACGGCCACCGGTCAATTCTGTCACTTCTCTGAGCAGAGAGGGCCCATTGAGTTCCTCAGGCGTTCGGTTGCGGTAATCCAATGGGTCAAAGATGCCGACCGAGTACAGCTGGCTATCTGCCTCTCGCACCAGCCGCTTGATATCGTTCTCATTGTACCGGCTATGGTTATCTCCCCCGTCGGATATGATGAGCAAAGCCCGTTTGGCGTTTCGAGCGGTTTTCATCTCGCTAAGGCCCAGATAGATCCCATCGAGGAGCGCAGTGCGACCTTTCGGAGACGAAGACAGCAAGCTGCTTTGCAGGTCTTCAACCGAGGTGGTGAAGGTGCTCATGACCTCCGCCCGTTCGTTAAAACTGACGAGGAAGAACTCGTCTTGCGGATTGGCGGTCTTGAAAAATTGTAAGGCTGCCTCCTTGGCCTTACCTATCTTGTTGACCATGCTGCCACTGAGATCGAAGATGACGCCGACCGAAATGGGGACGTCTTCGGAAGAGAAAAATAGTATCTCCTCTTCGAGGTTGTTTTCGAAAATACGGAAGTTATCGGGCTCAAGGCCTGTAACCAGGCGGTCATATGGGTCGGTGACGGTAACGTTGACAAGCGCCAAGTCGACATCCATGTGGAGGGATTGACCCTTCTTAATAACTTGGCCCGGTGTGTCACGCTTTACGTCGTCGCGGACGGCGGATTGAGCGACCGTCAGCGCGGGGAAATTCCAGATGGCGATGCCCGAGAGCACAAGAGAAACGAACGAAACGAAGAAGACGCGGCTTGCAACCGCCCTACTTTTCACAAGGTCTCCGTCGCACCGATTGTCAGAGGGCTGAATCCCAGCCATGGATGCCGGTTGTTTGATCGCCCTGCGCAGAATCTTGAAACAGACCATAGTTTCCAAATTCTTCGGTCTTCACATCATCATCGCTCACGCCCGAAGAACGTAGCAGGTCCGTCATTGCAGCAACCATTCCCGAGGGGCCCGCGATGTAGTAGACAGGTCCTTTGAGCCCGAGTAGATAACACCTGAGCATTTCACGATTGATGTGACCTCTTTCATAGGGCCAAGCAAGGGTTCTATGCCCAGTGATCGTTGGAATGAGGGTGAAATTAGGGTTCTGCGTGGTCATACTTTCAAATTCTTCGAGAAAAGCTGCGTCCTCCGCTTCCCGGTTTGAATAAAACAAATACAGTTTGTGTGGCAGACGATCCTGAGCGGCCTGCTGAAGGATGCTGCGAATCGGCGTAATCCCGATACCGCCCGCGAGAAACACCGCAGGTCTGGTGATATCTCTATGTAGCGTGAACGATCCACTGGAACGGCTCACGATGAACTTTGTGCCAAGAGCAGCAGCAATCAACGCGTTCTTAAAGTCCGTCTTCCGCATACGCATCGCGATCATGATTGGCCCTCTTTCTTGAGGTGGGCTGGCGAAAGAGAAAGTTCGCGAATTGTCGCTTTCACTCCCAACACCCGGTTGGGTGAAAACGAAATCGGCATGCTGCCCGGCTCGGAATTCAAAGTTGGCGCCATTTGCATCGAACCAAAAAGCCATCGTATCTCTTGCGACTCTCTGCCGATCGACTAAAGTCATTTCATAATACTTGGCCATGGATTTCTCCCTTCCTCGAACCTACTGGGTTCTTATCTATGTGCTGCACCCAGTTATGTAGACTACCTTCCCGTCGATTTATTCCACTGTCGTCGTCACAACCTCCCAAACGCTTTACGCTCCCTTCAGGACGTAGATACGAGAACTTAGCAGGCTGCGGAAAAAGCGCATTTGTCATCCCGAACCCGCGTCGTTTGCGGGTGAGGGATCTGCTGTTCGCAGGAAAACCGAGGAAAAAAGCAGATTCCGAACCCCGTTCAAAAACCGGACGGGGTTCGGAATGACACGTTTTCGAGTTTTTTCAGCAGCCTGTTAGGAACACCCATTGAAGTTACGGTTCGACTATGAGCTGGCCCTTCATTCCGCCGTGGCCGATTCCGCAACGGTTGCAGCAGTGGAACGAGTAGGTGCCCGGTGTGCGCGCCTCAAATTCGACTATGATTGGAGTTTCCTTCTCGATCTTGAAGCAGTCTTCCTTCGAACTGAAGATGAGGCCCGGATCACCTTTACCGTCCGATCCGTCGGGATAGAGATTGATCTTGAAGCCGTGCGTCTTATCGAGAGACGTGATCTTCAATTGCACCTTGCCCCCCAGCTTTACGCGGATGGGTGATGGGGTGTACTCATACTTCTTGGCGGTGACTTCGATGACTTGCACACCTTGGTCCGCCTGAGAGATATTCGCCGGGCGGGCGGAGCCTGCGATACCGTTAAACCCGCTCAGCAAGAACAAGCAAACAATTCGCAATTCGCTATTCACTTTATTTCCTCCTCGATAGTGTGAAATGCGGCAAATACCAGCGGCCGTAAGTTGCCAATCCCAACAAAAGCACGGCCCACCAGAGGACAAGTACAGTCCGCATCCAGGCCTTATATTTCGTGATGCGGAATTTCTCCGGCAAGACGTTCGTCCCCGCAGCCAGCAGAATGTACAATCCCGCGATTTCGGTCACGCTTCCGAGCGCAGCGTGTGCCGTCGCCAGTGCGTAGTAGGCTTTGCCAAGTCTGAGCGGTATCTTGGGACTCACGTGAACGCGAAATGAAGGAATCATGGTGATCACAATCACGGCAAAGTTGAGAAGCACGATGACCGACTGGCACCAGGCGTGCCATTGAAAACGCCCAAGGCGCGCGAGTAGGGCGCCCACGAGCAGCCCCACTCCCATGGCAATCTCAAGGAGCAGAGTTACGTCGGCGCCGTAGGGAGCCGCTGTACCCAGGAATCCTTCGTTCAAGGGGTCACCGCGGGACTCTGCCGCTTCCATGTTTCGGATCCCCAGTAGGTACTTTGCGAGGTTCTACGACGATGATCGGCTGGAGATTCGGCGGACACAGCCGCACCTGTCCGCAGTTCTCTCCGGAGAATCCCCGCAGACCGACTGCCACAAGGGTGGCGCGTGCTAAGAATTGATCCGCGGGTCTTATTTGGGAGTGATGTCTCATCAGTAGCCGTACGAGTCGGTTATGGTAGTGGGGTCGACACCGATCACCGGACACTCGGCGAATTCCTTCGAGGACTCTCGGCCCTTCAAAAGCCCGTTTGCATTTTTCAGCTTCAGCAGGAACACTCGCTGAATTTGGCCGCCGCTCACACTCTTCGCCGGGCCTCCAACGCACGCGTAAATTCCAGCCGTTGTTTGTTCGAGGATCCTAATGTTAATTTGCGGCCCTCCGGGTGTTGCCTCGACGAGAGCTTCCTTCTCGTCCAGTTGCCGTGTGACATAGCCATATTCAGCGAATGTCTTCTTTTTCTTCTCTGGTTTTGGCCGAAGTGTAGACGGAAGCATTGTGATATCTAGCTTCTCGACTACAAACTCCGCCAGCTTTTCTTTGGGGTAAGGCACATTGTTACCCGCTATAGCCGCTGGCACGCAGGCCAGGGCGATCACTCCACAAAACAGTTTCATGACTCTTCTTCTCTCTTTTTCGTTTATCTCTGTCCGCTTTATGCAGTCACTCGAAAACAATTTGATTACTCAAGTCGACTGCGATCTCAGCAGATCGCCTTTGCCGGGTGTTTACCCTTAGCCTACTTTCCATTCTCGGGCAGACTCCGCAAGACTAGCTGTTTACGCCACTGAGAAATCCGCCGAGATGTCCCGTCAACCCCACAAGCAAGGCCGCGACCCCTTTAGGAAGGGCTCAACGTGCCTATCCCGCTTTTGCGCGGTCTTCGTCTCTGTATACCGCGGGCGCGCTCTTCTTATTCCGGCATAAACGACAGGGAGGCCTTTTTCCTCGATGAAAGGAAGAGCAAGAAAAAAGAAATAAAAGCACCTGCGCGGCGGCCGATACAAATGAACGGTTCTGTCCAGGAAAAAAGCTTCGATCGTGCTGAACTTGCAGGATCAGGTGCGGTTCGAGGCAGTCGTCCTACCAAATCTTGATGCCGCTTTTAATCTCGCCCGGTGGCTCTTGCGCGGCGGCGCCGACGCCGAGGACGCCTCGCAAGAAGCGATGCTCCGGGCGTATCGTTTCTTCGATGTTTTTCACGGCGGAGATGTGCGTGCCTGGCTGTTGCAATTCGTGCGGAACACACTGGTGACCCCAACTTTCTGGGCTCGACTTCCCCGGCCGTCACCGTCACCATCAACGAGAATTAACCAGCATCCATCGCCGCCTTCAACTACTCCGCTCGGAGTGCTTTCGTCGGATTAATCGAAGCGGCCTGAATTGCCGGCACAACGGAAGCCGTCAGCACCAGAAAAAGGAGAGCGACCGCCGCGAACGCCAGCACCAGCGGGTCGAAAGGGTTGACCTGAAATAACAGAGAGCCCATCAACCGCGACACCGCGAGGGAGCCAAGCAGTCCTGTCACACACCCAAGCGCCGCCAGCCTAATTGCGGAACGCAGAATCAGCCGAACGATCCCCTTGCGCTGCGAGCCAAGCGCCATGCGAATCGCGATCTCTCGTACCCGCAGCTCAACCGAGAAGGTAACGACACTATAGATACCGAGAACCGCTAGCAGCACCGCCCCACCGGCGAAGGCAGCAATCACCGCGGTGTTGAATCGTCGTGGAGCTTCACTGTCGGACACCGTCTGCTGCATGGTCTGTATCTGGGCCAGTGCGAGTTGCGGATCCAACGATCGCACCGTGGAGCGAAGCGCATTCTCCATCTGTTCGGGCGCAAGCGTCGTGCGAACAACGATATAGCCATTGCTCCCATTCAGATCGGTAGGCCCGCCAAGCTGTCCGAGCGAGGTCTCGTACTGTTCCACCGGCTCGTAATATTCTTCCCGAGTCTCGACATCGGGCGAATCCTGCTTCACGTCGGCCACCTCGCCAACGATGGTTAGCCACGGGCTTTTCATATCTGCCGTACCCAGCCGCAACCGCTTGCCGATGGGATCCTGACCAGGCCAGTAGTGCTCCGCGAGCTTGTGGTTAGTCATCACCACAAGTGGAGCTCCATCTTTGTCCGCCTCGGTGAAAACACGGCCCCGCAAGAGCGGAATCTTCATCGCGGCAAAGTAGTTGCCAACCGTTAGTGTCACCGTGGCGAGGCTCAGGTTCCCCCCCTGCGGCGCGACATATCCTTCGGGAACGAAGACCTGGATGCCGTAGCCGGACATCGGGACTGCCGTAGTCAGGCCGGCGAACTCGGTGCCGGGAAGTTCCCTGAGGCGTCGTAACACCTCGTCGTTGAATCCATTCACGGCAGATTGCGAGCCATATTGCTGCCGGGGCAGCGAATACAAAGCGATCAGGACATGCTCGGGCTGAAAGCCAATCGCGACCTCGCGCATCTTCTCAAAGCTGCGTAGCAGCAGCCCGGACGCGGCCACCAGCACCAGCGCGATCGCAATTTCCACCACAACCAGCGTAGACCGAAGACGCGCGTGCCCGCCGCCCGCGCTTCCACCGCGGCCTCCTTCTTTCAGGCTTTCGTTCAAGTCCGTGCGAATTGCCGCAAAAGCGGGAGCAAGACTGCAGAGAATCCCGGTCATCAGCGCGAGGAACAGCGCGAACGCCACGACCATCCAATCAAGGCCAATTTCAGAGATGCGCGGCAGCGTCTCCGGCAATTCGCTGACGCATACGCGAATCGCGATGGCCGCAAGCGCGATGCCCAGCACTCCCCCCGTCACGCTGAGAGCTAGACACTCCAGCATGCTTTGCCGCAACAGCGCAGCCGTACTCGCTCCCAACGCAAGCCGAACACTAATTTCGCGACGCCGCCGAATCGCCCGCACCAGCAGTAGCCCCGCCAGGTTGGCGCAAGCAATGAGCAGCACAACGCATACCGCCAGGAAAAGAATCCGGATCAGAGGGCGTGCATCCGCGACCGTGTCTTCCTGCAGGGGACGCACAACCGCCCTGATCTTTATATTTGCTATGAACGAGGGGAATCCGCGCATGATTTCCAGAGCCACCTGATCCGCGTCGGCTCGCGCTTGTGCCACTGTAACGCCAGGTTTGAGTCTGGCCACGATCTGGAAACCCCAGGATCCACTTTGCGTGAGTTCGGACGCCGTTAAGCTCATGGGTACCCACAGCTCCGAACGATTCAGATGACCTGGCATCAGGGGAAATTCGAAATTGCGCGGCATCACGCCGACTACGATGTACGGTTTGCGGTCGAGCAAGATCTTCGCGCCCAGCACATTGGGATCGCCGTGAAGCCGGCTCTGCCACTGCGAGTAGCTGAGCACCGTGACTTGCTGGCTATCGTCGTCCTCCTGCTGCGTAAACATCCTGCCCATAATCGGCGACACCCCCAGAGTGGGAAACACTCCGGCGCTTAGCCGTGTGGCGTTGACCTGCGAAGGCACACCGACTCCAGAAAGTTCGTAACTCGCCGACTGGTAGCCACCCAGGCTCTCAAGAGTGTGCATGTCTTTCGCGTAGGTGCGAATTTCTGGCCCTGTAACCGGTGGCCCGCTACCGTTCCCAAGTCCTGTCCCCTCAACGATGTCCCCAAGCGCGACCAGTCGTCCCGGTTCGCGAAATGGTAGCGGGCGCAATAGCACACCCTCGACAACCGAAAAGGTCGCCGTGGTCGCAGCGATACCCAGCGCCAGCATCATCACCGCGGTCACGGAAAATCCCGGCGACTCGCGGAACTGACGGAAAGCGTATTTGATTTCCTGAAGGACCCGTTCCACAGTTCACCTCCACCCACCGCACCTCACCGTGAATCCGCCGGCCTGGCAGCCCGATCAAGGTCGCCGTCAGCTTCGCTCAAGACGCTGCGGCAGGCAACTCAATTCGCGCTTGACAAACAGTTACCAGTCTGCTACTATGTCTCGTGTTACTTCAATCGCTAATTCGAATGCGCTCCCAAACCCCTGAGCACCCCGGCGCAATGGAGCTCGCCAGGATCTTCCCTCTAACCCCTTTAGAATCCGCACTTACACAAAATGCGCCCGTAACTCCTTTACAATCCGCAGATCCAAAATCACGGCACTTAAAGTCTTTTAGAATCCGCACTTACGAAAAAGGTGGGGGGAGGGGTGAAACTGTTAACTAGGATCGTTGTCCCGCGGATAGTAAAAGGTTTGACAAGTCCCGCCGCAGGTGTTGACCCCACGGCACGCCCGACTTAGGATTTCGGGCGCGTTTATCCGCCCCGGTGTACTGTAGAACCTCAAGGGCATAGTAAGCAGCCCACTTCGCCATGGCGAAAAAGACACGCATCGTCGTCGCGCTCACGACGAACGACAACGACTATCAGATCGAACAGGCGCAGTCCGCCGAGCAGGCCGCCACGCGACTTGGTGTGGCGGTGGAAATCATCTACGCCGATAACGACGCCATCAACCAAAGCACCCAGATTCTGAAGGTCGTGCAAGCGCCACCCGAACATCGGCCGGATGCCATCGTCTTTGAGCCCGTGGGAGGAACCGCGCTTCCGCAAGTGGCCCGCGCCGCCGCTACCGCCGGGATTGGCTGGGCGGTGCTCAATCGCGACGCCACCTATCTCGACGAGCTTCGCAAATCCACAAACGCGCCGATGTTCGGCCTGAGTTCCGACCACGTCGAGATTGGCCGGTTGCAAGGCCGCCAACTCGCGGCCCTGCTGCCCAAAGGCGGCGCGGTCCTTTATATACAGGGCCCATCGGAAAATTCCGCCGCCAAAGAACGCACTGCGGGAATGCAGGAGACCAAGCCGGCGAACATTCAAGCGGTCATGCTGAAAGCGCAATGGACCGAAGAGAGTTCGCTGCGCGCGGTACGCTCCTGGTTGAAGCTCACGACTTCGCAGAAATCGACAATCGACGTCGTGGCCGCTCAGGATGATTCGATGGCTATGGGAGCGCGAAAGGCCTTCCAGGAATTAACCAACGAAGTGGAACGCGAACGCTGGTTGAGACTTCCGTTCATCGGGTGCGACGGCCTGCCAAACACCGGCCAGGCCTGGGTGAAAAGCGGCCAACTGACCGCCACCATATTCGTTCCGCCCAACACCGGGCAGGCCATCGAAATGATCGTAGACGCCATTCGCAATCGCAAGCAGCTTCCGGCGCGCGTGCTGGTTGCGCCACGTTCCATCCCCCCGCTCAACGCGCTAACGCCGCGCCGCCCCGTTTAGTCCGCGACGAGGGCCGACAGCGTGGGGTTTAGAGCCAGCACCACCCAACTCGGGTGACTCACCGGGCGTCCGTCTTCTTCTCCGACAAAAGCGGCGTATAATGCCGCGGGCGGTTTGACTTCAAATTGTTTGCCATCGCGGAGGGAAAAACCAGATGAACAGCGGACGCAAAAGCGCGGGCGTCGACCGCAGGCAGTTCCTCGCCGCAACCACGGGGAGCTTGCTCGCTGCAACTGGAGGAACCCTGCTCGCCGCAGCGGTTCCGGGTTCCTCGGCAATGATTCCTGGCTCGGAATTCTCCGGTGGATCACTCAAATCCCAGACCGCGGAGCGCCCTCGTGGGGCTGACAAGTTGGGGCGCAAGATTCCTATCGGCGTCTTCGATCCGGTGTACGGCAAAATGCCGCTGGACCAAATGCTCGACACGGTGAGCGCGCTGGGGCTGGAAGCGATGGAAATTGGTACGGGCGGCTACCCGGACAACCTGCATTGCCCACTCAACGAACTAATTGAGGACACTGCGAAGGCGAAGGCTTGGAAGAAAAAATTCGAGGACAAGGGAATTCAGGTGGCCACTTTGAGCTGCCACGGGAATCCGGTGCATCCGGATGCAAAACATGCGGCGAAAGACGCGGACACTTTCCGCAAAACCGTGCGGCTCGCGCAGATTCTGGACATAAAAGTGATCGTGACATTTTCCGGATGCCCCGGTGGCACGCCAACCGACGCGCAGCCCAACTGGATTACCTATCGCTGGCCGCCCGAATACGGGGAGATGTTGGACTGGCAATGGAAAGAGAAGATCATCCCATACTGGAAAGAGGCCGCTAAATTTGCGCGGGATCACGGGATTCACAGGATCGCCCTGGAAATGCACCCGAATTTTGTCGTGTACAATCCACGAACGCTGATGAAATTACGCGAAGCTGTTGGCGAAGAGATTGGCGCAAATAACGATCTGAGCCATCTGTTCTGGCAGGGCTGCGATCCGGTGGAAGTGATTCATTTCCTGGGTAAGCAGGGTGCGATCTACCACGCGCACATGAAGGACACCGTGATGTTCCCGGGTAATGTGGCGAAGTACGGCGTGCTGAATTTTGCGCCGGATGTTGCGAGCCTGCCGGAAGCATCCGAAACGTTTCGGGCGGTTGGATATGGACACGGCGCGGCGCTGTGGAAGTCGATCGTGCAGGCGTACATGGACATCGGCTACGAAGGCATCCTTAGCATTGAAAATGAGGATCCCATTCTGGCGGGACCCGTAGGCGTCGAGCGGGCGGCGTGGGTCTTGAAGAATGTGCGCAACGAATTGCTCGGCACGTGATAGGAACGAGAGAGTGTGTGGCACAGCCATTCGTGGCTGCGTGCTTAAGAGAAAGCAATATTTCTAGCGTAGTGCTGGACCCAGGGAGTCGCTGAATGGCGCAGGTGATTCGTTCGCCGAAGACATACGATGTCATTGTGGTGGGTTCCGGCGCGGGCGGTGGGATGGCGGCGAAGATCCTGACCGAGGGCGGCCTGAACGTGGCGATGCTGGAAGCGGGCCCGCAAGTTCATCCGGAAAAAGACTTCAAGATGTTTATGTGGCCCTACGAGCTGCCGCATCGTGGTGTTGGTGTTGGCGGACGTGCGGCGGAGAATTTTGGGGAGTTTCTGGCGCCGAACGGCGCGTGGGATATTGAGGGCGAGCCGTATACCTCCGCGCCCGGATCGGATTTCCGGTGGTTTCGTTCGCGGATTGTGGGCGGCCGCACCAATCACTGGGGGCGGATCGCGCTGCGGTTTTCTCCGATCGATTTCAAATCGTACACGCGCGATGGGCTCGGCTCGGATTGGCCTATCAGCTACGACGATATCGCGCCTTATTACGACAAGGTGGAAGGTTACATCGGCGTGTTTGGGACGAAAGAGAATGTTTCGAGCGCGCCGGATGGCGTTTTCCTGCCTCCACCCAAGCCGCGCTGCACCGAATTGATCGTCAAGAAGGCTTGCGACAAGCTCAACATTATTTGCATCCCGTCGCGGCTGGCGATTCTCACGAAATCCGTAAATGGACGCCTGCCTTGCCACTATTGCGGGCAATGCGGGCGGGGATGCACTACGGCGTCGAATTTCAGCTCGAGCCAGGTGCTGATTCCACCTGCAATGGCGACCGGCAAATTGACCTTGATCACTGACGCGATGGCGCGCGAGGTGCTGGTCGGCGCGGATGGAAAAGCGCAAGGCGTGTCGTACATCGACAAGGCCACACGCAGCGAAAAGCGTATCAATGCGCGCGCGGTGGTGCTGGCGGCCAGCGCGTGCGAGTCGGCGCGGCTGCTGCTTAACTCGAAGTCGCCATCGTTTCCGGATGGTTTAGCGAATTCGTCCGGGACCGTGGGGAAATATTTGATGGATTCGGTGGGCAGCGGCGGCGAAGGATATTTTCCGCAACTCGAGAATATGACGCCGCATAACCACGATGGCACCGGCGGGATGCACATGTACATGCCGTGGTGGAAGTTCGACCGCAAGAATGATTTTCCCCGCGGCTACCATATCGAATTTGGCGGGGGCCGGGAGTTGCCGAACGTCGGAATGTTTAACGATCTCTGCCATCGCGAAGAAGGGTACGGCGTTGAACTGAAACGGAAAGCGCGAAAGGATTACGGCACGACGATCGGGTTTGCCGGGCGCGGAGAGATGATTCCGAATCCGGATACGTATTGCGAGATCGACCCTGATGTCGTGGACGAATTTGGCATCCCAGTGCTGCGGTTCCATTTCAAGTGGTCGGACTACGAATTGCGGCAGGCTAAGGATATGCAGGAAACGTTTCGGCAGATCGTGGAGATGGCCGGCGGAGAGTATTTGACGAAGGCGCCCATCGATGGACCTCGGGCTTTCGGGATTGACCTGGGCGGAAAGATCATTCACGAAGTGGGGACGGCGCGGATGGGAGCCGATCCGAAGACGTCGGTGTTGAATGGATACTGCCAGGCGCACGATGTGAAGAATCTTTTCGTTACCGACGGGGCGTCTTTGGTTACCAATCCGGATAAGAATCCTACTTTGACGATCATGGCGCTGTCGTGGCGCGCTTCCGAGTACATATTGAGCGAGGCGAGCAAGGGCAACATCTAACAGATAAGCATAACGCAGAGACGTAGTGGGCGCGGAGATTCGCGGAGAAGCGGAAGAGAATCGGAATGTACCACAGAGGGCACTGAGGACGCAGAGAAGAGAGGAATTGATGGGGACTGGAGTTTCGCGGCGAGATATTTTGCGGTCGCTGATGGTTGGGGCAGCGGGCGGATCGGTGTTGCAGATGATTCCGGCGCAGGCTGCGGAGTATGCGCATGAGTTGGTGCAGCGGGAGAAAGTTGCTTCTGCTACCGGGCGATACGTGCCGAAATTTTTCTCGGCGCACCAGTATGAGACGCTGACTTCGCTTTGCGACACGATTATTCCTAAGGATGAACGGTCGGGTGGGGCCTTGGAAGCCGGGGCGCCGGAGTTTATTGATCTTTTGACGAGCGAGAATGAGAAGTTCCAGACGCGACTCGGCGGCGGGTTGATGTGGCTCGATAATTTCTGTGTGGACCGTTACGGGAAGGTCTATCTGGAGAGCGCACCCGAACAGCGGAAAGAGGTTTTGGACCTGATTGCTTACCGGAAAAATGAGAGAGAGATTCCGGGGTTAAGTTCGGGCGTCGCGTTCTTTGCGGTTCTTCGCAACATGACTTGCGATGGGTTTTATACCAGCAAGATTGGGATCGCGGATTTGCAATACATTGGGAATACTTCGGTTCACGAGTTTCCGGGTTGCCCGCCGGTACCGGAAACTCGAAGCTAGACGGTATGGAAGGCTTGGGATCGGAGATTGCATCCTCCCGCGACGCAGCGCCGAAAAATCGGACCTCAGCGGCTGAAGCCGGGTTGATCCGCGAACGCATTGCTCCACCCCTACTTGCGCCGCAGTATTGCGCTCGCGCGCCCAACGGCGGTCGTGGCATCGACCATCGTGCCTAGCGGTTGCAGGTTTGCCGGGGTTGACCGGGACACAGACAGGAGTGTCTGTGCTACCAGACGCGGCAGACTTTTTCTGGGGGCTTGACCATGGGTTGGCCGGGTTTGCAGGCGAAGGCTTGGGCGAATTCGGGCATGTTCACGACTACGCCGTTGATGCGGTATTGGGCAGGGGAGTGCGGATCGACTTGAGCGCGCATGCGTAGATCTTCGGGGCGCTCGTTGGCGCAGTCCCACTGGGCGTAGCCGATGAAGAAGCGCTGCTCGGGAGTCAGGCCGTCGATGGGTTGCAAGTTCTTGTCCTTCGTGGCGGATTTCCAGGCAATGTAGGCGAGAATTTCGCCGCCAAGATCGGCAACGTCTTCCCCCATGGTGAGTTTGCCGTTGATATGGACATCGTCGACGACGACGTAAGACGAATACTGGTCGCTGACACATTTGGTGCGCTCGTCGAATTTCTCCCGGTCTGTTTTGGTCCACCAATTTTTCAGGTTCCCTTGAGCGTCGAACTGGCTGCCTTCGTCGTCGAAGCCGTGGGTGAGCTCGTGGCCGATGGTGCCGCCGGTGTTGCCGTAGTTGGGGGCGTCGTCCATCTTGGCGTCGTACAGCGGAGGCTGCAGGACACCGGCGGGGAAGTTGATGTCGTTCATTTGCGGATTGTAGTAGGCGTCTACCGTGGGAGGCGAGATGTCCCACTCGCCGCGATCGACGGGTTTGCCGATTTTGGCGATGTCGCGACGATGTTCGAAGGCGACGGCGTTGTCGACGTCGCCGATAAAGTCGTTGCGCACGATGGTTACGGAACTGTAGTCCCGCCATTTGTCGGGATAGCCGATCTTGTTGCGAATGCCGTGGAGTTTGACGAGAGCCTGTTGCTTAGTTTCCGGGCTCATCCAGTCCAGTTGACGGATGCGCTGCTCCATGGCGGCCTCAATCTGCTTGACCATTTCCAGCGTGCTTTGTTTCAGTTCCGGCGAAAAAACCTTGCGGACGTAGGCTTGGCCGAGAGCTTCGCCCAGATCGCGATCGGCGTACTGGACGCAGCGCTTCCACCGCGGCTGCATCTCTTTCGCGCCTCGTAAATACTTGCGGTAGAAGTCAAAATTTTCCTGGACGAAATTAGCGGAAAGATAGGGCGAAGAGGAATCCGCGACGTGAAACCGTAGATAAGTTTTCCATTCATCGAGCGGTTCGGATGCGAGTTCGGCATTGACCTGTTTGAAAAAGGCGGGGGCGGTGACGTTAAGGACGGCTATTTTCGGATATTGCAACTGGTTGTAGTAGGTTTGCCAATCGAAATTTGGCGTGAGTTTCTCTAGCGCTGGGAGATCCATTTTATTTTTCAGCTTGTAGGGATCGCGGCGTTCGACTTGGGTGAGGGATTTGTTGGCGAGAGCGGTCTCCATGCGCATCACGGTTTGCGCGTTGTTTTTGGCGTTCTCCGGATTGTCGCCGAGGAGTTCGAAAATTTTCTGGACGTGTTGCACGTAGCGCTCACGGGTCTCCTTGGATTTGGCATCGTCTTTGGTGTAGTAGTCGCGATCGGGGAGGCCCAGGCCGCCTTGATCCAGGGAGGCGATGATCTGTTCGGAGTTGTCGGGATCCTGATCGGAGCCGCCGCCAAAGAGGATGGACCTGCTGAAGTTGAGTTGAAGCTGCGCGACGATCGAGGCCATATCATGCACGGACTTCATGTGTGTGATGGCGTCGAGTTGCGGCTTGATGGCATCGATGCCGCGGGCTTCGATGACCGACTCGTCGATGCAAGCGGCGTAGAAGTCGCCGATTTTCTGGCTGACGGCGTCACGCTGACCGGTGTTGGTGGCGGCTTGCTCCAGGATGCCGCGGAGAAAATTCAGATTGTCTTCGTAGAGTTTGGCGTAGACGCTCCAGGAGGTTTGGTCTGGCGGGATGGGGTTTTGTTGTTGCCAGCGCCCGCAGGAGTATTGGTAGAGATTCACGCACGGGTCGATGGATTTATCCATGGAGGTGAGGTTGAGGCTCGGGGAGTAGGGGAGTTCGGGTGCGCTGGAAGCTTGCGGACGGGCTGGCATGGCGAAGAGCATGGCTAGGGCGGAAATGCATAGGGCTGGCTTGAGCTTCATGGATGCCTTTCCTGATGACGCTGGCGCGGTTTGTTGGCGGCGCATTATGGTAATGGGATGGGTGGATTTTTTCCAATCTAAAAAAGAAGGCGAGGCCTACGTTAGGTCTTCTAGAATTGACGCGCGAGATCCAAAAAGGACTTCCAGATGAGCATTTGTATTCGTGTGGCAACGGCTGAGGATTTGCCGGTTTTGCGGGAGTTGATTGAGGCTTCTGTGCGGGGGTTGCAGGCTGAGGATTATACGATGGCGCAGAGGGAGGCGGCGCTGCGGACTGTTTTTGGCGTGGATAGTCAGTTGATTGCGGATGGGACTTATCTTGTGGCTGAGGATTGTGGTGCGGCGGATACTGTTGCGCTTGGGCTGAGCGGGACACAGACCCTTCATCCCTCAGGGCAAGCCCTTCGAAACTCAGGGCAAGCAGGAGTGTCTGTGCTACCTCGGATTGCTGGTTGTGGCGGGTGGAGTAAGCGGAAGACGCTTTATGGAGGAGATCATTGGACGCAGCGGGAGGATTCGTTGTTGGATCCGGAGAAGGATGCGGCTAAGATTCGGGCTTTTTTCGTGCATCCTGCTTGGGCGCGGCGTGGGGTGGGGACGCTGCTATTGGAGGCTTGCGAGACGGCGGCGCGGGAGGCGGGATTTCAGCGTTATGAGATGGGCGCTACTTTGACGGGGGCAAAATTGTTTGGGGTTAAAGGGTATGTGGCAGTGAAGAGGATCGCGGTGCCTTTGGATCGTGGGGAGTCATTGACTGTGATTCATATGGAGAAGGACGGGCGGTGAGGACGATTGACCCCGGGGATTCGCGCGAAAGGAACGTTGTGCCGGGTTGACGCCGGGCGGGGCCCTTCGAGGCTCAGGGTAAACAAGCCCCGCCCCTACAAGGGCCGAAGTTAAAAGTGGCGGAAGTCGAAATAGGGAAGTTAGAACTGGAGTTTGGAGAGGTATTCGTAGCTGGCTTGGGGGTCGGCCAGGGATTTGGCTTCGTCGTTTTCTACGAGGTAGTGTTCGATCCCGGCTTTGCCGGAATGAGCGAAGATATTTTTCCAGTCGATGGAGCCACTTCCTACGTTTGCAATATGACCTGTTACGGCGTGGCCTACTGCGCCTTCGTTGCCGCCTGGGTCGGAGCCTTCTTTGCTCCAGTCCTTCACGTGAACTAGCGGGAAGCGGCCGGGGTATTTGTTGAAATAGGCGATGGGATCCTGACCACCTACCGTGATCCAACAGAGATCCATTTCGATTTTTACGAACTTGGGGTCGGTTTGCGCCAGAAGGTAATCGAAGGGGAGCTTTCCGTCGAGGCCATCCACTTTTTCAAACTCGAAAGAATGGTTGTGGTAGGCGAATTGGATGCCGGCTTTTTTCGTGGCTTCGCCAACCTTGTTGCAGGATTCGGCGAGGCGCTTGTAGCCCTCGGCGGTGCGTGATTTTGCATCGAGATAGGGGCAGACTAAAAATTTCTGGCCGATGATGTTTGCGCCGTCGATGATTTCCTGCAAGTTATTTTCGAGCGTTGGCGTCTTGCTTGCTGAGTCGGGCGTGCCGCCCATGGGATGGTGCGCCGACGGCGAGGTGAGGCCGTTGGAATCGAGAAGGGCGCGGACTTCCTTGGGAGACTTGCCGAAATAGCCGGCGAATTCGACTTCTTTGTAGCCGATTTTGGCGACGCCCGCGACGGTGCCGTCGAAGTCTTGCTTCATGAGGCTGCGGACGGTGTAGAGCTGCAGACCTACGCGATCGATATGATGGACGGCAGCGGCGGCCCATGTTGGGCGCGCGATGGCGCTGACAATTGCAGTGGCGATGGATGATTCGATGAAGGTTCGTCGGTTCATGGCGGGAGAGAGTGTACTCCTTTCGGGGCTTGCGTGGGAGTGGTTGCGAAAAAAAAGGCGGCTCTCTTGCGAGAGCCGCCTTTCGTTATGGGGTGTAGTTAGAAGTAGAAGCGCAAGCCGAGTTGCATGCGGCGTGGCGCATGCGCGCCGGTCAGGTGCAGGAAGTTCGAGCTGTCGAGGTTTGCTCCCGGGGTGGCAGTGTCCATGGCGATGCCGTTCGTACCTTCGGCTTGGTTGTTAATTTGATCGAATTGGGTGTGATTGAACACGTTGAACAATTCCCATTTGAAGTCGAAGCCCATGCGTTCGTTGATGGCGAAACGCTTGGAAAGGCCGGCGTCGAAGTTCAAGCGGCCGGGGTAATTTAGCGTGTTACGCCCGACATTGCCAAAGGTGAGTCCTGTTGGGAGGGCGAACGCCGCTGGGTTGAAGATAACCGGTCCACGGACGTCGGGGAACTCGGTCTGCGGTATGCTCGCGCGCGGGTTGCCAACGAGATCAGGACGCGAGCCGGTGCCTACGCCGTTGCCGACGCCTGCGTTGTCGCCGTAAGTGGTGCCGTTGGTCACGCTAAAGGGAAGGCCAGCCTGGGCGACGGTGATGCCGGAAATCTGCCACCCGCCAAGCAGAGTGTGCGTCAGACCGGACGCCTTGAAGAAAGGCAAGCCGTAGACGTAGCTGATGCTCAGGTTATGGCGCATATCGAAAGTGGAGCTGGCGCGATTCGCGGCCGGATCGTAGGCATTCACAAAAGCAGTGTCGCTGCGATCGGACGAATCGTCGATGGAATGGCTGTAGGTGTAAGCCGCGCTGAGGGTCAGGTCGCCCACGGTGCGGTTTGCGGAGACCTGCAAGGCGTTGTAGATGGAATTTGCCTGGGGCGCCAGCTGGGTGATGTTGCTGAAACCCGGGAAAGCGGTGCGCAGCGCGTCAGCACTATTGCCGCAGGCGACCCACAGATTTGACAACGCTGCGGCTGGCACGGGAGTGCCGTTACCGAGCGTGCCCGAAGTGGGGAAACCTCGGGCGTTGGTTGTAAAGTTGGCGCAGTCGGCAGCGACAATCGGTGTCCCCGCTGGGTACGGGTTGCTGCCCGCAGGTACCGGCAAGAGTTGGTTGGAGTCGCTCACCAGGGTCAAATGCGTGCCCTTACTGCCGACGTAGGCTACCGAGAGAACTACGTGAGATGGAAGTTCCTTCTGAACGTTCAGGTTCCACTGCTGCACGTAGGGCCAGATGGCCTTGTTGGGAATGGAATTGACGGACAATGGAAAGAGCAGTCCGCCACCACCGATATTGCCGTATCCCACGACGTTAGCCTGCGTCGAGGTGAGGGCGACCGGCGGTGAATTTTCCAGAGATTCGGTATTACCTTCATTGCCGTTGGTGTGTTCGAAGAAAACGCCGTAGCCGCCACGGATGGCCATCTTGCCGTCACCCTTGGGGTCCCAGGCGAAGCCCAAGCGGGGGGCGGGGTTGAAAAGGTGGCCCGACAAACAGCCGGCGTTTGAGGATGGGCCGACCGTGGCCGCTGAGAAGCCAGGGACGACGAAGGTTCCGCCCTTGCCGCCGCACTGGATAATGCCATTGAGCGGATTGCCGGTACCGGGTGAAAGGGCTCCTGCGCTGCCGGTTACGTTTCCGTTGTAGTCGATCGCCGGAGAGGCGCCCGCAACAAAGGCGGTAGGTTCGAAGTTAAAGGCGTCTTGATACTTCTCACGGTAGGTTCCAAAGAGACTCACACGCAAGCCGAGGTTGAGGGTGAATTTCTTGGTGACGCGCCAGTCGTCTTGGAAGTAGGGCTCGAAGATCTTGTAGCGGTTGTAATATTTAACGGTAGCGTTGGACTGCTTGTAGCTGGCGATATTTCCCATCAGCAAATCCGCGAACGAGTTACCCGTGCTGATAGGAGATGAAGTGCTAAAATTCAGCAGGCCCTGAACGTCGACGCTATTGTCTTCATTCTTTTGCGCGGCGGCGAAATAGGCGCCAAATTGAAAGGTGTGAGTGCCGACGATTTTAGTCACATTGTCGCGGTAGGTGTATGTGGGGTTGGCATTGTTCCAGGGGAAGTACCCGGTGTCTTGGCCGAAGCTACCGCCATAGGCAGTGTTATTCCCTAGCTGGATGGCGGGTAACTTGCCGCCGAAGCCGTTGGCGAAGAGTGTGCCCATCGCAAACCCGGCGGGAAGCGCTGGGGCATTCAGGATATTGAGAAAAATGTGATCCGCGGTATAGCTAGCGACGAACTCGTTTAATAGGGTGGGCGTCACATTCGCGGTGAGGCGCGCCACAAAACTCGAGCCCGGGCCAACGAAGTTGGTATTGATGTTGTTGAAGCTGGAAGTTCCCACGCCCCAGAGTGGATTAGCGACGACAGTTGACCAGGAATCGTGGATGTAGCGGAACGTCAATCGGTAGTTGTCGGTGATGTTGTGATCGACGCGGACCAACTCTTCGCGCCAAGTGGTCGGGAGCGAGACCGTCTGAGCGAACGAAGGGAAGCCGGCATTCGTGCTGTTGGGCGCGGGGATGAGCGACTCAAGCGCTTGCCCAACGGGGCTAATGGGCACCGCCGCTGGATTTGGAACGTTCGGGCAATCCGGCCCCGGGCACAGGTCTGAAAAGTTGCCGCCGCGCTCGGCAACGGATGGAACGTTTTGAGTAATCGCGTTGGGGTTCGCCTCTCTTCGCCATTCCTCAGAAAAGAAGAAGAAGGTCTTTCTCTTGTCAGCGTTGTAGTGATGCGGAATGTATATAGGGCCGCCGATGGTATAGCCGAAGTCGTGCTTCTTATAGGGCGGGTTGGGGTCGCCTGGTTCGCCGCCGGATTCCCATGGTTTCGCGTTGAAGAAGTCATTGCGCAGGTATTCGAAAGCGCTGCCATGGAAGGAGCTGCCTCCGGACTTCGTCTCGACTTCGATGGTGCCGGAGCCGTTGCGGCCATACTGCGCGCCGTACGTGGATGTCAACACCTTGAATTCGGCGATGGCTTCGATGTTTGGATAGACGTTCAGCGTGGAATTGCTGCCGTTGTCCATGTTGTCGCCGCCGTCCAGCTCCCAGTTGTTGTACTCGGTGCGGCCGCCATTCATGCTGTACGCGACGTTACCGTTGACGCCGACGGTGCCTTCATCCTGGTTGGTCTGGCTTACGACGCCCGGAGTGAGGGTGACGAGCTGGGTGAAATTGCGGCCATTCAGCTCCAACTGGTTGACTTGTTTGCCGCTTATCGTGGTGCTGAGTTCCGAGGAGGCGGTCTCGACTTGAGCTACGCTCTCGCCGGTCACGACGACCTCTTCTGAGACGGAGCCTACCGTCAATTGCGGGTCGACACGGAGACTCCGTGCGACGTCCAATACCAGGCCGTGGGCGGTGTATTTCTGAAAGCCCTTGGCGGTAACGCTGAGGTCGTAGGTGGCGCCGGGCAAGCCGCCCGCGACGTACGCGCCATCGCTGTTGGTGACGGTGGAGCGAGTCAGGCTGCCAGCGGTGCTGGTGATGGTGACTTCGGCGCCGGCAACGGCTGCGCCGCTCTTGTCCGAGACGGTGCCGCTGATGGAGCCGGTGTCTTGCGCGCTTGCGAGAAACGGAAGACACAAGACCAGAATCGCGCAAAAAAGAATTCGCAGGGCTGTGCAGTTGCTGACGTAAAAAGGGGAACTACCAATACAACGCGGATGAGAATATCCCTTCACTTTTAGTACCTCCGGTATCTCTAAGTTGAACGCTTGGAAACGTGAGGGAGAAACGCCTGCCGTCGCGCGCAACACCGCGTCGCCACTCGCCGGAGACAATTCATCGAGTACAGCCCCCACCACTCGACCGGAACAGCAAGCACCCACTTGGCTATTAAAACGAGTTAATACGGCATTACTGCGTGGCTGTCAAGCACGATTTTTTGCATTGGTCCCATGAAGATAATAAGGGGAGGACGAATTTTGGGAGCGGTTTGAGCTGAAAACGGCCACAACTACGAGAAGCGGCTTGAATTCAGGCGTTCGGGACTGGACACTACGTGGTATGAATTCGAGGATTTCCACAGGACTGGCAAGTTTCTTCTTTCTCCTGCCCCTGGCAGTTTGCGCTCCGGGAACGGCAAGCGGGGTCGGAGGAGGTCCGGGCTCGCCGACGGAGACTCAAGATGCTGCGCCCTCGGTCGCGAGTGCTCACGTCGATCCGCAGGTGTGGTTCGCCAAGGGCGAAGCTGCGTTGAATAGAGGGGATCTAGATGGAGCGGAGGCTGCGTTTCGGCACGTGATCGCCGCGGATCCCATGGCGGGGGCGGCCTATTCAAACCTGGGAGTCATTGCGATGCGCCGCGAAAATTGGGACCGCGCCCTGACGCTGCTACAGAAAGCGGAAAAACTCGAGCCGGCCATGCCAGGAATACGGCTAAACATCGGGCTGGTGAAATATCGGCGCGGGGACTATCCGGGAGCGGTGGCGCCGCTGGCGTCTGTCGTGCGGGACCAGCCGAACTCTTTCCAGGCGCGCTATTTGCTGGGGCTTTGCTATGTGTTTACGGTGCACTACGCCGAGGCCGTTTCCGTTCTAGAGCCGCTCTGGCCGCAGGCTTCCGACAATTTTATGTACCTCTATGTTCTGGGGATTGCCGCGCACAATGCCGGTCAGAAAGAACTCGATGAGAAGGCGCTGGCGCGCTTGGTGGACGTTGGCCGCGACAACCCGGAGTTTCATCTCATTTTGGGCAAGGCCTATCTGAACCGTGAGGAACCCGACAAGGCCCTCGTTGAGTTGCAGCGCGCCGAGAGCGTGAATCCGGACATGCCGTTTCTGCACTTTGGGCTCGGGATCGCGTATATGCGAATCAACGACAACGAACATGCGGAAGCGGAATTTCGCAAAGAGATCGCGGTTGATCCGGGTTCGGCCGACATTTACGAGCAACTGGGCGAGTTTTATTTGAAGGTGGGAAGGGATGCGGAAGCCGAGAAGGAGTTTGAAGAGGCGTTGCGGCGCAACCCAAGGATGCCGGGGTCGCTGTTCGGATTGGCCAAGATCCATGTGCGGCAGGATAAGTATGAACAGGCGCTGCCGGAGATTGATCGAGCGGTACGGCTTGCGCCGGATAGCCAGAACGTACACTTCATGCGTGGGCGGATTCTGATAAAACTGGGGCGGCGGGAGGAGGCGCAAAAGGAGATGACCGCTGCCAGGGCGTTGATCGATACCTCGCACGAAAAGGAAAAAGAGCCTGGCGCGATGGACGAAGATCGCGTGCGGAATCCGGAGTTGGCGCAGCCTCCGCAATAGTGGCGCGGCTTTGGGGTTGGTGGACGCGCGCGTCCGGGCGACTTCTTCGGTGTGCCAAGACACGACGACCGGGCGGAGCCCTTCGAAGCTCAGGGTAAACAAGCCGGGCCCCTACAACGAAAATTTAAGCGGCGGAGCTTGCCACGAGCCGCGGGCCTGTTCGATGCGTTCGGCAACTGCCAGCACCAGTTCTTCTTCGTGCGGGCGTCCAATCACTTGCACTCCGATGGGCAAACCTTCCGGGGAAACTCCGACAGGAACGGAGGCGCCTGGGCAACCTGCGAGATTCAGCCACTGCGAATGGCGCATGGATGTGCGATAGCAGTGCGGGGAATTTGGGCGATAGGTTCCTTCGCCATGACGGAATGCGGGGGACGTGGAAACCGGAGAGAGCAGGATGGGGACGTCCTGCAACTGACTGAGGATTTCGGCGCGGATGTTGTCGCGAGCGGCGCAGGCGGAAAAGAGCGCGTCGAGCGTAATAGGGCTTTCGGGCGCGGCGTAGTAGAGATACTCGCGGAGGATCGGGCTGAGTTGTTCTTCGTGGCCTTCGACCGTTGGACCGAACAGATGCGCGACGACAGGCCCGAAGAAAAACCACCAAATGTCGAGGGCTCGATCGAGTCCGGAGAGTTGGAACGGTTCGACGGAAAATCCCTGGTCCGCCAAGAGGGCCGCCGCCTTTTGTACCGCCGCTTCTGTTTCCGGAGAAGCTTTGGGAAGCGCGCTGCTCTCCAGCAGACCGATGCGTAGTCCTTTCAACTGCGTGCTTCCATCAATGTTTGAAAGCGGCACCGGCGCTGACAGAGCGTCGCCGGGATCGGGTCCCGCCAATACTTCGAACAGAGCGCGGACATCGGCGATCGTTCGCGCGATCGGTCCTACAACGCCGAGCCAGGAAAGTAAACCCGCACCCGGCGGAAAATGTCCGGTCGATGGCACGCGACCTGGAGTGGGCTTCAATCCACAGATGCCCGAAAAATGTGCTGGAGCGCGGATGGAGCCGCCGCCATCGCTTCCGACTCCGCCGAACGAGCATCCGGAGGCAATCGCAGCTACTTCGCCGCCGCTGGAGCCGCCCGCGCTTCGCGAGAGATCCCAAGGGTTGCTGGTTTTTCCGATCAGCAGATTGTCGCTCTCGTAGGCCATCAGGAATTCGGGGGTATTCGTATTGCCAAGGATGATCGCGCCGGCCGCACGCAGGCGTGCTACCAGTGGCGCATCGTGTTGCGCCACGTAGTCCTTGCGGAGCAGCGAGCCCGCCGGACAACGCAATCCTGCTACGTCGATGTTGCCCTTGATCGTGACCGGCACGCCGTGGAGCGAGCCGAGCGCGGCGTTCCGCGTTATCGCGGAGTCCACCTTTCTCGCTTGTGCCCTGGCGCCTTCCGCGTCGAGGTTCGCGAATGCGCGCAGCTTCGGGTCGAGCATGGAAATTCGTTCGAGGGTCGTCTCGACAAGTTCCGTTGTCGAAATTGCGCGCGTACGAATGGCCGCTGTAGTGTCTGAAATTGTCGAAAAAGGCGAAAAGTTCATAGATTTTGCCTGGTGAATCTACGTCTCGAAGCCGCGGCGGTCAAGTCTCGCAGACAAATGCGTGCTTCAGCGAAATCAATTGACGGTTCGGCGAGGAGCCGGGAGAATCAAACGGATACTCCGTCGCCGCGTGCCATCGAGTGCTTTATTCGCGACTAAAGAAAGACGTTGCCGATGCCAAGATCCAACCCGCGCACGAGTTTGTTCGTGATCATCGCGAGCATTCTATCGACTTGTGCCGTCGTTACGTTCGCATTGCGTTCCCGATCCGCGCGCGCTCAGGAAGCGCCGTCCGCCACATCGACCGCCACGCAGAACACTGCCGCCGGCGCGACGGACGCGCTGCGGCTCAATACGCTGGGCGTTGCGTACATGAATCAGCAGAAATTTGCGGATGCTCAGAAGAAATTTGAGCAGGCGCTGGCCGCCGATCCAAAGTTCGGTGTCGCTCGCCTCAACCTGGGCGTGGCGCTACTGAGCCAGCAGAAACTTGAAGCGGCCCGCGCGGCCCTCGAGGAAGCAGCGCGCCAGCTTCCGCAAGATCCGTACGCCTGGTACAACCTCGGACTTGTATATAAAGATTCGAGCGAAATCGAAAAAGGTATTGCTGCTTTCCAGCACGTCACGGAACTTACGCCTGAAGCGGACGGCTTCTATTTTGTGGGCTATTTACAATCTCAGGCGCAGCGCTACGACGATGCCATCGCCGCTTTTCTGAAAGCGCTCGCTGCCTATCCATTCCATGCGTCGGCAGAGTTCGGCCTTGCCCGCGCGTATCAACGCAAGGGTGACGCGGCTGCCGCGCGCGAGCACCTGGCCCGATTTCAGAAAATCACCACCGAACATTTAGGTACGCCCTTTGGTGCGGGCTATGGAGATCAAGGGCGCTACTCGCTTGCGGAACTCGCGCGCAGTCCGGCGACGTCGGCTCCTGCGGCGATCAAGGTCACCTTCAAGGAGCAGCCGGTTGTCGCGGCCCCCGCGAGCGGCGGAGCTGCGCTGGTGGGACCGAGTGCGGGAGCCTGCTTCATCGATTACGACGGCGATGGCAAGCCCGATCTTTTCCTGGTAAGCGCGACGGCTGACGGAACGAGTCGTTTGCTCCACAATCTGGGAGGCGGACGGTTCGCGGATGTCACGCAGGCCGCGGGGCTCACGCTGAGCGGCAATGGGCTGGGTTGCGCGGCTGGAGATTTCGACAACGATGGCCACACGGATCTCGCTGTTTGCTTGAGCGACGGCGTTCATTTGCTGCGGAATAAAGGCGATGGGAAGTTCGATGATGTTACGCAAACTGTCGGAATCCGGCGTGAGAAAGGCTGCGTGGGTGTCACGTTCGTGGACTACGATCACGACGGTGACCTGGATCTGTACGTGACTTCTCAGCCCGCCGCTGCCGCTTCGACGGAAGCAAAGGCTCACAACGTTTTGTGGCGTAACAACGGCAACAGCACCTTCACCGACGTCTCAGCAGAGACCGGCCTCAACTTCGACGCTACGGGCGCCGGGCTCGTCACCACCGATTTCAACAACGATCGCGCCATCGATTTTGTGTTCGCTGGAGGAACGGCGGGCGCCTCGATTTACTTGAACCCGCGCGAGGGGAAATTCACGCCCTCGGCCGCGATCGATTTCAAGAAAGAGAATCTTCCGCCAGCGGTCGGCGTGATCGCTTTCGACTTCGACAAAGATGGCTGGATGGATTTGGCCTTCACCCACGCGGGCGCGCCCGGCGTTAGTTTGTGGCGCAACGTCGAGGGCAAACGGCTCGAGCGTGTGAAGTTGCCTGATTTGCCGTGGGAACGCGGCTGGGGAATTTCCGCGATTGACTACGACAATGACGGCTGGCTCGATCTTGTCGCGGTAGGGGAAACTGCGAGCGGTGGGGAGTTGCGCTTGCTCCGGAATCTCGGCACAAGCGGCTGGGCTGATGTAACGAAAGATGTGCATCTGGACGCCGTGAAACTGTCGCAGCCACGAGCCATTGCTGTTTCTGATGTTGCGGGTGACGGCAATCCCGATCTGATTGTCACGCAGCTGGGTGGGTCTCCGCTTTTGCTTCGCAGCGAAGGCGCGGCTCAACACTCATGGATGCGCATCGACTTGAAGGCGCTCAACGACAACAAGAGCGCGATTGGCACAAAAGTTGAACTGTACGCGGGAGCCCTCTATCAAAAGTGGGAGGTGGCGGGCGCGTCCGGCTATCTCGGCCAAAACGCACCGTCGATTCTCGCTGGACTGGACACGGAGAAGAATGCGGAAGTCGTGCGTCTGTTGTGGCCCACCGGCGTACCCCAGGACGAAATCAATCTCGCGGCGAAACGGGAGCAGAGCATTGCCGAGTTAGATCGCCGAGGCAGCTCCTGCCCGGTTCTATTTTCCTGGAATGGTCGCGAATTTGAATTCATCGCAGACATGATTGGACCAGGCGTTGTCGGCCATTGGGTCGCACCGGGTGAACGCGATGTTCCCGATCCCGATGAGTATTTGAAGGTTGATGCGCGCAGCGTTCGTCCTCGCGACGGTCTCCTCAGCTTCCGCTTCATGGAGCCGATGGAGGAAACCGTTTATCTCGATCAAGTTCGGCTTCTGGCCATCGATCATCCGGCGGCCTACGACGTTTACCCGAATGAAAGATTTGTCAGCGCTCCGCCGTTTCCGGAATTCCGCGTAATCGCTACCAAAGACGCTCATGCTCCGGTAGGTGCGTGGGACGATCGTGGGAACGATGTGCTGGCTCTGATTGCCAAGCGCGATCGCAAATACGTCACCGATTTCGAGGAGTTACCCTTCGCCGGTTTCGCTAAGCTTCACTATCTGGAGCTCGATCTGGGCGTCTGGGACGCGAACAAGCCGCTCCGCCTGATCCTCGACGGCTACACCGACTATTTCACCGCGACCTCAATGTATTCCGCCGATCAAGCTGGCATTAAGGTGATTGCGCCCTATGTAGAAGCGCAGGACGATCACGGAAAGTGGATCCGCGTGGTCGACGACATGGGCTTCCCTGCGGGCCTCGAACGAACGATGGTCACGGAATTGACGGGAAAGGTACCGGCTGGGACGCGGCGCATTCGCATCGTCAACAATTTGAAAATTTATTGGGACGCGATTCGTATCGACCAAACTCCCGATGCGCGTGACGCGCGCGTCGCGGAAGTCCCGCTCGCAAACGCCGCACTCGAGTATTTGGGATACCCACGCGAGATCCGGCTGACGCCCGCAAGCGATACCACCTATTCGTATGCTCAGCGCAGTATGACCGGCCCATACGCGCACGCCGCCGGCAATTACACGCGTTACGGAGACGTACACGATCTGCTAAGCCACTCCGATGACCGCTTTGTGGTTTTTGGTTCCGGAGAAGGAGTCAAGCTCGACTTCGATCCGCGGAAGCTTCCGGCGTTGCCGGCGGGCTGGGTGCGCGATTATTTCTTTTATTCCGACGGCTTCGAGAAGGATCTGGACTTCTACGCGGCGCACGCCTTTACGGTCGAACCACTTCCACGCCACTCACTGCTTTCTTATCCCTATCCTGCCGGCAAAGACTATCCCGCTGACGCCGAACACCAGCAGTATCAGTTGGACTACAACACCAGGCAGCGCTCCGATCGGCTTCCGCTGGATCTGCGTTACCACTATTCACAAAAATAAACGCCACGCGACTCCGAATCTTTGCAGCGATCGTTGTCGTGAGATCAGCCCTTCTCCGCGAGCAGCGTATCGCGTATTTCGTTCAATTCCTTTTTCTTCTTTTTGTCGACATCCGGAAACGCCAAATCCAGTTCGCTAAGCGCCTCCACAATCGCCGACGCCACCACCAGCCGCGTAAACCACTTATTGTCGGAGGGAACGACGTACCACGGCGCATGCTTTGTGGCCGTGTTCTGAACCACCTCCTCGTATACTTCCCTATAGTCTTTCCAGAAACCGCGCTCCTTGATGTCATCCATCGAGAACTTCCAATTCTTTTGGGAATCTTCCAGCCGCGCCAGAAACCTCTTCTTCTGTTCTTCCTTTGAGATGTGAAAGAAGAACTTCCGAATCACCACCCCGTTCCGCGTCAAATACCGTTCGAAGGCGTTGATATCTTCGTACCTTTCGGTCCAGATGTGCTTGGTCACCAGGCCGTCTGGAAGACGCTCGTTCCTCAAAAGCATGGGATGCACGCGAACGATCAACATCTCCTCGTAGTACGAGCGATTAAAAATCCCGATCTTTCCCCGCTCGGGCATCACCTTGTGGCAGCGCCACAGAAAATCATGATCCAGTTCTTCGCTGGTCGGCGTCTTGAACGCGTGGACGTCGCAGCCTTGTGGATTCACGCCGGACATCACGTGCTTGATGGCGCCGTCTTTGCCCGCCGCGTCCATCCCTTGAAAGATCAGCAGCAGCGCCCAGCGATCCTGGGCGTAGAGCTTCTCTTGCATCTCGCTCGCCAAGGCACTGTTCTGTTCAGTCAGTTTCTCGGCATGCTTCTTGGATTTCACTCCCCTCGTTTCCCCGGGGTCGAAGTCTTTCAGATGGAACTTGCTACCCTTTGTGATGCAAAAAGGTTCGGCAAGCCGGGTCGCTTCTTTAATCAGTTTTCGGTCGTTCATAGTCACTGAAGTGTAGTACAGCTGCTCAAGTTTTGTAGGGGCGCAGCTTTGTTTGTCCAGCTTTGTTTATCCTACGGCTCCGGCGTAAGAAATTGAAGCAGGCTCGCACTGACAAGAAAACGGATGAGGTCAGAACAGTGAGCCTAATCCCCAGCCAAGAGCGGAAAACCGGTCGTGCACGTGAAACAAGGAACCGTCGGGCATGGGCAGCCAGCGGTTCAGCCGCAGCACATTGATCGCGTAGTAGACGCGGATGGGCACGCCGACTCCAGGCACCATCCAATTCAGTTGCACGCCCATGGACGCGTGCACGATCTGATTCGTGGAATCTGCGAGCGTTGGTCGAGATGGGCCCAGCCAGTTCAAAAGCAACGCTCCCGATCCTACATCGAAAAAACCCGTTGCCTCGGTTCCAGCGGCCAGGTGCATGCGGTACTCGGCGTTAGCGGCACCCACCAGATCGGCTCCTGCGGGCGTCGCGGAATATTTCGCTTCGCCGCCCGGCGAAACGGAAGATACGACCGCATCCGGACCCAGCTCTCCTGGACGCAAGCCCCTAACGAAATCGTCGCCAGCGAACAGGCGCGCATAGGCAGGGAGTTGGCCCGAATAGCTTCCCGCGCCGGAAAAGCTCGTCCGAAAGGCCCAGGAGTCTTCGTGATGGAAGATGGGATCAGGCGCCACGCGTGCCCACTCCGCCTTCGAACGCACCACGCTCTCGCTGCCGCCCAGCCAGCCTCCGGAAACCGAATCCGCGAGAGTGATTCGTTCATCGCCGGTATCGCGTGTCCATCCGAGCCCTGCCGCGTGGCTGGACGTTTGGGTTCCCACGCCGCTGGCGGTTAATCCCGTAACACCGCCCGTAACACCGCCCGTAACACCGCTCGCAACACCGGTCGATAACGCCGGTGAATATTGCGTATTTGCATGTGACAGGTCGTACTTGATGCTGAACGTGTCCGTATTCGTCAGCGCGTAGTTCCATGCGGCGTTGACCCCTTCACTCTCCTGCTTGAAGAATGGCCCCTTCACGCTCCCGGAAAGCCGTGGCCGAAGAAACGTATTGAAGGCGGAAAGCGCCAACGATCCACGCGAACCGAGGAAACCCTCCTTTGCGAATCCGAGGGCCAATTGCATGCATTCAGGCCCGCCCTCGATGTGCGAGGAAAGGAGTTCTTCGCGGTCGAGCAGATTGAAAACCGTATACGCAATACCGAGGGTGCTGCCGAATTGCCCGTGCCCTCCGGTCAGAAATGCGCGCTGTTGCCCAAGCTCCTCCACGCGTATGGTCACGTCGGCGGTATGAGAGACTTCGTCGGTCTTCACATGAATGTCTTCTTTCTTAATTGGCTTGAAATAGCCGGTTCGTGCCAAACGGGCCAATCCTGCTTCCAGCAACCGATCATCGAATGGCGCTCCCTCTTTCAGAAGAATGCGGCTGCGAAAATAACGGTCCGGGAAATGATGAATGCCGCGAAACTCCAAGCGTCCCACCATATAAGGCGGCGTCGGGTTCCGATCGAGCAGGATTCGCACCGAACGAGAGTTCGGATCCAGCGTGCGAATCGCCTCTACGTTGAAAAAGTTTGCTTCCTGGTTGCGACGTGCCTTCGGTTGCGCTCGCGCCTGCCAGGCCCGGCGAAGATTCTCGACCGTTCGCGCCGAGTATGGGCGCCCGGGCAGCGCCTCGGTGGAAGCGGTTGGGGACTTGTGGGCAGCGGTAACGGCCTGCGCAAGGTCCTCGCTGGTCCTGACCGATTCAACTCGATACATTGGGCCAGCCTCGATCGGGATTCCGACAGCAAGCCGCACATCCATCGTCTTTCGCGGCCACGGAATCCAGCGTTGCGAAGACTCCGCGTACTTCGATACCTGCGCGTCTCCAATCCGCACTTCCGGATAGCCATGATTCTCGTAGTACGCCAGGAGCCGTTCGCGATCCCCCTCAAACGCTTCCCGCGTGTAGGAATTCTTCCCTTGCAGGGAGCCGAAGAGAGCGCCAAGGTTTATTCGGCGCATCTGCCGCTGCAATAATTTCGCGGACACTTCGGGATCACCCTCGAAAGTTACCCGGCTGACCGGAAGATGCGGCCCATCGGCAATCTCGAAGCGCACGCGAACCGTCGCGTTGGCAGTTTGGACTCGTCGTATTTCCACGCGTGATTCGGGATGCCCGAGCCCAGCTAGAGCCGTCCTGATCGCGCGGCCGATCTGCTGCACAGTTACCAGATTTTCCGGTTCACCCAACTTGGGTGTGAGCTTCTTCTCCGCGACCAGCTTGGCGATCTGTTCTTGTGAGAGCAGACGCGAACCCGAGTATTCAACGCCCGTCAGGAAGAGATTTTCTTGAAGGTCGAAGACCAGCCGCACGTGTTGGGGGGCTGGTTCAGGTTGACCGGGCAGTCTGTCCGCGACCTCGACACTCACACGGATGGCCGCGAACCACCCGAGTTTCGCCAGCGCACGAACGTCGCGCGCAATCCGTTGATCGTCAAACCGCTCACCTGCGCGGCTTGCAATTTGCATCCGCACTGCTTGGGGAGAAATTCGCCGAAGGCCGGCGAATGCAATCTCGTCGACGATGGGAGCGTCGTTAGCCTCGACGGAAGGAGAGGCAAGCTCCACGTCGCGTGGAGGATCTTCCGTTCGCGCCGCGAGTGTCGCGCCCACCAGCAGCGACACCACTACCGTTGTCACCATGACCTGGCGTTTGCGCATCTCTCCTCGCACCAAGGAGGATGACTACACGCTAACGGATGACGCGCATCGTTGCGGGGTTGTCTCTCGCGGTGGCGCGACAAATCGCGAGCCACAAATAGCGAAAAGGGCTCGTCAAAAGCAAACTGGCTCGCCCCGGAAACGGGACGAGCCAGCATGAGCTTCCTTTTAGGATTGTGGAATTACCGTTTCACTTGTCGAATACGACTTGTCCGGTCGAAGGATTGAGGACGACCTTATCGGCCCGCTGATTGTTGAAATCGAACATGTTCTCTATCGAGCCAGCAATTTGGTCGAACGAGCCATTTCCGATTTGCGGCAACTCCCAGTTCTCTTCGATAAAACGAACAACGGAGCTTTGGTCGGTCAACGTGTGGTCCACAAAGTTCTTCTTCGCGTACGGGGAAACGACAAGGAACGGAAGTCGTGGCCCGTATCCGCAACGCGCCTGTTGAGCCGCAAGCGAGCCAGATCCGGTGCCGCAAGCGCCAGGAGCCGAGAGCGCGTCGGCCTTGCTGGTCGACTGATTGACGATTGGCGGCATGACGTGATCGTACCAGCCATCCGAGTCATCCCAGGCGATAATGACCGCTGTCGATTCCCAGTCCGGAAGCGTCTGTAGGAAATTGATCGTGGTGGTGATGAAGACTTGCTCATCGAGTGGCGACGAATTGCCCGGGTGACCATCCTGAGCGCGGTTCGCCTTCAGATAGCTGACCGCCGGAAGCCCGTTCGCGAGGGCTGACTGTTGGAACCAGCCCAGATCGTAAATGTGATTCGCTTGGCCGTCATGCCCGACCTCGCTGAGGTTAGCCGGGGGAAGATGATGTGGATTTGAGGTCGCCTTATAGTACTGAAACGGATTGTGGTGCGCGCTATAGGCCGCCTCGGGTGTCCCGTCGATACGGTTTGTCGTCGTTGCGCATTTTGCTGGGACAGCTGGTGTATTACCGTTCGCAGGGGCAAAATCGGTCGTCGGTTTGAAACCGCCCTGGAACCATCCCCATGAAATACCCTTGGCGCTCAACAAAGTGCCAATGTTCTGGTTTGTGCTGAGCATTCCAATCTTCTCGGAACCGCTGCAATCATCGTAGAACGGATCGGGATCGCCGATCACGCTGCTGGCAGTAACGCCATTGAGAGTCGTTGTGACAACGTCGCCGGCTGCCACCGCACCCACGTCCGTCGCCAGGTCCGCACCACCGGTCATACCGGAAACGACGTTGATCGCTCCGGGCGTCGATGGCCCAAAGACAGTATCGAACGAATTGTCGTTCATGGCGAAGTGCTGCGCGTAGTTCCACAATCCGGTTACCGTATTCCCATCGTAATAGCCCATCACGATGCCCGCGCCCAGCGTCGACACATCCGGCCATGTCGCTGCAGAGCAAGGCGTCGCGGTGAACTCCGGGAACTTGTCCATCAGTCCGCTATCGAACGCCTGTTGCTCCGGAGTGTAGTCGTGGTTCATGTCGCACGTGTAATTCTGGCTGGGGTCAAGCCTCACCGGCTGGTAAAGGACGGCGTTCTTGTCCTGGTTGAGGTTGTGTTCAAGCATTCCCTGGATGAGTCCATTAACGCTCGGGGTGGTGGACTTGGGGTGAAACTGCACTTCTTCGCTCGGATTCGTAGCGTTCGGATATGTTGCGAAGTAGTGGTCGAACGAGACGTTTTCCTGGAAAATCACGACGACGTGCTTGATTGGCGTTGTCGTGGTGCCACCGCCGTTTCCCTTTCCATTGGGGCCTGCGAATACCGGGCCCGGTGTAACCGCTGCCAGATTCGTAGCCAGCAGGACAGCCGCCATCCAACGTAAATTCTTGCGGATCATGAACTCTCCTTATTGATTTTGAGCGACATAACGCCTGAAGTCGCGCAGCCTCACGGGGCGGGGGCCTGTAGCAGCGCGATTGGCGGTCGGAAGCAAACGTGCATCAGGTTGATACGCTTCCGTTGTTATTGGCAGATGACATTCCGATGAACTCTTTATCACGAATTGTAAAAATTTCCGCCCGCACTCATTGCGCCGGGAGTCGCGGCTCAACTTGGATCAGGCCCATCATGCCGGAGTCTTCGTGTTCCAGCAGATGACAGTGATACGGAAACAATCCGATCGAGTTCGCATCTCGGAAGTCCACGCGCAGCTTTACTCTGGGAAACACGGGATTTTTTCCATCCCAATAAGGAACGTTGACGGTGTCCCGCAGAAACGGTTCGTTGATCGGAAGGCCAAACCACTCAAGAAGCGCGAAATGCACCTGGTGAATATGAAACGCGTGTAATTCCTGGCTTCGGTTTTCGATGATCCAGTCTTCCACGTCACCCTGATGCGCAACGATGTTGGGCACGTCGGATGCCGGATCGAAAGGTTTGGGAGCTTGACCGTCAACCGTCAGATAAAAAGTGGTCGGGCTGTTGGTATCATGAGGATCGAGAGGCGTCTCCGTAAAATACAGCTTTCGAACGCGCGTCGGTGTCACATCCCGCAGCCACGCGGTTTGTGATGGCGGGAGCGGAACGGGCGATCTTGCGAGTACCGACCGCGGCTCCGGTGCCTCCGGCTTGGAGATACTG
>Ga0185299_10001052_pt1 | contig 60985 bp, 57 predicted proteins | sample PaiPotPPA55metaG_FD_128002 | JGI IMG/M metagenome (GOLD analysis project Ga0185299, IMG submission 128002) | Iron sulfur acid spring bacterial and archeal communities from Banff, Canada, to study Microbial Dark Matter (Phase II) - Paint Pots PPA... ... | reverse complement strand
CCGACCTTCTCTTTGTCCGCCGGAGCCAGCGCGCCCAGCATGTCCGCCACGCTCTGCATTTCGTGCAAACGGATGTTTTTCGCCTGGTAGTAGGCCCATTGATCGGTCGCTTGCGATTGCAGCAGCAGCTCTTCGGTGTGCGCGCGATGACCAAGCAGAGTCACTGCCGCTACAAGTACGGCAAGAATGGAAATCGTGACGGAAACAGGAACCAGGAAGGGATTGTCTCCGCGCTCGTCGTGTGCTTCTGGCAGTTCGATACCCTCGGGCATGGTTCAGACTCTCCTTTGAAAATTAGGCTTTCGGTTCAGCCGCTATGGCCTTCAAGGAATCTCGCGCGGCCGCAATAGTCCGCGTAATGTCGTCGGACGTGTGCGCCGTTGAGACAAACGCAGCTTCAAATTGCGACGGGGCAAGAAAGACACCGTGATCCAGCATCTCCCGGAAAAATCGCGCATAGAGTTTTGTGTCGGACCGTTTTGCATCGCTGTAGTTCCGCACCGGCTCTGCCGCGAAAAAAAACGTCGCCAGCGATCCCGTCGCGTTGACATGTCCGGGAATTCCAGTTTCCGCAAGAGCTTGACGCAATCCGGCAACGAGCCGGCTGGCCTGCTCCTTAATGCCCTCGTAGAGTCCACGACGCGTGAGCTGCTTGAGCGTGGCAATCCCCGCGCTCATCGCCAGAGGATTTCCCGCAAGCGTTCCCGCCTGATACACGGGTCCCAACGGCGCTACGTGATTCATGATTTCAGCGCTGCCGCCATACGCGGCGACAGGCAAGCCTCCGCCAATAATTTTGCCAAGTGTTGTTAGATCAGCTTGCACTCCTGCAAGCTGCTGAGCCGCGCCAAAGTGCATCCGAAATCCGGTAATCACTTCGTCCACGATGAGCAGCGCGCGATTGCGCTTTGTGATTTCCCGCAACCCAGGCAAAAATCCTGCTGCTGGTTCGACAACGCCCATGTTCGCGGCAATCGGCTCGACGATAACCGCCGCGATCTTGTCTTTATGTTGAGCGAACAGCCGTTCGACCGCAGGCAAATCATTGTAAGGTGCGTTCAAGGTCAGCTCAGCGAGCGCTTGCGGAACTCCAGGGCACTCCGCGATACCTAACGTGGCAAGCCCCGACCCTGCTTGCGAAAGAAAACTGTCGGCATGGCCGTGATAGCAACCTTCGAACTTCACGATAAAATCGCGTTTGGTCACTCCGCGGGCCAATCGCACAGCGCTCATCGTGGCTTCCGTGCCGCTGGAAACGAATCGAATCTTCTCAATCGACGGGATCGCCTCCGTGATCAGAGTGGCGAGCTCCACTTCAAGTTCCGTCGTCGCCCCATAACTCGTTCCGCGTTGCGCTTGTTCAGCAATCGCCTCTGTTACCGCTGGATGCGCGTGCCCCAGCAGCATAGCTCCCCACGAACAAACGTAGTCGAGCAATTCATTGCCGTCGGCATCGTAAAGGTATTGTCCACTCCCGCGCTCAATGATGAGCGGTTCTCCTCCCACGGAACGAAACGCCCGCACCGGGCTGTTCACGCCTCCGACGAGTATTTTCTCAGCACGTTCGAAAATCTCCCGCGAACACCGCCGTTCCATTTTGGATTTTGTGGGTATCGCGCTCATCGAAGTTCAGCCCAAGTCATCACGGTTTCATCCATCGCGCGGCATCCTTGGCGTGATACGTCAAAATAATGTCTGCCCCCGCGCGCTGAATTCCCGTCAATATTTCCAGCACCACGCGTTTCTCGTCCAGCCACCCCTTCTGCGCGGCCGCTTTGACCATCGCATACTCTCCACTTACGTTGTAAGCCCCTACGGGAACGTCAAACGTTTCTCGCACACGTCGAATCACATCGAGATACGGCAACGCAGGCTTCACCATAACCACGTCCGCGCCTTCATCGAGATCCAGCGCGACTTCCTTCAGCGCCTCACGCGCGTTCGCGGGATCCATCTGATAGCTGCGGCGATCGCCGAATTGCGGCGCCGAATCCGCCGCCTCGCGAAACGGTCCGTAGAAACCCGAGCAGTATTTAGCGGCATAAGCAAGAATGGCGATGTCGCTAAATTTGTGCTCGTCGAGCGATTCCCGAATCGCTGCCACCCGCCCATCCATCATGTCCGAAGGCGCCACGATGTCCGCTCCGGCCCGCGCATGAGACAAAGCCTGCGCCGCAAGAATCGGCAGCGTCGCGTCATTCGCAACTTCTCCGTTTTCGATCACCCCGCAATGCCCGTGATCCGTGTATTCGCACAGACAAACGTCAGTAATCACCAGCACTTTCAACTTCGCTTTCCGAATCGCTTCAATCGCCCTTTGGACCACGCCTTGCGCAGAAGTTGAGACCGTGCCGCGGGCATCCTTAGTCTCCGGCAAACCAAAAAGAATCACCCCCGGAAGTCCCAGCGCCTCCACTTCCCTGCACTCCTCCAGAATCTGGTCGACGGATTGTTGATGCACCCCCGGCATGGAACTGACTTCCTTGCGGACGTTCGTGCCCGGGCACACAAACATCGGATAGATCAATCCAGCCGTAGTCAGCCGCGTCTCACGTACCAATCCGCGCAGCGCTTCGCTTCGCCGCAATCGCCGCGGACGATGGGTCGGAAAGCTCATCCTTGGTTCACTCCGGTGGTAGACCGTTTCTTGGTTCTGGCAAGATGCCCCTCGAGTGCCTCGACAATGGCTTTCGTCGTGGTATCCGCTGCCCGCGCAATCCTTTGGATCCCAGCAGCGCTCAACGCCGTCGCCGTCGTAGGTCCGATGGCCACCATCAACACTCTGCCCTGCAACGAGCCCAACTGCTCGCGTCCAAGCAACTCCAGAAAGTTTTGCACCGCGCTCGGACTGTAAAACAAAATAGCATCGACTCCATCCTTGAGACTTTGCTCTAATTTCTCTCGATCCAGATTACTTGGAGGCACGGTCCTATAGGCCACTACTTCCGTCACAAGCGCGCCACATCGACGAAGCGCCACCGGCAAATCGGAATTCGCACGATCGCTTCTCGGCAGCAGAACCTTTCGGCCTCGCAACTCTTCTCCAAACTCCCGGGCGAGCCCTCCACCGCTATGGTCCGCCGCCACATACTCCACAAAAAATCCAGCCTCTTCTGCAGCCGTCGAGGTAACCGGACCGACCGCAGCGGCACGCGGCAGTTTGTCAGCCCTCCTTAAATCCCGCGCCAGTTCCACTCCGCGTCGCTCCACCGCCTGCACCGCGTTTGCACTGGTAAACAAAATCCAATCAAACGACTCTATGTTGGACAACACCGCGTCCAACGCATCGTAATTCTCGGGTGGCACAAACGAAATGAGCGGCAGAAGTTTGACTATGGCGCCTCGAGCCTTCAGTTCCTCGCACAGTTCGTGACTCTGTAGGGCAGCACGAGTCACGAGTACGGTCTTCTCAGCAAGCGGTGAGCCAATCATTTCAGCCACGCTGGCGGCCCACCTTTTCGAGGATATTCTGCGCCCCAGCTTCCATCAGCAGAGTGGCCATGTGCCCGCCGAGTTCTGCAGCTTGCTCAGGCGTCGATGTCGCCCGCTGCTTTATATATTGCACTCCGTCCACGGAACAAACACACGCTTCCATCACCAATTCACCGCGCTCCATCCGCGCCCAAGCCCCAAGCGGCACCTGGCATCCCCCGTGCAATGCACTCAGCAACGATCGTTCCGCAATAATTGCCGTGCGCGACTCGGCGTCGTCAAGTCCCGCGACCACCTCCGCCGCTTCGGTATCTTTTAAACGGCATTCCACCGCGATCGCTCCCTGCCCCACTGCCGGCAGAAAAACTTCCGGAGACAGCGTCTCGCTAATGCGTCCGCTCCAGCCTAGGCGGTCTAGCCCTGCTTTTGCGAGCATGACCGCCTCATACTCCCCGCTCTCCACTTTGCGCAAACGCGTATCCACATTTCCACGCACATCGCGCACATCCAGATCCGGCCGTATGTGCCGAAGCTGGGCCTGCCGTCGTAAGCTTCCTGTGCCCACGCGTGCGCCCTCGCGCAAACTAGTAATCGTCGCGCCGTTCGCCGCAACCAGGCAGTCTCGGACGTCTTCGCGCCGGCATACTGCCGGAAACATCAGCCGCGAGGGCGTGTCCGTCGGAACGTCCTTGACACTGTGCACCGCCAAGTCGATCGTTTCTTCCAGCAGCGCTTCTTCCAGCTCTTTGATGAAGATTCCCTTCCCGCCGATCTGTGACAGCGGTGCCATCTGCTGCTTATCACCCGACGTCTTAATAATAATGATCTCGGCTTCTACTCCTGCGCCCGCAAAAAGCTGTTTGCGCACGTACTCCGCCTGCCATTTCGCAAGCAAGCTGCCCCGCGTGCCGATGCGCAGGTGTCTCACGGCTTCTCCCTGTTCGACAGAAAAAGATCGCGCAGCGCTTCCACGTTTTGGATCTTGCGGCGCAGTTCTTTCTCCCCGCGCAGACGCTCTGCTGGTTGCAGCAACAGCTTCTCCAGCAATTCGTCCATCATCGATTCCATGCGCTCCCGCTCCGCCGCGCTCAAGTGATTCATGGAGTCCATTCGCGCGTGAATGAAGGCTGCTCTTTCCTCCCGCAATCGCGCGCGCAGCGCATCCACCAACCCGACCAATTCCACGCTCGCCTGCCAGGAAAGAAACTTGCCGACGTGCTCGTCCACAATCGTTTCGGCGCGCGGAACCTCGCCCTCGCGCGCATGCCGGTTTTGTTCCACGATCTCCGTGAGGTCGTCGATGTTGTACATGTAAATGTTGTAGAGCTCCGCGGCAGAGGCTTCGATGTTTCGCGGCAGCCCCAGATCCATGAGAAAGAGTGCACGGTTGCCGCGTGCGGACATGGCCGCCTGGAGAATTTCTCTCCGTAACACGGGTTCTTCCGAAGCGACCGAGGAGACCACCACATCCGCCACCTTCAAAGCAGTTTCCCATTCGCCCCAACCGACAACTTTTCCGCCAAAGCGCATCGCCAGTTCATCGGCACGGTCTCGAGAACGGTTCATAATAAATAGCCGCGCGATACCCCGGTCTCTCAGCTGGTTGACCGCTTGCTCGCTGATCGTTCCCGCGCCGATCACCAGCGCGCTCCGCTCATTCATTTTTCCGAAGATTCGCTCAGCCAACTTCACCCCGGCGGATGCCACGGATATCGGCCGCGTTCCCAGCTCCGTTTCCGACCGCACGCGCTTTCCGACCTCCAGCGCCCCCTGAAACAATCGGTTCAGTACGGGGCCCGTCGCGCCATACTCATGCGCATAGCGGTACGCTTCGCGCACTTGCCCCAGAATCTCTGCCTCACCAAGAAGCATCGAATCAAGCCCCGCGGAAACACGAAAAAGGTGCCGCACCGCCGCCCGGTCGTAATGATGATAGAGCGACACACCAAGCACATCGAGCTGCACCGAATGAAATTCGCTCAGAAAAGAAGACAACCCCGGCGCGCACTCATGCGAACTCTCCGGCGGCACACCATAGATTTCGCTTCGGTTACACGTCGAAAGTACCAGCGTCTCCTGCAAAATTCCTCTGGAGCGCAATTCTTCCGCCGCCTTCCGCGATTGTTCCGCCGTGAAGGACACCCGCTCGCGCACCTCGACCGGCGCCGTGCGATGGTTCAGTCCGACAAGAACAATTTCCATGCTCCGCCCGCGCCCCTAGAAATACCGATGACTCTGCGACAAATACAAATTCACCACCGTAAAACTCATCACCACCACAAAAAAATTAAAGATGCACAGCTTTGACGCCCGCGCTCCGCGCCACGCCGCCGTGCGCGCCAACTGAAAATAAAGCACATAGAGTAGCAACACCAGCAACGTAATGACGTACTTGGGATCGTAGTACCAAATTTGTCCCCGCAGCCGGTCGACCCACACGAATCCAAGCGCCGTGCCAATCGTAATGGACACAAGACCCACCAGAACACTCGACCGGCTCATGCGTTCGAGAAGTTCAAGCGGCGGAAGCCTCCACACAACATCGCTGAGCCTGCGGCTCTTCAGAAGGCGTTCTTCGCTCAAAAAAATCAAGCTGAAAACGAACGAAAGCGCAAACGCCGCATACGCAAGAATGCTTAAAGTAACGTGGAAAGCAAAAATCGCCCCCCGCGCAGGGGCAGGAGACAATCGATCCGCGGGCGCCAAATGTGCCGCCACAAAAAACACGAGGATAAACGGCAAGACAAACGCTCCCACGGAACGCTGTCGATGAAAAAGCTCCAGCCCCAGATAAGTCAAAGCTAGAAGCCACCCAAATAGTGACATCGATCCGTAAAGATCATGATAAGGAACGGTGTGCAGCCCCCGCGATCGTTCCAGAAGTGCAAAATAGTGCGCGATAAGTCCGAGCCCCAGGAACAATGTTCCGAGCCGCCCGATCACCTCTCTCCCCGTATTCAAAAACCGAAGATAGAAAGCCAGACTCCCGCCGTAAGCGATGACTGTCAGTATGAGAAACAGGTCTTTCATGGACTCCACAAGACTACTTTTCCCACCGCCGCGCGCCCGACAACCGCGCCGGTCCGGCCACCGAACCCTCACAGATCAGCATGCCTCAGAGTATAGCCCACCCACAACATGCCCCGCACAGGCCTTGCCCCGTTCTGCAATCATCTCCGGGATTTGTTATCCTCTTCCCCAGGCGCAACATGACCACGACCTCCGCTCCTTTCAATCGAAAAGACTTATTCCTCCGCGCTTGCCAAGGCGAAACTCTTCCGCGCCTTCCCGTCTGGATGATGCGCCAAGCCGGTCGTTATCTCCCCGAATACCGCGCCATTCGCGCAAACCACGCCTTTCTAGAGGTTTGCAAGACCCCCGATCTCGCCGTCGAGGTCTCGCTTCAGCCCTTTCGCCAACTCGGCGTGGATGCCGTCATCGTTTTCTCGGACATCCTCATCCCCGCCGAAGCCATGGGTCTCAAACTGGAACTGGGCGATGCCGGCCCCAACTTACCGGAGCCCGTGCGCTCCAAACGCGATGTCGACAAACTGAAACTTTTCGACCCGGAAATCGACACCGGTTTCCTGCCGGAAGCCATTCGCCGTCTCGTCCGCGAAGTTGGGCCGACAGTCCCGGTTTTGGGTTTTGCCGCCGCTCCCTGGACTCTAGCCTGCTACATGGTCGAAGGCCGGACCAATGAAGGCTTCGCCACCGTAAAGAGCTTCTTGCTCCGCGAACCAGCAACCTTCCGCGAGCTATTGCATCGCATCGCGCAAGCTACAATCCCCTACTTAAAAGCCCAGATCGCTGCCGGGGCCGCCGCGGTTCAATTGTTTGATACTTGGTGCGGCGAATTGTCTCTAAGTGACTACGAAGAGTTTGCTCTCCCCGCCACGCAAGAGATCATTTCCGGCTTGAGCGGTTCTGCCCCCGTCATCTATTACACCAAAGCATCTCACCATCTATTGCCAGCCGTGGCGCGTTCTGGAGCAAATGTACTAAGCGTCGATTGGCGCGTGGATATGCGCGCACTTCGAGAGAAGCTCGGACCACGCATCGCTTTGCAGGGAAATGTCGATCCCGCCGTACTTTTCGGTCCGCCGGAAGAAATTCTCCGTGTAACCGAAGAAGCCATGTCGGCGCTTGGAGGAGTTGGCCATATCCTGAATCTAGGCCACGGCATTCTCCCGAACACTCCAGTCGAGAATGCCCAGCTCTTTATCGAAACCGGCCAGCAATCTCTGCTTCAGAAAGCCAACACTGCAGCCACCTCCGCTGTAGGGGTGGGGCTTGCCCCACCCTTCGGCCTTGGAACTCCGTCGTGACGCTCGCAAATCCAACCCTGCAAAGCATGCGCGAAGAGCTTCGCGTCAGCGAAGAATTCCTCGCCCGTTACAACCGTCCCGGTCCGCGTTACACCAGCTATCCAACAGCTCCGGTTTGGAACGACTCCTTCGGCCCCACCGACCTCGAAAAAGTCCACGAACAAGCCAACCACGCCAAATCGTCCGTCTCCCTCTATATGCACATTCCCTTCTGCGAAAGTCTCTGCCTCTTCTGCGCCTGCAACGTCATCATTCAAAAAGACAAGCGTGTCTCGCCCCCGTACCTCGAAATTCTAAAGCGCGAAGTCGAGCACGTAAGCCGCAGCGTTTCCAGCGCTCGCCCCGTCGTGCAATTCCACTGGGGAGGCGGTACTCCCACCTATCTCACTCCGCCGCAAATCGAAGATCTCTTTGGCTTCACCCGGGAACACTTCACTTTCGCCCCCGACGCCGAAATCGGCATCGAGGTAGACCCGCGCGTCACCTCCCGCGAACATCTCGAAACCTTGCGCAAGCTCGGTTTCAATCGTCTAAGCATGGGCATCCAGGATTTTCACCCGCTAGTTCAAAAAACAATCAATCGCGTCCAACCCTTCGAACTCACGAGCGCCCTGATCCAATCCGCCCGCGACCTCGGCTTCGAAAGCGTCAACGTCGACCTAATCTACGGCCTCCCCTACCAAACCGCCGAAACCTTCGCTTACACCGTCGACCAAATCCTAGAACTCACTCCCGATCGTGTCGCCCTCTTCAGCTACGCCCACGTCCCCTGGCTCAAAAAACAACAAAACTCTTTCGAAGGCCATCTCCCCGAAGGCCTGCAAAAATTCGAAATCTTCCGCACCGGCCTCCTGAAATTCCTCGAAGCCGGCTATCTCTACATCGGCATGGACCATTTCGCGAAACCCGGCGACGAGCTCGCCGTCTCCCAGAAAAATCGCACCCTCCACCGCAATTTCCAGGGCTACACCACCAAAGCTGGCGCCGACCTCTACGGCATGGGCATCACCGCCATCAGCGGCATCCAAAACGCCTACGCCCAAAATCAACGCGACATCCCCAGCTGGGAAAAAGCCGTCAACGAACGTGGCATCGCCACCATGCGCGGCTATCACCTCTCCGAAGACGATCGCCTTCGCCGCGCGGTAATCAACCGCCTCCTCTGCCACACCATCGTCCTAAAAAACGAAATCTCCCAGGAATTCGCCATCGACTTCGACCACTATTTCGCCGACGAACTCACCCGCCTCGGACCCTTTCGCGAAGACGGCCTGGTCATCCTCGACCCCACTGAAATCCGCGCCACCCAGCTAGGCCGCATCTTCATCCGCAATCTAGCCATGATCTTCGACCCCTACCTGGAAAAACAGCACCTCAACGCCAAGCCCCTCTTCTCCAAAACCCTCTAGCCCCGTCCTCCTTCGGGCTTTTGCGCAGAAATATAAGATGTTCGGAAGTGACATCACCTGTGGTATGACACAAACCATGACCTATCCCCTGCGGCTACCCCGCTCGCTGAAAAAGGCAGTGGAGCTCCAGAGCAAGGAAGATGGCACCAGCATCAACCAGTTCGTCGCCACCGCCGTCGCAGAGAAGCTGTCCGCCCTGCAAACAGCGGAATTCTTTGCCACCCGCAAAGCGCGCGCCGACTTCAAAGCCTTTGACAAGCTGATGAAGCGCCGCCGCGGGAAGCCTCCTCGTGAGGGCGACGAAATACCCAACCGAAAAGAGTAGCGCCCGCAGCGCCCCTCCGCGAAGACGGCCTCGTCATCCTTGAACCCGATGAAATACGCCCCACCTGGCTAGGCGGCACGCCTAGTCTACAAGTGCAGCGTAATCCCACGCCCCAACACGAAAACAAAAACAAGCGACAGGACCGCCGCCGCGACGATCCACGCATAATTCCTGCCAATGCCCTCTGATCCGCGCTCAGGAACGGTTCCCCTTGGGATGTAGTACATCAACCACAGAAGCCCGGAGTGCGCGCCCGCCGCAGCCGGCAGAGCGGATTGCCACATCAGCTGAATTCCAATCGGATTCAAGAGTCCAGCCACGCTTAAAAGCACCACCGCCGAACAGTAAGGAATCCACGTAAGTTTCCGCAACCGCCGCAGGTCGTTCCTCGGAACTCCCACGTACCGAACCAGCCCGGTGCCCACCACCAATACGGCGCCGAAGTACGAGGCTATCCCGACGACGACGAGGATCGACCGCCACAACCAGTGCGCAGACAAGCCATCAATGACGGCTGCCCAATCGCCGAAATTCGTGACGCCAGAAAAGAAAAAATACCCGGTGCCCGCAAAAAGGTTGAACGCAAGACTTATGAGAAGAAAAAAGCGCAATCGAACCGATCCGCGCGTCACCCTGCGCAGCACAATCCAAAAAACCAACGCCGCCGCCAGGTTCGCCAGCGTTCCTCCCGCGGCAACCAGCCGCGAATCACTCTCGCTGGACCACGCCACGGTCGACAACACCCCCGATTTTGCGCCGGTGAGCAAAGCCACCGCCGCATGCCCCAACCCTTCGTGCACCACATCGCCAACCATCTCCGCCACAAGGCTGATCGCAACAACGGTCCACCCATCGTCATTCGCCTGCACCGATACGGGGCCAACCTTCGCCGCCATCTCTCCCTCTCGCACAAGAGACTCCAAAACTCACGCGCTCTTTCGCTCGCTCTCTGCTCAACCTCGCCCTTCTGTATATCACATCACCGGTGATATGATATCATTATGATGAGAGTCGTTCTGGACACGGATGTAATCGTGGCCGCCATGCGTAGTCCCAGCGGCGCTTCGGCTGCGATCCTCCGCGAGGCTCGTCACGGCAAGATTACCTTGTTGGCCAGCGTCTCCCTGGCTCTGGAGTACGAAGCCGTTTGCTCCGAAGCTGAACACCAGTTGGCGGCTGGCCTCGACGCGGCCGAAGGTATGATTTTCGTCGATGCGATTGTAGCTCTCTCCGAGCCAGTGAAAACGCACTTTCTCTGGCGTCCTCAGCTCAGGGACCCCGGCGACGAGATGGTGCTGGAAGCCGCCGTCAACGGACGAGCCGACGCTTTGGTGACATTCAATGTGCGCGATTTCGGGGCCGCACCAACACATTTCGGAATCGAAGTGTTGCTGCCGCGCGACGCGCTCAAAAGGATCAGACCATGACACAAACAAAAACCTATCCCCTGCGCCTTCCAGTCTCGCTGAAAAAGGCGGTCGAGTTGCAAAGCAAGGAAGATGGCACCAGCATCAACCAGTTCGTCGCCACCGCCGTGGCAGAAAAACTTTCCGCACTCCAAACTGCCGAATTCTTTGCCACCCGCAAAGCGCGCGCCGATTTCAAAGCCTTTGATAAACTAATGAAGCGCCGCCGCGGCCAGCCTCCTCGCGAGGGCGACGAAACTTCCAGCCGTAGCAAGTAGCACCAGCGTACAGAGAACTGCTTACGGCCCCCGCAATCCCGGGTCCTGGCTGCCATCCTGCACGAAAGAAAATGATCGTAATACCGTCTGGGCCGCCAAGTTCCGCCAGCGTTCCCCCGCAGCAACAAGCCGCGAGTCGCCCTCGCTTGACCACGCCACGGTCGACAACACACCCGATTTCGCGCCGGTGAGCAAAGCCACCGCCGCATGCCCCAACCCTTCGTGCAGCACATCGCCAAGCATCTCCGCCACAAAGCTGATGGCAACAACCGTCAGCACGTCGTCCTTCGCCTGCTCCGGCACTCGGCTAACCTGCTCTGCCATGTCGCCTTCCGTTGCTACTCACTCCGCCTGCTTGCCACCATGACATCTCTCGAGGGTCGAGGAAGAGACTAGCAGGAAAATGGCGCCAAAATTCTAATTGTTGAAACGACGAACATTGCAAATCACATGTACGATTACCGCGTTTACCGTCCGGTTGGGTCGAAACCACGCTGAGCTGTGCTTTCTTCGAGCCCCTAGGCCCTTCAGCGGCTTGGTTCTTTTACTCAACAGGGACCATAATGCTGCTAGGTGAATGTTATGAGGTTCGCTGCAGACGCACTCGTGGCCCGCATTTCAACTGTGGTTGCATGGCTGCTGGTGCCGCTGGCTTTGGCATCGCAGAACCCGCCGCAGTCCCAACAGATTCGCGTCTCGACTCGCTTGGTCCAGATTGGCGTCATCGTTCGCGACAAGAACGGCCCCGTCGCCGATCTTAGAAAAGAAGATTTCACCGTCCTCGACCGCGGCAAGCCGCAGACCATCAGCATTTTCTCTACCGATGCCGCCCTCGCTGCTCAACAACCGCCCGAGCGGCCCCTGCCACCGAACACGTTCTCCAACTTGCCGCAGGACGTCGCCCCGCCACGTAGCGTGACCATTGTGCTGCTGGACAACCTCAACACACTTTATGGCACAGCTGGCGAATCTCAGTATGAGGCTACTCCTTACTGGCTCGAGGACCTTGCGCTGGAAAACGCAAAGAATCACCTCACCGAATTTATCATGCAGCTCCAGCCGCAAGATCGCGTTGCCATCTACAACCTGCGGCGCTCGTTGAATGTTTTGTGCGATTTCACCAGCGACCGCGGCCAGCTCCTCGCCATCTTGAACAAATACGATACGCGGTCAGTCACCAATCGCGCTGTCGTCGAGCCGGGCTACAAAACTAGTCCCGGCAATGAGGACCACCCGCGCGGCGTGGCAAATGGATTCGAGAACGGGGCGTCGTTGCGCCTGGCAGAGGGCGCCAATGAGGATCGTGCGGCGGAGACGATGGCCGCGTTGGAGCAAATCGCCGCACACGTGGCAAATATTCCAGGGCGCAAAAATCTCGTTTGGCTCACGGCCAACCTTCCTTTCTACGGCGCAGAGATGGCGCAAGTGCTGAGTCCGGCCAATATCGCCGTTTATCCCGTCGACGCGCGCGGGCTGCTGACCCGTTCGCCCATGGTGCTGGCGGATATTCCTGGTACGGCCGACGCCGACGATGTTTCCGGGGCCAGCGGCCACATGGATAATATGCCGGCTCAGTCCTCTCAGCCGATCGGCATCGCCACCATGCAAAAGCTCGCCGACGAAACCGGCGGCCAGGCTTTTGTCAACACCAACGACATAACCGGGGCCATCCGCAAAGCCGTCGAAGATTCCGCCGTTACGTACACGTTGGGTTTTTATATCAATCGCGATGCTCTTGACGGAAAATTCCACGAGGTCAAAATCAAGGTCCGAGGACAAGGCCTCACCGTCCACTATCCAAAAGGCTATTTCGCCTATCCAGATACCGCGCCCACAAAGGACGAAGACCAGAGGCGGCTGCTTTCCGCCGTGCAAAGCCCCGTCGAATCTTCCTCTATTCCGGTGCAGGTCACCGTGGAGCGTGTCGATCAACCGCCGCATTGGTTCAAGGTCACGTGCTCCATCGACGCTCACGATGTCAGTTTGGTGCAGACTGGGGACCTGCGTAAGGGAGTCATCGAGGTCTATATCGTCGAGCAGGACCAGACGGGCAAAGTCCTGTTGCAATCGGGGAAAAGCTTCACTCTTCAGTTTCCAGAGAATAAGTACGACGCCCTTCTGAAGTCGGGCCTCTTCTTTCACGAACTTGTGGAGCCCAAGTCTGGCGCAATTACTCTTCGCGTGCTGGTCGAAGATCCCGCCACCAGCAAAGTCGGCAGCCTGATCATTCCACTGTCCCAACTAAAGTAGCTAAACCTTGGTTCTCTAAGCCTCGATTAGTTGTGCGGGCAAGTGGAATCGCACGGACGGGTGGCCCACACGTCGGTTTTACGTGTGGGGCTTTTTGTTTGGGGCGAGTGGGGCCGAGGATTAAGTCGGGGTGCTGTTTCCTTAGGTCTTAACGGTAAGATTTTTATCCTTTCATTGATCGTCCAATGATCCTCCCCTCGCATCCCATCAACTCCCACCAAACAAACGACTTGCAGTTTATCCTTGACAAATAGTAATAATATGTTATACTATTCTAGATTGATTCGGGCACCTGGCTTGTCTGTGCCCGCGTCGCTTATGCCTCCCCGCCGCCCGGTCCTTCACACTCCACCAAAATCTTCCGTCCCTCCTAGGTTACCATTTGATAAAAGCCGCCCTCCCCTAACCCATTTAAAATCAACACTTCTACAACTGTTGATTCCACTCCACTTCAACTTCCCCAGAATCAACACTTACAAAAAACCGGGGGAGGGGGTGCATCCTTCCAACCCCAAAGTTTTACAACTCGTCACTCCGCCCGCATCGCCCGTAAGTTCTTTTCCTGCCACTCTTACAAGCCCCTCGCAAATCGCTGAAAACACAACCGCTTTAAGTCCCGCATGTGCCACTCTTACAAGCTGCGTCAAGCGTAACTCCATTGTTTGCCACTCTTACAAAAAACATCCGGGGAGGGGTATGCCCTTCTCCTCCAACCTCCGCACAATAAAAAGTGCAAAACCGGCGGCGATCTTTCTCGCCACTAGCCACTCACCACTCGTCACTTCTTCAGTCCCAATAAGTCTCTTAGAATCAGCACATATCCTACCTTCCGCAACCGTTGCATCTAAAGAACTTACGCCAAAGTTAAATTCTTTAGATGCAACACTTACAGAAAACCAGGGGGTGGGTGGCACAGAGTTCAGTCGTGCAGATTTCCACGACACCTCAACCGCTGCGGGAGATCACTCCCCACTTTCGCCAGCACTGACTCTTCGAGATGGTAAGATGTTGCCGGATTCCATGGCCACCAACGTCCCCGTTCTTATTGTCGGTGCAGGAATCTCCGGCCTGACCTGCGCCTACTGCCTGCGCAAGTCCGGCATCGACGCCCAGATCGTGGAAGCCTCCCCGCGTCCCGGCGGCGTAATCCGTTCCGAGCGCCGCGATGGCTACCTCCTCGAACTCGGCCCGCAAAGTTTCAGCGGAACTCCTCAACTCGCCGATCTCTGCCGCGAACTCGGCATCCAAAACGAATTGCTCGAAGCCCCTTCCAAATCGCCTAGATTCCTCCTAATCAACGGCCAGCTAAAACCCGCACCTCTCAGCCCACCAGCGTTCCTTGCCTCATCCCTGTTCAACGCCAAGACGAAATGGAGCATCCTCCAAGATGCGCTCGGTCGCAGCACTCCGCCCTACGTGGACGAATCCGTCGCCGCCTTCACCCGCCGCAAATTCTCCGCCGAACTCCTCGACAAACTCATCGGCCCGTTCGTCTCCGGCATCTACGCTGGCGACCCCGAAAAGCTCAGCCTCCGCTCCGCTTTCCCCCAACTCCATGAAGCCGAGCGAGCCGCAGGCAGCATCATTCGCGGTATGGTGCGCGCCGCAAAAGCCAAGCACGGCCCGAAACAACGCCCATCTCTTCAATCTTTCCGCGATGGAAATGAAACGCTGATTAAGTCATTCGTCACAAATCTTGGCCCTGCTCTCCGCACCGAAGCTTCCGTGACCGAGATTCTCCGCACCAACGTGGGAGAACCAACGAAGTATCAAGTCATCCTGAGCGCGAACGGTTCATCAGAACAACTCATCGCCGACAACCTACTACTTGCCACGCCGACTCATTCCGCGGCATCTCTGCTCCGTGGCATTCACCCCGAACTGGCATCCGCTCTCTCGTCCATCGAGTACGCGCCCATCGCCGTCGTCTCTCTCGGTTATCGAAAATCCGATATATCTCACTCACTAGACGGCTTCGGCTTCCTCATCCCACGCTCCGAAGGACTCCGCACCCTCGGCACCGTCTGGAATTCATCCCTCTTCCCTGGCCGCACCCCAGACGGCCACGCTCTGCTCACCAGCTTTGTCGGCGGCGTCACTGATCCTCAAACCGTCACTCTTCCCCCAGACGAACTCGTCTCGCTCGTCCACAAAGAGATTGCTCCGCTCCTGCAAATCCGCCAATCGCCCACCTTCTCCAACGTCGCGCTTTACCCGCGCGCTCTTCCTCAATACAATTTGGGACACATGGACCGCTTGGCCTTTCTTCACAAGTTGCGGGCAGAACTCCCAGGTCTTTGGCTCGCGGGAAACTATCTCCGAGGCCCGTCCATCGGCGCGTGCATCGAACAAGCTCTGTCCGTCGCAGAGGAAATCCGCAACCGCGCATCGAGATGAGATCAAGCGGAGTAGACAATCTCATCCGATTAAGTGTTCCAGACGTATAGTGTTCTAGGAGAGGAAGAAGCCGACTCTCGTGTTCCTGGCGGCTTTCACATCAAGTGGCCCCCGCGAAGTGTCGCCAGACGCGACGCTGCTCTCGAGCCTTCTTCAAAAAGACGTGAGCGCCTTTGAACAGCTCTACGATCGCCACTCGCGCCTTGTCTATGGCCTGGTCCTGCGTATTCTCCAACAAGCCTCGACCTCGGAAGAAGTCGTGCAGGATGTCTTCCTCCAGCTTTGGCGCAACGCCGCACAATACGACGCCTCGCGAGGCCCTTTTGTCCCCTGGCTGTGTACCATGGCGCGAAACCGCGCACTCGACCACCTTCGCCTAAAGAGCGAGCGCCAGCGCCGCCGCGAAGATATACCCGACGAACTACCGTCCGCGGTGGTCGCGCCGGAATATGAGAAGGCTCTCGACGAAAAGCGCCGCGCCGAACGCGTCCGCGCTTTAATGGCTTCTCTGACTCCGCAGCAAAAAAAAGCCATCGAGCTTGCCTATTTTGAAGGTCTGAGCCATTCAGAAATCGCGGCAACGCTCAAAGAACCGCTCGGCACGGTAAAAAGCTGGATAAGAAACGGTTTGCTTCGCCTTAAAGAAGGATTGCAGGCAACAACGTGAAAAACTGCGACCAATTTCGTGAGCTGATTGAAGCGCACGCTCTAGGCGCGCTCGATCTAGAAGAACGCGCCGTGCTAGAAGCCCACCTCGCGACCGGCTGCCCCGACTGCGCCAAAGCCGTCGAGGAAGCGCGCTGGCTCGTCAGCCAACTCGCCTACGCGGCTCCGGAAGCGGCTCCCTCGGATATGCTCAAAGGCCGCCTGATGCAAACGGTCCGCGCCGAGGCTCAAGAACAAGCGAAACCGCATGTCATGCCCGCTAAAAGCGCCATTCCCTTCTGGCTGTGGGCAGGTATAGCCGCTCTTCTGGTCTTTTCCATCTACTCCGCTTGGAACACGCAGCGTCTTGAAAACGAAATTCGCCAAGCCAACGAACGCGCCACCGTGCTTCAGGCCGAAGGCCAAAAGATTCAAGAACAACTCGCCGATGCCAAGCGCGCAGCCACCATCATGATGGATCCGACCTCCCACAAAATTGCTCTTTGGGGTGAACACGCACACCCCGAAACGCTGGAAGCCAAATGGCATTCCCAACTCGGCGTATGCATTATGGGCGACAAGGTTCCAATGCCCGGCGCCAATCACGTCCTTCAGTTGTGGTTTATACCAAAGAAGGAAGGCGGCAAGCCGATGCCTTCGGCGATGGTGCGTCCCGACGCCAACGGAAAATTGATGCTCTACGTTTCCGCTCCGCCCGAGTCCATGGACGACACGAAAGCCATCGCCATTACCGAAGAACCCGCCGGCGGCAGCGGTTGGCCCACGACTCCCATCCTTTGGTCCGGCAACGTCAGCTAAGCCAGCTTCTGATAATCGTCAGCTAACAATATGTCTCTTTCCGAAACGCAGGGCCAGCCGGACCTCGCGCCGTTTTGCCGCCTCTCGAAAGCGCCGCCTTTCCTCTGCCGTCTTCAAAATCAGCGGCGCTACAGGCTTGGGAAGCCGGGTGTACTCATCTATCGCCACAAAGGTGACATACGCCGTCGTCGTATGCTTGCGCTCCCCGGTCATCGCATTTTCTGAATAAACCTCGACGCCCACTTCCATCGACGTGCGAAACACGCGATTCACTTGTGATTTCAAATTGACGATCTCTCCCAGGTTAATCGGATTGCGAAAATCAATGTAGTCCACCGATGCCGTCACTACATAGCTGTTCGAATGCCGGTGCGCCGCCATCGCCGCCACCATATCCACCAAATGCATTACCTGCCCGCCCAGCAAATTTCCCAAAGGGTTCGTCTGCGCCGGCAAAACAATTTCCGTCATCTCCGACCGCGACGCACTCACCCGCTTCGCTTTCAGCGCCAAATCCCCGCTCATCTCACTCTTCACGATCTGCTTACGTTTCATTCGCTCCCCGTTCCTCGGCTGCTTTCGGACGCAGTCTCATTCCCCGTATAATAAGGGAGCAAACTATGACCGACCAAAAGAAAACGCGCCGCCAATTGCTCGAAGAGTTCGTCGCTCAAAAACCCGACGACGCCTTCTCCCGCTACGGCCTGGCAATGGAGTGCGTGAACAGCGGTGACCCCAGCGCTGCCGACATCCACTTCCGATCCCTACTCCAGCGCAACGCCGACTACATCCCGGCCTACCTAATGTACGGCCAGCTTCTAGCCCGCGAGTCCCGAAATGACGAAGCCCGTCAGGTTCTTTCCAATGGCATGGCCGCCGCCGCCAAAAAAGGCGACGACCACGCCCGCTCCGAAATGGAATCCCTCCTAAACGAGTTATCTTGACATTCCATCGCGCCCGCTGCTGCATGGTGTCGGACTTCGCTTGCGAGCCATCCCCTCTGGTATGATTTGACTTGGCACTATGCGGCCTGATCGTATCCCGCTCTTTCCACTGAACGTCGTCCTTCTCCCCGGCGCGGACCTTCCGCTGCACATCTTCGAGCCTCGCTATCTGGAAATGGTCAATCGTTGCCTGAAGGAAAAAACCGTCTTCGGCATTCTTCTGGCGCTTCCCAAAGGGGTCGCCCGCGTGGGCTGCACCGCCGAAATCATCGAAGTCGTGAAACCCTACGAAGACGAAACCATGGACATTTTGACCATCGGCCGCGAACGATTCCGCGTCATCGAGTTCTTCGAGGAGAATCCCCTGGCTGAAGGCCATGTCGACTACCTCGAAGACCGCGATGCACCGGCCAATCCATCGCTGCGCCGCGAACTGATCGAGCTCTACGAAACTTGCCACACGCTCGTTTTTGAGGACTATCCCAAGAACACCAATGCAGACCAGTCCGCTCAAATCTCGTTTGTTATCGCGGGGAGCCTTCCGATGGATTTGCTCTGGAAGCAGCAGATTCTTGAACTACGTTCCGAATCGGACCGGCAGGAACGGCTCATCGGGTATCTTCGCGCCTGGGCGCCGCATCTACAGAAGACAGGCGTCATGCGCCAGCGCGCCGGTGGCAATGGACACGGATTGAATTAGCATTGTTATGCGTCCCAATTACTCGGTGACGCGGAACGGGGCTTCATGACGGCAACCACATCACTGCAATCCTCGGGACATCCGAGAGCTCGCACTTTGGGCGAGCTCAAACGCATCCCGGACTTCGACGCGCGCACCGCTTCACGCTCCGTCAAGAGCGAAATGCGCCAGAACCTTCTGCGCATGATCGAAAAAAACGAACCTCTCTTCCCCGGTGTGCACGGCTATGAAGACACTGTCATCCCACAAATCATCAACGCATTGCTCTCCCGCCACAATTTCATCCTCTTGGGCCTTCGTGGCCAAGCCAAAAGCCGCATCCTCCGCGGGCTAGCTCAGTTTCTCGATTCAGAGATTCCGGTGGTCGTCGGCTGCGAAATCAATGACGACCCGCTGCATCCCATTTGCCGCGCCTGCCGCGAGAAAGTCGCCAGCGAGGGCGACGACACACCCATCGCTTGGATGCCTCGCGATCACCGCTACGTGGAAAAACTCGCCACTCCCGACGTAACCATGGCCGACATCATCGGCGACGTCGATCCTATCCGCGCCGCTCGCGGCGGCCGCGATCTTTCCGACGAACTCACCATTCACTACGGCCTCCTCCCCCGCGCCAATCGCGGCATTTTCGCCATCAACGAACTTCCCGATCTCGCAGGCAAAATCCAGGTCGGCTTGTTCAACATCATGCAAGAAGGCGACATTCAGATTAAGGGCTACCCTTTGCGCCTGCCGCTAGACGTCCTTCTCGTTTTCACCGCGAATCCTGAAGACTACACCGCGCGCGGCAAAATCATCACGCCGCTCAAAGACCGCATCGGCGCCGAAATCCGCACGCACTATCCTTCCACTCTCGAAGAAGGCATGGCCATCACGGCTCAAGAAGCGTGGGTCGCTCGCGACCTCGGACGTAAGGTCGAAGTTCCGGCTTATCTTCGCAACGTCGTGGAAGAAATCGCCTTTCAGGCTCGCGAGGACAAGCGTGTCGATCGCCGTTCCGGCGTCAGCCAGCGGCTACCGATCACAACGCTTGAAAGCCTGGTCAGCAGCGCCGAGCAGCGCGCCGCTCGCACTGGCGAAAAATCCCTCGTCGCGCGCATCGCCGATGTCTACTCCTCTCTGCCCGCCATTACCGGCAAGCTCGAACTCGAATACGAGGGCGAGCTGAAAGGGGCCGACACGATTGCGCGCGAACTCATCCGCACCGCCGTCGGCCGCGTCTTCAGCAAACATTTTGCCGAAGTGAGTTTTCAACCCGTCATCCAATGGTTTGAAATCGGCGGCGAACTAAAGCTGCCCGAGTTGGCCACAACTTCCGACCGTTATCAGCAGCTCTCCAAAATTCAGGGCCTGATGGAACACATCGGCCGCCTCGGTGTCCAGGATCGCAAAGACACAGGCGCCGCCGCATCCGCGGCGGAAATGATCCTCGAAGGCCTGTGGGCGCATCGCCGAATCGGCCGGAGCGAAGAGCGCGGCTTCTATGCGGATAAACCCAAGCAGCAGCCGGAGCAGCGCGAAAATCCCGGCCGCCCGCCGCGCCGCCAATTCAACTGAGATGGGTACTTTTCCACAATTCGATCGTCGTTTAACCGCGTCACACGTCATTTCTGTTTTTACTTTTGACTTTCAATTGTCGATGATGGGACTTCCGAGGTTTTGCCCATGAAATTTATCCGCTACGGAAAATACACCGGCGAGCCAGCCGATGCCATCGACCTAGAAGAACTTGTCAAACGCATGGGCGATTTTTTCCTGCAAAGCGGTTATGAATCGCAATTCTACGGCGTTTCCCAAATGGATCCCGACCGCTCCATGGAAGCTCTCCGCGAAGCCATCCTTCGCGCCCTGCAGGAAGGTGATCTGCTTCCCGAAGACGCCATGAGCGAAGAGCTCCGCAAAATGCTGCAAAATTCCGACGCGCAAAACAATCAGGCCGTCGAAGATTTGCTCGACAAGCTCATGGAACGTCTGGCCCAGGAAGGCTTCATCAATCCGCAGCAACCACCTCAAGTCACACCTCCTCCGCAAACTTCCGCCCGCGGGCAGCTCGGCCAGCCTCACGAAAAATCACCCGAAGCGCGATTCGAGATCACCGACAAGACCATCGACTTTCTCGGCTTCAAGACTCTCCAGGATCTTCTCGGCTCGCTTGGCCGCAGCAGCTTTGGACGTCACGACACGCGCGATCTCTCGACGGGCATCGAGTCCGGCGGCGTTTCCCGCCCCTACGAATTTGGCGACACTATGAATCTCGACGTCAGCGAGACTCTCTTCAATGCCGTCCGCCGCCAAGGCGCAAAAGTTCCCATCGACATGGCTTATTCCGACTTGATGGTGCATCAGTGCGAATATCACAGCTCCTGCGCTACAGTGGTTCTTCTGGATTGCAGCCACAGCATGATTCTCTACGGTGAAGATCGCTTCACTCCCGCGAAGCGAGTCGCGATGGCGCTCTCGCATCTTATTCGAACGCAATATCCGGGCGACACACTGAGCCTCGTCCTTTTCCATGACAGCGCCGAGGAAGTTCCCCTCGGCGAACTCGCCCGGGTACAGGTTGGTCCCTATTACACCAACACACGCGAAGGCCTTCGCCTCGCGCAACGCATCCTCCTCCGCCAAAAGAAAGACATGCGCCAAATCATCATGATCACCGATGGAAAGCCCTCTGCGCTGACGCTCGAAGACGGCCGCATCTACAAAAACGCCTTCGGCTTGGATCCTTTCGTCGTCGGCCAGACTCTCGAAGAAGTGAACAAGTGCAAGCGCGCCGGCATCATGATTAACACCTTCATGCTCGCCAGCGACTACAGCCTCGTCCACTTCGTCCAGAAAATTACGGAAATGTGCCGCGGCAAGGCGTACTTCACGACGCCTTACACGCTGGGCCAGTACTTGCTGATGGATTACATGCAGCGCAAAACCAAGCAAATCCACTGATGAACATTCGCTGAGAATACCGACCGTAGCGCGTTCACATTTGAGATGGTTGCATTCGCGGCGAGCAACTTGGCACAATGCTGGCTCTCTTGCAACGCTGCTCTAGACTAAATGTATGGGATTCTTACGGCGACTCTCACGCTGGATCGGCACGGAAGGGACAATGACCAATATCGTTGCTGGAAATACTGCGCCTAGTTTTTCACTAAAAGCACTCGACGGAACCGAATTCCCTCTCGACAAATTGCTCGAGCGCGGACCCGTCGTGGCCGCTTTCTTCAAAATCTCCTGCCCCGTCTGCCAATTCACGTTTCCGTTCCTCGAACGCATTTACAAACGTTACGGCGGCGATGGTGTAACCTTTCTCGGAATCTCGCAAGACGATGCTCGCGACACAAAAGAATTTGCCAAGGAATTCGGCGCCACGTTCCCGATGCTGCTCGACGAAAAGCAAAAAGGCTACCGGGCTTCCAACGCTTACGGCCTAACCAATGTCCCCACGATCTTTCTCATTGAGACGGATGGCACGGTACAAATCAGCTGCATGGGTTTCGATAAAAAGAATTTGGAAGAAATCGCTGCCGCGCTCGCGGAGCGCAAGAAAATGTCCCCGGCGGCTGTGTTCCGACCGGACGAATCCGTTCCTGCTAACAAACCTGGATGAGGCTCAAAAAACTAGGTCCGGTCCGGACCTAATGAGAACAAAAGGAGCTCCCGTACGTCCCGGGAAGTTTTCGACGTTACTCCGCTTCTTTTTCCAGCCACTCTTTCTTGTGTTTGGCTGGACGAGCGCGCTTGTCCGCAATCACACGCGTGGCTGAGGGCGCAATTCCGGAATTGCGAGCCGCTCGCCTGGCCTCGACTCCCACATCCAGCACTTTCTTTTTCCGCCTCTTCATCGTTTTTTCCGCGCACCTACGGCACTGGTCGACTTGCGCAGTCCAAGCATGGTTCGCGTGCTAGAAACTGAACCGTGCTTGTAACTCGACCTCGCGGTTCGACGTGGGAGAAGAAAACGGCCGTCCCGCCAGGGAATTCGACTGTCCAAAAAGCGGCGAACTCAAATTCCCGATCGGGGTCCCCAGGTTCACATTGTTGAATACATTTCGCACATTCAGGCTTAAGATTAAGTTATATCGGGCGTTGGAAGGGCTACCAAACATCCCGCCTCTTCCCGGACCGCCCCCATGTCCCTCACCCCCGCCCCCGGGACCGCGTCCAAACGTGCCTCCACCCATTGGCCCACCGCCCGCTGCAACCTCCTTCTTTTGTCCAAACCCAAACGTCTTGGCCAGCCGCAGGTTCAATGAAAAACGGCCCGGCCCGGTGGCGTCGTTGATCGCTATGGGCGTAAACGGCTGTCCTGCTGCGGGCGCAAGCAGGAAGCAGCCATAGGTGGTTTGCACAACATTCGCTGTTGGAGTGCCCGGGCAAGCGGCAGTCGCGGGGCGCGTATTAAACGCCGCGTTCCCATAAACATCCTGTCCGGTGGTGATATTAAACGGAATTCCGGAGCTCGCGATTAGAAAGGGGCTCAGCCGGAAGCCGTGGGGCGCTCCGAATGTCCCGCCGAAAAAGAGCCGTTGGCGAATATCAAACGCAGCCCGACCGTAGTCCTCCGAAACGTTGAATGGATCCGAGGGAACGCTCCCCGCGCCCGCCGTATCACTGTTCGCGTAATTCAGCGTGTAGTAGCCGAAGAGCGATAGATCCTGAATGAATCCGTGCTGCGTCGGAATGCGGATGCTGCCATTCACAATTAGCTGATTCTGCTTGAAGACGCCTTCAGACTGGTACTGATAGAGAATCTGGCTGGGCACCGGGGCTACGACTTGCCCAGGCGGAACTGGGTTCGCGTTGGTGAAATTTGTATAAAACTGATGGTCGCCGCGGGAATTTAGATAGGTAACGGACAGATTCGCAAACTTGGAAAGCTGGCGTTCGAGCGTCACGCCGGTCTGCATGATATACGGAGTCCGCAAATTCGGATTTGGCCTGTAAATCGTCTGCGAGGATGCCGTCGTCGGTGGAAACGCCGGATTCGTCGGCAAGACGGTCTGGTTGGGGACAAAGAAAGCCGGGTTCTGAATCAGGAATTGCTGTTGGATCACGCCGTTCTGCAGTTCTTGCTGCAAAACCAGATTTTCCGAGAACCGGTCGTAGAAAATTCCATATCCCAGCCTCAGAATTGTTTTTGGTGACTTGTTTTTCCCCTTGCCGTCGATGCCCCACGCGAGGCCAATGCGCGGCGCAAAATCCGCGTGGTCCCCAAGATTGTTCTGTGTTTCGTAGCGAAGTCCAAGGCTCAGGGACACGTTTGGCCGAAGGCGGTAGTCATCCTGCACAAAGAGCGCACCGTCCAGCCAGTTGACGTTGGCATCCGCCGTTCCGGCTGGATTGTAGTTCAATGAGTAGTAGCTTGCCCCGCCCCCTTTTTGCTGGATCTGGGCGATGGTTTGACCCTGTGAAAGGCCCATCAAGGTAATCTGATACGCTTCAATTCCCGGAATCGTGGGGCAGGTGCTCGGAGGTGTGGATACGTTGCAGCCGCTTACTGTGGGGTCAACCCGGGAACCGAAAGAGTAAGATCCATTGAAGCTGGCATTCGAGGCGCTTGCATTCGTCGTATCGCGCAGCCGCCCGCCAATTTTCCAGGCATGCTTGCCATGCGTGTAGTAGGTGATGTTCTGCACTTCGTAACGGTTCTGTGTGTCGCTGTTGATCCCGCTGGTGCTCCCGCCGGCGTTAAAGGCTCCCGCAACATAGAGAGCGGGCGCGAAGTTCAGGGGATTCCCGTTTGCCGTCTCGTGGATGTACTGAAACCGCGTCTCGTTGATCGTCGCCGCCCCAATTGCTTGTGTGTCCGTGACCTGCAACGTATTTTCCGTGTCGAGTAGATTGGTCGCGAGTGACGCCAGGTTAAAGCCACCATTGTTTGCCAGATCATTGATTTCATTATTTCGCCAATACTGGTATCGCACGCTCAGCGTATTCGTCTGCGTTAACTGGTAGTCGAGCCGTGGGCTCAAATTAGTCCTCGTCCTCGGATTGGACACGGCGTCGCTGAAGGGTTCGATTTGAAATGTAGTCGGATTGACGATCTGTGCGCTCACGACGGAGAGATCATTGATGTCTCTCCGCTCGATATTGAAGAAAAATGAGGCCTTTTTGCTCAGTGGCCCACCCACGTTCGCACTGTACTGCGTTGTATAGTAGCCAGGCGGCTGTGTGCCCGGGGGCAAGTGTTCAAAGGGGTTCCGCGCATTGAACGCCGCCGTGGTTCCCTCCACATAAAACTGTCCGTGAAACTGATCCGTGCCGGGCTTCGTCAAAATCTCAATTCTACCGTAGCCCAACTTGTCGTATTCCGAGGAAAAGGGATTTTGATTGATGCGAATCTCGCGAATCGAGGCTTTCGGCGGCAGTTGCCCGGCTGTAAATCCATCGATATAGATTTGCCCTCCGTTGGGCCCGGCCGAGGGGCCCGCCAGCGCCTGCAGCTCGGATTCCAGTTCATCCGGATCGTCGGAAAGCGCTTCGAGATCTTTCCCTTGCATCACCACCATGCCGGCGTTGTTTGCGGGGTTCACATCCACCTTCGTAGTCGAGTCCGTAACCTCGACCTTCTGTTCCTGCACCTCGATGGTTAGCGAAACATTCAACTTTTGCGCTTGCCCTGCGGTTATCTCCATCTCCGGCCGCTCAAACGTTGTAAAACCCGGCGCAATCACTTTCACACCATATTTTCCTGGAGCCAGGCCGGCGAGTTCGAATACGCCGTCCCGGTTCGTAGTCGCCGTCATAGCCGCCCCGCTTGGCGTGTTGAGGAGGACTGTCGCGCCTACTACCGCCGCGCCTGAGGGATCGGTCACTTGTCCGCGCAACGTTCCCGTTGCCGTCGGCGTTTGCCACGCGTTACCCGCAATGGCCACCATCAAAAGCGCTACCACTAACACAACGCAACGATAAATAAACCCAAAGCTCATTCCTTCTCCTGACCTACAACCATTTTTCTTTCGTGTATCTGGTGTGCCTCAAGGTGCCGCATCTCCGCTCGGCGCTCCGCTCATGGTCCACGGTGTCAGGATGCTGGACGCACCTGAAGCCTGGAGGAGAGCTTCGACTCCGGCGAGCAGCGTGATCGCTATTGCGCTACCGTCTTGGGTCCCTTCCGTTGTAACGATCATCACCGCATCGCCCTTCTGTAAATCGGCAAGCGTGCCAGCTGGTATTCGGCTAAGCATTTGTTGCAGCTCGCCGCCTCGCGTTCCGCCTGCTCGTGCCGCTCCGCCCGGAGCGCCCGCCGAACCCGGCTGACTTCCAGCTTGGCCGCCGGCCGCCGTTTCCGCGGGCTTCGGCGTTGCTCTCGCCGCCGCGTTCTCTCGGCCTCCCGCCGGCGTATCCGCGGGCCCCTTGAGCCGCATCGCAATCCCCTGTGCTATCGCGGGCGGCAGCTTGCGAAGTTGTGTGTCCGCCGTTACTTTCACCGTAATCGATTTCTTCGCCAAGAGATCCATGACCGTAATCGTTCCCGCAGAAGCGTCAATGGCATTGATCATTCCCGCTATATTGCGAAAAGTTCCTGAGACCACTTCATCCGCAGCCAACTCCGTGCCATCCGCGCTGCGTGTTCCCCGCGCTCGAAGCTGGTCTCCCACCTTGATCTGTTCGATCGGCGAAGGCTTCGCATCATCAAACTTTACCGAGTTGGGCGCATATCGTCGCAGAACAGTTTGCTTCGATATCTGAACGGTGACGTCTTTCGCCACGCCAAGGGCGTTCGTTGAAATCTTGATCGTGCCGCCTGCCGCATCGATTGTGCTCACCAGCCCGCCGACGCCATGCTTTTGCCATTCGTCGCGCTCGTGGGATTGCTTCAAAGCGATGTCGGTCTGTTTCATCGCGATCACGGAAGCGGCCACGACCGTCTTCCCGTCGTCGGCCATCTTCCCGCGAACCAATATCCGGTCACCCACCTGCAAATCCTGCAGTTGCAGAGGCTCTGCATTCTTCAAGTCCTTTTCTCCCGGCGCGATGCGCACCAGTCGCGCATCGTCCTGAACCTGGACGGTGACCTCAGCCTTGGCATCCGTGGTCAAGACAATCGTTTTTCCCATAATGGTTTTGATGGTGCCAACCGGCCGGGTTGCCGGGTTTGGCACCGCCGCCGACGTTCCCTGCTGGGCCCCTTGTGGCAGATATTCTGCCGGAGTCGCGGCCACCCTCAAGGCCAGGCCAGGCGCCATGCAAACGAATACAACTATTAGCCTCAAGCGCCTTAGGCGCCCTTTTACCCGCAATTCCATCGATGACTCCTGCAATCTAATTCGGACTGCAAACCTCAACCATCTTGGGCTGGGAGGTAATGTGGCAGACGCGCCATACCCTTTGCGTCACGGATTAGACGTATGCAGCACCCCCGAATGTTTCAACAAATTTTCGATTCGTAAGTTTCGGGCCTAAAGCGGGCGGCAGAGCGCATCCACCATACGCGCCCGACACGAACGTTCGCGAAGAGTCGGAGTCTCGTCCATCGAAACTGACCCCGCCCGGCAGCGATTCCAGCCTCGCAAAAGGGCCAACCGGGTGTACAATGCCGCCCGTTGGGGTCCCTCGGCAGCCACCTCGTCTCGGACGGCCGCCGTGAGCGTCTCCACCAAACGGACGCGAACGAAGCCAAATATAAAGATGGCTTCGGTCAACACATCAACTCATCCCCTCGGGGGTAACGTATCGATTCCACAGCACCGGGCGAAGCAGACAGCTGCTCCACCCGGTCGTTCTTTGAATAGACCCAATGAGAAACTTGGCAATGGAGGATTACTAGCTTGGCTGTGCCGACTGACAAGCATTTTACGGCCCGAATCATTGAGCGAAAGGATTTGTCGGAAGACTTGTGGCTGATTCGTGTTGATCCCGGCGGACCGTTTGCATTTAAGGCCGGTCAGTACGCCACCCTTGGCGTGGATCACGAAGACAAACGCATCGAGCGGGCCTACTCCATTGTTTCTTCCCCGTATGAAGAAGGCCTCGAGTTTTTTATTGAGCTCGTCCCGCAGGGCGCCCTTACGCCGCATCTCCATAAACTTAAAGTCGGCGACACCCTGCTCTGTCGCAAAATTTCCAAAGGCCGCTTCACTCTCGATCTGAAAAGCGGCCGCACCAATCACTTTCTCCTGGCCACTGTTACCGGCATCGCGCCCTTCGTCAGTTATGTGCGCACTTTGTACAAAGATTGGAAAGCCGGCAACAGCCCCATGCCCGGCGAACATAAATTTTTCTGTTTGCAGGGCGGAAGCCGTTCGTGGGAGTTCGGTTATCGCGAAGAGCTCGAACGCATCGCCGCGGAAGTTCCGTGGTTCAAATTCGTCGCTACCATCAGCCGCCCGTGGGAAGACGCTTCGTGGAAAGGGCAAACCGGCCGCGTCGATGATCTCGTTCGAATGTACGTCGACGAGTGGAACCTGCGGCCGGAAAATACCACGGGATATCTCTGCGGCCACCCCAGCATGTGCGAGAACGGACTGGGCATTCTCACTCGCGCGGGCTGGCAAAAGGGTTCCGTGTTCGAGGAGGTCTACTTCATCCCTGGCAAAGAAGCTGGGGCCGGATAAAGCAGCGCCGATTCCATTGGCAATTTGTTTGTGTCCCTCGCCGTGCGATTCCGATGTAGAATGCCGCGCGGCCAAGGCAAGACGGGAATCGTGAGCGAGTTCTGAAGTAACAGCGAAAATACCGGAGGAAGTTTCATGATTGTTGGAGTGCCACGAGAAAGTTTTCCTGGAGAGCGCCGTGTGGCGATGGTGCCCGCGGTAGTTCCGAGCCTTACGAAGGCGGGCCTGGAAGTTGTCGTCGAAGCGGGCGCGGGAAGAGAAGCCGGCTACCTGGACGCCGACTACGCAGCGAAAGGCGCGAAGATTCTCCCCATGCGCGCCGAAGTCTTTGGCGCAGCCGATATCGTCGTTCAAGTGCTCTGCTACGGTTCGAACGATAAGACCGGCAAGGCCGACGTTCCGCTCTATCGCCCCAATCAAGCGCTCATCGGCTTCTTGCGGCCGCTGGGTTCACTCGAGACCATTCAAGAGATCGCCTCAAAAGGCGTAACCGCTTTTTCCATCGAGCTGATGCCGCGCACCACGCGCGCGCAAAGCATGGACGCCCTATCTTCGATGGCCACCATTAGCGGCTACAAGGCCGTGATCATTGCCGCAGACACTCTCCCGAAGCTTTTCCCGATGCTCACAACCGCAGCAGGAACGATCACACCGGCCCGCGTTTTTATCATCGGATGCGGCGTCGCTGGTCTGCAAGCCATCGCGACGGCCCGCAGGCTAGGCGCGGTTGTCTCCGCCTACGACCTGCGCCCCGCTGTCAAAGAGCAAGTCCAGAGCCTCGGCGGACGCTTTGTCGAGATCGCGGTGGAAGCCAAAGACGCGCAAGACGCGCGCGGATACGCGACAGCCCAGGGCGAAGAATTTTATAAGAAGCAACGCGAACTGCTCGGAAAAGTAGTCGCGGAAAGTGATGTGGTCGTCACCGCCGCGGTGATCCCCGGGAAAAAATCCCCCATTCTTGTGACCAAAGAAATGGTGGACGGAATGGCGCCGGGATCAGTGCTGGTGGATCTCGCGGCCGAGCGCGGCGGAAATTGCGAACTGACCCGCGCCGGTGAAAAAATCGAAGAGCACGGGGTCACCATCATCGGCTCGATCAATCTAGCGAGTACAGTTCCCTATCACTCGAGCCAAATGTACGCGAAAAACGTCGCCACATTTCTCTTGTACATGATCAAAGAGGGCAAGCTGCAGATTAATCCGCAGGATGAAATCGTGCGCGAAACTTTGCTGACCCAGGGTGGAGAAATTGTAAGCGCCAGGCTTCGCGAAATTTACAAGCTGCCGGCGCTGGCTGCGAAATCTTAAGGAGGAATGGATGCCCGCGGATTTTATTTCGAGTCTGTTTGTGTTCATCCTGTCGGCGTTTTTAGGTATCGAGCTTATTAAGCGCGTTTCGCCGCTGCTTCACACTCCTCTGATGTCCCTGACGAACGCGCTCGACGCCATCGTCGTCGTGGCGGCCATCATCATTGCCGGGCGGCACGAGACGCGCCTCTCGACCATCCTCGGGCTGGTGGCTGTCGCGGCCTCCTTCAGCAACATGGTCGGCGGCTTCGTCATCACCGACCGCATGCTCAGCATGTTCAAGACCGGCAAGGCGGCGAAAAAGCCATGACCCCTGCCGACACGCAGCAGCTCATCGATTTCACCTACATCGCCGCAGCCATCGGCTTCATTCTGGCAATCAAATGGCTGGGCTCCCCGGTCTCGGCCAAGCGCGGCGTTATCATTGGCGAACTCGCTTCGGCCATCGCCGTCATCGCCACGCTGTGCGACCCGCAGGTGGACCAGTACAAATGGATCATCATCACGCTGATCGTTGGCGCGGCCGTCGGCGTCCCCCTCGGCATGGTGAAGATGACCGCGGTTCCTCAGCGAACCGCTCTAAGCCATGCCTTCGGAGCACTTTCCGCTGCATTGATCGGCATCGCGGAATACTACGTCTCCGCCCCGCATGTGCCTAAATTCCAGATGGCGGAAATCGGCCTCGAAGTGATCATCGGCTCGCTCACCTTCACGGGCAGCTTGATCGCCGCGGGCAAACTGCAGGAAATCCTGCCGCAGCGGCCTATCACCTATAAAGGGCAAAACTATGTGAGCTTGACGGTTCTCGCCGCTGCGCTAGGACTTGTGGTGGCTCTCGTCATTCATCCCGAGATGACGTTTCTCTTTCCCATCATGATCGGCGTGGCATTGATTTTCGGAATTATGCTCGTCACGCCCATCGGCGGCGCGGACATGCCTACGGTTATCTCACTCTTGAACTCCTATGCCGGCTTCTCCGCATCTCTCCTCGGCTTCGTGCTGAATAATAAAGTCCTCATCGTTGCTGGCGCTCTCGACGGCGCTTCTGGCTTCATCCTCTCGGTCATCATGTGCAAAGCCATGAACCGTTCCTTCACCAACGTCCTGTTCGGCGCATTCGGACAGGTGCAAGCTTCCGCCGCAGGCGCAAAAGAAGAGCGCGCGGTCAAGAGCGCCAGCCCAGAAGATGCCGCCGCGATTCTCGCAGCCGCGAACACGGTCGTCATTGTTCCAGGTTACGGAATGGCCGTGGCCCAAGCCCAACATAAGGTCCGCGAACTCTACGACATCCTCACCAAAAAAGGCATCGACGTCCGCTTCGGCATTCATCCCGTCGCCGGACGCATGCCCGGCCACATGAACGTTCTGCTTGCGGAAGCGGACATCCCCTACGACAAGATGATGGAGATGGACGCCATCAACGGTGATCTACCGCAAACGGATGTAGCCCTGGTTATCGGCGCAAACGACGTTACCAATCCCGCCGCGCGCACCGACCAAAGCAGCCCTATCTTCGGCATGCCCATCATCGACGTCGACAAAGCCCGCACGGTCATGGTCATCAAACGTAGCATGGCTGCCGGTTTCGCCGGAATCGACAACCCTCTCTACTACCTGGATAACACCATGATGCTCTTCGGCGACGCCAAAAAGTTCGTCAGCGACATCGTCCGCGAACTAAGCGGCGGCCACTAATCTCTCCGGCCGTTGACCGGGGGCGGCCCGCTCCAACGCGAAGACGCACTCGCTTGCCCCTGGATGCTCCATTACCCGCAGGCCGAAGGCTTGCCAGTCCAATCCCGTTTACATAGGCAAGCGCAATCTCCAGCCCCGAGCCCGGCTGCACACCTTCCAACTCCTCTAGAATTCCGCCAGGTTTTCATCCGGCAGGCAGCAGCGCTCTCGAATCGCGCCCCCAGTGTGCCAAATTGAACAGAATTGGCTAGACTTCGATGCAATCCTGTGAGGGGGGAGTGCCATGTTGACCGAGCAAGAAGAGTTTCAGGATGCCAGCTTAGGCGAGGTCAGGAACGAAATGGCAATTCCGCGAATGGCCCAATCTGTGCGGCATGCAATATCCCGGCAGAATCGGAGGCTCAATCCACCCATGCAGTCAAAAAAAGAAAGCTCTTATGCGATTCTGAGTGATTTAGGAAGTGTTGTAACAACGACTAGAAAGTTCGCAACACGAGAAACTATTTACTCTCAAGGCCAGATTGAGGAGACGGTTCTGTACGTTCAAAAAGGCCGCGTGGAACTCTCTGTGGCTTCCAAGAATGACAAGGATGCGGTTGTGGCCATACTGGGGCCAGGTAATTTTTTTGGTGAAGCGTGCCTTGCAGGCCACTCTACACGTACGAAGACCGCCCGTGCGCTTACACCCACCGTTCTACAAGTAATCGAAAAAAACGAACTGATTCGAGCGCTTCGCGCTGAACCTGCGCTCTCTCACCGCTTCTTGTGCTATATGGTTTTGCGGAAAACCCGAATCGAGGAGGACTTAATCGACCAGCTTAGCCAAAGCAGCGAGAAGCGACTCGCCCGCACACTCCTGTTGCTCGCAGGTAAGGGGAAGAAGAGTAACCTGCAGGGATTTGCCGGGATATCGCAAGGGACCCTGGCCACGATGATCGGCACTACACGTTCGCGCGTCAATTTTTTTCTGAACAGGTTCAGAAAGCTTGGCTTCATAGGGTACCATGGCCGTCTCGACCGGAACGGCGGGATCCACATCAACTCCTCCCTCTTACGTAAGGCTTTTTGCAAATAGCCTTGAGCGTTGGCCGAGTGCAGCTCTCTTGATATTTTGTAATTCGCTGATGCGCGTTTTGACTTTTCCATCCATTCCCACGGTCTGACAATCCCCAACGGTGTACACCCGACTGGTAGAACCGCCATTCCCAGCCTCTCTACCGGAGCGTCTGGTAGTATTCTGAGAGTAGCCCATGAGCCGCGTATACCTCGATTACAACGCCACGACCCCCGTCGAGCCTGAAGTCCTCGACGCCATGCTCCCCTATTTCTCGGCCGATTTCGCCAACGCCTCTTCCATCCACACGCCCGGCCAGCGCGCTCGCGCCGCCGTCGAGACTGCCCGCGACCAAGTCGCAACGCTCATCGGCGCGCGCTCGCAGGAGATCGTCTTCACCAGCGGTGGCACCGAATCCGACAACCAGGCGATCTTCGGCGTTATCGGATCTTTGGTGGCACAGCCAATCTTGGCAGTGCGCTCTTCGTCACCACCGTTTGCGCTTCCGCACATCATCACCACGACGATCGAACACGAAGCCGTCCTAAACGCCTGCCAAGCCGCTGAAAAGCACGGCGTAAGCGTTACCTATCTTCCAGTCGACAGCGAATGCCTCGTAGATCTCGCGTCGGTCATTCGCGCCATCCGCCCCGAGACCGTCCTCATCACCGTAATGCACGCCAACAACGAACTGGGCACAGTCCAAGCACTCGAAGAAATTGGCCGAATCGCCAAAGAACACAAAATCTATTTCCACACGGACGCGGTGCAGGCGGCTGGCAAAATTCCCATCGATGTAAACGGGCTAAATGTGGATCTTCTTTCGCTCTCCGGCCACAAGCTGTACGCTCCCAAAGGCGTTGGCGCTCTCTACGTGCGCAGCGGAACCCGTCTGCGCCAGCTTCTCTATGGCGGCCATCACCAGCGCGGATTTCGCCCCGGCACGGAAAACGTTGCGGCAATCGTGGGTCTTGGCAAAGCCGCGGAAATTGCCCAAGGCTCGCTGGCCAGTGACGCAAAGCATGTTTCCGTCTTGCGAGACAAACTCGAACGCGGTTTGCTCGAGCGCATCCCGCAGGTTCGCGTGAACGGCGGCCTTGCTAACCGCACTCCCAACACCACCAACATCATGTTTGCAAGCATCGAAGGCGAAGCCCTGGTCATCGCTCTGGACTTGAAGGGTCTAGCCTGCTCTGTTGGCGCAGCATGCTCTTCCGGCGCCGTCGAGCCATCGCACGTGCTGACCGCCATCGGCCTCTCGCCAGAAGAAGCCAAATCCAGTCTGCGCTTCAGCCTCGGCCGCAACACAACGGAACCCGAAATCGCCTTCGCACTAGAAGTCATTCCCGGCGCGGTGGCTCAACTCCGGGCACTCTCCCCCACGTATCAGAAATCCGCCTCCCATGTGTAACTCTCAGCCTGCTCGCCTTTGTCTTCTCTGCGAAACCACTAGATTCTGTGAGTTTCCACGTCGTCGTTCCGCTTACCGTCATTCCATGCGTATCAGGGTCGAATCCGTTAAACTTAGATGGTCATCATGAACGCAACAACCCAATTCGACACGCTGCCCACGCGCGAGGAAACGCAACGCGGCCTGGTCGCAATCGCCATGTCCGGTGGGGTCGACTCTTCCACCGTCGCTGCCGTTCTTCAGGAACAAGGGCGGCCCATCGTCGGCCTCACCATGCAACTGTGGAACCAGCGGCGCCTCCCGGAATTGCAAGGTGACGGTCCAAAGCAGCATCGGTGTTGTTCTCTTGACGACGTCTACGACGCCAAGCGCGTGGCACAGCATCTGAATTTTCCCCATTACGTCGTCAATTTCGAGGAGCAGTTCGAGCAGCGCGTGGTGCGCCCGTTCGTCGACCAATATCTCGCTGGCCGCACGCCGATTGCCTGCACCAACTGCAACACGGACGTGAAGTTCGAGCCTCTTCTGCGCATGGCGCGCCAAATCGGCGCGGAGCGTCTGGCGACCGGGCACTACGCGCGCATCCGCAGAAACGAACAAACGGGACGCTGGGAACTCTCGCGCGCGCGCGACGAAAGCAAGGACCAGTCTTATTTTCTTTGGGGACTTTCGCAAGAGCAGCTTTCGCGCAGTGAGTTTCCGCTCGGCGAACTGACCAAAGAAGAAGTTCGCGCCCTCGCGCGCCGCACCCATCTGCCCGTGGCAGAAAAGCCGGAGAGCATGGAGCTCTGTTTCGTTCCCACTGGGAATTACGTTCAGTTCATTCAAGCCTATTCAAAGGACGCCGGAATTTCTTTGTCGCAAAGTGAAGGCGAAATTGTCACGGAAGACGGCGCCGTCGTCGGCCATCACAATGGCATTCACAATTTCACTATCGGCCAGCGCAAGGGTCTGGGCTTTTCCGCGGGCAAACCGCTATATGTGCTTTCGATCGATCGGGAAAACAACCGCATTGTCGTTGGTGACGACGGTTCGCTGCGCACAACGTCGTTTGAAGTGAACGGTGTGAATTGGCTCTCTGTGGCAAGTCCCGGAGAACCTGTGCGAGCGCAGGTAAAAATCCGCCACAAGCACGAACCTGCGTCTGCCATGGTCGAACCTCTCAGCGATTCGCAAGCGCGCGTCATTTTCGATACGCCACAGCGCGCCATAACGCCCGGTCAAGGGGCCGTCTTCTACGATGGCCACCGCGTCCTCGGCGGAGCATGGATCCGCTAAAAAAGAAAACAAATCAAACAAGAGGCGTAACGAAAATTTCGGGCGGCGGCAATACCAGAAAGTTTAAATAAAAAGCTCTTCTTCTTGGGCGAGCGGCCCGTCAGGACGGCGGCGCGCGCGGCGTGAGCGCAACAGATCGAGCCCAACTTTTATTCCTTGCATCACCGCGGAAGCTTTCTGCATGGGCCGCCAAACAGTGCTGCGGAATTGCGAACCGGCGTCTTCCACGGCTTCGAGCGCTCCCGTCAAAATGCGGTCCGCATGATTCAACTGCCCGCGAAGGCGGTCCGTGGCATCGGTAAGCACACGATCCATTTTCTGAGCTTGGCCGCGAGTTAAATACACTATGTGCGCCGCGTCCGCCACCATGTTCGAGATTTTCGGCTGCGTATCATCTAGAAGAATTTGCGCGCGCGTCAGAATGGGTCCAATGCGTGTGTGCAAATCGGTGACGAGCCCGCTGACTTTTCTATTGGTCTGGCGAACTTCGAAAAACAACGCGATCAACATGGCGCCCTGAACAATAAGCGCCATCGCTGCGACGATGCTGAAAATCATCAGCCAGGTTTGCATACTCGCCCCACCCGTCCTCTCAGGAGGACGGAATCATACCCTGCCGGGTTTCACCGCATCAGCTTTCGGAGCCTCTCGACTTCCCTGCTTGAAGAATTCGGAGGCTCAAGACTTCGCGGCTTTAAGACTTTGAAGCTTCGCGGCGATAGGCCTCGCGCGCGCCTTCGACGGCCGCGGAAATCGAATCCTTGCCGCGCGACGCCGCATCCTTGCTGCGCTCGATCAAATCGTCCGCGCGATCGCGAAGTTCTTTCGCTTTGCGCTGCGCGAAGTCGCGGCCCTCATCGGCTTTTTGGGAAAGATATTCGCGCGTGTCTTCTCCCGACTTCGGAGCAAACAAAATGCCGACCAATGCGCCCACGCCGAGACCCACGAGGAAATAAGTAACTTTGGAACCTACATTGTCCGCCATGAAAGCCTCCCCAAAAACGGTAACATAGCGGCACGATGCGCGCAATATGGGCTAACCGGTATCGGTTATAAAGTCTGGTTATCGTCATGATTATCGGAGGATGGGAGCGCACCAAGCTGTTCGAAAAGTTTTTCTGCGGTTTTTCGCGGGATGACTTGGCTCACTTTTTCGACTCCAGCGCGGCGAACGTTCGAAACACTGCCAAATTCGCGCAAGAGTTTTTGCGTGGTGCGCGGCCCTATGCCGGGAATGCCGGTTAGTGCGGATCTCGTCTGTCGCGCGGCGCGGCGCTGGCGGTGGAAAGTGATGGCGAAACGGTGGGTTTCGTCGCGGACTTGCTGGATGAGATGAAGGACGGGGGAGTGATGATCGAGAACAATAGGCTCGTCTTCCTGTCCGAAGATGTAAAGAATTTCCTCTTTTTTTGCGATGCTCGCGAGCGGCTGATTGATGATTTGCAGCGAATCGAGGGCCCGCGCAGCGGCGTGGAGTTGGCCGATGCCGCCGTCAATCAGAATCAGGCCGGGCAGCGATTTTTTTTCTTCCTGCAAACGGCGATAGCGGCGCGTCACCGCTTCGCGCATGCTGGCGAAATCGTCGTTCTTCGAAATGGGCGATGGGACGATAGGCAACGAAGTAATTGGCAATAGGTTGTTCGAATCTTCGCCGCGCATTTCATCTCCACAAATGATGAATTTCCGGTAGTCGGACTTTTTCATGCGGCCGTTTTCCCAAACAACCATGGAGGCGACAGTGTCCGTTCCCTGGATGTGGGAAATGTCGAAGCTCTCGATGCGGTGCGGCTCTTCGGCAAGATTCAGAGCGTTTTGCAGAGCTTCGCCAATGGCTTTCGAACTGGGTTTCAGTACGCGAAAGCGTTGTTCGAACGAGTGTTTCGCGTTGCTTTCGACCAAGTCCAGGAAAGAGCGTTTGTTGCCGCGCTGCGGGGTAAAGATTTCTACCTTGTGGCCGGCGCGCTTGGCGAGCGTTTCCTTAAGCAATTCGCGATCTTCGAAATCGATGGGCACATGGATGGCCTTCGGAAGATAGTCGGCTTCCAAATAAAGCTGCTTGAGAAGCGACGGCACGAATTCCTGGGGATCGAACTCTTCGAGGTCTTCCCAATAAAATTCGCGGCGGTCGACAACGCGACCCCCTCGCAGGTGAAAGAGATTTGCTGCGACGAGAGGAGGTTCGGCGTAGTAGGCGAGGACGTCGGTGTCGTCGCCCTGAGCGGCAGCGATGCGCTGGCGCTCTTCGATTTCTTCGAGGGTGCGCAATAGGTCGCGATAGGCTGCGGCTTGTTCGAATTGCTCATTTTCGGCGGCGGCCATCATGCGCGATTCGAGGCTCTTCATGAGGTCGTGCCGTCGCCCTTCGAGAAACAGTCGCACGTCGCGCGCGGCTTCGGCGTAGCGCTCGTCGGTGGTCAGACCAGTGACGCAGGGACCGAGGCAGCGCTTGATGTAGTACTGCAAGCAAGGGCGCGGATGGCTGCGCGTGAGATCGACGGTGCAGCTTGGGACGAGAAAGCGTTTGTGAACGAAATGGAGAATGCGACGGGCGAGACCAGCGGGAAAATAGGGGCCGAAATAGAGCGAGCCGTCTTTTTTGATGCGGCGCGTGAAATAGACTCGAGGATATTTTTCCGCGGCGGTGAACTTAATGTACGGGTAGGTTTTGTCATCGCGCAGAACGACATTGAACTTGGGGCGATATTGCTTGATGAGATTGTGTTCGAGAGCGAGCGCTTCGCGTTCGTTACCCACGAGAATGGTTTCAAGGTCGGCAATTTCGCGGGCGAGAGAACCGGTTTTCGCGTTGACCCAGCTCGATTCAAGAAAATAGGAACGTACGCGGCCTCGGAGAGACGCGGCCTTGCCGACGTACAGCACCGTGCCGGCGGCGTCCTTGAAAAGGTAGACACCGGGACTTTCGGGAAGCAGATCGGCTATTTCTCGGGGTTCCATGGAAATTCAATGCGGAATTTACGCTTAACCGCCAACTTCCATCATACTAGACTTGTGAAGAATGACCGGTGGGCCCTGACTGTTGACTCGTTGAAGAGGAGTTTTAGCAACATGGCGGGTAAGTGGCTGCATCCAACGGATTGCATGAAAAGCCTAAGGTCACTACTGCGCAGAGCGCCTTACATCACGGCTTTTGCTCTCCTTATGCTCGTTGCGCCCGTGCGCGATTTTGCGCAAGATCCACCTCCGCTTCCCCCAGACAAGCCTGCGGCTCCCACAGACAAGCCGAAGCCCCCCAAGCCAAATACGGATAACGCAACGCAGAATGCTCCGGATCAACCGAAATGGGATCCGTTGCGCGCGGAAAAAGACATGCAGGTGGGTCAGTATTACATGCACAAAGGCGACGTGGACGCAGCCATCGACCGCTTCGAAGACGCCACGCTCGCGAAACCCGGCTACGCACTTCCCTTTCGCTACCTGGGCGAGGCGCAAGAGAAAAGAGGCATGAAGAAAAAGGCGATCAAGTCCTACCAGCGCTATCTGGATTTGTATCCGAAGGCGGAAGACAAGGACAAGGTTCAGAAAAAGATCGACAAGCTTTACAAGGAAGTGGAGAAAGAAAGAAGTCATTGAAACTAGAGGGCGATTGCCAGGAATTCACCTGCCCGGTGGTTCGTCGACTATCGTTGACTTCTCATATTCAGGGAAGTTTCTTAGATGGATTTTTGGTGATGTTAACAAATCTCTTGCCGTCCCACTCCCACACTCGTTCCACCCACCAGTCGACCTCTGTCTGATTCTTGTCCATGACGTTGACATTGCGTCTCAGCCTCGCGCCTACTCCGAGCTTTATTGCCGCCAGGCGTGCCTTCGTTACGGTCCGATACTCCCAGCAGTCCCGACCGGGCTCGTAGTTAGGGCTATAGACCGTGTAGTTGATTCTCTTGGATTGAAGAGCCACGATTCAGGCTAGCACGGTAGTACGACACAAACCGCTCGAATTCAGCGGGCGAGGTGGTCGAGGATGCGGCGGGCGTGGGCGAAATCGGCAAAGCGTTTTTCTTCGGCACGGAATTCGCTGGAATGGGAGACGAGGCTGCAGCCGGACCGGCGCGTGGGGTGCTTGACGTGGAGCATTTCGTGGTAGAGGACGTATTCGACGGCGACTTGCGGGACGGCGGGATGATCCATTCTGCGATTCAAGAGGATTTGATTGGGGCCGGGGTCGTAGCATCCGAATTGGCGGCGCCAGCTTCGTGTGCTCCATCCAATGTGGGGACGATCCAAACTCGCGGAAAAATACTTTTCGTTTAGCTGCTCGAACATTTTCTCGAGGTCGAAGTGCCGGCCGCGCGGACCTGTGGAGGCAAGAGGCACGCGTCCGCGTCGCATGCGGCTGATACGGCTCCGGGTGCGACCGGAGCGGGCGTAGTTCAAGTAAGGCTCGACTAACGCGCGGGGAGCTTTGCGGCGATAGACGCGCGCGAGGAGCAAGGCGGCGGCACCCTCGAGAACGGTGAGTGGAGCACGCTGCAGCAGGTCCGACAAGCGGACAAAAACTACGTCTTCGTGGCGGCGGATGGTGAGTACAAGGCTGGCGTAAGGGTAGTATTCGACGCGGAAGCGCGGCGGGCGGCCATCGCAGCCGAGCCTGGTGAACACGCGCTGAAAAAGAGGACCGCCTCCAGGGACTAGAGAACTTTCGCGCGGCCTCCTCGTCAATTGTTTCGCGCGGGTCATTTCTTTCGCCGAACGGGGGGCGGGGCGACATTTTTCTTGGCGGCTTCGGCTTCCTTGGAGGCATCGCGGGTGCCTTCCATGGCGTCGTCCAGATTTTCTTTGTACATTTCAGCGTCTGCCGCATCGGTAGGAATTTTTTGCAAGACGACGAGGAAATCCTTCGTGCGCGCAGCCATCAGGTTGATGCCCTTGCGAATGTTCTGCTGTTTCTCGATGCCGAGCTGAATAAGGTCCGCGGCATCATCGACGCAGCCTACGTAGGCGTTCAACAGCGAATTGACCATCTCCGCGTGGTTGGTCTGCGACGGATGTTCCAATTCGTACTGAAGTTTCTTGAGGCGGTCATCGGCGAAGGTAAGGAAAAGCGTGATGCGCTCGTTGGGCGTTTCGGCCTCGCGGATTTTGTCGGCCTCGACGCCGGAGAGATAGTCTTTCTGCGTCTGAGAAGCCACGCGAACAGCCAGGACACCATAAAAAATCAAAACGGACAAACACAAAATGCCCACACGAAGTTTCATGGGTGCACTTCCGGATCGGCGGGAGTGGTTGGTGCAGTTGCCGGCGCTGGCGGTTTGTTCTCGCGTCTCCTCGGAAAGAGGGAGCGGAGCAACTTATCGTCGAGGCTCAGAAGATCATTTCGAACAAGTTGAAGGGGCGGCTTGAATTCCGGGGGAGCGATGAGCAGGAGTTCGTCGATTTGGCGCAGACCCTTTTGAACGTGCATTTCTAGCTGCTTGTAGCCGCTGGGATGCCGCTCGCCATCGGGGTTTCCTTTTTCGATGGCCTCGGAGGCGGCCCGAACGTTGTCTCTATATTTCTCCATGATCAAATCCACAGTGGTGTAGTCACCCGATTTCTCCGCCCGGTCGGCCTCCGCAAATTCGGCGTCGCCAAGCTTTTGCAGCATTTTTGCCTTGTGCACGCCGTTTGTTTCGCTGTCGAACCGCGCTTGAAGATCGCTGAGCTTATCCGCAGCGCCAGCGCCGCCGCATAACGCGGCCAACAGGATAGGCAATGCGACGCGTTGCGCCACGCGGGGGCCCCCCATGCGATTACCTTTTCTGATCCAGCATGCGGCGCAAGACTTTGCTGCGCTGCTGCGCTTGCCAGACCTGGTCCGGATTCTTGTCCTGGTCGAGCTCGAGAAATTTCTCGTAGGCTTCGAGAGCAGGCTTGGGCTGATTCAGCTTATCGTAGCAGAGCGCCCGGATAAACCACTCGCCTGGGCCAGGAGTTTCTACCTTGGCGATCAAATCTTGAGTGGCGAGAGTCGCCGAATAGTTGCCTCCAAGATAGTAAGTCGATCTGAGGTCCTTCCAATAAACGAGATTATTGTGATCGATCTGCAGGGCGGCTTTGAGTTCTTTTTCCGCGGACGCGAAATCGCGTTTCTGCATGAAAACGCGGCCTAGGCCGCCGTGTAACTCTGCGTCGCCGGGGGCGAGGACGACGGCCTTTCGGAGTGTAATTATGGAATCGTCCCATTTCTTCTGCGCGATTTGAATGTCGGCGCGGGAACGGAGCGAATCGAGAGTAGGAGGTTTGCCCGCATCGGCACGGTCCAGTTCAGCAAGGGCGGCATCGTATTGCTTTTGATCCAGAAGCAGATGGATAACGCGAGATTGTGCCCCTGTGGCGTCAGGCTGAACGGCGAGATAGTCGCGAAAGGCCGCAGCGGCTTCGGGCTTTTTTTGGGCGTCGAGAGTGTGCGCAAGGCCGAGGAGCGCTTGGGGAGATTTCGGCTGGAGTTCGAGCGCGGCGCGGAATTTTGCTTCGGCGTCCGCATAACGCTTTAAGCCGAAATAAAGATTGCCGAGGTGAATAACCGTCTCTACGTCGCGGGGATCCAGGTGGAGAGCGGCTTCATAGGACTCGATCGCGGCAGGGATATCGCCGGAATGCTCTTGCGCGTAGCCGAGGAGAAAACGCGGGCGGCTTTGGGCAGGAAGGAGATCGACGGCTCGGCGCAGGGGAGCAACCGCTGCGGCGGGCTCTTTCTCGCTTAGAAGAATCCCCAGATTTAAGAAGGCTTCGGACATTTTTGGATCGAGTTTGGTGGCTCGTTCGTATTCGACGCGGGCTTCGTCTGTGCGTTTTAGGGCCGTGTAGGCATAGGCGAGTTGGAAGTGGGCCCAGGCGATGTCGGGTTTTTCGGAAAGGAATTTTTGGAGTGGGGCGAGGGCAGCTTCGAATTGATTGGTGTCAATGTCGTGTTGGGCTTCGTCTAAAAGATCGTTCAGAGGATTAACTAGTTTTTGTGTGCGCGTTTGAGGTTGCGTGGGTTTTTGTTGGGTTGAGGATTGCCTGGAAAGATTCGAGGCGGCACAAAAGATGGGTACGGCATGCCCTGCCCCTGCAAGTAAGATCGCGACTGCTGCGCACCTGGCGAAACTTGGGAGATTCATTGTTCGGGCGTAGGATTTCCTGCGCCATTGGCGATTGTACCTGAAGGCGCTATGGACTTGGATGCGCCGTTAGTCGGCCGTTTTGCCTGGCCGTTGGCATTGAGGACGCGGGCCAGGAAGCGGCCGGTGTGGGAGCTTTGATTGCGAGCTACCTGCTCGGGCGTGCCGGTGGCGATAATTTTGCCGCCTTGGTCTCCGCCTTCGGGACCGAGGTCGATGAGCCAGTCAGCGGATTTGATGACGTCGAGATTGTGTTCGATGACCAGAAGCGACGCGCCGGATTCGAGGAGTTTGCGAAAGGCAGAGAGCAGTTTCGCAATGTCGTCGAAATGTAGGCCGGTGGTGGGCTCATCGAGAATGTAGAGGATGCCCTGGTTTTCGGTGCGGGCTAGATGCGCGGCGAGTTTCAGGCGCTGAGCTTCGCCGCCGGAAAGTGTCGTGGCTGATTGTCCGAGGCGCAGGTATCCAAGTCCGATTTCGTTCAAAATGCGCAGCTTCGAGACGACTTTGGGGACGCCCGTGAAAAAGGCCAGGGCTTCGCGGGCAGTGAGTTGCAAAACTTCGTGGACATTTTTCCCGCGATAGCGCACATCGAGGACGCTGGTCTTAAAGCGCGTGCCGCGGCATTCTTCGCAGACCAGCTCGACATCGGCCAGGAATTGCATTTCCACCGTGACGGTGCCGTCGCCCTGGCAGGTTTCGCAGCGGCCGCCAGGCACGTTGAACGAAAAATGGCCGGCGCTGAAGCCGCGACGCTTGGCGTCGGGCGTAGCGGCAAAGACTTCGCGAATGGAGTCGAAGGCTTTGAGATACGTCGCGGGATTCGAACGCGGCGTGCGGCCGATGGGCGACTGGTCGACGATGACCACTTCGCGGATATTGGCGTCGCCTTCGAGGCGGTCGCAAAATTCCTTGACGCTGCCGCCGGTGCGTTTCGCAGCGAGAGCACGGTAGAGAACATCGTGGACCAGTGTGGATTTGCCGGAGCCGCTGACGCCGGTTACCACGGTCAGAGTGCCGAGCGGTATCATCAGATCAATATTTTGCAGGTTGTGGAGTGTTGCGCCGTATAGTCGCAGAACTTTTCCTGTGGCCTTGTGACGATTGTTGGGGATGGGTATGGCGAGCTCGCCGCTGAGATAGCGGCCCGTTAGGGACTTGGGTTCAGCGAGCATGGCCTCGTAATTGCCAGCAAAAAGGAGTTTGCCGCCAAGTTCTCCCGCACCGGGACCGAGGTCAATGACGTGATCGGCGGTGCGAATGGTATCGGGATCGTGCTCAACGACTAAGACTGTGTTGCCCAAGTCGCGGAGAGATTTGAGGATGTCGATGAGGCGCTGGGTGTCGCGCGGATGAAGTCCGATGGAAGGCTCATCGAGAACATAGAGCGCGCCGACGAGATGAGAGCCCAGCGAAGTTGCCAGTTGGATGCGCTGCGACTCGCCGCCGGAGAGTGTGGAGGTGAGGCGATCGAGCGTGAGGTAATCGAGGCCGACTTCATCGAGAAATTGCAGGCGGCTGCGAATTTCTTCAAGGATTTTTTCCGCGACTTTGGCTTGCAATTCGGAAAGAACCAGCGTGGAGAAGAAAGTTCGTGCTTCTTTTACGGTGAGTTTGGTGATTTCGGTGATGGAGCGGCCTGCGACGCGGACGGCGCGGGCTTCGGGGCGAAGACGCGTGCCGCTGCACTCCGGGCAGGTGGCGTAGCCGCGATAGCGGCTGAGAAAAACGCGGACGTGGAGTTTATATTTTTTGCGCTCGAGCCAATTGAAAAAACCTTTTACGCCTTCAAATTCGTTTTCAGGATCGCCTTCGAGAACGAGACGTCGCTGTTCGGCGGTCAGCTGGCGCCACGGAATGTTGAGCGGAATGCCGCGGCCCCGCGCCCATTTTTTCACGTCCTGGAGAAGCGCGCGGTAACGCGGCTTAGTCCAGGGTTCGATGGCCCCATCATCTAGCGACTTGCTGGAATCCGGGACCACGAGATTGAGGTCGAAATCAATGGTGTTGCCGAAGCCCTGGCAGCGCGGGCACGCGCCGTAGGGATTGTTGAAAGAAAAAAGACGCGGCTCCGGTTCCTGATAGAGAGTGCCGTCGTTTTTGCATTCGAAGCGTTCGTTGAAAGTGAGACGCTCCGCGGGATTGCCAGCAGAATCGGCGATGAATTCAAGGATGGCTTCGCCCCCGCCTTCGCGGTAACAAATTTCGATCGAGTCCGTGAGGCGCGAGCGCGATTCGGGATTCACCGTGAGGCGATCAACTAGAACATAGACAGGTTTCGAAAAGTCCACGTCGAGCAGAGTTTCTGGCGAGGAAAATTCGTGCACCCGGCCGTCTTGATAGAGGCGGTTGAAGCCGCGCTTTTGGATATCGCCGAGTGCTTGCTTGAGCAATTCTTCTGGCGGCTGAGGAGGCTTTTTCTTGGGGACGCGGCGGGCCGGCCCAGTGGCAGCTTGCAGCTGGGCGGCAATCCGAAGCGGATACATGATGTAAAAGCGCCGGCCGGGGGCGAGCGAGAGTACACGCGTTGCGATTTCATCGGGGCTGTCGCGGCGAACTTCTGCGCCGCACTTGATACAAAAAGTTTGGCCACAGCGCGCGAAGAAGAGGCGGAGGTAGTCGTAAATTTCCGTGGAAGTTGCGACAGTGGAACGCGGGTTGCGGGTTGAATTTTTCTGGCGAATGGCAACCGCGGGAGCGATGCCGGAGATTTCGTCGACGTCGGGCTTTTCCATGCGCTCGAGGAACTGGCGCGCGTAGGAAGAGAGAGATTCGACATACCGGCGCTGACCTTCCGCGTAAACGGTGTCAAAGGCGAGCGAGGATTTGCCGGACCCGCTGACTCCGGTGACGACGGTGATGGCGTTATGGGGAATTTCGACCGTGATGTTGCGAAGATTGTGCACGCGGGCGCCGCGGACTCGGATAGCCTCTTGTTCGCTGAGCACGGGTGTAAGTTCTTTGGTGGCCAAGGGGAAGCTCAGACAGTGCGCTCGGAGCGTGCTGCCTAAACTTTTAATTATACGACCATGGGAAAATGGGAGCAAACGCGGGGTTGGGTACGCGTTTGTTGAATTTTACAAAAACTCTTTGGCTGCGATCTTCGTAGGAACTACGGCTCTTGTGTCAGCACGATGCGGCCGACGCCGCCTTCCACCTTGAGATGAATGGTTACGGGAGATTTGCCATAGAGATCGTTGGTGTACTCATCGCCATCGTGCTTCAGGCCATGAGCGTCGATGGTGCCGAGGCCGCCGCTGGCATTGACAATGACGCCGACGTTTTTCGGGAGACGGATGTTGGCTTCGCCGACCCCGCCTTCGATGTCCGCGGTGAGATCGGATTTGCGGTCGCCAGTGAGATCGACGTCCACCTGGCCCGCTCCCATGTCCAGATTGAGGCGCGTGACGTCGATGTCGCGGAGGCGCAGGTTTCCGTGGCCGGCGCCCATGTCGATTTTGATTTCAAATGGAATGTCGTTGGCGAGGTGCAGCGTCCAGTGATTGTCGGAAGTCGTGCGAATGTGATTGTCGGAGTTGTCCTGAGAAATGCGCAGATCGCCGGTGCTTCCGGAAACGGAGTAATCGACTCTGAGAGTGCCCGAGGAAGAACGGTAATCAAAATCCGATTCCAGAAGATGGCTGGAGCCGCCGCTTAAGTTGATGTCTCCCGCGCCCAGTTCGAAAGTGGCGCGCACAGTCTTGGCATTTTGGCGGTCGACGGTGTGCGATTGATGCTGCATGGCGTAAACGGTGCCACCGCGCCAACGATTGAATTTTCGTCCGCTAGCCAGAAGAACAATAAGGACAATCACGAAGGCGACCGCGCCCACAGTTGCGCCGACGGAGGAACCATTTCTTGGGGCATCAGGATTGTTGCGGCGCTGCCAGCTATCATAAATTTTCCCCGCGCCGATGAAGACCAGGATGAGCGGCCAATAGGTCCAGAGGATGGGCCAAGGATCGAAGGATGGGCGCCAGTTGCTGTAGAGAATAATCGCGCCGACCGCGATGAGAAGAATCGGGAAAACCAGGGAAGCGCGCCGGGGAGTGCCGTCTTGAACCATCACACACCTCTTCACTTTGTAGTACGCACGGATAAAGAAAAAAGTTCAGCAATTCATAAATAAACCGTTGATTCTCGAGGATACCGACCCCTCCCGAGATCGTCAACGGCCCAGCAAATCACGCCCGAGTCGCAGAAGGAATCTGCGTTTGTGCTAGAGTGCGGCGCACGACAAAAACCATAAGCGAAGTGCAAGAACGATGGGCTGACCGTAACAACAAAGAGTAAGAACGAGGTTTGGGGATGGCGAATTTTGAGCGAGTCATCTGGATTGTGTTAGATAGCGTGGGAATCGGCGAATTGCCCGACGCGGCGGAGTATGGCGACGTCGGGCGAACAACTCTGGGGCACATTGCCGAATCGCGGCCCTTGGCGCTACCGAATCTGATTCGGCTGGGGCTTGCGAATATTGCGCCCCTTGCGCGTTTGGCTGCTGCGGCGGCGCCGATGGCCGCGTTTGGCAAGGGCGCGACACACTCCCCGGGAAAAGATACAACGACCGGACATTGGGAGATGGCCGGTATTTGGCTGGATCAAGCGTTCCCTACTTATCCCCACGGTTTCCCACGAGAAGTAATCGAGGAATTCGAAAAACAAATTGGACACGGAACGCTTGGCAACAAACCTGCATCCGGCACGGAGATCATCAAGGAACTTGGCGATGAGCATGTACGGACGGGCAAGCCGATTGTCTATACGTCGGGCGACAGCGTTTTTCAGATTGCCGCGCACGAGAATGTGATTCCGATCGCGGAGCTTTATCGCATGTGCGAGATTGCGCGGAAATTGCTTGACGGGCCAAACCGCGTGGGGCGCGTGATCGCACGTCCATTTGCGGGAGCGCCTGGACATTTTGCGCGGACGACCCGGCGGCATGATTACGCGGTCGACCCGCCTAACCCGATGTTGTTGGACGTGCTCGCGGAGCGCAGCGTGCCGGTGTTCGGCATCGGGAAAATTCATGACATCTACAATGGGCGCGGTGTAGCTCAGTACGTCACCACTACGGGCAATGCTGATGGAATGGCAAAACTTGCGGCGGCATTGAAAGAGAGAAAGAGTGGATTGATTTTCTGCAACCTCGTGGATTTCGACATGCTTTACGGCCATCGCAAGGATGTCGAAGGCTTCGCGCAATCGCTCGAGGAATTTGACCGATTGCTCGGGCCATTCGTGGCGCTAATGAGCACTTCCGATTTGTTAGTCATTACCGCGGACCACGGCTGCGATCCGGATGCTCGCTGGCCGACGACAGACCATTCGCGCGAATACGTTCCGATTCTGGCGTATTCACCGGGAAGCGGCGCCGGCGTGAATCTTGGCGTGCGCTCAACCTTGGCGGATATGGGACAAACAATCGCGGAGAATTTTCGCGGGAAAATTCTTCGCGGTAAAAGCTTCTTGACTGAGATCAGCCAGCAAAGGTCATCATCTACGAATTGAGCTGGCGACAGCGATTGCGGTTTGCTCGGAAGGGCACGGCATGCCATGCCCCCACAAGGGATCGACCTGCCCGAAAGAGAGATTTTTCAGTGTAAGAAAGCTAGCTCGGACGGGCTTGTTCGAATGGGCGAGCTTGCCAGAGTCTGGGCGCGCATTTTTGAATGCGTAACCTGTTCGGGAGTCAATTCGTGTTCCAGAGCTAGGAGAATGGCACTACCACGGGTGTCGCCCTGGAAAGTCGCGGCGGAGATCCATTCGTAGGCCGCTTGCGGATTCTTCTCTGTGCCGCGGCCTTTAGCGTACATGGAACCGAGCATGATGCGCGCGCCGGTGTGGCCTTGCTGAGCGGCTTTTTGGAACCATGCAAAGGCTGCGTTTTCATCGCGAGGCACACCTTCGCCGTGCAGATATACGTCGGCTAGATTATATTGAGCTTGGATTACCCCGCTTTCCGCCGCCTTGCGATACCAGACCGCAGCTTGAGAACGACTTTGCGCGACGCCTAAACCTTGATCGTAAAGATAGCCGAGATTCATTTGCGCAGCGGAGTCTCCGGCATTCGCGCCCAGTTCAAAAAAATTGAGAGCTTCGTGGTAATCCTGGCGCACCCCACAGCCCCTGAGATACAGAATCCCGAGGTCAAAGTAGGCCAGGGCATATCCTTGGCGTGCGGCTTCGCGGAGCCAGTACAAGGCAGTGCCCGCGTTGGGTGGCGTTCCCCATCCTGCGAGAGAAAGAACTGCGAGGTTTACCTGGGCCGGCGCATAGCCTTTCCTTGCCCCCTTCTCAAACCAAGTGCGCGCTTCATGCAGGGTGCGCAGTTTGTCTTGCGTCTGGGTGAGCGCGATTCCCTTTTCGTTCTCGCGTGAGCCGGCCTCCCGCCAGACGAGTTGCGTTGGCGGGCTCACGCGTACGGAGTTCCCTTCCCGCGCCAATAGGCGGACCATCTCGGTTGACACGCAGCTCGTGTTTGCAGGAGCTACGTTATCTTGGGCCTGCGAAGAGGACGAGAGCCCAGCAAAAACAAAAGACACCAAACCTGTGAACCGTAAAAGCCGTTTTGCGAAACACGCGAGATTCCTTGCGGTCGGTAGCATAGCTATCCTCCTTCGAGTCGAATCAGCGGCCAAGTTTGGAATCGTCTCGCACGTAAGACGCTCCAATTCTGGCCACTGTTAGCGCAGGCGCGACTACAACGAACGGTCGAGGACATACGAGCCGCCAGTGGGGGAAAGCTTAACCAGCAGACTCCCAACCTGTAGCCTACCTACCTATGTATACCTAGACGAGCTACATGTCTAAAAGTTTCATGGAAAATGCAGAGGTGGCTAAGTTTCTCGATTATTCGTAATGCAGAGCGGTGACCGGGCTGATCCGAGTGGCGCGCCGGGCGGGAATCCAGCAAGCCAAGAGCCCGATGGCGAGGAGCAGAACGACGACTGAGACGGCGGAGAGAGGATCGTACGGCGAGACGCCCCAAAGCTGGCTAACCACCGCGCGAGAAAGCGCGAAGCTGACGAGTATGCCGATGGCAATCCCCGGAACAACAAGAGCGAGACCATGCTTCAGGACCATCTTCAGTACATCCGCAGGGGCAGCGCCGAGGGCCATGCGAATGCCGATTTCGTGCGTGCGGCGCGAAGTCGTATACGCGATTACGCTGTAGACCCCGAGGGTGACGAGCAGCAAGCCAATCGCGGCAAACGTAGCGACAAGAAAAAAGCCCAGGCGCGGCTGAGCGTAGGAAAAAGTGTTGAGCCACTCGGCCAGCGGCTCACCCTCTGCAAACGCCACGGTTGGATCGACAGCCCATACCGCCTTCCGGACGGTGGCATTCATGGAGCCAGGATCGGCCGTGGTGCGAACAAGGAGGCGGCGCATGCCCGAGCCAGTAATACTGTAAGGAATCCATACTTCGGGTTCGGTGGGCCTTTCTAGACCGACATTCATGGCGTCCGCTGCCACGCCAATCACCTGAAAAGAACGATCCGTGACGGCATCAGGAACTCTCTTCAGAACATCGAGAACAACGGTGCGCCCGAGGGGATCTCCCTCTCCGAGAAAGCGGTGCTGAAACGTTTGATTGACGACCACGACCTTTCTCGCGGTGCTCACTTCCTCTCCCGTAAACGAGCGGCCCGAGACAAGCGGCTGGCGCACAATCGAGAAATAGGCCTCGCCGACGAGTTGTACCAGCGACTCCCATTTGCCGTTGTGAGTCTTACCAGGAATTTCGATGTTGCCTCCGAATCCTCCATAGGGAGGCGTCGTGCTTACGGGCGAGGCATCTTCGATACCAGGCGTTGATTTCAGGTTGTGAATCAACGGATCGAAGAAGGAAACAAGTTGCGGTCCAGTTTTGTAACGTAGGGAAGGAAGAGGGATGCGGCCGATGAGGAGGTGGTCCGGCTGCCAGCCGAGGGGAACGTTTTGAATCGCAACGAAACTGCGCATGAAGAGTCCCGCCATGAAGAGCAGAATCAAAGACAAGGCAACTTCGACCACAATGACGGCATTGCGCATGCGCGATTTGGCAACCGTTCCTCCGAGGCCCTTGCCAGCGCCTCGCAGAGCATCTTGAACGTCCACGCGGGAGGCTTGCAGCGCCGGGAAAAGACCAAAGATGACCACGGTGGCGAAGGCGAGCCCGATGCCAAAGAGCAGAACCCAACCGTTCATTTCAATAACGGTTTCCGAGGGAACGGTAAAGGGAGGCATGTGCGAGCCGAGCTCGCGGATGCCGGCCCAGGCAAAGAGAAAGCCCACCACGGCTCCGCCGACAGCGAGCAGCAAACTCTCCAGAAGGAGCTGGCGCACGAGGCGGGCGCGGCTGGCACCCAACGCCGCGCGAACGGCGAATTCCCTGCCCCGCGTGGTGGCGCGTGCGAGCAAAAGGCTCGCCACGTTGGCGCAGCCGATCAACAAGAGCAGGCCGACCGCGGCAAACAAGACAAAGAGCGTTCTGCGAAACCCATTGCCGACCACGGCGTGGACGAACGACTCGACGCCAACACGGAAGTGCGCCGGATAATCGTCGCGATAGGCAGGCGCGATGCGTGCGCCAATGATATTGATCTCAGCCTCGGCCTCCTGAAGGGAAACGCCGGGCTTGAGATGGGCGACGACGCCCCAGTATTGTGGAAAGGTCCCGCGCATCACGTTGACGACGGCGGGATCGCGGGGCATCCAAAGATTGGCGCCTCCCCAGGCGAACCGCAGGGGCATGACCCCTACGAGCGTGCGCCGAATCCCGTTCAGGAGAAAGGTTTTGCCCACATCACTCGGATCGGAGCCAAACTGGTTGGTCCATGTGGCGTAACGAAGGACGAAGACCGGAGGTGCTCCGGGTTGGTAGTCGGCAGGTTCAAGGCCGCGACCGAGAAGCGGAGCGACCCCAAACATCTCGAAAGTGCCGGGCGTGACGTAATTAGCAGCTAGATAGCTGTTGTTCTCCCCGGAATCGTAAACAACATCGATCTCGCAATTCGCGATGAGCGCGTCAAAGACGCGGTTCTGCTCCAAGTAGTCGTGCAGCTCGGGATAGCTGAGAAGACCGCGGAAATCGCCCTCGCCGTCCCCTCGCTGATCGAGGTCGTGGACGCGGAGCGTGACCAGGCGTCCCTGGTCCTTGTAGGGAAACGGAGCGACGAGGGCGTTGTAGATGACGCTGAACATCGCGGTGGAAGCGCCGATGCCAAGTGCGAGGGCTAGAATTGCTGCGAGAGTGAAGCGGGGATTTTTGCGAAGACCGCGAAATGCGTACTGAAAATCATGTAGCAGAAGCTCAAGACGATTTTCCCAGCGGGCTTCGCGGCACTCTTCTTTGAAGCGTTCGACCCCGCCAAATTCGAGGGTGGCGCGGCGGCGCGCTTCAGCGGGCGACATGCCGGAGGCGACGTAATCGGCGATTTGCTGCTCGAGGTGGAAGTGCAACTCAGAATCGAGCCGTTTTTCGACGAGCGGTTTGTTTCCGAGGCGGCGTAGCCAGCGCATGGCCATTCCCTAGTCAGCGGTACGCAAAATCAGGGAAACTGCGTCGGAAAGCCGTTCCCACCCCAGGACTTCTGCTTCGAGTTGCTTCTTGCCCTTCGAGGTCAGCGTATAAAACTTTGCTTCGCGGCCAGTGCTGGTGTCCTTCCATTCGGCCTCCAGCCATTCGCGCTCTTCGAGACGGTGAAGCGCGGGGTAGAGCGAGCCCTGGGGCACCTGGAAGTACTCCTTGGAGATTTGATTGAGGCGCTGGGCGATCGCATAGCCGTGGAGGGGACCAGAGGCAACGATCTTGAGGATGAGCATGTCGAGCGTACCGCGGTGCAGGTCGTTTTTTTCCGTGGGCATGGTTGACACCTAGCTTGGCTACAGGTCCATATTCTACATATACCCCTAGAGTGTCAAGGCAGAAAAACGGCTACTTCTAACCGGTCGCGAGGGCGGCAATTGTAATTTGCACGACCTTCCAAACGTACAATCAGAGGGAATTGTTCTAAAAACTACCTATTATCTGCGAGTTAGCGCATCATGACTTCCTAACGTGGTGGGTGGCAAGCTAGCAACTGAATGCGAAGGTGGTCTCCTTCGGAGGGAGCGATTGTATGGGTACGTTTAGAAGAGGTGGCGGGGATTCGGAGTTTGAGATGAAGAGGGCCGCTCCGTTTTTGAAGTTAGGCGTCATAGCCATTGGAGCGCTTCTCGTGGTGTTACTGATGGCGCTGTTCCTGGTTCGCGTGACGCGGATCGAACCAGGACACGTGGGCGTGCAGATTAACCTGGCCGGAAATCAGCGCGGAGCGTCCGAGATACCGGTGCGCACCGGCTGGGTTGTGTATTCGCCGTTGAGCACGCAAATCATTGAATTCCCGACGTACGTGCAGACGGTGAAGTGGACGAAAGATGTGAATGAAGGGCATCCCATCAATGAAGAGATGGGCTTCAACTCGAAGGAAGGCATGGAAATCTTCGTGGACGTTTCGCTGTCGTATGCGATCGAGCCGACGAAAGTGCCGGACTTCTACGTAAAGTACCGCGTATCGGACATGGATACTTTCACGCACGGAATTTTGCGTGACGTGGTGCGTAATTCGCTGAATGAGGTGGCGTCCACGTACACTGTGGAAGACATTTACGGAGAGAAAAAGGCGGAGTTTCTGCACAAGGTGCAGTCGCAGATCGAGCTGAAAATGTCGCCGGTGGGCGTGGGCGTGCAGCAGTTCGGGTTCATCGGCGCACCGCGTGTGCCGGCGGTAATTGCCACTGCGATTACCGCAAAGGCGCAGGCCATTCAAAAGGCGGAGCAGGCTAGAAACGAACTGCAGACGACACAAGCTGAAGCCGCCAAGAAAATCGCCGAGGCCGAAGGTGACGCCAAATCGTTAGTGACACGCGCGCAAGGCGAAGCCGATGCCAACCGCATCCGACAGAATTCGCTGACGCCACAACTCCTGGAATTGCGCCGCATCGAAAACAGCCGCGCGCTCATCGATAAATGGAACGGTCAGTTACCAACGGTAGAAACCGGTCAAGGCAACGGAATGATTCTGCAGCTTCCGAAGCCGCAATAGGAGACGAAGCGAAATCAGCTACAGCAGGTTTGCAAATTCTTCGACGCTGATCTTCAAATCCTGGATGATCCCGCGCAACGTCTTGCGTTTCAATTCGCCCTTATGCATGGGAATCACCACGCGCGCCTGGTCGCCGGACCGAACATAGACGGCATGGCTTCCGCTCTGGCGCCGAAACACGAAGCCTAATCGCTCGGCAACGCGAACCAAGTCTTTGGCTGTAGTCGCGGGTAGTTTCGGCGTCACACCGGAATCTCAATCGGCTTGATTAAGATGTCCTCCGTTGGAATGGGCAGGCCATCTTCGACCAAACTTTCAATGTACAGCCCGATGGCTTCGCGGATGTTCTCGACGCCTTCTTCGATTGTCTCGCTCTGCGTGTGGCATCCCGGCAAAGTGGGGCAGAAAACGTGGTAGCCCCCTTCCTCTTCTTTCTCGAAAATCACAGTATATCGGTGTGACATCCCGAGCCTCCGCAATCCTCATTCTATCCGATTCCGTAATGCCTCGCCTCGGCCTTTCTTCCCCATCGTTCCGATAGCGGTGGGATGAAACACCGGGCCTCCGGCGCCCGTATATATCTCCAAGAAGGTTCGATGTCCTATTCGCCCATACTGATTATTCATATTTGCGCGGGGAGCTTGGGGTTGCTGTCCGGAACCGCGGCAATGTCTTTCCGCAAAGGTTCGCCCCGCCATGTGCTGGCGGGAAGGATCTTTGTCGCATCCATGCTCACCATGGGCGCCTTCGCGGTGTACCTTGCCATCACGCGGCATCAACCAAATAACATCGGCGGCGGGATTCTAACCGTTTATCTGATCGGAACGGCATGGCTGACCGCCAGGCGCAGAGACGGGGAAACGAGCCGTTTTGATTGGGTTGTGCTCCTGATCCCCTTGGCGCTCGGCATCCTCACGTGTATGAATGGTATTAAAGTCGTGCGAAGCGGAGCCAGCTCACAGGGCGGCGTTCCCGTCGGAATGACCTTTTTCATGGGTTCCGTGATGCTGCTGGCCGCCGCGGGAGACGTTCGCATGCTGGTGCGCGGCGGTGTTTTTGGAGCGAAGCGCATCGCGCGGCATCTGTGGCGCATGTGCTTTGGGCTGTTCATCGCAGCAGGGTCTTTTTTCCTGGGACCCTCAAACCGCCCGCTGAGATTGCTTTCGACAGTGGGGCTCGGGCAGCATCTATCCCCGGCTTTATTCAGCACAGGTTTGTATTTGGTTCTCACTCTACTGCCGCTGATTTTGCTGGTTTTCTGGCTAGTCCGAGTCCGCTTCACAAACGTATACAACGGAAAGTCGATACCCCGTGGCGGCGAAGGTCACTCGCTGGTCACCTAGTTTCTAGGAGACACCATGTCCGTCCGCAAAATTCTCCTCACCGGCCTGAAAATCCTGGCAGTGTGTCTTCTGTTTGCGGTGTGCTTTGCTGTTGGCGGTGCGCTTTCCGGAATCGACAAGATCGGTCAGCGAACGGTTGCGTCCCAGCCGGCCCCGCCTGCCAACCAGCAGGTCCCCCAGATGCCTGAAAATCTTCTTCGGGGCTTTCTAATTTTTATTCTCTGTGTTGGCGGCACTCTCTCCTACATCATTCTTAGGGCCCGCTGGCACGGCTGGATGCTAGTCGCCGCCATCTTCGTGAGCATGTATGGAATCTCGACCGTGGCCAGTCAGCTCGATTCCATTGTCTTCCTGTCAGACAAACTGCCTCAAGGAATGATTCGGGCCATTTTCGTCCAAGGTGCGATTGCTGCGGCTTTGTTCGCGCCTCTGGCTGTCCTGGCGCTCGGCAGGTGGCGCGCTGGGTCGCTTCGCGCACCTATGTCGTCTGCTGCACCGCTTAAGCTGGCTTCGATCATGCTGCGGCTTGCCACCCTCGTCGTGGCCTTCGTCTTCCTGTACATGTTCTTCGGCTACTACGTCGCTTGGAGAAACCCCGAACTTCGGCATTTCTACGGAGGGCCGGAACTCGCAACCTTCTGGGCGGCATGGAGGCACAACTGGACAAGCTCCCCCTTGGATTTACGCCGTTGCCGCGTTCCGCGCTCTCGTCTACATCGCGTGTCTGTACCCGCTCGTTCGCATGCTCCACACTTCGCGGCGGGAGTCGGCCTTGGCTGCGGCGCTCTTCTCGGCTTGCTGGACAACCGTCTTGCTGTTGCCGAATCCGTTGATGCCCGCCAGTGTCGCCCGCAGCCATTTTTGGGAGACGCTGTGCTTCAGCTTGCTCTTCGGTGCCCTCGCAGGCTGGCTTCTGTGCTTTACTGCCCCCGCCAACCCAGCAGCCAACTAAAAAATAGAAGTTAGAAAAGGGACAAGAGAAAGACCCCACCCCTGCAAAACCCGCAAGCAAGGGCCACTCAAAGGCCTTTTTCGGAATTAAGACGCGGCCACCGGCGGAGCGAAAACCTAAGCCACTCTATCGACGACGTTTTTTGTCGCCAATTCTCCGAAAGCTAGCCGATAAGGAGAAAAGGACGAGCCTCACTCTGACCCGCGAGTAAGGAGTGGAGAGTGGTAAGTTTTTGCCGTAGAATGGCGGAAGAGCAAGACAATGGCGAATCCTTCCATCACGATTCCGCTGGACGCCCAAACCGCGCGGGCTTACGACTCCGCCGGGCCAGAGCAGAAGCGGAAGATTCAGGCTCTGCTTAGCCTTTGGCTTCGAGAGTTGGCCGCCGGAGAATACCCCTCGCTGCAGAAAGTGCTCGACGACGTCGGTCGCAAAGCCAAAGACCGCGGGCTTACACCTGAGATTTTGGATTCTCTTCTCAAGGGCGTGTAGTTGCGCTGCGTCTTCGACACAAACGTTTTGGTCAGTGCGTTGCTCCTGCCCGATTCGAAGCCTCGTCATGCACTCGAACTGGCACTCCAAAAAGGAAGAGTCCTGCTCTCTTTTGCGGCGCTCGCCGAACTTTATGAAGTCCTCGGCCGCAAAAAATTCCTTCGATACATAGATGAGGAAGATATTCGAAGCTTTCTGGCGGCTCTGACGCGCGAGGCTGAATGGGTTGAAGTGGATGTACGAATTGCGGCTTGCCGTGATCCGAAGGACGATAAATTCCTCGAACTTGCCGTGAGCGGCCGCGCGACGCACATTGTCACTGGCGACTCAGACCTTCTCGCGCTGAGTCCCTTCCAAGGCATTGAGATTCTTCCTCCACATCGATTCTTGTAATTGCCACTATCCAGTCGAGGAGCGAGTGGGCGGGAATGTGAAAGAACTGAACGAGGAAAAGATCCAAGGACCCAGGTGCGAACGGCGGCACCTGGGGCACCCGGCGCAAAATACGCGCTGCGTCGAAGGATGAGCAACCCGCCAGGAGCCTTCGGTGCTAAAGCGGCACCTTGAGCGCCCAGTGGCGCCGATTCGTGTTAATATTTTTTTATGGAAGTAACGATCAAAATTCCAGATGAGCTGGCTGCCCGGGCCAAATCGCGCGGGCTGCGGGTTGAAGACTATGTCGTTGAACTTCTTGCGCAACAGCTGGGGCCGCAGCACGTCGGCGCTTCGCCGGTGCGCACTCCGGAAGAGATTCGCGCATGGCTGGACTCGCTGGCGCAGTTTTCCGACAAGATTCCGCCGCTCCCGGAAAGCATCACGCGCGACTGGATCTATCAGGACCACAACTAGATGGCGATTGCTTCGTGTCTCGTCGATACGAACATTCTCCTGCGCATCACGCGACGCTCCGACCCTCAGCACAAAGTAGTGGACACGGCTCTTGCCCGACTAGCGGGCCAGGGTTCAACGCTGCACTACACGCACCAGAATATCGCGGAGTTATGGAACGCGATGACGCGACCCGTGGCCCGCAATGGGCTTGGGCTTACCGCCGCCGAAGCCGAACGCGAAGTGCAGGCCATCGAATCCGGAATGAGTTTATTACCGGACAGTGGGCGTCTTTTCCGACATAGGGCCGACTTCTGCATCAACACCTGCGTGTTTCGCTCGTTTATCTTCAACTGGCTACACTAGAGCAATGGCCAGAACTGAACACACGATCAACGATGCGCTTGCCGAACTTCTACGTGCCACCAGACGTGCGTGGCGCGAAGCCGAAGTAGTTACATCCGAAGACACCGGACAACTAAAAGACACAAGTGGACGCCCCGACATTCTTGTCATCGAGCCCAACGTCAGCCCTGTTTTTATCGAGACGGAAGTCTTTCCCGCAGCGACGGTAGAAGCTGAAGCATTGTCGCGGCTCGGTGCGCAAATGCGCACAACGGGTAGGACGATTTTGTCTTCTGTTGCTATGCGGCTACCAGATCGACTGCGCAAAAAATACGGCAATGCTCTCGCTGAGGACTTGGCTTCGGCGGTCGATCTGGAAATGGCACTCTATACCGGAAGCACTCCATCGGAAGCTACTCGATGGCCGACTTCGGGCTGGATGGTCGGCACGGTTGACGACCTATCGATGCTCACTCAAGCGGCATCAGTTCCGCCGGATGTCATCGATGCGGCCGTGTCGAATTTGGTCGGTGGAGTCGGCGAAGCGGCTGGGATTTTGACCGAGATTGCAAAGGGGAACGACGAAGCCCTCCAGCAAATCGCCAAGGAACTTTTCCAAGAGGACGGCGTACAGACTCGCCGAATGGCGGCGACTATCTTGGCGAATGCCTTCGTCTTCCATGAAAGTCTGGCTGGTAGAATACCGAACATAAGTTCAATCGACGAACTTCGGGGCAAAAAGAAATTCAACAAATCGTCGGTGCTCGCAGAATGGGAGAAAATCCTAACCGTTAACTACTGGCCGATCTTCCACATCGCTAAACGTATTCTCGAACATGTTCCCGTGGGTGAGAGCAAGCAGCTAATTGACCGCCTTGGCGAAACAGCGGATAGGTTGCTTGAGAATCAACTAATGCGCTCCCACGATCTGACCGGAGCCGTGTTCCAACGAATGATCGTAGATCGCAAGTTTTTGGCCGCCTACTACACGACTCCCGCTTCTGCCGCTTTATTGATTGGCTTGGCAGTTGTTCCAGAGGAGACGCCAGCGAACAAATCTTGGGGTGATCCAAGTGCTATTAAGAGTCTTCGGATCGCCGACTTTGCTTGCGGCACAGGCACTCTGCTCACCACAGCGTACCAACGCATCAGTCAACTGCATGAGCTTGCGGGGGGAGACTCCGAAGCGATTCACGCGGAAATGATGGCGAGGTCAATCATTGGCTGCGACGTGCTTCCGGCTGCCGCACACCTAACGGCTTCGATGATTTCTGGTGCTCATCCAACAGTTAAGTACGAGAAAAGCTCGATTCTAACTGTCGCCTACGGCAAGCAGCCTGACGGTGGTTTTGCGTTGGGCTCGCTTGATTTGCTCGACCCACAGGGAACGTTTGAAATCTTGGCGATCACGGCTAAAGCAGCCGAGAGCATGGGAGAAAAAGAGCAGCAAACGTGGTCTGCTCTCCCTCATGCATCATTCGACTTGGTTGTAATGAATCCACCATTCACTCGCGCAACTGTTCACGAAGCAGACAGGCTCAACGTCCCCAATCCGATGTTCGCTGCTTTTACCTCGTCTGCCGAGGAACAGCGAATGATGGCTGACGCCACAAAACGTCTGACGGCGGGCACCAGCGCACATGGCAATGCGGGAGAAGCCTCGATTTTCTTGGTTCTCGCAGACCGAAAGCTAAAGCAAGACGGTGTGTTGGCACTGGTGATGCCAATGAGCTTGATGGTCGGCGAATCGTGGGAGGATTCACGCCATTTGTTAAGAAGGGATTACAGTGACCTTGTGATTTTGTCGATTGCTGGCTATGGGAGCGAGGACATGTCATTTTCCGCGGATACGGGAATGGCTGAGTGCCTTGTAGTTGGTCGCAAGTCGAAAACGGATACGAAGAGGGCGACGTTTGTTGTTCTAAATGAGCGTCCAGCGTATCCGCTGATGGGGACGGGTGCAGCACAGCAAATTCATAGGTTGGTCGGGGACAAGAATATTCGCCGACTCGAAGATGGGCCACTGGGCGGCACTCCGCTGTACTTCGGCGACGATGTGATTGGTCAAGCGATGGATGCACCGCTACCAGAATCCGGTGGATGGAACGTCGGACGTATCGCTGATCTTTCTTTGGCGCAAACGGCGTTTCAACTCACTGAGCAAAACCGTGTTTGGCTGCCGACAATGAAGCAATCAGATGCCATCGGCATTTCAATCACAGAAGTGGCGGAAATTGCAGAAGTCGGGCCAATTCATAGAGACATTAACGGCACCAATCCGAATGGCAGCATAAGAGGGCCATTCAAGATCACTCCGGCAAAGTCAGGGAAAGTTCCCACTTATCCTGTGCTTTGGTCTCACGACGCCGAGCGTGAACGCACTTTGCTGTTCGATGCTGATTCCCAAGGGCTTCCTCATCGGGGCAAAGATGCTGAAGAAGAAGCTGCAATTGTTGCAAAGGTTGAGAGTGTCTGGAATACCGCTTCACATTGTCACTTCAACTGCGACTTCCAATTCAACAGCCAATCAACGGGAATGCAGTTGACTCCCCGCAAGGCCATCGGCGGTCGTGCTTGGTTGTCGATCAAGATGTCGTCGCTTGAATTGGAGAAGGCTCTCGTCCTTTGGGCGAACACATCCTTGGGAATGCTTTTGCGCTGGTGGCATTCCAACAAGCAGCAATCCGGAAGAGGCAACATTGGCAAGACCTCGCTTCAGGACATGCCGATTCTGAACGTAAACGCCCTCAAGCCCGCGCAGCTTAGCAAAGCCGCCGAACTGTTTGAAGCGATGAGCGCCAAGCCACTGCTCCCACTGCATGAGATCGACAAAGATACTGTCCGGCAGGAATTGGACGAACGATTTGGACGTGAGGTTTTGGGTCTACCTGCAGCGCTCTTTGCGTCCGGAGGCCCGATTGAAACATTGCGAATGAAGCTGGCGCAAGAACCGTCGATTCGTGGCAACAAGTAGGACGGTGGCAGGCCCACAGGGCTAACCGCAGACAGGGTGCCGCACATGCCGGTTTTGCGTGTGCGGGTTTAGATCTCACTTCAACTCGGTGAGAGTGCCATCGCCAACCGCCCATGAATTTCAGGTCGCATTTTTCTTGACAATTTGTTACTCCTGGCATATAGTAGCCCTTGGATACTATTGCGTCTTCTCACCGTACCGCCAGCATCTTGCTGGCGTTTTTGCTTTTGGACCCGTCGAAGGCTCAAGCCTTTTATTTGCAACACTTCCGAGACCTGCACAATTTTAGTGCAAATCAGGCCTATCAAGCCCTTTAGAATGAACACTTCCGTAAACCTATAAAAACAATCGACTTTAAGTATCTTAAAATGAACACTTCTGGGAAAACCCGGGGGGAGGGTCCGATTATGGTTAACCTGGAAGCTCCGCCAATTTGCTAGGAACTAGCAGTCGCGGACAGCTCAATGGTGCTGAGGCAGACTTTGGAGCCGTGAATCACACAGGTTTCCGTCGCCTCGTGCACGTCGCGCCGTCTGCACCATGCCGGAGAGCCCCACGAATCCCCGTCGCATGTCCGTCACGCCCGCTACGATCCATATCCGCGTTCCCGCCGCCAGCCCGATCATTCCGCCAAACACTCCAGCGC
>Ga0185299_10001049_pt1 | contig 61122 bp, 38 predicted proteins | sample PaiPotPPA55metaG_FD_128002 | JGI IMG/M metagenome (GOLD analysis project Ga0185299, IMG submission 128002) | Iron sulfur acid spring bacterial and archeal communities from Banff, Canada, to study Microbial Dark Matter (Phase II) - Paint Pots PPA... ... | reverse complement strand
CGAGGTGTTTAGTACCGTTCTGACTCCGCGCCGTGCGCAGAATGGGTTGGATCTCAGTGCTGATCGGTCCAACTCCATTCTTGATCACCGGCACCGCCTCACCCTTGCGATGATCTACGATGAACCGTTTTTCAAGAATGGTAACTTCTTCTTGAAGAACACTCTTGGAAACTGGGAAATTGCCCCGATCTATACCTACCAGTCAGGCCAGTGGGTCGACGCGCAAAGCGCCCTTGACTCCAACCTGAACGGAGACGGCACTGCCGGCGACCGTACTGTTTTTAACCCTAACGGCGTACCGGGCACCGGGGCTGGTGTAACTCCTTTGTGCAGGAGTACTGTTGCGTCCTGCCCTGCGACCGTGTCAGCCGCCAACAGCCATCCGGCTGGTGTCGTGGGCTACCTCTCGCTTAACCCGACCGCGCAGTATGTTCAGGCAGGGTATGGCGCGATCGCGAATGTGGGCCGCAATACTTTGCAACTCGCTCCCATAAACGACGTGGACCTGACGGCCTTGAAGCGGTTTAACATAACCGAGCGCTTCCGCATTGAATTCCAAGCGCAGGCCTTTAACGTGTTCAATCATCCACAGTATGTTGGCGGTTTCATCAATGACGTCGCCCCAATTGGATTCACTGGCTCCCAGAAAGCTGTATTGGAGCCCCAGAGCGTCGATTTCAACAAGCCGTCCACACAGTTTGCGAGCAATGCTCGCACCCTGCAACTGGCTCTGAAGATTTTCTTCTAAACCCATTCCCTTCGCCCGATTCATCGGGCGATAGGCTTTGAACAAGGCGTCCCGAAGCTGGGACGCCTTGTTCTATTGAATACCGTTTTACTGAGCAAAAGACTCTTCCGTATCGTCAACAACACAAAACCATGGCACAACCTGGTTTAAAAATTGCTCAATGTTTCGTGAGCGGGGTTAGTTAGATAGCCACAGCGCCAGCCGCAGTCCTTGTTTTATTGCCTCCAAGAACTCTACTGTAGAACTCTGGAGGGGCAGTGCCTCGCCAAAGCACATGAGCATCGACACGCGCGGTGGCTCGCGCAGCTTTGTTCGCAGCCTCAACATTCTGTTGAAACTCGCCCGCCTTTATGAGTTCGGGCATGTGCGCACTGCCGCCCAATTTGAAACCACGTGGAAGGAATTGCGTGGAGCGCTGGATGAAAGCGGCGGCACGGGTCTCTTACTCGGCGCTTCCGGAAATCAAATTCTGCTCGATGGTGTCCCACTCGGGACCTCCGCCGGCGAAAAAAATTTTGCGCAACTGCTGATCACTTCCGGTATCGCGAGCATCCACTTTTCGCCAGCGCTCACGCAATCACAATTCGCCCGTTTCGTTCGCGCTTTTCCCAGCGGCAACGCAAAACCGTCTTCCCTTGCGGATCAACTCAAGGCCGCTCTTGCAGGTGAAACCGGCATAAAGGTGAATGAGATTCGTTATGTTGCCGAGGATTCCTCGGTCGCCGGAATAAAAACGGCCGCGAACCTGGCCGCAAAAGTTCTTGGCGCCACCGGCGATAAATTCCAAGATTTATTCAATGATCCCAGCCGCTTGTTGCAAATGATTCTGGCTGCCGAGAGTTCCCGCGGCGGAGCTGGCGGCGGTCCGGGAACTTCCGCTTCAAAGGGCGGCGGTGGAGAGGGGCCGTCCCGCGGCTCTGGTGGAGACGATCTCTGGGAGTCTCGCGGTAAAGGTTCCGGCGGGGGAACCGGCTCTGGCAATAACGCTGGATCTGGCATTGGACAGGGCCCGGGATCTGGCCTAGGCGGGGTGACCGGTTCTGGAACTGGCTCAGGCACTGGAAACGGTGCTGGACCTGGACCGGGTAGCGGAAGTGGGTCAGGATTTGGGACGGGCCACGGATCCGGGTCAGGCAGTGGAAGCGGGTCGGGATTCGGAACGGGTAGTGGTTCTGGTTGGGGAAGGGGAACCGGATCCGGCAGCGGTGGTTCAGGCACAAACTCCGGAGCAGAGCCGCCCCTAATGGGCCGGTGGCAATCCGCCTCGGCATTATTGAGGACGAAAGTGTCAGGGTCTCCTGGATCGATGCTGCCCGCGACCACCATGACCCTGGGTGCTACTTACTCCGTGGCGGAAGAAGAAATACGATCGGTCTTAAGTTTGTTCTCGCAGCTTGGAAAGTCGCGCAAGAGCCCGGATGCCCGCATGGATATGCCCACATTTCAATCCCGGCTCAGCGCCTTGCCCGTTCGCGCACAGCATACGTTGCAGCAGGCCCTCGCCGGTTTGGCCGCCCAGGCGCCCACCGAGGCTCCAGACAAGCCAATGCTGCTCAAGCTGGCGGAACACGTGGCGATTCGCTTCGCCCTCGACAGCTATGAGCGCGGAGAACTGCGCGTTAACGCGGTCAAGCAGGTGCTTGATCGCATGAATACGGAGATTGAAGCCCTGCGCAAAATACTCGGTGCTCAGGAAGAAATGATGGCCAGCGCCGGCCTTTCGGTACAATCCCACACCGACCTCCTGGATCAGGAATTTTGGCAACAAGTCCCGGAAGAAAACAAAAAAGAAGTTTTGACCTCCGAAGAGGCTTGGTGTGTTCCCCCTCGCAATATTCGGGTCTACCTCGAAGATATGCTTGGTCGCGGCGAATTGAAAACCGTCAACGAAGTTCTATTGAATTACGCAACCCGTATCGCTATGGATGCCCCAGAAGCCCGAAGGACTGTCGCGATCGGGATCTCGGATCTCGCCGAGCTTTATGGCAGTGGTGACGGCAGCGCTCTTATGGACGCTATTCGCCGCACTGGAAGCCAGCTTGCGGTGGAACGCGAGCCAGAACTGCAAATGCTCGTTGGCGCGACTTTCGTTCGCCTTAGCCAGGAGGCTGCATCCAAACGTTGCTATGCCGCGATTCATCAGGCTCTGGCCTCTCTCGAGAGCATTGAGATCCAGCGTCCGGGCGCTACGCAAAGCTTACGTCCCCGCATCGGCGCCGAGGATCGTCTCCCGGAATTCGTTGAAGAGGCGCTGCGTGGCGGCCAACTCCCAGATGGCTTGCCCGAAATTTTGGCTTTAATGCCGCAGGCCACCTTGCAATATCTCACCAACAGATTTGGGCACTGCGGATTCCGCGAGGATTGCGAGCTATTGGGCAACATGGCGCGCGCCCTGGGTGATGACGCGACTCATCGCTTGATTGAAACATTGCAGGCGGCTCCGGCACCAGAAGCCGCCGAAGTCATCGGTCTACTCAGTCAGCTCGATCCGGACGCCGTAGAAAAATTTCTCCCTGGTCGTCTGGAGCAATGGCCGCGCTCGGCGCATGACCGGACTGTCCGCCAACTCTCTTCCGTTCCCGCTGAGCAACGCGCTCGTTTACTGGTGGCCCTTTACAATTTTCTGGACGCCATGATTCGCCCGCTGGCCATCGACGAAATGGGTATGACTGGGCGTCCGGAATGCATCACCAAGCTCATGGAGCTGATTGACGACGACCAAACCCCAGGTTTTGCGCGCGTTAAAGCCATTGAGGCCTTAGGGCGGTTGCGTGCGACGCGCGCCGGCAATTCTCTGGAGCGCATTATTGACGCCAAGCAGTTGTGGCGCTGGACCTATCCGAGTGAGTTGCGAATCGCGGCCGCGCAAGCCCTAATCCTGATCAATCCGCCGCTCGGAACTCAAAAGGTGACTGGCTGCGGGATCGATCACAAGGATTTGGCACTCGGACCCACAGACCCCGAGCCTAACGCTTCCGTGATACGCCAACGTCGCTACGCGCGTCTAAAGCTTTCTCGCAACTTAATCATGACCACCACCAACCTCAGAGAAAATTTCAGGTTGTCTATCCCGGAGTTGAATCTTGGTGGCGGCATCGGTTCTGGCGAACGTAATTTGCCGCCTGGTTCAATTGTCGTTTTGAAGATATCTTCAGGCGTACGAGCTATTAAAGCGCAAGCGATCGTTCGTGGTGCCCGCCCCCAAGCCCTGGCTTTTGAGTTCGTGGAAATGGACCTGGAAGAACGCGCGCGGCTGAGAAAATTGCTGCTTGAACTTGGCTCGCTGCCTGCACCCGCTGCCCCCATCAATCGCAGCCGGCGCCGCGGACGAATAGCCCTCAAGAACTGAATCTCAATTGCATTATCTTCCAGCAAGGCACGCCAAAGTTCGAATACGCTGCCACCTGCCCGTTACTTGATCCGCTGGACACATAGGACCTATGTACCATTGCACGGGACCGTTCTGGAACCTAGGGTACTAGAGAGGAAGTCCTATTGTGGGGGCCTCCAGGACCATCATGAAAATAGATCCACACTCAGCCTCAGCACGCGCTTTCGTGCGTAGCCTGAATATTCTATTGAAGTTCGCGCGCCTTTACGGCTACGACCATGTCCGCACTATCGAGCATCTGGATATAGCCTGGCGTGAACTGCAAGCGGCTATTCCTCCCGGATCTGAGTCAGGTCTGCTGCTGGGGGCGTCCGGCACACAATTATTGCTTGATGGTGTTCCGCTGGAAGGCGCTCCTGCGGAGAGGCAATTCGCGCTGTTGCTTTCTACCGCAGGAATTGCCAGTGTGCAATTTTTCCCGATTGTGACTCAAGAAGAATTGCGCCGCTTCGCGCGTGCCTTTCCCACCAGCAAAGCCAGGCCTGCCGAGCTGGTGTTGCAACTCAAAAACGCCCTCGTGGGAGCCCGCGGCGTGCGCATCAATGAAATCTGCTTCATTGCCACCGATGCACGTCTGAAAGACGCAAGCGTAGCCGCGCAGCTGGCTTTCGCCTCAGTTGGCGATGCCGGCCAGGATCAATTCAAGCAGTGGCTCAACGATCCCAAGAAATTATTGGAGTTGATTGCCGCGGCGCAAGGTTCGCACCTTGAAGGGGGCAGCGTTACCGCTAGTGGCTCAGGATCCGCCCGAGCTGTCGGACCCGGTTCAGGTGGGACAGGCGCAAGCACACGCAGCACAACGGCGACGGGCCCCGGGGTTCCGGGCACAGGAAATCCGGAAGTCGAATTTGCCATCGGTCCGGGCAACGAACTTTCATCTTCACCCCGTGGAGGCGATGCGGGCGGTTACTGGATCCCGGCTGGCACAGCCGTGCCGGAAGGCCTGGTCGCCAGCTATTCAGATGGAAGAGCGGTCGCGCCCAGTGAAGCTGAAATGTTCAGAATTCTTGGCGCGCTTACGAATTTTGGCCAAATCGCTTCCGGGCAAGGCGGAATCGCCGGTGCGGGTACATTTCAACAGCAAATTGCGCAATTGCCGGGCACCGCGCAGGCCACGCTGCGTCAAGCCATCGCAGGTTTAGCGGCCCAAACCACGCAAGCCAAACCCGATGAAACCATGCTGGTGCAACTGGCCGAGCACCTCGCCATCCGCTTCGCATTGGAGCAATTCGAACACGGCGACGTCAAAGTCAGCGCTGTCCGGCAGATGCTCGATCGCATGAATCAGGAGATTGAAAGCCTCCGTAACATTCTCGGCGCGCACGAAAATAAAATGACCGACGCCGGAATTCTGGTGGAATCCCACCGCGAAATTCTCGACCGCCAATTCTGGGCTGCCGTCCCGGACAGCGGCAAGCAGAGCGTGTTGCTTTCCGAGGATGCGTGGTGTATCCCACCGCGTAACGTGCAGTCCTATGTCGCTGACCTGCTCGAAAAAGGGAACATCGCGGAAGCCATCGAGATTCTGGAAAACTATGCCTCCTGTGCAGATAGTGAAGAGCCCGATGCGCGCAAAAAAGCCGCTGCCGGTTTATCCGAGCTCGCGGAGCTTTATTCCAAAGCGAGTCCAAGACTTCTCGGCGAAGCGCTGCGTCACGTCGGTCTTCGCCTGAGTATCGAGCAGGACGCGGATGTCCAAGGAATGGTCAGCGCCGCATTCGTGCGTCTGAGCCAGGAAGCTGCATCGAGTCGCTCCTTTTCCGCAATGGAGCAAGCGCTCGAATTATTGGATGGCGTCGAAGCACAGCGTCCAGGAATCGCCCGCAGTTTGCGCGGCAAAATGGGAATCGAAGAACGCGTGCCGGATTTTGTCGATGAAGCGCTGCGCGCTCGTCAGGTGGCTGCCGGCCTCACTGGAGTTTTGAAACTTTTGCCGCAAGCGACTATGGAGCAACTCTCGGCGCGGTTCAATCGCTGCAGCCAGCGTCTGGACGCGGAGCACATCGCCAATCTGGCCGGAGATTTGGGTGAGGAAGGCTTGCAATATCTGCGCAGCGCGCTCCGCGGCGGGCCGGTAACCGAAGCTGTTGAGATGGTCGGGTTGCTCAGCAAACTGGATCCACAAGCTGTGGAAGTGTTTCTGCCGGGGCGCATCAAGGACTTTTCACGGAGTGCCCAGGATCGCATCGTGAGGCAGGTTTCGGGCAGTGGGGCGACAGGGCGCTGCCGCATTTTGCTGGACATTTTAGACTATGTCGACCCGTTGGTCATGCCACTGGTTATCGATGAAATTGGGATTTCTGCCGATCGTGAATCTCTGGGCCGCTTGTTGACCATCGTTGACGGCGATCTGCCCTTCGGCTCCAGTCAGTATTTGCGCGTGAAAGCAGTGGAAGCGCTAGGCCGCATTCCCGCAACTGAATCGGTGGCGGCGCTGAAGCGTATCGCCGGCGGAAAAAAGGTGTTTGGCTGGACGCATTCTCAGGAGCTGCGCATCGCCGCGCTGCAAGCCCTCGAAAAACTTGATCTCGCGTGGGCGCAAGAGTTCTTGCCCAAGAGCGGGATCGAAAATGAAGATCTGACGCTCGCTCCGTTAACGATCTTGGCCAACTCCAAATTTGTTCGTCAACGCCGGCATACCCGCGTGCGCCTCAGAAAGCCGCTCAGCGCTGTCAGTACCAACCTGAAAGAGAATTGCCGCTTGGAAATAAAAACCGCCAGTCTGTCTGGCGGCGTGGCCACTATCAGCAGGCATCTCGCGCCCGGCACGCAGGTTCAGCTGAAACTGCAGTTGGGTTTGCGCAATTTGCAAGCCACCGCGTTAATGCGCGACTACCGCGCGCAAGACATGGCCTTTGAAATTGTGGACATGAATCTTGACGAGCGCACCAAATATCGCCGCCTGCTCGCCGGAAAACTCACCCGCCTGGTCCCCGCCATCGAAGAAGACGCCTCCACCACGACTCCGGCAGTTAACGCTGCAGTCGCCCGTTGATTTTTCTCACCTTTCCAATCTGGGACGACATCGAGGTAGCATTCCGCTACTGTGAAGTTACCGTCGATTCACGCAAAAGAATCACATCTGAACTACTGTGATGTCTTACTAAGGCCAGGTGTTTTCCATCCGGTGACCAGCGAAATCCGGTGATTTCTTCCGACTTAAAATCCGTGATCTGACGGCCTTTCGAACCGTCCACCGGCTGCAGCCAGATATTGTCCACCCCCCTTTCTTCCACCACAAAAGCCAACGCTTTTCCGTCGGGCGTGAACCGAAAACAGGTATCGGGAGACAGACCGTGAAATGTAAAGTTTCTATCGGATTGCAGAGGAATTGTGTGCGCCGCAGATTTGCCGTTTTCGGTCAGATCCTGCAACAGGATTTTTTGCGTGTAATTGCGTGTTTCAGGATGCTCTTCGGCCACCAAGCGTGCGAGCACCCGCCCGTCCTCCGAAAGCGCCGTGCTCATGAGCAGCGAATCAGCAACATTGCTGCCAGGTAACACTTCGCTGCTCCCGCCCTTTGCGAGCGACAACCGCCGAACTTCGGAGCTCCCGGAAATGCCCGCTTCGTAAAGCCATTTCCCATCCTGTGAGCACTGCCACAATTCCGGTTCTCCAAGCGGAGTTAAAGGAGCTGGAGAGGACCCCTCCGCATCCGTGCGCCACAGTCTTCCCCCTTTTTCTCCGCCGCGAAAGTACCAGCCGAAAACAATGGACCGCTCGCCGCCGCAGACATTAATGTTGCCGATAAGTCCTGTCGGACCATTTACGATACTGGCCAAATTGCTCCCATCAATTTTCAATCGCAACATTCGCACGCCTTTGGAAACCACCAGCTCATCGTTGCTCAACCAATCGAACGCTGCGATGAACCCTTGGGCTGGAAGCCCCGGGACAATAACGCCAGCTCCCCTTCCTGACGATGGTAGTAGTTGAATTTCACTACTCAGCTGCTGCTGTACTGTGGCGACGCTGCGTCCATCGCTGGAAATGGTCAGCGTCTCGTGCGCATTGGTGTCATTGGTAATCGCGCGAAACTGTCCGCCCGGATAGGAGAACATTCCGATCTGATCCTGGGTGGAAAAGCTCTCGCCTCTTGCTCCATAGATCATCAGTAACCAGTGGCCGTCCGGAAACCACGCAAGCCGGTTCGGAGCTTTGTCATTGAACTCCGCGAACTTGCGCATTTGCGAACTCGCCAATTCGTACATGCAGATCGTTCCGATGGCGGAGCCACCCGCTGAGCCCATCGACACGGCTAGCCGACGGCCGTCCGGGGACCAGGCTACCGACTTTCGGGAATTTTGTTCCGCGCTGACGTATAGGACCTTTTCGTTTGAGCCGTCTGCGTTAGCCGCTATAAGCCGCCACTTTCCAATTTCCGGATCGTTCACACGGATGAACGCCATGCTTTTGCCGTCGGGAGAGAAACTTACATCGCTGTCTACATCCTTCGCCACCGCTTCTGGCTTGCCTCCCAGCACTGGCGCGCGCAGCAACGTGTAAAGCCCGGACATGCCCGGCGCTGTTTCACGAAAATAAATATAATTCCCGTCGGGTGTAAATCCCGGTCCTGTAAATTTTTGTCCTCTGCTGGACACCACCTGCGTATCGCTGGCGGTAGCAATGTTGCGCAGCCACAAGCTTTCCTGGCCTTTATCCCGCTGCACACTAACGAGAAACTTGCCGTCAGGAGAGATTGCCGTTTGCTCGGTTGTTCCTGTGTTCGTGATTTGCGTCATCACGAAATTCGAAAACGGAGCCGGGTGGGAGCGGTTGAGGAAAGAATAAATTCCGTACCCTGCGGCCCCAAGCACCAACAAAACGATGAATGCTATGGCCGAGAAACTGAACTTGTGTTGCCGGGCTGCAGCCACTACCTTGGATGAACCACTGCTATGCGTCACATTACCTTGGTTTGGTATAGATCTGGAGGAGACCGCCGCCGGCACACATTCAGTTTCTGAGACGCTGGCCGAACGCTTGGAATCGAGGTCACGCTTCAAACGCTGCAGGTCCGTACGTATGTCGGCGGCATGCTGGTAGCGAAGTTTGCGGTCTTTCTCGAGTCCCTTCTGGACGATCTCTTCAAATTTCGGCGGCAGATCGGGATTAATCCGCAGCGGCGGCGTAGGAGTCCGATTCAGAATTCCCTCGAAAACTACACCGGAAGTATCTCCTCGAAACGGCAATTGCCCGGTGCCCATTTCATACAGCACCACCGCGAAGGAAAACAGATCGGTGCGCGCGTCCAGTTCTTTTCCACGCACTTGTTCGGGAGACATATAGGCAATCGTGCCCACCGTTGTCCCCGGGCTCGTGAGTTGCTCTTGCTCGATAGTGGCTTGAGTGTCTACCTTTGGGCCTTTATCGTTTGCGGACATCTTGGCCAACCCGAAATCAAGAATCTTGGCGTGACCGCGTTTGGTGACGAAAATGTTCGCAGGCTTAATATCGCGATGCACGATGCCGGCGGCGTGCGCGGCGTCCAAAGCATCGGCTATTTCAATGGCGATATCGAGAGTGCGCTCCAGATCAACGGAAGCACCCTGAATGAAATGCCGTAGCGTCTGGCCCTCAAGATACTCCATGGCGATAAACACGCGGCCTGCATCGTCGCCCACGTCATAGATGGTGCAAATGTTGGGATGGTTTAAGCCCGAAGCGGCTTGTGCTTCCTTGCGAAACCGCGCCAAAGCCTGAGGATCAGTGTTTACGTCTTCGAGCAGAAATTTGAGCGCCACCAGCCGGTTAAGGCGAGTGTCTTCTGCCTTATAAACCACGCCCATGCCGCCGCCGCCGAGACTTTCCAGAACGCGGTAATGAGAGATGGTTTGGCCGATCAAGTGGAAATGTGTGCCTCGCGAAGATGTTATGTGCTTCAGGAATTACAGTCAACGCACGCACCACAGAATCTCAGAGAACTCTTAGGTATCAATCCGGCGTGGCCACCGCAAACCACCCGGATGACCATCCATTATTTGGTACTAAAGGCCAGTAGATTCCGCATCCCGGATTCGGTAGTCTGAAACCGCTCCTTACGATTCTCGGCCAAACGCCCGAGCGCGCTGCAGGTGAATCTATGCCATCCGCCATTGCAGAAAGACGCAGCCAAAGAATTCCGCTGGATGTGCCGCTGGTTGTAAAAGGGCGCACTGGCGCAGGGCAGGATTTTCGCGAAGAAACTTTCACGTTGAGCGCCAGCGCTCACGGCGTGTTGCTGGCGCTGAAAACCAGTGTTGTCCTGGGCCAAAAAGTGCAGTTATTCAATCGAAAAAATTGGGACGAACTCGAGGGCCAGGTAGTTTACGTCGGACTTCCTCATGCGGGATTAACCAGAGTGGGTATCGAATTTGAGCAACGTACCGCGAATTTCTGGTCTTTGGCCACTCCTCCGGCGGACTGGCTTTAATCGGTTATGAAGCATCAGCAGACGACAAATGACATCGCACTCAAAGCCAAAGCAGATGCTTTTCGCAGCATGCACCACGCCCCTCCCTTATTGGTTCTCCCCAACGCCTGGGATGCGGTAACCGCGAGATTGTTTGTGCAAGCGGGCGCGCGAGCGATTGCCACAACCAGCGCGGGCATTGCCGCGACACTGGGCTACCCGGACGGACAAAACGTGCCCCGAGAATTAATGATGGAAGCGATCACGCGTATTGCGAATGCGGTAAGGGTGCCAGTAACCGCCGACATAGAATCGGGATACGCGGACTCGCCGAAAGAGCTCGGGGAATCGATTCGCGCCGTCATTAACGCAGGCGCGATCGGTGTCAATCTTGAAGATGCCACCGGAGATTCCTCGCAACCACTGTTTGCACGGGAAGAGCAAATCGAGCGCATCCGAACAGCGCGTGAAGCAGCGGACAATATCAATGTTCCTGTGGTTATCAACGCCCGCACCGATGTCTACCTGGAAAAAGTCGGTGAGCCTGCCATTAGATTTGCCGAGACCGTTCGGCGACTCAATGCCTATCGCGAGGCTGGCGCAGATTGTCTATTTGTGCCGGGTGTCACGGATTTGCCCACACTTACCCAGCTGGTTGAAAGTGTCGCGGGACCTCTCAACGTTTTGGCTGGTCCCGGGATGCCGCCGGTGGCTGATTTGCAACGCATAGGGATAGCGCGGCTAAGCGTAGGTTCAGCAATTATGCGCGCGACACTCGCTGTCGCGAGGGATGCGGCGAACGAGCTGTTACAAAAAGGGACCTACAACACATTCCTGGATCGCAACATTCCTTACCACCAAGTCAATAATCTGATGAAATAGGAGTTTATTCACTCGTAGCGCAAAGCGACCATAGGATCCACCCTGGATGCGCGCCGCGCCGGCAAAAAGCCGGCGAGTGCCGCAACGCACATCAACAGTAGAGCGGCAAACGTCAGAGCAACCGGGTCGGCGACTCCCAACCCGTACAACATACTGCGCACAAAAAAAGTCCCGCCGACCGCTACCGGTACGCCGATAGCAACTCCAACCAAAACGAGAGCGATCGTTTCCAGCAGCACTTGGCGTAGAACATTGCCCGGCTCGGCTCCCAGCGCCAGCCGTATGCCGATGTCGCGAGTGCGCCGCGCCACGGTATACGCCATGATGCCGTACAGGCCGATGCTGGCGAGTACCAGCGCGAGAACTCCGAAAGCGCCAGATAGCCTCTCGATAAAGCGATCGGTTTGTAGCGAGTCGTCCACCAGTCCAGACATAGTGTGAATGGTAATCGGCGGTAGGGACGCGCTGGTCTCCTGCACTGCCTGACGGAGTGCCGCGCTTACCGCAGCGGGATCCGCGTAGGTGCGCACCTCATATACTGCGGAGTTCTGGTCCCACATGGGATTAAAGAGTGCTCCATAGATCCGCGGAACAGAGTGTTCTCGGAGGCTGTTGTATTTGGCATCCGCCACCACACCCACAACTTCCAAATCCCCGGGATTACCAGGATAAATATCGCGGACATGCTTTCCGATAGGATTCGCTCCGCCGAAGAAGCGCTTCTCGAAGGTTTGGTTAATTACAGCGGTGTGAATTCCATTCGTGTCTTGTGGTCCTAGTTCTCGCCCCCTCACGACGGGGATGCCCATGGTCGAAAAGTAGCCCGGACCGATATGATCGAACCGCGAATCCATATCCTCGCCCTGCTTTGGAGTGAAACCTTCCACGGATATGGGATCGCCCGATTCGGCATGGCTAAATAATCCGTTGTGGGAAACAGTGGCGGCGCGAACTCCGGGAACGACTGATATTCGGCCCAGGACTTGTTGATACAGATGGGTAATAGCCGGGCCCTTGTAGCCGCCGGCGATCGGGTCAATCCGGAATAGCAGCAGGTTTTCACGATCGTAACCGAGGTGCACTTCGCTCAATCTCGCGAGGCTGCGCACCGAGAGTCCCGCGGCAACCAACAAAATCAATGACACCACTACTTGGGCTATGACCAGCAGTTTTCCAACGGGCAATCGCCGCGACCCGCCGCCGGTTGAGCCAGTGTTTGTGGATTTTAGAATTGGCGATAGATTCAGGCGCGTGACATGCAAAGACGGAGCCAGGCCGAAAACTATCGCGGTCAGCAATGTAAGGCCCACGGTAAAAGCCAGCATGCGAGCATCCAGTTGCAGATTTAGCGGGATCGCCGATACCCCCGCCTGAGTGGAAACCATGCGGAGCAGCAAGACTTCAGCCCATTGCGCCAAGGCGACTCCCGCGATGCCGCCTAGCATGGCCAGAAGAAGCGTCTCGGTGAGCAACTGCCGGATCAATCGCCAATAGCCCGCACCCATAGCCAGGCGCATCACAAATTCTTTCTGACGCGCCTCTCCGCGCGCCAGTAATAGATTGGCGACGTTGGCGCACGCGATTAGCAACACCAAACCTACCAGCACCATCAACAGCTTCAGAGGCTGGCCTAACCGCCCGTGAAGCGCCGAGGAGCCACGTGCCCCGGGCTGCAGCTCGATGCGCTGATCCAGTCCTGTACGGCGGTCATCCGCTGACAGAGTTCCGATCTTTGATTCGAGCATGTTTTTGAAAGCCACGTTAACACTGGCCGTAGCCTGATCAAAGGTGACGCCCGGCTTTAGACGACCAATTACCTGCAGCCACATGTATTGGTTCAAAATTCCTTGAGTGGAAGGGGAGATGTAATCTTTTCCCGGGTAGATGGCCAGCTCCATCATCATCGGAACCCATATGTCCGGAGCTTCGCCAACGGTCTCGCCAAAAAATCCTGGCGGCGTAACGCCCACAATCTCAAACGCCGTGTCGTAGATCTGAATGTTTTGGCCCAGGGCGGCGGGATTCAGGCCAAAGCGTTGCTTCCAGAACGCATAACTGATGACCGCAATCGGTGACGCGCCTCGCGCACGATCCACTTCCGCGGTAAATAGCTTGCCGGCAGCTGGTCTGATTTCGAGCGTGTCGAAATAATCGCCGCTGGCGAGACGGACTCGCGCCGTTTCTTTTTGCCCGTAATGTGAGGAACCTTGCGATGGTCACCTCCAGCTCAGGCAAATTGCTATCCGCAGCGAACATTTGCGACAAGACCTGATTGTGATCCTTCAGGTATTCGAACTCCGAATACGCCAACAGCGAACGGCTCCCGGTTTGGCTTCCAAAGTGTGTACCGTGTTCATCCGGGTCGGTTAGAACAGCCAGTTGCTGAGGATGGGGAACCGGTAACGAGCGCAGCATAACGGAATCAAGAACACTGAAAATCGCAGTGTTCGCGCCAATGCCCAGTGCCAGTGTAAGAACGGCAATCAATGTGAAGCCGGGAGTCTTGGCCAGCATGCGCATTCCATATCGCAGGTCCTGCCAAAGGTCATCCATAGCTCATGCCTCCGCACGCCGTCGGGTGGGTCTTTAGGCAAACCAAAGGCCATGACACGGCAGAGAAGCGCATCTGAATTTAAAGTACTTCTCTACCAGTCGGGCTGGCCTGAACGTGCCGGCGTGGTCGGTATTGGGATTTGGTTGTCTCCAGATCGGACCAATACAGGGCCCCAGCACACCGCTTAACCACCTTTCCGTTTAGGAGTCGAATGTTGCGATTCTTGGCGCGAATGCATCCAACCAGTTAGAATAAGATGATCGTACTCGGATTGCTGTAGCTCTGTTCCGGCCTACACGCAGAAACCCGTCAGGAAACGGCGAACCATTACATGGAAGCAGCACAAATACTGGATAGAGTTGTCGCGCGATTTATCGGCACCAAGCACGAGCGCGACGTTAAGAAGCTGCAGCCCCTCATAGCTTCAATCAACGCGCGCGAAGCCGAGATGAAGGCGCTATCCGATGAGGATTTGAAGCTGCGCTTTTCGGAGCTGAAAGTCCAGGTGCAAGACCGCCTTAAGGACGCCGATCCCGCGGAACCCACTTTTCGCGAATTGATGCAGCAGGCGCTGGAGCCGGTGATCATCCCCGCGTTTGCGCTGGTGCGCGAAGCGGGCTGGCGCTTCCTGAACATGCGCCATTTCGACGTGCAATTGATCGGCGGCATGGTTCTGCACGAAGGCAAAATCGCCGAGATGAAAACCGGCGAAGGAAAAACGTTGGTGGCCACTTTGCCTGCCGGTTTGAATGCGCTGGCCGGGCGCGGCGTGCACATCGTTACCGTCAACGATTATCTGGCGCGCCGCGACGCCGAGTGGATGAGCCCTTTGTACCGCGCCCTCGGCTTGAGCGTTGGCGTTATCGTGCACGATTTGGACGACCAGCAGCGCCGTGCGGCCTATCACGCCGACATCACTTACGGCACGAATAACGAATTCGGCTTCGACTATCTTCGCGACAACATGAAATATGACCTCGCCAATTGTGTTCAGCGCGGTCATCACTTTGCCATCGTCGACGAAGTGGACTCCATCCTTATCGACGAAGCGCGCACACCATTGATTATTTCCGGGCCTTCAGAAGAGTCCACCGACAAGTATGCCAAGATTGACAAGATTATTCCTAAGCTGATTCAGGACATCGACTACACCATCGATGAAAAACACCGCACCGCCACGCTCACGGAAGAAGGCGTCAGCAAGACAGAACGCTTGCTGGGTCTCGGCAATTTGTACGATCCCGCGCACATGGAATCGATTCACCACGTCTATCAGGCCTTGCGCGCGCACACCCTGTACAAAAATGACGTCGACTACGTCATCAAAAACGGCGAAGTCATCATCGTTGACGAATTTACTGGCCGCCAGATGCCCGGCCGCCGCTGGTCAGACGGTTTGCACCAGGCCGTGGAAGCCAAAGAGGGCGTAAAGATTGAGCGCGAGAACCAGACGCTCGCGACGATCACCTTTCAGAACTATTTCCGCATGTACAAAAAACTCGCAGGCATGACCGGTACAGCGGAAACGGAAGCTGCGGAATTCAGCAAGATTTATAACCTTGATGTGGTAGTCATTCCCACCAATCGCAATTTGATTCGCAAAGAGCATCCCGACATCGTTTACCGCACGGAAAAGGAAAAATTCACGGCCGTGGTGAACGGCATAATGCAGGAAGACGATTCCTTCGCGAACGGCATTCGCCATTATCACGAACGCGGGCAACCCGTGCTTGTCGGCACGATTTCGATCGAAAAGTCCGAAACGATTGCCGCTCTGTTAAAAGCTGCAAAAATTCCTCACGAGGTTTTGAACGCCAAGCAACACGAGCGTGAATCGCGCATTGTGGCGCAGGCCGGACGCAAAGGCGCGGTAACGGTCGCCACCAACATGGCCGGCCGCGGTACGGACATTCTGCTTGGCGGAAATCCCGAGCAGATGACCCGCGATTATTTCCTCAAAAATAAAATGGCTATGCCGTATGCCTCGGCCCCTGCGGTAATCGCCGCCGTCGATGGAGCCGGCGACGGCCTCGCGGCGCCGGTCGCGCCGATGGTGTTGTTCCAGCACGAAGGAAAGATTTTTCAGGTTCCCGCCGATCAGTGGAAGCCTGTTTACCATCAGTTCGCCGAGCAATGTAAGGCAGAACACGACGAAGTTGTAGCGCTAGGCGGGTTGCACATACTTGGCACAGAACGCCACGAAGCCAGGCGCATTGACAATCAACTCCGTGGCCGTGCAGGACGACAGGGCGATCCAGGCTCGTCGCGCTTTTTCCTCTCGCTGGAAGACGACTTGATGCGCATTTTCGGCGGTGAACGCGTCAAGGCGCTGATGTTCCGCCTGGGAATGACTGAAGGCGTGCCTATCGAATCCGGACTGATCTCGCGACGTATCGAAAACGCGCAGAAATCTGTCGAAGCGCAAAACTTTGATGCCCGCAAGCATTTGCTGGAATACGACGATGTAATGAACAAGCAGCGCGAAACCATTTATGGTATTCGCCGCTCAGCGCTCGAAGGCAAAGATCAGCGCGACTATGTTCTGGGCATCGCGGAAGATGTAGCTCGCGAACTCGTAAATACGTTTTGCCCGCGTGAACAACATCCCGATCAATGGAATACCGCGCAATTCCTCGCGGAAATGAATGCCCAGTTTGGTATCGACGCGAAAGCCGCCGGCGCTGATCCCGGCACCCTCACTCACGACGCGCTTTCCGATGCGGCAGCGGAAGCGGTGAACACCCGGTACGCGGAAAAGGAAACACAGTTCGGCGCGGACCTCATGCGCTGGCTGGAACGGCGCATCATTCTCGATGTTGTCGACTCGCAATGGAAAGATCACCTCCTTTCGCTCGATCACTTGAAAGAAGGCATCGGGCTGCGCGGATACGGCCAAAAAGATCCGCTGGTCGAATTCAAAAAAGAAGCCTTCACGCTTTTCGAAGACATGATGGCGCGCATCGACAATGAAACGGTGCGCTATTTATTTCACATCCAGGTGCAGCAAGGTGAGCCGCCGCAGCAATTGGAGCAGCGGCCCGAACCGCCTCGGCCGCCGAGGCAGGATGCGCGGAGCGCCATGGCTAGCGCTGCGGCGCGAGCCTCTTTGGGCAACGACCCGGATTCGCAGCAGTCGACGCCGCAGCATTTACCTTCCGTGGCACGCGAAATTGAACGCAAGCAGGCCAGACAGCAGCGGGACCTGCAATATCAAACCGGTGCGGCACAAGCCGAAGCTCCTAAGCCCGTTCGCGCAGCCGCGAAAGTGGGACGCAACGATCCGTGTCCCTGCGGATCGGGAAAGAAATACAAGAAGTGTCACGGCGCGAATGTCTGATCGCCACGTGCGGCTCGTCGATTTATCGTGACGTGAGTAGTTTTGAATTCAAATAGTTTTTTCCCAGCGCGAGAGCAATCAAAGGATCAAATAAAATGCCGCCAGGAACCGGTCCCATGCAGCAGCCCGTACGCCAGCCAATTCCCGGCGTGAAAAACCTTGTAGCGATCGCCAGCGGCAAGGGCGGAGTGGGCAAAACCACCGTGGCGGTGAATCTTGCTTTGGCCCTCGCGAAGCTCGGACATAAAGTCGGATTGATGGATGCCGACGTATACGGCCCCAACGTGCCCATCATGTTGGGCACACACACGGAACCGCAGGCAACGCAGGACAAGCGCATCATTCCGGTGATGGCGCAAGGCATCAAGATGATTTCCATGGGCCTCCTGAATCCTGGCGACAAGCCCATGATCTGGCGCGGCCCCATGCTGCACAGCGTGATCACCCAATTTTTGCGCAGCGTTGATTGGGGTGAACTGGATTATTTGCTGATCGATCTGCCGCCTGGCACGGGCGATGTGCAATTGACGCTGATCCAGACCGTAGCCGTAACTGGCGCTGTGATTGTCACCACGCCATCGACGGTGGCGTTGGCCGACGTGCGCAAGGCTATTGAAATGTTTCGCCAGGTAAACGTGGAAGTGTTGGGCGTGGTCGAAAATATGAGCACCTTTTCTTGCCCACACTGCGGAAAAGCTGTCGACATTTTCGGGCACGGCGATGGCGCCACGACGGCGCGGGAATACGGTGTTCCGCTGCTGGGCGAAATTGAAATCGATCCGCGCATTCGTGTGGGCGGGGATACCGGTAAACCGGTGGCCGCCGCAGGCGAAGCTGCCGCAGGGGCCCAGAGCCTCTTCAACGTGGCGCGGGCAGTGACCGCTCGTCTTGAGGAAGTCGGCGCTACCGCAACCGGCCCATCGGTACAAATCGACTAGATCCCGTCGCCATTCACAGTCTCGCTTTCTTTCCTCGAAACGCAATCCCCATTAAGATAGAAGCACGACAACAGCGGGCCCTCGCGTCTAGGCTGCTGACCACGGGGAATATTGGCCAGAGTTCCGGACATTCGAGCCTTTCGCGGGAAGTGGCCGCAAATTGCCGCCAGCGCGTGGATCGATCCCGCCGCGGTGATTATCGGCGACGTAACCATCGGCGAAGATTCCAGCGTGTGGCCAGGCACAATTATTCGCGGTGACGTGCATTACATTCGCATTGGGGCTCGCACCAATGTGCAGGACGGTTGCGTTCTGCATGTCATGCGCGACGAGTGGCCGTTGGTGTTGGGAGACGACGTGACCGTGGGGCATTCCGTGACGCTGCATGGCTGCACCATCGAATCGCTCTGCTTGATTGGAATGGGTGCAATTATCTTGAACGGCGCGAGAATTGGAGCAGGCAGCATCATTGCCGCGGGCACGCTGGTTACCGAGCGCACCGTGATTCCGCCCGGCAACCTGGTAATGGGCGCGCCCGCAAAGGTGAAGCGATCGTTGACGGAATCGGATCGCGCATCGATTGCCGATTACGCCAAGCGCTACGTGAAATACAAAAATATCTATCGTGAGGAAGCCGCGAGTGAGTGAAAGTTCAGCAACCGGACAGCAACCCAAGCCCGCGGCCAAGCCTCGCAAATTTCAAGCCATTAAGGGCGTTCGCGATCTGCTGCCCGCTGAGACTCCGCTGTGGAATCATGTTGAGAACACCGCGCACGCGGTTTTTGCCACCTTTGGTTTCAGCGAAATTCGCCTGCCCATTTTTGAACCCACGGAATTGTTCGCGCGCTCCATCGGTCTCGATACCGATGTGGTATCGAAGGAAATGTATACCTTCGAGGATCGCGATGAGTCGATGATCAGCCTGCGACCAGAGGCGACCGCCAGCGTCTGTCGCGCCTACATTGAGCACAACATGCAGCAGCTTCCGCCGCCGGTGAAGCTGTATTACATGGGGCCGATGTTTCGGCGTGAGCGGCCGCAAAAGGGCCGATATCGCCAGTTCTACCAGATCGGCGCCGAAGTTTTGGGCGGAAATGATTCTCCCGGAATCGATGCCGAAGTCATCGAGACGGTGATGACCTTCTTCGACAAACTGCAATTACAGGGATTGGAGCTGGATATCAACTCCATCGGCTGCCGCGAGTGCCGGCCTATATACGTTGAAGTGCTGCGTGAAGCTCTCTTGAAAGTGAAGGACCAGCTGGGACCGGACAGCCAGCGTCGCATCGAAACTAATCCCTTGCGCGTTCTGGACTCCAAGCTGCCCAGCGAACAGGAAATTATCGCCACCCTTCCACGCATGGCCGCGCATCTTTGTGCCGGCTGCGCCGAACACTTCGCGGAAGTGAAGCGCCAGCTGGAATTGCGCGGGGTAATTTATCGCGAAAACTGGCGGCTCGTCCGCGGACTAGACTATTACATGCGCACCACATTTGAGATCACCGCGCAAGGTTTGGGTTCGCAGAACGCCGTTTGCGGCGGCGGTCGCTACGACGGCCTTGTAGAACTACTCGGCGGCCCTCCCACCAAGGGAATTGGATTTGCGATCGGCGAAGATCGCTTGATTTTATCGCTGCAGGAAAGCGGCAATGCTCCTGCGGCACCCGGACGTGATATCTACATCGCGTGGATGGGCGAAAAGGCGTTCGCCACCGCGATTCGCGCAGCGAAAGACTTGCGCGCCGCGGGCTATCGCGTGGAACTACCTGCCACAGAACAAAAATTTGGCAAGGCGCTCGGTCAGGCCGATAAGCTAGGCTCTCGTTACGCCCTGATCTTGGGTGAAGACGAAATAACCTCCGGTGAGTGGACTTTGAAGACTTTAGCGGACGGATCACAGAAAAAATATGCCGAGAGCGATTTGCTGGAGTATCTGCGGGAGAGCCGTCAGGCCGCGCCACAACAGCTTTAACTAAAATGAAAGTGTCTTTGAGGAGACAAAAGTCTTGCTGGATTTTCTGAGCAATTTGAAGAGAACACACTACTGCGGCGACTTGCGCGCAAAAGATGCAGGCCGCGACGTGGTCGTGATGGGATGGGTTGCGCGTCGGCGCGATCTGGGTAATTTGCTGTTTCTGGACGTTCGCGACCGCTCCGGAATCGTGCAGGTGGTCTTCAACAAGGAAACGCATCCGGACGCGCATGCCAAGGCCGAACAGGCGCGCTCCGAATTTGTGGTCGCCGTCGAAGGCAAAGTCATCCAGCGCCAGAAATCCAATCCAGAACTCGCCACTGGCGAAGTTGAGATTGTGGTTTCACGGCTGCACATTTTAAATGCCGCCAAGACCCCGCCATTTCAAATCGAAGACGATATCAACGCCGCCGAGGAAACTCGACTGCGCTACCGCTATCTCGATCTGCGCCGGCCGCGGCCGCATCGCAATCTGGCGCTGCGCCACAAAATATTTCTTGAAATTCGGCGCACCATGGACGAACTGGGTTTTCTGGAGATCGAGACCCCCATGCTGACGCGTTCCACCCCGGAAGGCGCGCGCGATTATCTGGTGCCCAGCCGCGTGCATCACCGCCAGTTCTACGCCTTGCCGCAATCGCCCCAAATTTTTAAGCAAATCCTGATGATCGGCGGCCTCGACCGTTACTTTCAAATCGTAAAGTGTTTTCGCGATGAAGATTTGCGCGCCGACCGGCAGCCCGAGTTCACGCAACTGGACGTGGAAATGTCCTTTCCGCGACAGGAAGATATTTTTCATGTGATCGAAACCGTCATGGTGCGCGCCTGCGCGGTAGCAGGCGTTAAAGCTGAAGCGCCATTTCCTCACATGCTTTACAAAGATGCCGTTCGCAAATATGGCAGCGACAAGCCTGACCTGCGTTTTGGCATGGAGCTCCATGAGGTCACGATAGCTTTTCCCGCCGAGGCCAAGTCGAAGTTGCAGGTCGAAGGGAACGTGTTTGCGTTCGCGGCTCCCGGCGCGGCGGGATATTCGCGCAAACAATTGGATGAGCTGACCGATAAGGCCAAAGCCGCAGGCGCGCGCGGCGCTTACTTTGTAAAGCTGGCCTCGGAAGGCACGACCTCCACAGTAGAGAAATTGATCGGCGCCGAAAACGTAAAGAAAATCGCGGAACTCTGCGCGGCAAAAACCGGCGATCTGATCATGGCGATCTCCGCAAAGGAAGAAATCAAAGGCACAGAGGCAGCCGCATTAGTCGCTGGACAGATGCGTCTGCAGCTTGGCGAGACTCTTGGCCTCATCGACAAAACCCAGTGGAAATTTCTATGGCTCACCGGTTTTCCACTTTTTGAGTGGAGCAATTCCGACAAAACGTGGGTCAGCGCGCAACACCCCTTCACTGGAATTGTCGACGAGGACCTGGACAAACTTGAATCGGCGCCATGGGAAGTGCGCTCCAAGGGCTACGATCTGGTTTTGAATGGCGTCGAACTCGGTTCGGGCAGCATTCGAATCCACCGTCAGGATGTGCAGGAGCGACTGTTCAAGGCGCTGGGACTTACGGAAGAACAAACGCGCCGGCGCTTCGGTTTTTTTCTGGATGCACTCACGTACGGCACTCCGCCGCACGGTGGCATCGCGCTCGGTCTCGACCGCGTAGTGATGCTGCTGGCAGGCGAAAAATCCATTCGCGAAGTAATCGCCTTCGGCAAAACTACCGCCGCAGTTGACTTGATGGCCGAATCGCCCAGCGAAGTGGACAAAGAACAGCTCGACCAACTCGGGATTCGTATCATCGAAGCCGCTCATGACCAATCGCCGCACGACAGTCAGCAGCCGCTGAAATAATTTATGTCGCGTATACGCATATTAGCGGAGGCGGTCGCAAATAAAATTGCCGCGGGCGAAGTTGTGGAGCGCTCCGCCTCGGTGGTGAAAGAGCTGCTCGAAAACGCGCTGGATGCGGGCGCCACTACCATTCGGGTGGAGACCGAAGCTGGCGGCAGGCGCATGATTCGTGTGATCGACGATGGGCACGGCATGACCCACGACGACGCGCTGCTGGCGTTCGAACGGCATGCCACCAGTAAATTGCGCAGCGCGGATGATTTGCTCTCCATCGCCACGTTGGGATTTCGCGGCGAAGCGTTGCCTACCATTGCGGCGGTATCCAGACTGACGCTCGAGACCCGTGATGCCGCAGAACCGGAAGGCACGCGCGTTGAGTTTGCCGGAGGCAAATTGCTCGGCGTGAAACCGGCTGGACTCGCGGCGGGAACCACCATCAGTGTTGCCGATCTTTTTTATAGTGTGCCGGCCCGCCGGAAATTTCTGAAATCAGATACCACCGAATTGGGCCACATCGCTTCGCTGGTGACGCACTATGCGCTCGCAAATCCCGGTAAGCATTTTGTTCTGACCACTCCGACGCAGGAAATCATCAATTGCTCTCCCGTAGAAAAATTGGCCGATCGCGTGTATCAGCTTTTTGGGAAGCAGGCACTCGACGAACTGGCGGAGATCCCGACAACCACCTCTGGGTTTCGTTCCGCAATTACGGAGCCTGCGCTGGAGCCCGAAGAAGAAAAATCCACGTTGACGGTCAGCGGCTTCACGTCGCGTCCTGAAGTGCAGCGCGCGAATCGCAACGGAATTTATGTTTTCGTCAATCGCCGGCTCGTGCGTGACCGGCTGATCCTGCACGCGATTCATGAAGCCTACCGCAATATTTTGCCCGCCGGTGTTTTTCCCGCGACGCTGCTGTTTCTGGATATGCCGTATGACGAAGTCGATGTGAACGTGCACCCTGCAAAGATCGAAGTGCGCTTCCGGCGTCCGCAGTTCGTTCACGATTTTACGCGCGACACCATTCGGCAGACGTTAACGAATTCACGCGCAATTGCCAGCTTCGCGACCGCGGCGGGCGGCGGGCCGCAGCCGATGCGAATGCCAGGAGCTGGTGTGGGAATCTCCATGGCGGCAACGACTGCGGAGTTTTCTGCGCGAGAGCAGGAAATTGGCGGCGGCGCTGGACGATCAGGCATTCCGCGCGCCCTCATTCCGGCGTCGGAAGATTTCGGTCTGGGTTCGGGCGTGGGCTCGGATGGCGGCTTTGATTTAAGTTCTGCGCCGCTCAGGCCCATGGAACCGAGACTGGCATTTGGACAAGGGGAATTCTCGACGGATCCAGGATTGACGCGAGGATCGACAATCGGAACTTGGGTAGGGAACCTCGCGGGCCCGAACGGCGATGCTCCCGCCAGCTTGCCACGCCCTGATCAGATTTCCGATCTGAAACCGTTGGGGCAGGTCAGCTCCAGTTTTATCGTGGCCGTAAACGGTGGCGGCCTGTGGCTCGTCGATCAGCACGTAGCGCACGAGCGCGTGCTCTTCGAGCAACACTTATCGGCACGCCGCGCCGGAAAGATCGAAGCACAACGAATGCTTATGCCCATCGTCATCGAACTGGCCCCGCGACAAATTGTGATCTACGAGAAAATCGCCGAAGAACTGGCGGCCAATGGATTTGAAGTGGAGCCCATGGGGCCAAGAAGTGTGGCTATCCAGGCGGTGCCTGCGGGAATTGTGGCCAGCGATGCGGAAAAGCTGCTCACGGAAATTCTGGATGGAATTGAGCGGGAAAACGCAGCCATTTCGATTGAAACGCTGCAAGCCAAGATCGCCGCTTCCACGGCCTGCCACGCGGCCATCAAGGTAAACATGCCGTTGGATCAAACGAAAATGGAATGGCTGCTGACGGAGCTTGCGAAAACAGATTGCCCCATGAGTTGTCCGCATGGACGCCCAGTGGTACTGCGATACTCGGTAAGAGAGATCGAGCGCGCATTTCAAAGAATATAGATGCCCTTACGCAAGTTGTCATGTGCGATGGACGGTAGCGGCAGACATCGATCAGGCGAGGTGAACGGGAAGTATGAGTGACACGCAGAAGACAGCCGTGATCTTTGGAGTGGCCAACAAGCGCAGCATCGCGTGGGCCATCGCGCAGAAATTGCAGCAGGGCGGGTGGCGGCTGGCTATCACCTACCAAAACGAGCGCCTCGCGCAGGAAGCCAAGGGCCTGATCGACGAACTACCGGGCGCTACCGGATTCATGTGCGACGTCTCGCACGACGAACAGATCGCGACGCTCTTTGAAGAATTGAAACAGAAATACGGGACGCTGCAGGGCCTCGTGCACAGCGTGGCCTTTGCTCCAGCCGCGGAACTGAGCGGCGAATTTCTGAACACCACCCGCGAAGGATTTCGGATCGCACACGACGTTAGCGTGTACTCACTGGTTGCCGTGGCTCGCGAAGCGGCCCCCTTGATGACGCAAGGGGGCGGCATCGTGACTATGACCTACTATGGTGCGGAAAAAGTAGTCCCCAAATACAACGTGATGGGCGTCGCTAAAGCAGCGCTAGAAGCGAGCGTGCGTTATCTTGCGAATGATTTGGGCGCGCAAAATATTCGCGTTAATGCCATTTCCGCGGGTCCTATAAAAACGCTCGCGGCGCGCGGAATTTCGGGTTTGGGTGAAATGTTGAAGTCGCACGCCGAACGAGCGCCCTTGAAACGCAATGTTGATCCCGGAGAGGTCGGAGCGACGGCCGCGTTTTTATTATCCGCAGCTGGATCTGGAATTACTGGCGAGACAATTTACGTAGATTGCGGTTATAACATCATGGGATTTTGAACGCTTCATTTCTTCGAATGTTCCTAATCATTGACTCTCATCTGAAACGTAGCATCGCGGTGTGCGCCTTTCCCACCACATGCAAAAACTAACCATCGCCATTGATGGCCCGGCGGGTTCAGGTAAAAGCAGTGTGGCGCGGCGCGTGGCCAGCATGCTGGGCTACTTGTATATGGACAGTGGCGCGATGTATCGTGCCGTGGCGTTGAAAGCCCTGCGGCGCCGATCGTCCCTCGACGATGAAAAGGCGATAAGCGCAATCGCGCGCGAAACGCACGTTGAGTTGAAACGGCCGAGTCCGGCGCAGGAAGCGGCTGGTGCCAAGAACCGCGTTTTTTTGGACGGCATTGAAGTGACCGACGACATTCGCAGCGAGGAAGTCGCGCAGGCGGCTTCGCGATTGGCTACTGTCCAGGAAGTGCGCGAGGTGTTGGTGGCCGAGCAACAGCGCGCTGGGGGCGGAGGCGGCATTGTGATGGAAGGACGCGACATCGGAACCGTGGTATTTCCTGAGGCCGAGCTGAAGATTTTTTTGGATGCTTCCCCGGAAGTGCGCGCGCAGCGGCGTTGGAAGGAGCATCAGGAAAAAGGCGACAAAATTTCCCTGCAGGATGTAGTGGAAGAAGTTCGCGAACGCGATCGCCGCGATCGCGAAAGAAAAGTGTCGCCACTGGTTCGAGCAGCGGATGCGGTGCTGGTGGACAATACCGCTATGGGCATTGAAGAAACCGCGCGGATCATCGTGATGCTGGTGAAAGAACGCGAGGACAGAGCAGCAAGGGCAGGGAGGACAGCATGATACGGATGCTGACTGTGGTGGCGCTGAGCATCGGTGGCGGATTGCTGGTCATGCCGGTGGTTTTGTTGGCACAAGGCGCGACAAACGAGAAAAATACCGAAAGCAGAAGCGGCGATGAGGCGACGCGAAGTTTCCGCGTGTATCTCGAAGAAGATTGGAAGCGCTGGATGGTGGAATATCCGGAACTGGCGACATCTGCGGGTTTTCCAGGCCAGAACCGGCGATGGAGCAACGATTCGCCTGCCGGAATCGAAGCGCGTAAGAAACATCTGCGTGAGACTGCGGCCGCCTTAAGAGGTTTTTCGCGCGACTCTCTGGCTCGTGGGGAACAGCTTAATTTCGATCTGTATTCGGATTTGCTTAGCACGGCGGAAGAAGGCTTGCAGTACGGAGACGACCCTGTGCCGTTCCGCAACGTAGTGCCGCATAACAACTGGATGCCCATAAGCCAGATGAGCGGGGTCCAGCAAGGTGCCGCGGAAACCATTTCCACCATGCCGAACAGGTCGGTGGCCGACTACGAAGATATTTTGGCCAGGCTCGAGGCGCTACCGGCGTACGTTGAACAGCAACAATCCTTGTTACAAGAAGGCCTGAAGCGCGGGTACACTCCGCCGAAGCTGATGCTGCGCGATGTTCCCAAACAAATGGCCGACCTCATTCCGGCGGACGCGCTGGCGAGCCCGTTGCTTGAGCCATTCAAAAATTTCCCCGTGGAAATCCCTGAGCATGATCGCACCCGGCTGACCAACCGCGCGAAAGAAATCTACGGCACTAACCTGGCCCCCAGCTTCCAGAAATTGCACGATTACATTGTCTCCAGTTATTTGCCGGCGTGCCGCGAATCGATCGCTGCTACGGCACTTCCCAAGGGTGCGGAAGCTTACGCCTTTCACGTGCGCTGGCAGACTACGACAAATTTAACGCCGCATCAGATACACGAAATAGGCTTGTCGGAGGTGAAGCGTATTCGAGCAGAGATGGATAAGGTAATCGCTTCAACCAATTTCAAAGGCAGCTTTCACGAGTTCACTGAATTGTTACGAAACGATCCGCGCTTTTACTTTGATAATCCCGATGACCTGGTCAACGGCTACCGTATCATCGCCAAGAAAATCGATCCGGAGCTGGCGCACTTGTTTGGCAAGTTACCGCGATTGCCTTATGGTGTGACGCCCATCCCAGATTTTAAGGCTCCGTCGCAAACCACCGCGTATTACCAGGCAGGCGCGCCCAGCGTCGGCCGGCCGGGCTACTACTTCGTGAACACTTACAATCTGCGCGCCCGTCCGAAATGGGAGATGGAGGCGCTTTCGCTGCACGAATCGGTGCCCGGGCATCATTTGCAGATTTCACTGGCGCAGGAAATGGAAAACGAGCCGGCATTTCGCAAGCACGTCGGCTACTCGGCATTTGTGGAGGGCTGGGCGCTGTACTGCGAAAGCCTGGGCGAAGAATTGGGGATGTACAAGGACCCCTATTCAAAATTTGGCCAGCTCAGTTATGAAATGTGGCGTGCCGTGCGCCTGGTGGTGGATACCGGGATGCATACGCAAGGCTGGACCCGCGACCAAGCCATCCAATTTTTTAAAGACAATACCGGCAAAACCGATCAGGACATTACCGTGGAAGTAGATCGCTACATCGTTTGGCCTGGACAAGCGCTGGCCTACAAGCTCGGCCAACTGAAAATCCGCGAGCTACGCACCCAAGCAGAGACCCTGCAAGGCGCAAAATTCAATGTGCGCGCATTTCACGACGCCGTGCTGGAAAACGGCGCCCTGCCGCTCAACATATTAAGCGCACACCTGCAAGACTGGATGGCAGCTGCGCCAAAATAATCACGATGGCGCGTAACGGCACAACCACTCGGTAACGTGGCAATCGCCTTTGAAGATTACTTATGTGCGTGACTACGCCGGCGCGGACATGGAGCCGAGGAACTCGGAGTTGGATTTGGTCTTGGTCAGGCGGCTCAGCAACAACTCCATGGCCTCTACCGTGGATAGCGGGCTGAGAACCTTGCGCAGCACCCAAATACGGCTCAGTTCGTCCGGCGGAAGCAGGATTTCATCCTTACGCGTGCCCGAGCGCTGAATATCGATAGCCGGGAAGACGCGCTTATCAGACAGCCGCCGATCAAGATTGATTTCCATGTTGCCGGTACCCTTGAACTCTTCGAAGATGACGTCATCCATGCGGCTGCCAGTGTCGATCAACGCCGTGGCGATTATGGTGAGCGAGCCGCCTTCTTCCACGTGGCGCGCGGCGGCAAAGAAACGGCGCGGACGCTGCAGCGCGTTGGCGTCAATACCACCTGACAGCACTTTACCTGACGGCGGCGTTACCGCGTTGTAAGCGCGTGCGAGACGCGTGACGCTGTCGAGCAAAACAACCACGTCGCGCTTGTGCTCCACCAGGCGCTTGGCTTTCTCCAAAACCATTTCCGCAACTTGAATATGCCGCTGCGGCGCTTCATCGAATGTCGAGCTGATGACTTCGCCTTTCACAGTGCGCTGCATGTCGGTGACTTCTTCGGGGCGCTCATCGATGAGCAGCACGATAAGCGCGACTTCCGGGTGATTCACGGTGATGGAATTAGCCATGGATTGCAGCATCATGGTTTTTCCGGTGCGCGGAGGAGCTACGATCAAACCGCGCTGGCCTTTACCTACTGGGCACAGCAGGTCCAGCACACGCCCGGTCATATTTTCCTTGGTGGTTTCCATCTTCAGCCGGCCCTGTGGATAGAGCGGCGTCAGGTTATCGAAGAAAATTTTGTTGCGCGCGACTTCCGGATCTTCGAAATTTACGGCTTCCACTTTGATCAATGCGAAGTAGCGCTCGCCATCCTTGGGCGGACGAACCTGGCCGGAGACGGTGTCTCCAGTCCGAAGATCGAACTTGCGAATCTGCGACGGCGAAACGTAAATATCATCTGGGCCCGGAAGATAGTTGTATTCCGGCGCGCGCAGGAACCCGAACCCGTCCGGCAGGCATTCGAGGACGCCTTCGGAGAAGATCAATCCGTTCTTTTCCGTTTGTGCGCGTAGGATCTGGAAAATCAGCTCCTGCTTGCGCATGCCGCTGGCGCCGGGAATGTTGAGTTCCTTGGCGATCTTGGCGAGATCGGTAATATTTTTTTCTTTGAGCTCGGCAAGGCTAATGCTCATCTGGTTGCTTCCTTCGACGCTTGTTTCTTTCATATGTCCTTAACTTTTATGGGTGAAAATTGACCTTAGAGAAATCCGGATTGTGTACGAGGTGGCGCACAAACTGGCGAACGCACGGCACTCGGCCAGGGAGGCAAACCAGACTATCTTCAACCGGAAGCGCTACTCAACCAGGACCACAGTCCGCGAAAGCCCGAACGCGAACTGCACTCCCAGTGGCGCTTTTAGTTGGTCAAACTTGTGTCTTTCTCAGCACCGGCCACGAACGGTTCAGCGACGGGTGCAACTGCGGGATGCTCAATCGGCACAATCAGCCGTTCAAGAGCGACTTGCAAAACTTCATCCATGGTTTCAACAAATCGGATCGTCAAAGCGGAGAGGATCTCCTGCGGTATTTCCGCCAGGTCTTTCTCATTGTCCTTCGGAAGCAGTACCGTACGCAAGCCCATTCGATGAGCAGCCAAAAGTTTTTCTTTGACCCCGCCGATGGGAAGAACTTTTCCACGTAGGGTGATTTCACCGGTCATGGTGACATCGCGCCGCACCGGGATGCGAGTCAAAGCGCTAACGATGGAATTGCAAATAGTGATCCCGGCCGACGGCCCGTCCTTGGGAATCGCGCCTTCCGGAACATGCACGTGAATATCAATGTTGCGATAAAAATCCTTGGGCAGTCCGAACGAAGCCGACCGCGAGCGAATGTAGCTCATCGCCGCTTGCGCGGATTCCTGCATCACGTCGCCAAGCTTCCCGGTGAGCGTGAGACGCCCTTTGCCTTCCATTAAGGTCGCTTCAGTAGTGAGAACCGTGCCGCCCACTTCGGTCCAGGCGAGTCCGGTAGTAAGTCCAATCTCGTTCTGTTTTTCGAGCCAGAACTCGCGGTATTTCAAGACGCCGAGGTAGTCATTAATGTTGGCCGGCACGATTTCTGCTTTCACTTCCGCCTTCGGACCCTCGGTGACCACCTTGCGCGCCATCTTGCGGGAAATGTTTTGAATTTCGCGTTCCAGATTGCGCACTCCCGCTTCCTGCGTGTAGTGCCGGATGATGTGCAGTAGGCCTTCATCGGTAAACGACAGATTCTTTTCCTGAAGACCGGTGGCCTCGCGTTGGCGCTTGACGAGAAAACGCTTGGCGATCTGAAGTTTTTCCTGCTCGGTGTAGCCCGGGATGCGCAGGATTTCCATGCGGTCCTGCAAAGGCTGCGGGATGGTGTGCAGCACGTTGGCGGTGCAAACGAACATCACTTTCGAAAGATCGTATTCCACATCCAGATAGTGATCGGTAAAGGCGTGATTCAGTTCCGGATCCAGCACCTCCATCAGTGCCGCGGAAGGATCGCCGCGGAAATCGGTGGACATTTTGTCCACTTCATCAAGAACGAAGATGGGATTGGTGGTGCCAGCCTTCTTCATCATCTGGATGATTTGACCCGGCAGCGCGCCGATATAGGTACGCCGGTGGCCCCGAATTTCAGCTTCGTCACGAACGCCACCCAGCGAAACGCGAACGAATTTGCGCCCGGTAGCGTGACCGATGGACATGGCCAGCGAAGTTTTGCCCACGCCCGGAGGCCCAACAAAGCAGAGAATCGAGCCCTTAGGATTCTTAACCAGTTGGCGGACCGCTAGAAACTCCAGAATGCGATCCTTTATCTTTTCGAGGCCGTAGTGTTCCTCATTGAGGATTTTTTCCGCGGCCAGAATGTCGCGTATTTCCTTGGATTTTTTCTTCCACGGTACCGCAAGCAGCCAATCGAGATAGTTGCGGCTGACCGTCGATTCCGCGGACATAGGCGGCATCAGTTCCAGGCGCTTCAGCTCCTGAATGGCCTTTTCGTGAACGTCCTTGGACATTCCGGCGGTGTCGATTTTCTTCTTCAGCTCGTCGATCTCGCTCTTTTCGCCGCGGCCAAGTTCTTTCTGAATGGCCTTGAGCTTCTCGTTGAGGTAGTACTCTTTTTGCGCGCGCTCCATCTGCCGCTTGACGCGAGTGTTGATGTTGCGATCGACATTCAACTTCTCAAGTTCGATCTCCAGAATGTCGCCGATGCGGTTTAGCCGCTCCACGGGATCGACGGTTTCCAGCAAATCCTGTTTTTCGTCCACCGGTAATTGCAAGTTGGCCGCAATGGTGTCGGACAACCGCGAAGGATCATCAACGCGCGCGGCGGCGATCATGGTGTCGTAATTCAGGCTTTGGGAAAGCTTGATGAACTGTTCGTACAGCCCGGTAATCTTCTGAACGGTTTGCTCCACCTGAGGAGAAGGCTCGACGCGAGTATTTAGCAGCCGAACAGTGGCCCGAAAAAAACCTTCTTCCGCGGTGATGCTGATCGAACGCGCTCGCTCCACACCTTCCACCAGAACTTTTATATTTCCGTCGGGTAGTTTTACGCTCTGCACAATATTCGCGAGCGTCCCTACCGCGTAAATCTCCTCTGGCTTGGGATCGTCCACCGAAGCGTCGTGCTGTGTAGAAAGGAAAATCTTCTTGTCGCCCGCCAAAGCCTCTTCAAGCGCACGGACGCTGGCTTCGCGGCCGACGATGAACGGCGTCATCTGCTGCGGGAAGATGACCATATCGCGCACCGGCATCATTGGTACGCGTTTCATTTCCTGTTTTTCCCGAGTGAACATGGGACCCCTGACATAATGTCGCGTCAAATTCTAACGCGATTCACTTCTCAGACTGGCAAAGGATTTAGCGTGGTGCTAAATAGCTAACCAGCCTTTTCGAGCAAACTCCAATTGATTTCACGGGTGCGAACCATCTCCGCGGTCACCACAAAATCGCGCACCTTGCGCTGCATGGGCAGGTGATACATAAGCTCCAGCATCAAATCCTCGAGGATCATGCGTAAGCCGCGCGCGCCAACTTTGCGCTGCATCGCAAGCTCGGCAACGGTTTCCAGCGCGTCGTCGGTAAACCGCAAACGCACATTCTCAAATTCAAACAGGCGCTGGTACTGCTTGAGCAACGCGTTTTTTGGCTCGGTCAAAATTTTTACCAGCGCGGCTTTATCCAGGTCATTCATGACGCCGGCTACAGGTAGCCGCCCGACGAATTCCGGAATTAGCCCGTAGCGGATTAGATCGCCCGGCTGAACATGCTCAAGCAACTCGGTATTGCGGCGCTGCGGAGCTGCGGTGGAAGCGTCCGTGTGGAAGCCAAGCGACCGGCGGCCGGCGCGCTTCTCAATAACCTTTTCCAACCCGACAAAAGCACCACCACAAATAAACAGAATGTTGGTGGTGTCGACGGGCGTAAATTCCTGATGCGGATGCTTGCGGCCGCCCTGCGGAGGAACGTTGGCCACCGTGCCTTCGAGAATCTTGAGCAAGGCTTGTTGCACGCCTTCACCGCTCACATCGCGAGTGATCGAAGGGTTCTCATCCTTCTTAGCAATTTTATCGATTTCGTCTATATAGATGATGCCTTGCTGAGCCTTCTGCACGTCGCCATCGGCGGCCTGCAGCAGCTTCAGAATAATATTTTCCACGTCTTCGCCGACGTAGCCCGCTTCCGTGAGCGTGGTAGCGTCCACGATAGCGAAGGGCACATCCAACATGCGCGAAAGCGTTTGCGCCAATAACGTCTTGCCCGTACCGGTTGGTCCAATAAGCAGAATATTGGACTTGCTGAGTTCCACATCGCCCGGTTGCTTATTCAGAAAAATGCGCTTGTAGTGGTTATAAACCGCGACGGCCAATTTCTTCTTGGTGCGGTCCTGGCCAATTACATAACCATCCAGAAATTGCTTGATCTCCGGAGGGCGCGGTAACCTCTTCGCCGGAGCGGTAGCCTGTTCGCGCTTTTCATCCTCGAGAATCGTTTCGCACACACCCACACACTCATTACAGATGTACGCGCGCGGATAGTCCGAAGGCGAACTGATCAGCTTTTCGACCTGTTCCTGGGTCTTATGGCAGAAGGAACAGCGCAGCGGCTCTTCTGGATTGAATTTTTTCACTGGCGTGAAGGCCTCGTCTCCGCGAAGCTTCGACGGAGTACCCTACCCATCATTCTAGGCCGATTTATCTCCGAAGCAAAATAGAAAGGTAGAAATCTTGCTAACTTTTTGGAACAAAATTGACATCAAGAGGCGCGCCGGATGGTGAGCCTGGCGCGGAACTAACGATGCTTGTAGATAATCTCGTCAATCATCCCGTATTCCTTGGCTTGCTCGGGATTCATGATGAAGTCGCGCTCTACATCCTTTTCGATGCGCGTGACGTTCTGACCGCTATGTTGCGCAAGAAGTTTGTTGATAACCATACGCATACGCAGGATTTCCTTGGCATGCAGGTCGATATCCGTGGCTTGACCGCCTAGACCGGACATCCACGGTTGGTGAATCAGAATCCGAGCGTTGGGCAACGCGAAGCGTTTTTTTGGAGCCCCACCAACCAGAAGTACAGCCGCGATGGAAGCTGCTTGACCCACGCAGGTGGTGACTACGTCAGGCTTGACGAACTGCATGGTGTCGTAAATGGCGAAGCCCGCGGTGATAGAACCGCCCGGGGAATTGATGTAAATCTGAATGTCCTTTTCAGGATCTTCGGCCTGAAGAAAAAGCATTTGCGCGATAGCCAGATTGGCGACGTGATCGTCAATCGGCGTGCCTATAAAGATGATGTGCTCTTTCAGGAGCCGCGAATAAATATCATAGGCGCGCTCGCCCCGGCTGGTTTGTTCAACCACCATGGGTACAAGCGTGGTGGCGCGATAATCTGGTTCGTTAAAGTTTTTCATTGTTTGGCTTGGTTGAGTGTTTGCAGTTGCGAGCGATAAGGTTAGGCTTCAGTCAACTGCCGCGTTCGCCGCCTCGCAATTCCAATGTTACTTCGCTCCAGCGGCTGCTGCTGTGGTGCTAACTCGAGCATTTTGCGCGAGCCAGTCGAGAGTTTTATCACTCCGCAACTTCGCTTTTATCCTATCGAGCGTGCCCTGCTTTGTCAAACGAGCGCGAATTGCTTCCGCCGATTCGTTACTATGTCCGGCCAAATGTTGCAGTTCGTGCTCCACTTCTTCTTCGGTGACGTCAATATTTTCTGCTGTGGCGATGCGGTCGACGATCAGCTCGGCCTTCACATCGTCCTTGGCGCGATCTTCATTACGCTTACGCAGCGAAACCCAGTCGATATTTACTGCCCGTGGATCAACACCTTGCTGCGCCAGCGAGCGAACCACCCGTTCCAGGCGCACATCCATTTGATGCTCCACGAGCGACTGCGGCACTGGGAAGTCGTGCAACTTCACGATTTCGCCCAGAACTTTTTCGCGCAACAAATCTTTCTGTTTGTGGTCGCGCTGGTGCTCCAGGCCTTCGCGAATCTTTTTCTTTAGTTCATCGAGCGTGGTGGCGTCGCTGACATCTTTGGCGAAGTCGTCATTTAATTCAGGAAGCTTCTTGGTTTTGATGCCCAGCACTTCCACGGAGTAATGATAGGTCTTGCCTGCGAGTTTCGCATCGGGATAATCCGCAGGATACGGAACGTCGAAATCCTTGTGGTCTCCGATATTCACGCCCCGAAGATTTTCGTTGAATGGCGCCATGGTCTCTTCCGCGCCGATGTGACACAGCACGCTGTCAGCCTGCAGTGGTTCGCCTTCACCTTCTGGCGTGCCAGTCAGTTTTAGCTGTACGAAGTCTCCGTCCAGGACAGGTCGGCCCTCGGCGGGAGCAAATGCTGCGGCACGTTCACGCATGTCTTCAAGTGTTTTGGTGACGTCCTCATCCACGACGTCCATGACCGGCATCTCGAGTTGCAGATCCTTGTAATTGCCGAGCTCAAATTCAGGAAGCACTTCGAACACGGCTCGAAATTTGAGCGGCTGGCCATCGTTGAAATCCAGCTGTTCGACTTTCGGTTGCGAGACCGGTGTAAGCTTCTGCTCGTTGACCGCCTTTTCCACGCGCTCGGGAACCAGCGATTGCAGCACTTCCCCTTTGATGTCGTCTGCAAAACGCCGCCGAACCAACGTAATCGGAGCTTTGCCGGGACGAAAGCCCGGCACCCTGGCGACCTTCGCGAATTCTTTGGACACCCGCTCCATGGCTTTGGAAACTTCGTCCGCGGGAATTTCCAGCTCCAGCTCGCGGCGGCAAGTCGCTTCAGCAGCTGCTTGATTCGCCGGCGCGCTTTCGGCGGTTTTTTCGGTGCCTTCAGTCATACAAGTTGCCTTTCAAATTACATCGAAATCGGAGATCAACACAGGTTACAACGCTGGGACACTCATCGGCGAGCACAAACAACCCAGTTCCAGGGGACTCCGGCGATCCAGGCTTTCAGTGAGCTTAGAGAAGCAAGGACAGACTCGCGTTCAATCATCAGTATAAGCCGACGCTTCTGGCATCGTCAATTCATGGCCGTGGGGACATCTCGCCCTGAGTTATAATGAGTAAGACAGGTAAGCATTTTGTATGTAAGGCAACTCCTAACGGGGTTGCCCTTTTTTTTGCGGTGCTCTATTTCTAGCGTCTTTTCACAACCTTTCTGGTGACACCTTAAGTCTTGCAGGGAATCGATTTAGATTCAGTCCGCAGCCGCTTCAGAGCGCTCGGCAGCGGCAGTCAAATCGGCGTGTAGCAAGCGATGGAAAAGATGTTCACCCGCTTCACGGCGGACCGAGAGTCGGCCGGCTAAATAAGCGCGAGAGCCCAAACCGCGCTGCACCGCGTCGCATATGCCCATATCTTCATCTTGAACTTTTTCGCTGACCGCGATGCTCTCGCGATTCCGCGCTTCCGAGGCAGCAGAGATATCCGCAAAATAGTAATCGAAGATTACCGCGCACTTATCCACGCCCAGAGGCACCACCACGTTCGTGTCCATTACGCCTTCGTACGCGTTCAACATAAAATTGGGATAGACCCACAGGTAAAAAGCGCGGCCCTGGCGTGTGGAGGCTACTCCTGCTTCAGAGCCGGCGTCGCAAGACAGCGGACTCGACTGTAAACAAGCGCGCTCAAAGTTCTCTATGGTGTATTTGGTGTACTCGATGACACTGCTTAGTCCCTTATGTGCATGCGGCACGTGGTAGCCCCCATCCAGATAATTATCGACGTACACTTTCCAGTTGCATTGCAACATGTAGATGCGGCGATCAAAGTACCGCAGTTTTTTTGCCAATAGCAGCGGCGCGACGATGGGCGGGATGCTGCCAAGAAAGTCGCGCAACGAACCCGCGTCGGGATCGAGGTTCACAAACACAAAATTCTCCCAGGTGTCCACGAGAACGGGAACAAGCCCGTTAGCAGACCGCTCGAAATCGCACACGCCGTCGAATTCCAGCATGCCTTTCAAAGCGCCGTCGATCCCGTAGGTCCACCCGTGATAAGGACAGCGAAATTGTTTAGCGCAACCTTGCGCTTCTGTGACCACTGCCGCCGCATGATGTCGGCATACATTATAGAAAGCCCGTAATTGAGAGTCTTCACCGCGCACCACCACGATCGGATCACCGGCGATATCTGCAGTAAGAAACTGTCCCGGGTTCTGAACCTGGTCGACGCGCCCTACCACTTGCCAGCTTTTACCAAAAACAGCGGAATTCTCCAGCTCTGCGAGACCTTCATCGAAATACCAAGGCGATGGAATAGTGGACGCGTGATCCAGCGGATTATTGGGATTGTAGAGCTCAAGCAGGCTGCGCACGTCTCGCGACATAATCGGCTCCAGGCCCACAACGGTGTTCTTTAGCTATAAATTAGCATGATAAACTTTCTCTACACACATTGCGGGAATGGCGGAACTGGCAGACGCAGCAGGCTTAGGACCTGCCGGGCGCAAGCCCTTGGGGGTTCAAATCCCTCTTCCCGCACCAACCTCCATTTTTCATCGTGCTGCGTTGTTTCGGCAATCGCCGGCTGGCATGAAGCGTGCCGGTTTTGCGGTCCACACCCCCGCCTCCCGGATTTGCGATCTCATAAAACGGCCTCCGAATAGAACCGCCGAAGTTGAGCTTCCCGCGGTGTCTAATAGAAACATGAAGCCATTCTCTGCGGTTCTTCTGCGAAAAGCACTGAGTTGGCTCATCGTTATCCAGGCCAGTGTCCTGGGCATACTTATCATTGCCATCTCAGGATCTCAAGAACATCCACCTGGAATGACAGTCGTGATTCTGGCGGTAGGGACTGCTGCGATTCTCGGGTCATTGATTGCCACACGCAATCCCAAAACAGCTTGGCGCATCGTCCTGTGGGTTTCTCCAGTGACGCCTCTGCTGATTGGTCGATTCTTTCCTTGGGGCGTCGCGTTGGGGACTGTGATCGTCACGGGAGCGATACTGATCCCCGGCTTCTATTGGCTTTTCACCTCACGGCGCAACTGGCCTCTCCCGCTTGACATGCCTGTTTTGCCGAATAGACCGGTTCTTGCGAGTCTCTTCACCGCCGTGCTTCTTGCGGTCCTCATCATTACCGCGGTTCTGGTTTCTCTTTCGTTGCCTTGGTGGCCACCGATTGGAGATTGCCGTAGCGGGCCGCTTCTAAATGAACAGGGAGCACCACGAAGTACGGACTTCACCGCAAAAGTATTATTTGTCGGTCCACGAGCCTTTCAGGGCTTTTCTCTCTGGGCCATCGCCCGCGTCGAGCAACGATTCTCCCGTGAGCCCTGGTCGATTCTTAATCTTGTGGTCTTGCGGAATTTTTCCCATCCGTCCGATAAATTCGAGTGGCTCGTCATTGAAGGGCATCGCAGTCGAGGGATCGCTCGATTCCTTCCCGTTATTGAGCGAGATGAATGCGGGCATTCGCAGCCGCTGAAGAACGCAGCGGTGCCGCTCAGGATTCTGCATGACGGGGCCCCGCCTGTCGGGGTACGTATCATCGGACGGGTATACAACGTGACTGGATATACCTCTCGTTGGGAACGGCGAACTCCTTCTTCGGGCACCGCCCTTGTAATAACAGGTCCAGGCGTGAAAACGGTTGTTGTGACGGATGACGATGGCATATTCGATGCTAGTGGGTTACCGGTGGGTCAATACAGCGTGGAAATCCGAGGGTCCAATCAGGGGCCGGTTTACGAATTGGATCTGCGAAAGTTTCCCGTTAGAGACGTCACCTTTTTCGTGGACAACTCTCCCAAGCCCAACAGGTAGCGCCGAAACCCAAAGAATTCTCAAATTCGCACTGTGAGCTGGGAAGGGTTCATTGCCCTTTAATCATGTCAGAGCGCGTCCTACAGTCTCAGGAAGAAGCAACGCCAGGAGCGCAGCGACGAAAAACGCCGCCGCCAGCAACGAGAAAGCCGGGCCGATCCCGTAATGCAGTGCCAACGTCCCCACAGCAAACGGAGCGGCGGCGGAAAATCCACGCCCGATGTTGTAGCTCAGCCCCATGGCTGCCGCGCGAATTTCGCCTGGAAAAATTTCACTGGCAATCGCGGCATAACCCGAAAAAAATCCCGTTCCAAAAAAAGCTACGAATGGGCCGAGCAACAGGAGCCAAAACGCGCTCTTGGCAGACCCGTAAATGGGCGTTAACGCCGTCGCAACCAGTAAATAAATAAAGTAAGGTTTACGGCGGCCGAAGGCATCGGCAAAAAATCCAAAGGATGCGTAACCCAGCCATTTTCCGAAACACAACACCAGAAAGAACGTTGTTGTTTTGACCAGACTCAGGCCGCGCCCACCTTGAGAGACCGGCAACGACAAATACGCAGGGATCCACGTGAATAGTCCCCAGTAGCCGAACATCCCGAAGGCATTCATCGCCGTAGCCAGCAGTCCCACAGGAAAAACTCCCTTGCCAAGCAACAGACGAAAGAATCCGGATCGCTCTGTTGCTACACGGTCTTTCCACACCGCGGGCTCAGGCACATTGCGGCGAATCCAAAAGACCAAGATCGCCGGTAGAACTCCGACAAAAAATACCGCTCGCCAGCCAAAGTGCGGCAACACCACGGCGACCACTAGTGCCGCGATGGCTTCACCAATGGCGTAAGAAGATTGCATCAGCCCCAGGGCTTTACCGCGGTGTTCGGGCCGCCATGTTTCGGCTATGAGCGCGGCGGCGGTGGTCCATTCACCGCCCATTCCGATGCCTAACAAAAACCGGCACGCCGCCAACTCCGGGATGGAATGCGAGAAGCCGCATGCCGCGCTGGCCACCGAGTACAACCCGATGGACGCCATCAGTGCGCGAGTGCGGCCGATTCGATCTGCAACCCAGCCAAACACCAGCCCTCCAATGGCGGAGGCCACAAGCGTTAGGGAATTAAGAAAGCCGGCGGTACGCGTATCCATCTCGAATTCGCGCATGAGAAACGCGATCACCAGCGAGTACAACATCACGTCCATGGCATCGAGCATCCAGCCAAGACCACCGGCGACGAGTGTCTGGCGCTCAGCGGGCGTCGTGTCGCGTGGCCAGCTAAACAGCCGAGAAGATGCGGACGGATTTGCGGAGGAGACGCTCGCGGACGTCAGTGCGACACCCACAATAACGTTGCTGCTAATTGCGCAACCCTGTAAGGCTGTGTGCCGCTCCGATAAGTCATTGCACAAGAGGTCCCGTTTTGCTAATCTCCGGCGCATTATATCCCTCCCGGAGGTCTAGCAAATGGCGTTCTGTAAAGCGTGTGGAACGGAATTAGGCGGCGCGGCTTTCTGTCCGAAGTGCGGAGCCAGCCAAACGGCATCCGCGGTTCCGATGGCCACGGCGCCAGCGGCGAGCAGCGAAGGTCTCGCGGAAAACGTGGCTGGGCTGTTGTGCTACGCGGTTGGATGGCTGACGGGGATCATATTTCTTTTGATCGACAAGCGCCCGTTCGTGAAATTTCACGCCGCGCAGTCGATAGTCGTATTCGGTGCGCTAACGATACTAAAGGTCGGCTTGGGCATAATCATGGGCATCGGCGGCTTCGTTGGGTTCGGTCTCTGGGCGATGATTTCCATGGTGCTAGGTCTTGTCGGACTAGTTTTGTGGATCCTGTTGATGATCAAGGCCTATCAGCACGAGCTATTTCGTGTGCCTATCGCCGCGCCCATTGCCGATGGCATCGCTGGCAAATAATTAGATAGAAATCGCGCCTGGGAGGCGCTCCATTCTCCCGCAACTCCTTTCTGCTCTGAACTCTATTTAACGGTCCTTAAATGTGGTTACTATTGACTTTCCCGTTGCCTCCCACCATTGTAAAAAGCTTCATTTAACATTGCACTAAGCCTAGAAAGGCATTCGCCAGGTTTATGACCCGAGTACGCCTGTGTTTCCACGACCGTTGTTTTGATGGCACCGCTTCTGCCGCGCTTTTTTACCGTTTTTACCGCGAGCGTTTTGATGCCGGCGCGCAATTCGAACTGACCGGCATGACCCATCGCGCCGTGCAGCCTTGGACAGACGGCCTCTTTGACGGCGACGAAAATGTGATTGTGGACTTCAAATATTCGAACTCGCCGAAAGTCACCTGGTGGTTCGACCATCATCAGAGCGCCTTCCTGACTCCTTCGGACGCTGAAAATTTTCGCAAGCACCCCGGACCTAAGATGTTTTACGAGCCGGATTACAAATCCTGCACCAAGTTGATCGCCAACGTCTCCAAAGAAAAATTCGGGTTCGATACCACCCCGCTCGACGATTTGATTCATTGGGGTGACATCATCGATGGGGCGCAGTACCCCACGCCCGAGGCCGCCGTGGCCCTCGCGGAACCCGCCACGCAGCTCGCGCTGGTCATTGAAGCAGCGCCAGAAAATGGCCTGCCGGCGAAGATAATTCCAGAATTGGCCTACCGGCCCCTATCGGAAATGGTAAAGCTGCCCATGGTGGCCAAACACCTTGAGCCGTTACTGGACCGACATCGAAAATCCATCGAGATTCTTCGCGAGCGCGCCGACGCCCGAGAAGGAGTCATTTTTTTTGATGTCAGCGACCTGGACCTGGAAGGCTACAACAAATTCATCCCATATCTGTTATATCCAGCATGCATTTATTCCGTGAGCGTAAGCGCATCGGCGGTGCGCGCGAAAGTTTCCCTGGGTACGAATCCCTGGAATCTCGCGAACGCCGACGCTAATCTGGCGTCGCTGGCAGAGAGGTTCGGAGGTGGCGGGCACGCTCGCGTGTCGGCCATATCTTTTGATCCTCATGATATTGCTCGAGCCAAGGAAGTCGCACGCGAGCTGGTGGCCGACTTGCGAGGCCGCTGGCGCAAGTAACGTCGAGGTCTGGGAATTAAGGTGTGCAACGTTAATTTTCCCTCACACCTAAGATTCAACTGAGCCATGAATGCATTTGAACTCACGCGCGCGCTAATTGATATTGACTCGGTAACGAATTCAGAAAGACGTGTTGGCGAATTCCTGCTCACCCACCTTTCAAACCTCGCCAAACGCTACGCCGGGCGCGCGGAGCGAATGGGAGTCGAATCTGATCGATTTAATGTCATCGCGTATTGGGGCCAGCCAGTCGTGACCCTCTCCACGCATATGGACACCGTGCCGCCATTCTTCCCGTCCCGCGAAAATGAAGAAGCAATTTGGGGCCGCGGCGCTTGTGATGCGAAGGGGATTATTGCCGCCATGATTGCGGCCGTCGAGAAACTTCTGAACGCCGGGAAGAAAAATTTTGCTTTGCTTTTCGTGGTAGGTGAAGAAGTCAATGGCGCCGGAGCGTTGGTTGCCGCCAGGAATCCTCGCGGCTCCCGCTACCTTATTAATGGCGAACCCACCGAGAACAAAATCGCGCTGGGCACCAAAGGCGCGTTGCGCTTTGAAATCACCGCGAAGGGCCGAGCGGCCCATTCCGCCTATCCGGAGCTAGGCCACTCCGCCATTGAAACATTGCTGGATGTGCTGCAGGCCATTCGCGCTATCAAGCTCCCAGAGGACGAATTGCTGGGCCACTCCACTATGAATATTGGCACCATCCACGGCGGTCGCGCTCCCAATGTCATCGCCGATCATGCCCAAGCTGAAATTATGTTTCGGCTGGTGGGCAGCGCCGCCCCGATTCGTGAAGCCTTGGCACAAGTGCTGGCCGGACGCGCCGAGGGCCGCGAACAATACACCACGCCCGCGCAACGACTGGAGCCATTTCCGGGGTTGCCAACTACTGTTGTGTCCTTCACCACCGATATTCCGAGCTTTGGGACAGCGTGGGGAAAGCCGTTTCTAATCGGCCCCGGCAGCATTCACGCCGCCCATACTGCAGAGGAGTGCATCCTGAAGCACCAGTTACTCCGAGCAGTGGACATATATGCCGAAATGGTTTCAACCTTGAGTTCCGGCGGTTTTGAGACCTAAGTCACTTCCAGATTGACTCCGTACCACGTCGTCGACCGCGAACAAGATAAATTTCCTCGCAGTCATCACTGCAGGAGTAATCAAACTGCGTAATGGCGTGAACTGGCCGAGACGCTACTTTGTTTTGTTGAGATCCAGGGTATTGAGGCGCTTGGGAACTTCGCCAACAGGAATGTTGACGATGGGCTTGATGGTAGCCGCATCGATCACTGTCACAGACCGAGCGCCGGAGTTGGAAACGTATACCCGAGAACTGTCTGGTGTGATGGCGATCCAATCGGGAACAGAGCCCACTGCCGGGCCATTGGCGGGATGGACGAGAGGCAGCTCGCAGTAGCCAACAAGTTTCAGCTCGGGCAAGGAGTATTTGTACGTGGAATTCGCGAGCGTGCTGTTGACCCACAATGCGTGCCCATCAGGTGAAACGCGGATGCCGTGCGACGGCGTTCGTTGCCGTTGTTCAGCTGCGCCAAACCGCGCTTGATCCTTTGGGAAGAGAATGCGCGCAACTTCCGCGCGCTTTGCAAAATCCACTACCGCAAATCCATTCACATCATTCAGCTGCACGAACATACGCTTCGTAGAGCCATCGGGATTGGCTTCAAATGCCATCGGCCGAACGCCGCCGTCAAACTTGATTTCCCAGGCTACTTCTTCGCTGCGTAGATCGATCACCGTCGCGATTTTTGCTTCGATGGAGCCGGTAATTGCGTAGCGGTCGTCAGGAGTGATGAAAACGTTGTGCACGCTTCCGTGGATTGGAATGGTTTTTGACACCGACAATGAGCGCGCATCAATTATGTCGATTGCGCCGTAACCGGAGCGAATGCCTACCACCACTCGGGAGCCATCGTTGGTCACCGCAATGTTGTTGGGGTGCCCGCTCAATGGAATTTTTTTCAAGATGGCGGCGGATTGCCGGTCCACAACATCGAGCATATCTTCCGCTTCGGTACTGACATACACGCGGGACCCGTCGGCCGAGAATCCCACGCCGTGAGGCAATCCGATGTCATGGATTACCTGCACAACTTGATTCGTGGAGGTATCGATCACGTCCACAGTGTTACCCGCGCTGTTGGTGACATACACCAAAGCCGAAGAAGCCACGAGAGGTTCCTTGGAATGAGGTGCCCCTGCGCGAACCCACTCCACCAGGGTCACGAAGTCGGTATCATCGTAAGAGGCGAATTGGCGTCCCCCGGAATGAAAAGCATCCCCGCCCGCTTCTGGTGCCAGAGGGTGTAAGAGAAATAAGCTCGATTCTGGACGACCGGGGACGACCAATTGCGAAACGCTTTGAAAATTTTTTCGCGATTGTTCTTCCGTCCAGTCTGTCGCGTTCGAAGCAAGAGACTCAAGGTGAAACGCGCGGTTGGAAAGCACGTGGCACCCATAGCACCTGTCATGGCCAAGTCGGTGCTTTAGAAAAATTGGCTGGACGCTACTCTTGAAAACATCGAAATCGAGGCGCTGCGCCTGAATCTTTTGGCCAGCGGGTTTCTGCGGCCCCTCGTCCTGGCTCCAGCCCGGGACGGCGAAAAGGGCCGGTGCCAGTAGGCTCGCGAGCAGCGCCCGCTTTATGATTTTATCCATGGAAAATTTGACATTGAGCTAAAAAATAACCTTGATCGCGAATTGAATCTGCCGCTCGGAAACTGTGGTGCGCAGAAGGGCCCCGGCGGTACCTGCAGGAGGAGCGCCCGAGGCCCCCGTCGGATCAAAAATGTCGGTGTTCCCATCGCCCGGACCCGGAGGCGCAAAATTGGGATGATTCATGATGTTGAACATCTCCACGCGAAATTGCACATTGAAATTCTCGGAGATGCGCTGAATCTTGTTGTTCTTGAAGACAGAGAAATCAAGACTCGTCACACCGGGGCCAATGAGAACGTTGCGGCCGGAGTTTCCCCGCAGGTTGAAACATCGCAGATCGCCCGGAGGTAGCGGACCGCCAAAAGTCGGAGGAGCCGGGTCGCAATTGGCGTCGAAAAACGCCTGATTGGGAGCCACGGGAACGCCGAAGCATTGGGTTTTTATATAGGCCGTGGGATTCCCTGGATTAACTGCGGTGCCACAGCCCGGACCAGACAGACGGTTGGGGTATGCGAAGTCGTCGCTGCTAAGCGTGCCTGCGGGATCGGCACCGGTTCCCCACGTAGGAGTAAAAGGCACGCCATCACTCGCGGTGAAAATCATTCCGAGTTCCCACCCGTTGGTCACCCAGTGCATCGGCCCGGTGAAAGATTTAGCGGTGGGCAGCTCCCAGGTCGTGTTTATCACCAGGGTTCGGCCGACGTTGAAATCGGATAAGCCTCGGGTGAGCTTCATATCAAACCAATCAAGGCTGGAAATAGAATTGCCAAAAGCATCGCCAGCGACCGTAGCTGAGCTGGTGTCGATACTCTTGGCCCACGTGTAGGTGCCCTGCATCTGGAAGCCGTGGCTCAAGCGCTTGGCCAACTGCAACTCAAGGGCGTTGTAGTAGGAGCGCCCTTCATAAAACATCCCGCGTACCGACCCGAACGCTGGGTTAATGGTATTCGGAGGAGCACACTGCGCGGGATCGCTCCCATTGGGATCCGTCTGATTGCATTGCGCGCTGAAAACGTTCCCTAGAACGTCCACCTTCGGCCATAGATACCCCGCAGGGGTTTTGGTTGGTATCACTAGATCAGCTTCGTCCACGCGGAACGGTTGGTGAACGCCACGGGATCCTACGTACGCGACAAACGCCGCTAGCGACGGAGTGAGCTGGTACTGCAAATTCAGATTCCACTGCGTGACGTAGTTACGTTTCGGATGCGATTCGATATACGTCGAACGCAATTTATTGGCGGTAATGAGCGTCGGGTCGACAAATGGAAACGTTAGCGGCGTGGGAGTGGATCCCACCTTCAGAGATGTGTACTGAAAAAACGGTGCGGATTGCGTCGTCAGCAAGATGAATTGGTAAGGTAAAGGCAAAACGTCAAATAGACCGGCTCCGCCTCGTACCGCTAGCTTGCCGTTATGAAATGGATCCCAGGCAAAACCGAAGCGTGGCTCAAAGTTGTGCAAAGTCGGATTGTAGAATAGTGGCCCAGTGCCTGAACAACCGCCCTGCACCAAAGTGCCGCACACTGGGAGCGGGTCAGAAAGATTCCGGAGATTGGCAAACTTGCCGTTAGCCTCGGTCGGAACCGTGGTCATCTCATACCGTAATCCCAGATTCAATGTCAGATTTGGTTTTATGCGCCAATCATCTTGAACATAGCCTCCAATTATGGATTGGCCGATATTCCGTGGGGTAAGCGAACTAGCGACGCCGCCCTGAAACTTGTTGGGAGTATTTGTAAGAAAATCCGTCAGTGTATTGAAGAACCAAATCCCATTAGGATCCGTGAGCGCCGTCACGTTCAAGTTCATGCGCTCAACGGCCGCGCCGAACTTGATGGAATGTTTTCCGACGGTGTAAAAGGCATCATCGTAGCCTTGATAGGAATTCCAGCGATACAAATAGGTAGGCAGCCCGCCTACTCCTCCTGGCATGGAGGTCAAAAATCCAGGCACATTCACGACCGATGCGTCTCTTCCGGCGAATGCGCCTAACGAGCTGTCCTTTGCCGCTGGATTGAGTGCCGTCACGCTGGCGTCGTTATCCACCCGCTCATGGTTGTAGCCGAAGCGCAGCGCGTTCACAAAAGTGGTTGTAAAACTATGGGTCTCTTCCGCTGCTACGATTTGCCGGGACGACAAGGTGCTCAGCCCGACGTTGCCAAAAGCATCTGGAGAATTGTAGGGAGTCTTGTCGTAGAGGTAAGTTCCAAACAAACTGTCTTTGTCTGAAAACTTGTGGTCAATGCGCGTGGTGACAAAGTTTTCCGTTACCACTTGTTTCCCGTTGAAGACGTGTTGGCATACGTCCCCGCCGGTTGCGCACTCGGCAGCGGTCGGCACCGGGTACAGTTGCAAATATTTCAGGATCGCGGGATCTGTCACCGTAGCGCGCGCGGCGGGCGACGGCACGAACAACAAATTCGCAATTCCTTTGGATTGCCGGATGCCTTCGTAGTCCACAAAGAAAAACGTGCGGTTGGGGATGATGCGCCCTCCGAGGGCCCCGCCGAACTGGTTGCGCTTGAACGGCGCTTTCGGCGCGCCAGCCGATTCAAAATAATTTTTGGCATCCAGTGAACTATTGCGCAGAAATTCGTACAAGCTGCCGTGAAAATCGTTAGTGCCGGACCGCGTGATAGCATTAACCACTCCGCCCGACGTCTTCCCATATTCAGCGGAGTAGTTGCTCGTCAGCACCGAAAATTCCTGGATCGCATCGACACCCAGGTTCCCGCCCAGCACGCTTCCGGGCGCGCCGTTGGCATAGTCGTTGAGGCTCACACCGTCAAGCCGGTAATTGTTCTGTTGCGGACGCGCGCCCGAGATGGTCAATTGTTGCCCGAAGCCGCGGTTGCCCCGGTCAGATCCAGTCGCAAAAGTCGGCTGCGTTTCGATGGTCGAAACTCCAGGTTGCAGCGCCGCCAGGTCCGTCCAACTGCGGCCATTCAGTGGCAGTTCGCGCACCGTCGTGGCATTGACCACCGCGCTGATATCGGAACTGGTGAGTTGCACAGCCGGTGTTTCCGCAGTCACTTCAACGCGGTTCGTAACCGTCCCGACGTGCAGAGTTACGTCCAGCGTCTGCTGCGCTCCGACGGTCATGATAATCCCGGTGGTCTCCTCCGGATTGAATCCCGTCGCCGTGACCTTGAGTTGATAAGTTCCCGGCACAAGATTTACTACAGTGTAAAAACCATCGGAGTTGGTAGTGACCTCTCGACTCACGCCGGTGTCCACGTTGGTAATCGCCACGCTAGCTTTGGGCACACCTCCCCCATTGGGGTCCGAGACTGTTCCCGAAAGCGTCCCGCCAGCAACTTGCGCTTGGGCTACAGCAGAAAAAAACATACTCAGCATGAAAATAATCGCTGCAACGCGGCCAGACGAATGCGCTACAGAAGAAGTTTTGATTGTCAACGGACTAAACCCCCAGTTGGGCGGAGCCTAGACCCTTCGACATGGTGGATGCCTTAACGCAAGATTAATTTCTATTTAGACGAATCAAAATGACAAATTCTCGGCCGAAAAATAAACGAAACAACAGGGATATTCGAGAACAGCGTTCGAAGAATGTCCGCGAAAAAAACGGCGGCAATTTTGAACCGCAAAGGTGATGTAACTGGAATAGAACTGTTGTTTATTTGGTATCGTCGCGAATTACTTTTCCGCCCTTCATCACAAATTTAACTCGTTGAAGTTCCGTGATGTCCTGCAGCGGGTCGCCGGAAACGGCAATTATGTCCGCGAACTTATCTTTTTCTATGGAGCCTATTTTATTTTGCCAGCCCATCATTTCTGCGGCCACTGTCGTAGCTGTTTGAATGGCCTGGCTAGGCGTCATCCCGTACTTTACCAGGTACGTAAATTCCATCGCCTGCGTTCCGTGAGGAAACGGTCCAACTCCGCTTCCAAAAGAAATTTTTAATCCCCGCGAAACTGCCAGACGCCCGCTCTTTTCTCGCAGCGCTTCCAGGCTGTATTTTCCGTCGGTGGACTTCGCGTCCTTGGCGGTATAATCACTGAGCGAGTAGTGGTACGCCGTCAACTCCAGGTACAGCCCCTTTTTCTTGATTAAGTCCGCAGTCTCCGCATCCAGTTCGATTCCATGCTCGATGGTATCCGCACCCGCTTCCACACAGTTGCGCAATCCTTCTCCCCCAAACGCGTGACATGCGGCTTTCTTGCCGTGGCGGTGCGCTTCGTCAACGATGGCTTCCACTTCTTCCTTGGTAAAAGTTGGCTCGCTGAACAGCTCGCCGCTCGGTTCAAACTCGTAATCGGAGGTGGAGTGAAACTTGATCCAGTCCGCTCCGTAATGAATTTGTTCGCGTACCGCTTGTCGCGCCGCCCAAGGCCCATCCACCGTTTGATAATTGCGCGGTAAATTCACTTCTGGCGATCCAAGAATGCCTTCGCCGGTGGCCACCAGACCCATCGTGGAGACTTGCAAGCGTGGCCCGTGAAAATAACCGCGGTTGATCGCTTTCTTGATGTCGACGTCCGCGTAGCCGCCGCCATGACTCATGAGATCGCGAAGCGTCGTAAATCCGGCACGTAAATCTTTCTGCGCATTGGCCAACGCCAGCAGCGTGCGGTATTCGCGGGTGTCATTGATCGGGCTGGCAAACGGCGGTCCTCCGGGCTGCACTCCGTCTAATCCGAAGCCGAATATGTGGGTGTGACCGTCAATCAACCCGGGCAGCACCGTGTTTTTCGTCAGGTCGATAATTTGCGCGTCTGTCGGAATTTGCACCGCATCGGCTGCGCCCACGGCAATAATCTTTTCCTCTTTAACCAGGATGATTTGGTTGCGGAGAAGCTTGCCCGACTTGCTGTCAAATAGATGACCGGCGCGAATGGCAATCACCGGGGAGGTCTGGCCCTGAGCGACCAGTGCAAGCAAAAATGTAAGCAGAACGCCCGCCGCAATGCGTCTTGCGATTTTCACGTTTTCCTCCGACATCGGTTATAGACATTAAGTGAACCTGATCTGTGGTGCGCTGAACACTTGCTGTAAGTAAGTCGATGGGGCGCTCGGCATCGCGCAAAATACCTCCGCCAAGCGCCTCGCACTACGGGCCTACACTTTGAAATTAGTTAGTTTGGAACACCTTGACTTCTGCGTTGGTGCTTCCTTTTTGCGGCGCGGCTACAAAATACCGATTCAACTCTGGCACCAGCAGCGCGGTTCTCGCCGATGCCCCGGTAGGAACTTTGCCCAGTGATTTATAAGTGTCCGCGTCGGTTTGTTGGTAGACGTCCGCGTAGCCATCACAGGAAGCGTACAAACGCTTGCTGGCAGGATCGAAAACCATGTCGTCAACGCCTTTCGTTATCTCCAGAGCGGTGATTTCTTTCCCAGAGTCGATATCAATCACCACTATGGCTCCCGTGCGACAACCGATGAACAGCCGATGATTGGCCGCGTCATAAGCCATGGCGACGTTGGTTTTGGCTTTGGTAATCGGCCAACTGGTCAGTAGCGCGCGCTTTTCGCGATCAATCACATCCACCTGGTTTTTGGCCTTATTGTTCACAAAGATTCGCGGGCTGTTCTTGTCCAACACCATGGCCTCCAGCGTGTCGCCATCAATCTTTATATCTGCCAATTTTTTTCCTGCGGTAGTATCGACAACGCTGAGCATGGAATAAGTCTGATGCACGTCGCCGCCGCCGTTGTCTATATATAGATATTTTGTTTTGTGGTCATAACCGATGGAGTCGGCATCCTCAAGCAGTTTCACGCTGGACAAAATCGCGTAACTGTCGCTGTCCACGATTTTCAGGTCGCCGCTTTCCCCGTCGGTGATGAACAGCCGCTTTATGTCGGGGCGGTAAAGCACCGCGTGCGGCTTCGCAATGCCCGTGATCGTGTGAATTAATTTTCCGGACTTGAGGTCAAACACCAGCACCGCTTTGTATTCTTCGGGCGTGGCAAACAACCGGTTGCCGCTTAGATCGATGGCAAAATGATCGAAGTTTCCTTTCACATCCGCAGGCAGTTTGAGGGTCTGAACCAGCTTGAGAGGCGCGGACTCCTGACTACAAATTGTCCCTGCAAATAAAAACAGCATCGCAAACAAAATTGAAAACGGTTTCTTCATTTCTCCCCCGACGACGCGTTGGCAAGTTTTGTAATTCAACCCGTCTAACCATTGATGCGTACTACGTTATGCAACCGCGAGAAAGCATAATCTCTACCAGGGCTGTTACGAACTTAAAGGAAGATTAATTTATGTTTAGCCGCATGCACCGATGCGGATGCAAACCCTTTCAAATACCGCAAAATAGCGATCGAATCGCTTGCCCGGGAACGTTTCCGGCGCTGCGGCCGTTGACGGGTTCGGAAGCCGTAGCGTAGCATCGCGTGTCTTTTGTCGCGTTCAATCATATTTTCGCTGCAACAATCTAATGGAGACAATTTCATGAAGCGCAAGATTTTCGCCGTATGCACTCTCACCGCGTTAATGCCGCTTTTGGCGTTTGCGCAGAGTAAAGAGCCACTCAAGCAGGTTGCCACCATTCCGCTGCCTGGCTTGAAAGATGGCGACTTCGATCATTTTACGCCTGACGTTGATGGGCACCGCCTATTTTTGACTGATGAAGAAAACAACAAAGTGGACATTCTAGACACCGATGCCAACAAGCGCGTTCACACCATCGAAGGGGCCAAAGCGCCGCACGCCATTTTGTATCGCAAGGACCTCAAGAAGTTATTCGTAGTGGAAGGCGACGCCTCACAAGTTAAGATTTACGATAGTGAGAATTTCAAACCGCTGAACGCAATTAAAGTTTCCATCGATGCCGACTCCATTGCTTATGATCCGGCCACTTCTTTTTTATACGTTGTAAACGGCGGCCGCGAAGCCAAGACTCCCTATTCGCTGATCAGCGTTATTGACGCGAGTAGGGAAAAAAAACTACGCGATATAAAAATTCCTAACAATCATGTTGAGGCGATTACCCTCGAAAAGTCCGGGCCCCGTATGTTCATCAATATCACTGGCAAGGGCGTGGTTGGAGTGATGGACCGCAACAAGTCCGAATTGTCGGCCACCTGGCCATTGCCTGCCGGCAACAAAGCGAATGTGGCGATGGCCTTCGATGAAGCAAACCACCGCCTTTTCGTCGTCACGCGAGAGCCCGGCAAGTTGATTGTGATGAATTCGGATGATGGCAAGGTCATCGCGGAGGTGCCGGCCGTAGGTTTGGTTGACGACGCAGTGTATGACGCTCAACACAAACGCATATACCTAGCCGGCGACGGGGCCCTGGATGTATTCCAGCAAAAGGATGCCGACCACTACGAGCTCCTCGCCAAAATTCCAACCGCATTCCGCGCGAAGACCGGCGTGTTGGTTCCTGAGTGGAATCGGTATTATCTCGGTGTGCCTCATCACGCAGGGAAGGACGCGGAAGTACGCGTTTACGAGGTCCAGCCGTAGCGTGCGCTGCCTTCAGGTGAACTATGCGAAGGCGTGAGTTTGGCAAAGCGTCTTTGGGACTCTTGGGCGCCACGGTACTTGCTGCCCCTTCCGAAGCAGCGGGGGCCCAAGCCGCGGACGCCTTTCCTGCCGTCGATTTTCCAAAGACTCCGGGACTCACGCAGTACGTTGGACAATTTGCCCTCCAAACCAGATACGAAAACATTCCCGCGGGAGTTATCGAGCTCGGCAAAAAATCTATCCTCGATGGCTTCGGACTGGCGTTAGCTGGTTCGCGCGCAGAAAGTGGACCGATTTCGCGCAAGTATATCGAGCAATGCGGTGCCAATCCGAAGGCCACTGTGATCGGTACCGCTATGAAAACGTCGCCGCGTTTCGCTGCGCTGCTGAACGGCATTTCCATTCATGCCGATGATTTCGATGACACCCAGCTCGCCGCCGCAAAAGATCGCGTCTACGGATTGCTGATGCACCCCACCGTTCCTGTGCTTCCTGCAATTTTTGCGCTTGCGGAACAACGGCCTGTCAGCGGCAAAGACTGGTTGTTGGCTTACCAAATTGGCGCCGAAGTAGAATGCAAAATCGCAGAAGCCATTTCGCCGCGTCACTACGAAGATGGTTTCCATACCACTGGCACCTGCGGCCCATTCGGTTCCGCGGCGGCCTGCGCAAAGCTGCTTGGTTTTGATCTGAAAAAAACTCTGAATTCCTTTGGATTGGCCGCCGCCCAATCGGGCGGCCTGCGCGAAAACTTCGGCACCATGACCAAACCATTTCAGGCTGGACACGCCGCCGAGAGCGGTTTGGTTGCTGCTGAACTGGTCGCCTTGGGATGGACCGCTGCAGGGCAAATTCTCGAGGCGGAACGTGGTTTTTTTCACGCCGCTGGCGGCTCTTACGACCCTTCAGCGATCATGAATCGCCTGGGACAACCCTGGACCTTCGCCGATCCCGGCGTTTCGTTGAAGCCTTATCCTTCCGGCTCGCTCACGCACCCCGCCATGACCGAGCTCGCGCGTCTCATAAAGGAAAACAACATCCAGGCCGCGCAGGTGGAGAAAGTCGACGTCGGCGCTAACCACAACATGACCACCACGCTGCTGCATCACAATCCCAAGACCGGCCTCGAAGCTAAATTCAGCATGGAATTCTGCGTCGCCATTCTTTTGCTGGAGCGCAAGGCTGGTCTGGCGCAATTTTCAGACAAAGTAGTTCAGCGCGCGGACGTCCGCGAAATGATTCGCAAAATTAATTTCTGCGTCGATCCCCAGGCAGAGAGCGCCGGTTTCGACAAAATGACCTCCATTCTAAAGATCACTCTAAAAAACGGTGAGGTGATCACCGGGCAAGCCGCATTTGGCAAGGGCAGCCCAGCCAATCCCATGAGTTTCGCCGAAGCATCCGACAAATTCCGCGGATGCGCCGAGTTTGCTGACTGGCCTCAAGCCAAGACCAACAAAATTATCGCTTTCGTGAAAACGCTGGAAGCAGCTCCGGACATCGCTGCACTATCACCACTGTTGTCGTCAGCTACGTGATAAATGGGAAAATGAAAACCTTCAACATCGCGGTCATCGCCGGAGACGGCATCGGCAAGGAAGTGGTGCCAGAAGGCATCCGTGTCCTCGAAGCAGCAGGAAAGCGCTTCGGTTTCCAGTGGAAGTGGCAAGAATTCGACTGGAGCTGCGAACGATACGTACAGACCGGGAAAATGATGCCGGATGATGGTCTGCAACAATTAAGGCCCTTTGACGCAATTTTTCTAGGCGCCGTAGGTCACCCGAGCGTCCCCGATCACGTTTCGCTTTGGGGACTCCTGATTCCTATTCGCCGCACCTTCCGACAGTACGCCAATCTTCGTCCAGTGCGGCTTTTCGAAGGTATAGAATCCCCGCTGAAAAATTGGAAACCGGGCCAGATCGATTTCACCATCGTCCGCGAAAACAATGAGGGTGAATATTCCAGCATCGGCGGCCGCCTATATGAAGGCACTGAAGATGAGATGGCCTTTCAACAAACCGTCTTCACGCGCCGAGGCGTGAATCGTGTGATGCGCTTCGCATTCGAATTGGCTAGCAAACGAAAAAAGCATCTTACTTCCGCCACCAAATCGAACGGCATCATTCACACCATGCCTTTTTGGGATGATTGCTTCCGTGCCCTGGCCGCCGAATATCCGGACATCCGCACCGATCAATATCACATCGACATTCTCACCGCGCACTTCGTGCGTCATCCCGATTGGTTCGACGTCGTGGTCGGGTCCAATCTTTTTGGCGACATCCTCTCCGATCTTGGACCAGCCGTCGTCGGATCCATTGGCATCGCTCCGTCCGCAAATCTCAATCCCGAAAAGGAATTTCCGTCCATGTTTGAGCCGGTCCACGGTTCTGCGCCAGATATCGCTGGAAAAGGCATTGCCAATCCCATCGGCCAAATCTGGTCAGGCGCCATGATGCTCCGTCATCTCGGCGTTGAAGAAGGTGCGAATGCCATCGAGACGGCAATTTCCGCAATCCTCGCGAAATCTAAGGTGCGGACGCCCGATATCGGCGGGAAATCCAGCACGAGAAATCTCGGCGAAGCTATTGCCGCGCAAGTTAGCGGAGCTTAACTTTTCGAAAGATTTCGCCGCTACAGTTGATAATGTCAATTCATAAGATGCCGACAGCATGAAATCTAAATCGAGCAAATCTAAAACCTCTGGTCCTTCGCCAATCACTCGCCGCAAACTTTTCGAATGGGCGGGTTTAGCGCTTACCGCCGCGGCCGCGCCTGCTCCGGCCCTTGGCGCTTTGGCATCGCCCCAACAATCCACGACCTCGAAATCCAGTGGCGGCGTCATGAATAAACTCAGCTCGTACATGAGCGAAGCCGCCAACCGTCCGCTACCGGACGAGGTGGTCGAGAAAACCAAGCAGCACATCCTAGACACACTAGGTTCCATGGTCTCCGGATCGAAATTGCTTCCAGGCCAGCGCGCCTTGCAATTTGCGCAGTCCTATGGCGGAAGAGAAATTTCCACGGTAGTCGCATCCAATCTCAGGTGCGGGCCGATTGAAGCCGCGCTGACCAATGGCATGTTGGCGCATGCCGACGAGACCGACGATTCCCACTCGCCATCGCAGTCGCATCCCGGTTGTGCTGTTGTGCCCGCCGCGTTTGCCGTCGGTGAACAATTTCAAATCAGTGGAACGCATCTGTTGCGCGCCGTGGCCCTGGGCTACGACGTCGGAACCCGCGTCACCATGACTCTCGGTGGCCAAAAATTTGAAGTGGAGAGCCACTGGAGCACACACAGTATCGCGCCCCACTTTGGCGCCGCTGCTGCTGCGGCCTGCGCGGCCAATCTGAACGTCCAGGAAATGCGCTGGATGCTGGGCTATACGGCGCAGCAATCTTCCGGCCTCGGCGCCTGGAACCGCGATCCTGATCACATCCAGAAAGCATTTCTTTTTGGCGGGATGAATGCCCGCAGCGGTGTCACCTCGGCACTGATCGTCAAGTCCGGCTGGACCGGCGTCGACGATATTTTCTCTGGCAAGGATAATTTTTTTCAGGCCTACAATCCGAACGCAGATCCCTCCGGCCTGATCGAGAAACTTGGCGAACGCTACGAAGTCACCCGCACTAACATTAAAAAATGGCCGGTCGGTTCGCCCATCCAGGCCGCGCTCGATGCGCTTGGAATTCTCCGCCAGCAGCATCCCTTCGATGCCGGCCAGGTCAAGCAGGCTAATATTCGGCTAGCCACCGACGAAGCGGCCATCGTCAACAATCGAGAAATTCCGGACATCTGCGTCCAGCACATGCTGGCCGTCGCCCTCCTCGATAAAACCGTCACCTTTGCTTCCGCTCATGACCGGGCGCGATTGAAAGATCCAGCGACATTGCGCGCACGAGGGAAAATTACTTTGATCCCTGACGCCGAACTCGAGAGCCTCATGCCGCTTCGAGTCGCCATTCTGGAGCTGACCTTGAACGATGGCAGGCAACTTCGTCAGCGCGTGGACAACGTTCGAGGCACGCCAGAAAATCCTATGACCCGCGAAGAAGTTCTAGCCAAATCTCGCGACCTCATTGCTGCGGTTCTGGGAGAACCCAAATCTTCCGAGCTCATCGCCAAAGTGATGAGTCTCGAAAATCTGCGCGACATTCGCGAGCTTCGTCCATTTCTCCAACTCCAATGAACCTTCTCAAATCTATCCAACAGGTGCGCTCGTGAGAATGCCCCAACAATACTGTCGCGCTCGGCGGGAGGAATAGTGACGCATTCAGACGAACCTCTTATCCAAGATAGAGGCAGTGCTTGCATATCCCGCCGACAAATTATCCGTCTCGCTGGCCTCTCCAGCCCGCTCGCGCTTTCGCCCAAGTTCGCAAAGGCTGCTGAATTTCTCGTTCCTGACGAAACGCCTAACAAAGTCAGCGAAGTTATGCAGCAACTCAGCGCTTACATGGCCGCTGCCGCTACCCGCGCCCTACCGGAAGAGGTGAGCGAGAAAGCCAAGCATCACATTCTCGATACGTTTGCCGCCATGATTTCGGGTTCAGGGCTCGTCCCCGGCCGCGCGGCGTTGGAATTCGCGCGCGCTTACGGCGGAAAGCAAGTGGCCACCGTGGTGGCCTCCAATATTGTCTGCGGCCCCATTGAAGCCGCATTCGCTAACGGCGTGCTCGCCCATTCCGACGAAACCGACGATTCGCACGGACCATCGCGATCACACCCCGGCGTCTCCACCGTTCCAGCCGGTTTTGCTGCGGGTGAAGAATACGCCATCAGCGGAGCACAGTTCGTGCGTGCGGTTACCCTCGGATACGACATTGGAGCGCGCGTGTCGATGAGCCTTGGCGGTCCTTCGTACCAGGCCCTCACCCACCGCAGCACCCACGGAACGGCGGCCTGCTTTTGCGCTGGGGCGGCAGCTGCATGTGCCGCAAGTCTGAACGAAGAGCAGATGCGCTTGATGTTGGATTACACCGCGCAACAAACTTCCGGAATAGGCGCATGGTCGCGCGACGCGGCGCATATGGAAAAGGCATTTCTATTTGCCGGAAAACCTGCCTCCGTTGCAGTTCTGGCCGCAGCTCTCGTTCGTGCCGGATGGAGTGGCGTAGAAGATATTTTTTCTGGCTCCGACAATTTTTACGAGGCCCTCGCGCCGCGAGAAAACGGAACGATTAAAGCTGATCCCGCCGCTCTCGTTGATAAGTTAGGCGAACGTTATGAAATCGTCCGCACCAACATCAAGAAATGGACCGTCGGGTCTCCAATTCAAGCGCCACTTGACGCCCTCGCAGGTTTTTTTAAGCAGCGCTCTTTCTCTGCCGACGACGTGAAAAAAATCACCGTGCGTATCGCTACTGACGAAGCCAATACTGTCAGCAACCGGGACATTCCCGACATTTGTATGGAGCACATGCTCGCGGTAATGCTTCTCGATAAAACGGTGACCTTCGCTACCGTGCATGACAAGGCCCGTATGAAGGATCCCGCGGTGCTGCGTCAACGCGCGAAGGTTGAAGTCCTCGCCGATCCCCGTATCGACGCTCGTCGTCCCCGGCGCGAAGCCATCGTCGAACTGAATTTTAACGACGGCACACAACTCACGCAATGGGTTCGTGATGTTCGTGGAACTGCCGAGAATCCCATGACCCGTGAAGAAGTTGTGGACAAAGCCCGCGACCTGATCGCACCGGTTCTGGGCACTTCCGTCGCCTCAACGCTGATCGATAAGTTATTCGCCCTCGAAACTCTGCGCGACGTACGCGAACTTCGGCCAGCACTCCAAAAGAGCTAGTCCCCAAACCATGGTCACTCCTCCAGCGATCGAAACGGACGCCTCTTCGCCTTCGCGCAAGAAGCCCTTTTACACCAGCCTTTCGTTTCAGGTACTCGCCGGCGTGGCCATTGCCATCATTCTCGGCTACGTGAGCCCCACCACTGCCGCAGCGATGAAGCCGCTCGGCGATGCTTTCATCCGCCTGATCACCATGATCATCACCTTGGTGATTTTTTGCACTCTGGTTACCGGCATCGCCGGAATGGACGACATGAAAAAAGTCGGCCGAGTCGGCGGCAAGGCGCTCCTGTATTTTGAAGTGGTCTCTACTCTCGCGCTGCTGGTGGGACTTCTGGTCGGAAATCTCGTGCACCCCGGCAGCGGCTTCAATATCAATCCGGCTACGTTGGACGCTGGGGCCGTAGCACAATATGCCGGACCAGCTAAGGCCCAAAGCATTACCGAATTCCTCGTTCATATTATTCCCAACACCGTCGTGGACGCCTTTGCCAAGGGTGACATTCTTCAAGTGCTCCTCGTCTCCCTCCTATTTGGTTTCGCGCTCTCCATCGCGGGCCCGCGTTGCACACCTCTGGTCCATATGTTGGTCGCTCTTACCCGAGCCGTCTTCGCGGTGGTAGCCATCCTGATGCGCTTTGCGCCCATCGGGGCTTTCGGCGCCATGGCATTTACGATCGGCAAATACGGATTGGCCTCCTTAGGTCCACTGGCAAAATTGACCGCGACGCTTTACCTCACCTCAATTTTCTTCGTGTTCATTATTCTGGGCGCTATCGCGAGATTCTCAGGCTTCGGGATTCTTCGCTTTCTATGGTTTCTTCGCGAAGAGATTCTTCTGGTGCTGGCCACCAGTTCTTCTGAGCCCGCGCTGCCAAGTCTCATGAACAAGCTCGAAAAGCTGGGATGCTCTCAAGCCCTTGTCGGCCTGGTAGTGCCGACCGGCTACACCTTCAACGCCGACGGCACCAGTCTCTACATGACCCTTGCGGCGCTCTTCGTGGCCCAAGCCACAAACACACATCTGACTCTGCTCCAGCAGTTCACAATTTTAGGGGTCGCGGTACTCACCTCTAAAGGCGCAAGCGGAGTGCAGGGAGCAGCGTTTATCGCTTTGGTGGCCACTATGATGGTGATCCCCACGATTCCCGTAGCGGGCATGGCGCTAATTCTCGGCATCGATCGTTTTCTAAGCATGTGCCGCGCGGTAGTGAATATGATCGGCAACGCTGTCGCCACCCTGGTCATTGCCCGCTGGGAAAATGAACTCGATCGAAACATCCTAAGATCCCAATTACAAGCCAGCTCAAGGATCACCTAAAAGAAAACCGTGAGCTCGTAGGCACTTCGCGCTCCCCCAAAGTCTTGCGAAAGACTCTGACCAGTTCAAACAAAGTTGTGCGTTACCACTCGTTCGTTACTGTTGGATTTACTGCGGTATACGAAATTTCTAAGAGTTTGTAAGTCGATGAAAGCCGAGGGAAATAGCATGGCGGAGAGGGTGGGATACTCACCCAGTCTCTTTCGTCATCCTACAATGTTTTCAGCAACATGCATGAAAACCGCATGGATACTGGCGATCTCTATGATTTCGCATTCTTCCTTCCGCATAAATAGCACCAATTTCGGCCCCAAACAGACACCGAAGACACCAAACAAAACACCGGGGGCGCGACGCATCCCGAACTTCCCACAACGGGATCAGTGTCGCAGACCTGCAGCCCAGAGCCGTGCGCGTACAACTGACAGAATTACTTCCGAGTTGCCCGTGATACATTCCCTATCCACTTTTCGGCGACGGGTGCTTACGAGATAAGATTAGGACCTCAGTTAGATATCAAGGATAACTCATGCTCGATCATATCGGCCAGATTCCGGCGCATGCGGCACGGTCGTTTCAGGACAAGGAGGCACTTGTATTCGAGGGCCGGTCGTTCAGCTTCAACGACCTCAACTCGCTGATCGAGAAGCTCGCTGGCGGTCTTCACAGCCTCGGAATCGCCCAGGGCGAGGTGGTTACCCTCTATGCCTCGAACTCATGGGAATGGGTCGTCAGCTACTTCGCCATCGCCCGCATCGGCGCGGTCATCAACCCGGTGAACACGATGCTGACGCCGACGGAAATCGAGTACGTGGTCAGGGATTGCGGCGCCCGGGCCATCATCACCTCCGCTGACAAGGCGCCGCCGATCATGCATGTGAAAGCCACGTCGAACGTCGGGACGATAATCTCGTTCGGTGACGCACCCGAGGGCACCGCCTCGTTCGACGATCTGACCACCCGGAGCCTGGCGCCACCGCCTGCGGTCGAGGTTGCGCCGGAGGCACTCTCCACCATCTGCTACACATCAGGCACGACCGGCCATCCCAAGGGGGCAATGCAATCGCACAAGGCTGTCATCCTCAACAGCGCCATGGTCGGCCAGTTGCATATGCGCGGCCCAAGCGATGTGGTGGTCAGCGCGCTGCCGTGCCCACATGTCTACGGCAATGTGCTGATGACCGGCATGATGATGTTCGGCACCAAACTGGTCCTGCACAAGTTCTTCGATCCCACCGCAGTGTTGGCCGACATCGGGGCGCACAAGGCAACGATCTTCGACGGGGTGCCGACCATGTACATGTTCATGCTGAACAATTCGGCCTTCGCCTCGGCCGATCTCAGCAGCCTGAAGCGCTGCTATGTCGGGGGCCAGACCATGCCGGTGGCCACGATGGAGGCGGTCGAAAAGGGGTTCAAGGTTCCGCTCTATGAACTCTGGGGCATGACGGAGATCGCCGGGATTGGCTCGACCCATCCGCTCTACGGCAAGAACAAGCACGGCTCGATCGGCTGCGCGATGCCCTACTGCGAACTCCGCATCGCCGATGTGGACGATGCTTCGCGAAGCATGCCCCGCGGCGAGATCGGCGAACTGATGGTACGAGGTCCCATCGTGATGATGGGTTATTTCGGAGACGAGGTGAAAACGCGCGAGGCGCTGGAGCCCGAGGGCTGGCTCCACACGGGCGATCTCGGCACGATGGACGAGCATGGCTGCGTCTTCATCGTCGACCGCAAGAAGGACATGATCCTGACCGGCGGCTTCAACGTCTATCCCGCCGAGATCGAGCGGGTCCTGGCCGCCCATTCCGACGTGGCGCTCGCCGCGGTGGGCCGTCAGCCCGACGCGATGAAGGGTGAGATCGCCAAGGCCTATGTGGTCCTCAAACAGGGCGCGACCTTGACCGAGCAGGCCCTGATCGACTTCTGCCGCCAGTCGCTGGCCGCCTACAAATGCCCGCGAAGGGTCCAGTTCGTGGCCGACCTGCCGAAAACCAGTACCGGCAAGATCATGCGCCGGGAACTACACACGCTGGATGATGTCTGAACACGGGGTGGTCCCCCGCCAGAGCTCACACCCTGGCGGTCGATCTGGAGACAGGCCTTCCCTCGGCTCGCGCAAGCTCCAATCAACGCCGAGAAGATCCGCTTGCCGCCTTTATCGATCAGGAACTCCGGGTTTCAATCTCTCCGCCTCCCGCTATCGTAGTGCCGAACTGGCAAGCGGCGCTGAAGAAGTAACGCCGAATGCCAGTTGGACGATTGATCTTGGATCGCAGAAGACATTCCAGACTGAAACATCCGCTTTTGTTACTTAGCGCGGCAACTCACTGTTTTTGGGGTCGATGGCCGGATAGCTCCATGTTGGTCAGCAAACAGGAAGCTATCGTCGGACGCGTTTAGCCGGCTTTTTGTGCGAGGCGTCTGAGCGCAAGACTTCGAAGGATGAAAATACAACTGAACTCATGCTCTCCCGTCGGGAAACGAGCGGAAGGGCATAGCCGTTGCTGGCGCTATCGAGTAGCTCCCTCTATTGCTTGTCGTACACGGATGTGGTGGTGTACTTCTTGCCCTTCGAATCGGTTCCCGTGATGGTGACCGTGCGGGTCTTGTCATCGGCCGACACGACGCCACGACCGCTAATGGTAACTTTGTCGCCCTTCTTGTTGGTGAACGCCAGCGTATGGTCGTTGACTTTCTTGTAGGACCGCGTATCAGTATTCGGATCCCCTGTGACCGGGTAGTCTTTGCCGTCGTACTTGCCTGTCCACTCGCTGTGCGAAGGCTTACCGTCGCCGTCGGTGCCATCCG
>Ga0185299_10001048_pt1 | contig 61131 bp, 56 predicted proteins | sample PaiPotPPA55metaG_FD_128002 | JGI IMG/M metagenome (GOLD analysis project Ga0185299, IMG submission 128002) | Iron sulfur acid spring bacterial and archeal communities from Banff, Canada, to study Microbial Dark Matter (Phase II) - Paint Pots PPA... ... | reverse complement strand
GCCAATTCAGATACTTTTGCGCGGTGCTCTCGCTCATGAAGATCATGATGCCGGTGCTCCCATCCAAAGGCGGCACCGGCAAAAGGTTGAAGGTGCCCAGCAACAAATTCAGCGAAAAGAACACAACCAGTACCACGAAGGCGATCCCTGGACGCCCGGTCGCAGGATCCCTTCCCAGTAAGCCAGTGGATATACCCACACGTAAGCCGATGACCGCGAGCATCATCAATGTAAAGTTGGCCGCTGGACCCGCCAGCGCCATCCAACCCGCGCGCCGCGGGTAGCGCCGCTCCCAGGCCGGATCGAACGGCGCGCTGGCCCAGCCGATCATGGATTGGTTTATGAAGTACGACAGCAGCGGAATCAGCACCATCCCGAAGGGCTCTCGCCGGATGTGCGGGAGGGGATTTAACGAAACTTGGCCGCCCTCGGAAGCGGTCTCGTCACCGCCTCGTTTGGCCACCAAGGCGTGCGCCGCTTCATGGCAGGTAGTGGAAAAAAGAAACGCGACGTACCAGATAAATCCATACAACAAAAATTCAGGCGTGATATCGGGCATCGCGGAAGAGTAGATGCTGGCGCCCGCGATTGCAAGTTGGCGGCGCTACTACAAGTGGCGCCGAAGTCTGATTCCGTCCACGGTTTCAGGAACAAGCGATCACCGATCATTTTGACTTCCGCGGATTAGCCTTTGTTCCGATGTTCTTTCCTGCAGTCGCTCCTGAGAAGGCGCTGGCCGGTGCGGCGGCGGAATGTCTTTTCGATCTGGCGCCGGACTTTACTTTTACTTTCGTTGTCGCGCTGGCCGCGATTTTCTTCGCGCTCGCAACAACTCCAGCTCCCAGCAACCTTTTGGGGCCGCTCACAAACGGATTCCCCGATTCATAGAATCGCAATACATGATCTGCCGCGCGAGTAATTCCAATCCGCACGGTTTCTCCGATCACCTTTTGCGCGTCGCTCTTCGCGTCTTCACCGGTGATCGCGCCCAACCACAACGCACTCTCACCGCACAAATCGACGCCATCATGGCTGCGATTGACTTGAAATGCCGCAGCCAGCCGCCCCGGCCCGCGCGTCAAGCCCAGCAGGTTGCAGCAATCGCGATGTTTTTTCATCAGCTCAAGGCCTTCGAGCGGCTCGACCGCGCGAATCAAAATGCCGCCGGCGGTACCAGCCGGCTCGCCGCTCACGTTCAACATGAAATGCGCGCCATAATTAAAAAATACGTACGCGTGTCCGGGTTCGAGGTACATCGAGCGAATACGCGGAGTCGGTCCGCGAAAATGATGCCCCGCCGGATCGCCGGGCGGATACGCCTCTGTTTCCACGATACGCCCGCTAACCCGCCCCGCCGGTAGTTCGTGCACCACCATTTTGCCAATCAGAAAACGCGCCAGCTCAATCGTGTCGCTGGGCAATTCCGCCCGCCGCAGCCGCCGCATGCCGTTTTTTTTCACTAATTGTTTCGCAGTTCCCACGGAGTGATTCATTCGAGAGGTAATTGGTGTCGCGTGCTTACTCTAACCTCCAACCTCCAGCCTCCAGCTTCAAGCTCTAACCTCTAGCCGCCTCCGGCTCGCTATTAAACAGCCGCGCCAACTCGGCATGCTCCATTACCACCGCGGGATCTCGCTGAATGGCATCGAAGTAACGCTTCTGAAACGCGTCCCCCGACTCCGAAGGCACAAACAACTTCCGCGCCATGCCAATCGCGCTACGGGTATCCTCGGGCGTAATGGGCACTTCACCCGCCAGCGTTTCATCCAGCCGCACCACAAATTCCGAAATGTTATGCAGCCAGCCGAATTGCTGGTGATCCAGTACCAGCCGGAATAATTCGCCGGTGGACACGTGTCCATGCTCGCGCTCGTAGTCCCGCCGCTCCATATCCAGCAAGGTCTTGTGCAGCTTCAGCAGTACGGTGCGCAACTCCGTGAGTTTCGCGCGGTCCATGGCGTCCGCGCCGCTTTCAGAAGGTGGGTTCGGTGTCATCGTCAGTCCAAATCAATCGTGATAGCGCTGCTCGCCTACCGGCAACGCGATATGCAGCCGGTTTCCCGGCAGCGGCAGGGGACACGTCGCGAACGGCGTATACGCGCAAGGCGGGTTTTCCAGGTGATTGAAATCCAGTACTAACTCGCCGGCCTTTTCCAGTCCTTCGCGGGGCTGCGCGGTGTACAGAAACCTGCAAGCTCCATAGGTCGTCGAAGAGCTAGTGGTGTCTCGCAGTATGAAAAAAAGTTTCTTGGGATCGGAATCCTCCAGCACCGGCTCGAGGCGGTAAGTCTCGCCGGCCAGTTTAAATTCCGCCGCACCCGGAACCGGCTGCGAATAATGTGTCCCCGCAAGGGTGTCGAGCGTCACCGTTTTCGGCGGATGGTACGGTATCCACTCGGCCGTAACACGGTAGGCGTGATCGGGTGCGTACCATTTCAATCCATGAAACCCCAGCAAGGCCTGCGATTTCGAATCTTTGATGCGCAGGGCAAACCGCTCGCCGCGCCGGATCACGTACATATTCAGTGTTCCAATGGTCAGATGGGGCGCGTTCTTGTCATTGTCGGGATCCGTGCGCAACACTTGCGATTTTGCCGGGGCTCCCGCCACCAGAAATTCCGGCGGGAAACCTCCGGCAGGCTCGACCAGGCGAACCGTCTCACCATCCAATCGCAGCACGCCTAAGTGCGCTACCTGCGTACCCGGCAGATGAATTTTATTATTGGCAGCGCCGCCAAACGAATTATCGCCGGGCTGCAACCACTCCAGCCCCGCTAAAGAAAGCCAGCCATCCGGCTTCTGCAGTTCGGCGGCATGTTTAGCGCGCCATTCGAGAAGATCTGTCTGCCACGAATCGGGCTTGGTTGCGTGCGAATCGCCGCTAACTATGCTCAAGAAGAACACCACCCCTGCGGCTGCAACCCAGGTGCGAAAGTCCATAACAAAGTATAACGTGAGACATTCCGTGGCCAAAAGTAACAGTGCATCGGCATGCTATTCCGGGTGCCCCAAAAAAACGGCTCGCTTGCGCGAGCCGTGATCCCTACTCGGACTGAATCCTAGCCGTCTTACTTGGAGGGTGCCACCACCAGCTCATTTTTTACGGAAAAAACGTTGGGTACGCCGCTCGCCCGTATGTTGGCAAGATTCTTGTCTGCCTCGCTATCCACCACTCCCACCAAAGTGACATTTCCGTTTTTCACGATGATGTGAATCGACGGAACCGCCGATTCGGCGTATCTTGACAGCCCGGGCTCGCTGAAAATCGCGCGGTATTCCGCTCTGCGAATCTGGTCGTCCATCGGCGATGGCGGCAGCACTTCGATGTTATTGACCACTCTTCCGACGCCTTCAATGTTTTTCACCACGTTTTCGGCGTCCGACTTGAGCGTTGGCCGAACTACTTGCCCTTCCAATATGACGGTGTCGCCTTCCACCCGAAAAGACAGGTTGTCGAACACCGAATAGTAGGGCAGCAAAACGAGTTGGTGCCGCACCTCGCGGATCAGATTCTGCCGCGACTTTGGTTCGTTCTGTTGCTGCTTACCTTGCGCATGCGAAATCAACGGCATGGCGCTGAATACCGCTCCGAGAACCAATGCTGCAGCCCACACAGGCGCTTTGCTCATGACGACCTCCGATCGTTTAACACATTGGTTAGATTCCAGTCGCATGCAAAATGGGTGCGCGGCGCGGGCGATGAGCGCCAATGTTACGATAGAGCCGTGGACCTGTCTTTTCCTGGCTTAGCAGCGACGCGACGCCTTTTGTTTCTCTCCGCCGGTATCTTGCCGTGCTGCTAATAATCGCCCATCGCGGGGCCTCCGGTCACGCACCCGAAAATACCCTGGCAGCCTTCAAAAAAGCCGTAACTTTAGGCGCCACCTTTATCGAAACCGATCTGCAATTGACGCGCGACGCGCGCCTGGTGGCCATTCACGATGAAACGGTGAACCGCACCACCAATGGAAAAGGCTCTGTTCACGAAATGACCCTTGCCGATTTGCGCCGTCTGGACGCCGGTTCCTGGTTCGGCAGCGAGTTCGCCGGCGAGCGCATCCCCACCCTCGAGGAAGTCCTCGATTTTGCCAAAAAATACGACGTAATCTTTTACCTGGAGATGAAGCCCGGGGGCTCTAGGGGCGGCGAACATGCGCTGATCGGCGCCTTGCGACAGTCTGGCGAAATCGCGCGAACCATCATTATCTCCTTCGACCCCTCGATTTTGGCCAATGTCCGAAAAATTGAACCTACGCTGATGACCGCCTTGCTCTGCGACGGCCACATTGAGAAGCCCCTTGATCAAGCCCTGCAGGTCGGCGCGCGCCAACTGGCCATCCGGGGCGACCTGGTAAATCCCGCGGTGGTGACCGCCGCGCGAGAAAAAGACTTGCAAGTCGTGTGCTGGACCGTAAATCACTCCGCGCACATGCGCTTGCTCATAGCAGCAGGCGTAGACGGCATTATGAGCGACTATCCCGACCGCCTCGCTGCCGCCTCAAGAGCCGCCAAGTTAAAACACTCCTAGCGGCCCTGCGTTGGTTACACTTCTCCTACATTTCCTCAAACGCTTCTATTTGCCAACGCGGCATATAACGTCGCGAAATTAAGAATCGAAATCTGCTCAGCGCGCGCATCCGGCCGCAATCCAACGGCCGCCAGAGTGTTGCGTACTTCATCTGGTTCCGCCAACTCCCGCAAATTATTCACCAGGGTTTTTCTCTTCTTCGAAAAACATACCTTAACAAATTCCAAAAACTCCTCTTCACTCTCCACCTTGCGTTGCGCGGATTCGTTTTCTGCTGGTAACCAGCCACCGCGTCGCAACTCCTCCCATGCGCCCGGCAACCGCAGCGTCACCAAAGTGGACCCCACTTCAGGGGGTGGCGTAAACGCCGCTCGCGGAATCTCGAGTGCCAGCTCCGGCCTCGAATTCAATTGCGTTGCCACCGAGAGATATCCGTAAGCTTTACTGCCAGGCTCGGCCGACATACGCTCCGCCACTTCCGTCTGCACCACGACGTGAATTGCGTCGATCAATTCCGCAAACTGAAACAAATGATGAAGAATCGGCGAGGTGATGTAGTACGGAAGACTCCCATAAATCCGCATGCGCTTCCCGTTGGCCACCGCCCGCAGGTCGGTTTCAAGAATGTCCGCGCAAATCACCTCAAGATTCGGATTTTTCTTCTTTAACCGGTTGAGATTCCCGATCAAAAACTGATCTACCTCAATCACATGCACGGGCGCGCCACTGCCTACAAGGTATTCGGTCATCTCCCCGTGACCGGGACCAATCTCCACCCAGCAAAAATCATCTTGCTGCGCGCCTGCTGCAGCCGCCACCTCCGAACGCGGCGATACACGGATGGCTCGCGCGATTTCTTCCCGCCAATACATGTCCGCAAGAAAATGTTGGCCCAGAGGTTGACGACTCATCGCTCCTCAGTGTAACAACTACCCACGCGGCATCGGACTTTGACCGCCTTGATGAAATCGGATAGCGTAAAATGGTCCGGCATCGCCCTCATGTACAACGCGGAGCGGCACTCCCAGTGAGCTTGTTTTGAGAATACTTTTTGCGGCATCCGAAGGCCTGCCGTTTTCAAAGACCGGCGGCCTCGCCGACGTAATCGAGGCGCTGCCCAAAGCCCTTGTCGCGCAGGGCCATGAACTGGCCGTGGTGCTGCCTAGTTACCGCGGAATAAAAACGAGCATGGTGGTTATGCCCAGCGTGACCATCCCGCTGGGCAGTCGTTTGCGCTTTCCCTCCATTGCCGACGGCACAATGCTTAACGGTGTGCGCTACTTTTTCGTCGATGATCCCGGCTATTTCGACCGCGACGGAATTTACGGCGGCAGCGCGGGAGATTTTCCCGACAACGCCGAACGTTTCAGCGAATTTTGCCGCGCCACGATCGAAATCGCCAAACACGTTTGGCCCGCCGACGTAATCCACTGCCACGACTGGCAGACCGCACTGGTGCCAACGCTCTTGCGCTCCTTGTACTCCACCGACCCGCTGGTGAAAGACATTCCGGTAATTTTCACCATCCATAATTTGGGCTATCAAGGCCAATTTCCAGCTGCGGTACTCGATCGTGCGGGCATTCCGCCGGAGGTCTATCATCCCGCCGGCCTCGAATACTACGGCGACGTCAATTTCCTCAAGGGTGGTCTGATCTATTCCGACTATCTCACCACCGTCAGCAAAAAATATGCCGAAGAAATTCAAACTCCAGAATTCGGATATGGCCTCGACGGTGTGGTCCGCAGCCGTCGCGATCACGTTGTAGGCATCCTCAATGGTGTCGACTACTCGGTCTGGAATCCCGAGACTGACAAATTAATTGCCGCCAGGTATTCCGCCAAAGACCTGACTGGCAAGCACGTTTGCAAAAAGGACCTGCTCGAAATCTTTGGTCTTTCGCCGGAATATGAAGGCAGCCCGGTTCTCGGCATCGTCTCCAGGTTTGCCGATCAAAAAGGTTTTGATCTCATTGCCGCGATCGCCAAGGAATTGATGCAGGAAGACGTCATCCTCACCGTGCTGGGCACCGGCGAGCGCCGCTACGAAGAATTGTTCGAGACCCTGGCTAACGAATTCCCGGGACGCCTCGGCGTGCGCATCGGCTACGACAACGAATTGGCACACAAAATCGAGGCGGGTGCCGACATGTTCCTCATGCCTTCGCGCTACGAGCCCTGCGGCTTAAATCAGATTTACAGTTTGAAGTACGGCACGGTCCCCATCGTGCGCGCCACCGGCGGCCTCGATGACACTGTCGAATCTTTTGACGTGGAACACGGGACCGGCACGGGCTTCAAGTTTGAGCCGTATACTGGGGCGGCTCTGCTCGACGCCGTTCGCCTGGCTTTGCATCACTTCACCGACGAACGCATCTGGAAGCGCATCCAACTTAACGGTATGTCCAGGGATTTTTCGTGGAAGCGTCCAGCGATGGAATATGCGAAGCTCTATAAAGTGGCGCGCTTGGCACGAAACCAAATCTCTGTTGCAACATCTAATTAAGCGACTCAAGGAGAACTAGCGGCAGCCTTACAGGCCAATCCGCTGAGGACAAACAACATGGCTGATAACATTCAAGCTGTAACCGATGGTAATTTTGAAGCAGAAGTACTGAGCGCCAGCAACGCGCAACTAGTAATGGTAGATTTTTGGGCCGATTGGTGCCGCCCGTGCCACATGTTGGCGCCCACGGTCGCCGAGATTGCTCAGGATTACGCGGGCAAGCTCAAAGTGATGAAATTAAACGTCGATGAAGCGATCAATTCGGCGGGTCGTTACAACGTTCGCGGCATCCCCACTTTGCTGGTTTTCAAAAATGGGCAGGTCGTCGAGCAAATCGTTGGCGCGGTGCCCAAGGACCAAATCACCAAGGCTTTGGCCAAGCACCTGGCGTAATTTAAAATTTGCGTTTTAGGCACCAAGCATCTTTATCAACGGCGCGTCGCACTTTTCGGCGAGGCGCCGTTTAAATTTTCCTGGTAGTTTTGTTACTATTTCGCGGCAGAGCAAATGAAAAAGCCCACGCCTCTCGTTCGTTGCCAATGGCCCAGCAACGATCTCAGCATCGCTTACCACGACAAAGAATGGGGCGTCCCGGTCCACGACGACCGCACACTATTTGAATTCTTGACCCTCGAAGGCGCGCAGGCAGGCTTGAGCTGGGACACTGTGCTGAGAAAGCGCGAACGCTACCGAGAATTATTCGCGGGTTTCGATCCGAAGAAAGTGGCTGGCTACGACCGTAAAAAAATACGCGCCTTATTAAAAGATCCAGGAATCATACGAAATCGCCTGAAAATCGAGTCCACCATCAGCAACGCAAAAGCGTTTCTGCAAGTCCAGAAAGAATTCGGCTCCTTCGACAAATATATCTGGAGCTTTGTAAACGGTAAGCCGATCCAAAACGCATGGCAAACTCACGCCGGCCTGCCGGCTTACACCGAGGTATCTGACGCCATGAGCAAAGACCTGAAAAAACGCAGCTTCCGCTTCGTCGGCACCACCATCTGCTATGCCTTCATGCAAGCCGTCGGCATGGTCAACGACCATGCTACTACATGCTTCCGCTACCGCCAGCTGGGTAAGTAGAACGTCCGCGTCCTCGGTGTCCTCGGCAAGTTATCATCTCCTTTGCTTGCGCCATTGCGAAGGCACAGGTACGATTTGTTTTGCCGTTAGCTTTCGAGTTCCCACCATGCTTCTCTCCGTGACGAAGAGGGAAGCGCTATCCGCCGATGTTCCAGGTGGCTGGCTTAGATGCATCAGCTGCAAGGTATCAACCGCGTAAGAAAGGTCAGAAATGAACTCTGTCGTGGTGGTAGGCGCGCAATGGGGCGATGAAGGAAAAGGTAAAGTAGTCGACTACCTTGCTGGCTCCTTCGAATATATTGCGCGCGTAGCCGGAGGCCACAATGCCGGGCACACCGTTATCATCGGTACCGATCGCTATGTTCTGCAACTCATTCCGTGCGGAATTCTGCGGCCCGGCCGTCACGCGGTTATCGGCACGGGCGTGGTCGTCGATCCTGCCGCGCTCGTCCACGAAATCGAGACCCTCGCCAAGAGCGGCATCGACGTGCAGGGACGCCTGCACGTCAGCAATCGCGCGCATTTAATTTTTCCCTATCACCGCGAGCTCGATAAAGCCGCCGAAAGCGCGCGTGGCGCCGACAAAATCGGCACAACTTCCCGCGGCATCGGGCCTGCCTATGAAGACAAAATGGCTCGCCGCGGGTTGCGCATGTGCGATTTGCTCGATCCCGATTCGTTTCGCAAAAAAGCCGCTCACGTAGTCGCCGAAAAAAATCGGCTCGCCAAAGGTGCTTACGGCGCGAACGTTGATTTCTCTCACGAAGTGGAAGACACGCTGGCGTTAGGCGAAAAGATTCGCGGCTACATTTGCGACACCGCCGAGCTCGTCAACCACGCCATGGACGACGGCAAATCAGTACTCTTCGAAGGTGCTCAAGGCACAATGCTGGACATCGACCACGGCACTTACCCCTACGTCACTTCGTCCAGCGCGATCTCCGGGGGAGCCTCCACTGGCGTCGGCGTGCCACCCACCAAGCTCAAACATATCCTCGGCATTTCCAAAGCCTACACCACCCGGGTAGGCTCCGGCCCATTTCCCACCGAGATGCCCGACCTCGACGCGCAAGAAGTTCGCAAGCGCGGCAAAGAATTCGGCGCCGTCACCGGGCGCCCGCGCCGCTGCGGCTGGCTCGATTTGCAGGTACTGCGCTACGCTAAAATGATCAACGGCATCGACTCGCTGGTAATCACCAAGCTGGACGTCTTCGACACGCAACGCGAAATCCAGGTTTGCGTGGGCTACAAATACAAAGGCAAGCCTCTGCACGAAATGCCCGCCCTCGCAGAGGAATACGAACACGTCACGCCCGAATACAAAACTTTGCCGGGCTGGAACGAAAGCACCTACGGCCTGAAAGACGGCTCCAAATTGCCCAAACTCGCTATTGATTACTTAAAATTTATCTCCGACTTCCTCCACGTAGAAATCGGCATGATCTCCACCGGCCCCGAGCGCGACGCCACCATCATCCAGCCCGGCTCACTTCTCTCCGGTTGGCTGTAACACCTTCGTCCAGCAATTCGGTTTTTATTGGAAACGTTCCGAACACCGAAAAATAATGCTTGCTATAAATCGAAAATACGCGAAGGGTGCCCCACCCTCGGATTTTTGGAGGGTGGATCTTGTAACGTGGAACACCGAACCCATAACCACGAAGCTCCTGATTTTGCAATCCTGGCCGCGTGACTCCAACATGCGCTCGACTCGCTGCACCTTCACAATCTCGGAGTAACATAGACAATTCATGCTGACCTTCGAACAAGCGCGCCAGGACGTAATCTCCCAAATCTCAAAACTCAATCGCCCGACCCCAAACGTCAATCTCAGCGTCTGGGATGCTTCAGGCTATGTCTTGGCCCAAGATCTAATCGCCGACCGCGACTACCCGCCCTTCGATCGCGCCACACGCGACGGCTACGCAGTCCGTGCCGCCGAATCCACCGCAGGCGCCACGCTACGCTGCATCGGCGAAATTAAAGCCGGCGATGCCTTAACCGAGCCGCTTCAGCAGGGAACTTGCATTCAAATAATGACCGGCGCGCCCGTTTCACCCGAAGTCGATGCCGTCGTAATGATTGAATACACCAGCCGCGAAAAAGAATTCATCCATTTTCAGCAGACGGCGACAAAAGGCCAGAACATCGTCCCTGCCGGCAGCGAAACCACCAAAGACCAAACGTTGCTCCAGCCCGGCACCCGTCTTGGCTATGCCGAGCTAAGTCTCGCCGCGCAGATCGGCGCCACGCACCTCCTCTGCGCAAAAAAACCGCGCGTAGCCATCCTGTCCACCGGAGACGAAATCGTCTCCATCGATGCGAGTCCCGGCCCATTCCAGATCCGCAACAGCAACAGCGTTTCCTTAGCCGTGCAAATCCGCGACGCCGGAGGAGAGCCCGTAATCCTGGGCAACGCGGGCGATCGCATAGAAAGTCTCGGGGACAAAATCCAGCAGGGCCTGCAGGAAGACCTCCTCGTCTTGTCCGGCGGCGTCTCCATGGGCAAATATGATTTGGTCGAAGACGTCCTGAAAAGTCTCGGCGCGAGCTTTTATTTCGACGCGGTGGCAATCCGACCCGGCAAACCGGCGGTCTTCGGGATGTGCAACGAAAAACCAGTCTTCGGCCTTCCCGGCAATCCCGTTTCCACTATGGTCACTTTCGAATTATTCGTCGTTCCCGCCATCGACCTGTTGAGCGGCGCTCCCGCGCGCCCCTTGCCTTTTCTGAAAGCGACCCTCGCTGAGGCTATGAAAGAGAAACCCGGCATGACACATTTTCTTCCCGCACGCGTCCAATTTGACTCCGGCATGGCTCGTGTCAAACCGCTAGCCTGGCAAGGCTCCGGCGACACCGTGACCATGGCAAAAGCGAATTGCTTTCTGGTAGTAGGCGCCGATATTCAAACACTCGCGGCCGGCGAAAATGTTAACGTGCTGATGCGTAGAGGTATCTTTTAAATCCGTCGAGAAGTCCGCCAAAGCGCATGAAAAAGCTCTTCCATTACGACGAATCCGGAAGCGTTAAAATGGTGGACGTCTCCGCCAAACCCGTGACCACCCGCACCGCCATGGCCCGCGGCCTGGTCAAAATGACTCCCGCGGTCATCCGTGCCGTCAAGCGCCTGCGAAATCCCAAGGGTAACCCCCTGGAAATCGCGCGAATCGCCGGAATCGCCGCCGCCAAGCGCACTTCCGAGTGGATACCTCTTTGTCACCCGCTCCTGCTGACTAACATTGATGTGACTGCTTCGCTATGCCAGAATGGCGTTGAACTGCAATCTACCGTAACCACGACTGCGCAAACCGGCGTGGAGATGGAAGCGCTGGTCGCCGTTAGTGCCGCCGCCCTCACGGTCTACGACATGTGTAAAGCCCTGGATAAAACCATCGAGATTACCTGCATCGTGCTCGTCGAAAAAACAGGCGGCAAAAGTGGCGATTTCCGTCGCTCTGCCGTCACTGCAAAAAAAGTCCGCTCAAAGGTGCGATCTCGATGAGCGCCGCGGCAGGGAAAAGCATCAAGCTCTTATTGGCCGACGATAATCCTTTAATCCGCGACCTCGTCAGCAAAGCTCTTGAACCTTTTTGCGAAGTTGTCTTGGCCGACGACGGCGCCGACGCCCTTCTCAAAGTAATTGACGAGCCGCCCGACGCCATCCTCTGCGATTACAAAATGCCCGGCCTCAACGGCCGCCAGCTTTTTGAAAAGCTTCGCGGACGCCAGAGCACTCGCCACATTCCATTTCTTTTCATGGCCAGCCGTGCGGACATCGAAGAACGCTTGCGCCCGCTCGTGGACGGCGTCGAAGACTTCATCACCAAGCCTTTTCTCGTTAAAGACCTCGTGCGCATCACAAAAAAAGTCGTCGATCGCCTGCATCTCGAAAAGCTCCAGACCAGAGGTTCCCGGCCGGGCATCATCCAGGGCCGCCTCGAGGAAATGAGCATGATCGACCTCATGCAATCGCTCGAAATGGGCCAAAAGTCCTGCCGGCTGGTCGTGAAAAAAGGCTCCGAGACTGGCGAACTTTATTTCTCGGGCGGCCAATGCCGCGACGCCAAAAGTGGGGGAGTGGAAGGCGATGTTGCCGTCTACCATGTACTTCTTTGGACCGAAGGCGAATTTGAAATCGACTTCGGCGCCGCCAACGCCTCCGATCGCACCACCACCACCCGCAATACTACCGGCCTGCTGATGGAAGCCATGCGGCTGATGGACGAAGCCAGCCGCGACGAAGTAAGCACGAATCAGAGTTAAATCGCTGAAGCTTCCCTAACATGCGCGTAGCCATCCTCACGATCAGCGACTCCGCCGCCAAAGGCGACCGCGAAGACGCCTCGGGCCCCGCAGTGGTCGCATTCTGCCGCGGTCTTGGCTGGGAAATTGCCGAAACGTTATGTCTCGCCGACGATCCAGCTGGCATTCGCGAACAACTCAGCACCATCGCCGACTCCGGTCGCACAGATATCATCTTCACCACCGGCGGCACCGGCATCGGCCCCCGCGATCACACCCCGGAAGCCACCGTCGCGATAGCCGACCGCATCATTCCAGGAGTCTCCGAAGAAATGCGCCGCAAAGGAATGGAAAAAACTCCTACCGCGGTCTTATCCCGCGCGGTCACTGCTGTACGCGCCCACACCATCATCGTTAATCTTCCCGGCAGCCCCACAGGCGCTGTCGAATCGCTCGAATCCATCGCCCATCTTCTGCCTCACGCTGTCCACGTCCTCCACGGTGCGCGTCACGATTAGCTCTTCATGCCCTGCGTTCGACGCACCATCCCATACCGTGGCAAAATTTTTTACAATACTAAACTGCGGTCGATGCCGCACTATAACGCAATGACGAACATCACGGTTCGTAAGTCCATGACAAAGTTGATGCCGATTGTCGGTGTACACCTAATTTGGTCTTTGGTGGTGACTCTGGCCGTTTTTTTATCGATCCCAACATGTTTTGGTCAAGCGAGTTCTCAGCCGGCGCATGATACGCATTTGCAAGCCATAGATTGGATGACTGCCGGCACCTGGACTTCGGAGTTTAAAACCCCGGACGGCAAGCCGTTTATCACTCAAACCGAGTTGCGTTGGGCTGCCACCGGCACGGCAATTTACTTTGAGTCGCGGTTTAACCATCAGCCTCATTACTTTGGCATGTACGCTTACGCTCCCGAAGCTAAACAGATCAAAATTGTTTACGTCTCGAATGATGGTGAATTCACGACAGGTTTTGTAGAGCCTCGTGCGAGTGAGTTGAAACTGGATTTTTAAGTTTCTTCTGCTCGCGAGAAAACCCACTACAATGCTCAAATTAAGCGGCAGGGGCGAGACTCGTACGTTTTTACAGTCTTCGATGAAACTGGTAAGAAAGCGATCGTCGGTCCGCTGGTTTACATACGAAAATAGTAACTGATCCCGAGGTTCGACATAGGTTTTACCTGTATTGTTGGAAAGACTAACGCGCAATCAAATTAGGCTGCAAAATAAAATTCAGTACCTGGTTAGGGAACAGCCCAAAATACACCGTGCCAATCGCGGTAACTGCCAGCACCACATTCACCGCAATAGGGAACCGCACCGGCGCCGCGGCCATAGCCTCCGCGCTGCCTTCCCGCATATACATCACCACAATCACTCGCAGATAGTAGTAAGCCCCAATGATGCTGTTAATAGCCATCAAAACCGCCAGCCAGATTAAATGTGAATTCACCGCCGCTTTAAAAATATAAAATTTTCCAAAAAATCCCGCGGTCACCGGCAAGCCCAGCAGCGACAGAAGATAAAGACTCAACGCCGCTGCAGCTACGGGTTGGCGCTGCGCCAGGCCCGCGTAATCGTCGAGCGTCAAATTTTTCTCGCCCCGCCCGCCAATTTCAGAAACGATGGTGAACGCCCCAATCTTCACCAGCGCATAACTCAACAAATAAAACAGCACCGCGGCGTAAGCGGGCGTCGCCCCGCCGTTCAAATCGTTGGCCATGAACGTGACCGCTGCGAACGCCACCAAAATGTAACCGGCGTGGGCAATCGAGCTATAAGCCAGCAGCCGTTTCACGTTGGTCTGCAGCAAGGCCCCAAGATTTCCCGCGAACATCGTAAGCGCCGCCAGCACCCAGAAGGCCCAGAACCAGAAATGCGTCGCTGCCGGCACGCTCGCAAATATCCTCAATAACAGCGCGAACGCCGCCGCCTTGGGGCCCGCCGAAAACAGGGCGGTCACCGGAGTGGGCGCTCCTTCGTACACATCCGGCGTCCAGATCTGAAACGGAGCCGCCGCCAGCTTAAACCCAATGCCAATCAGAATCAGCGACAAGCCCAGCTTCAACAGGTTGCTGTTTGGATCCGCATCGTCCATCCTGCCCAGATTGGTCGTGCCCGTCGCGCCATAAACTAGCGCAATGCCGTAAAGAAAAAACGCCGTGGCAAAAGAGCCCAGCAGAAAATATTTCAGCGAGGCTTCGCTGGATTTCGTGGAATCGCGCCGGAATCCTGCGAGTATGTAACTGGAAATAGAACTCAGTTCGAGTCCAATGAACGCCGTCAACAATTCACGCGCGGACGCGAGGACTCCCATGCCCGCCGTCGCAAACAGCAGCAGCGCATAAAATTCCGCAAACGGCAGGTTCTCGCGTTCCAGGTAGGAATTCGCCGCCAGCACCACCAGGACCGCCACCAGCCCGACCAGTAGCCGGAAGAAAAAACTAAACACGTCGGACTGAATTAACCCGTAAAATCCTTCACCAGGTGTAGCTCCGGCTGCAAACGCCGCAGCAGTTCCGCCAGCGGCTCCCACCAATGCGAGCGCTGTAAAAAATTGACGGCTGCGCACAAACGGTTGCAGCAGCATCGCCAGCATGCCAAAGCCGCACCAGATCAGCTCCGGCAGCGCGCGCAGCAAGTCGTCTGTGTTTGGAAACATTAGCGGTTCGCGGCCTCTGCAACCGGAATCTGCTTCGCATCCCGCAATTTATTTGTGCTGCCCACAACTGCCTGAGCACCAGTTTGAACCCCGGCCAGAACATTGACCTGAACGGCGGCCCCGGCGCCAGCTGGCATCCGCGCTTCATAAGGTCGCTGCGGTTCCACCTGATCAATCACGGCCTGAGAGGCCGCAGCCGTTCGCCGCGTGAAATATGTGGAGCCGATCCCCATCCACAACATCACGATCGACATGGTCACCAGAATAAATTTTTCGCGCGCTGAAGCATCCGCCAGGATCTTGTTTTTCTCGTGCGTAACTTCGCCAAAAAACACTCGCTGGTAGGACCACAGCAAATAGCACGCCGACAAAATCACTCCCAACGCCGCCCACGAAGCCCACTGCCAGTGCGACTGGTAAGTCCCCAACAAAACCAAAAATTCACCCACAAATCCATTCAGCATCGGCAGCCCCATGGAGGCCAGAGCCGCAACCAGAAAAAACGCCGCGAGCTTCGGCATCGGCGTAGCCAACCCGCTATACTCGCTGATCTCAAAGGTATGCCGCCGGTCGTACAACATGCCTACCAGCAAAAATAGCGCACCGGTAGAAATTCCGTGCGCCAGCATCTGGAACACCGCGCCCTGCATCGAAATGCTGCGAAACGCAAAAATTCCCAGGACCACAAAACCGAGGTGGCTCACGGAAGAGTACGCTACCAATTTCTTTAAATTTGGCTGCACCAGCGCGACCAGCGCGCCATAAATAATCCCGATAATCGCCAGCGCCGCTACCCACGGTGCTGCGCGGCGCGCCGCCTCCGGAAAAAGCGGCAAACAAAAACGAATCATTCCGTAGGTGCCCATTTTCAGCAGCACGCCTGCCAGCATCACCGAACCGGCGGTCGGCGCTTCCACGTGCGCGTCCGGCAACCAGGTGTGCAGCGGGAACAGCGGCACCTTTACCGCAAAGGCCACAAAAAACGCCAGAAACAACAGCATTTCCGCGCGCGGTTCTATCACCAGCGTGCCCGTCTGAATCATTTGCTGAATAGTCGGCAGGTCAAATGTGCCGGTGGCGTTATACAGCCAGATAATACCCACCAGCATCAAAATCGAACCGGCCATGGTGTAGAGCACGAATTTGACCGCGGCATAAATCCGCCGCTCGTGCCCCCAGATGCCAATCAACATGGCCATGGGAATCAGCATCACTTCCCAGAACAAGAAGAACAAAAACAAATCCAGCGACAAAAACACGCCGACGACGCCGACTTCCAGCATCAGCAGCATTACAAAAAATTCTTTTACCCGATGGCTGATGCTGCTCCACGACGCTATTACCGAAATGGGCGTGAGAAAGGTAGTCAGAATCACCAGGAACATGCTGATGCCATCCACACCCAGGTGATAATGAATCGGCGGACTGGTGATCCACTGCCCGTACTCGACCAGCCGATAATCGCCGGAAGCCAGCGAAACGCCGCGCAACAACAGCAGCGAAAACAAAAATTCCGCGACCGACACGATCAACGCGATGCGGCGAATAAAAACATGGTCATCGGCGCGCAACAGCAGCAATGCCAGCGAACCTACGGCAGGGAAGAAGATCAAAATCGAAAGCAAATGCCCGCCCTGGAAAAGGGAGCCCATCAGCGCGCCACTCCCAGCACCGGTCGCACATGCGGCCAGAAAATCACCGCGACAATCACAATCGCGCCGACCACTACCCACACCGCATAGCTCCGCGTATTCCCGGATTGTGTCCGCCGCGTGCCGTCCCCAACGACCGTGATGCCTTCGGCAATTCCATTCACCGCGCCATCGATAATCGAAACATCCACGGTCTTCCAAAAAACATTCGTTGAAAGCCATATCAGCGGCCGCACCACCGCTGCGTTATAAAATTCGTCGACATAATATTTGTGTAGCAGCGTCTGATACGCCCCGCCGAACGATTTCGCCAGGCTGTCCGGTTTGTCCGGCTGCTTCACATATAGCCAGTACGCCGCAAACAAACCCGCCAGCGCGGTAATCACCGCCACGATAGCCAGTGGGGTCTCTAAAGCGTGCGCCACCGCTTCCGCTGCCCCGGTCTCGCTCCCGTTGGGCGCGGCAAAGACCGGCTCCAAAAATTTTGCGAAATAATCGGGCTTGCCCCAGAACGCCGGCGCGGCCAGCCATCCGCCCACGATGGAGAGCACCGCGAGAATCGCCAGCGGCACCAGCATGCTCTTCGGCGATTCATGCACATGCACCTGATGCTCGTCGTAGCGCTCTTTGCCAAAAAAAGTGAGGAAAATCAGCCGGCACATGTAAAACGAGGTCAGCAACGCGGTAAACAATCCGGCCGCATAAAGAATGTGCCCCACGTTAGGCCCGCCATTCTCGCTTTGATACGCATTCAACAAAATTGAATCTTTGCTGAAAAATCCCGCTAGCGGCGGAATTCCCGCAATCGCCAGCGTGCCCACGAACATCGTGCGAAACGTCCACTTGATCTTTGTCCTCAATCCGCCCATGTGCAGCATGTCTTGCTCGCCGCCCATTGCATGGATCACGCTGCCCGCCGCCAAAAACAGCAGCGCCTTAAAAAATGCATGGGTCATCAAATGAAAAATTCCCGCCGAAAACGCGCCGACGCCGCAAGCCAGAAACATGTAGCCAAGCTGGCTGACCGTGGAATACGCCAACACCTTTTTGATGTCCGTCTGCACCAAGCCGATCGTCGCCGCAAACAGCGCAGTAGCGCAGCCCACCACCGCGACCACCAGCATGGCCGTAGGCGCGCGCATAAACAGCACGTGCGACCGCGCCACCACATAGACTCCCGCCGTCACCATGGTCGCCGCGTGAATTAACGCGCTGACCGGCGTCGGCCCTTCCATCGCGTCCGGCAGCCACACATAAAGAGGTATCTGCGCCGATTTACCCGCCGCGCCCATAAATAGCAGCAAACATGCCACCGTCAGCGTGCCCAGATGCCCGATGGCCTCGGCGGATAATGGCGTCGCCTTATCAAACAACTTCACGAAGTCCAGCGTGCCAAAGGTGCGGAACAACAAAAACATTCCCAGCATGAATCCAAAGTCGCCAATGCGATTTACGATGAACGCTTTTTTCCCCGCATCCGCCGCCGACTTCCGCAAAAAATAAAACCCGATTAGCAAATAACTCGCCAGCCCCACGCCTTCCCAGCCCACAAACAGTAAAACGTAATTGGCCGCCATCACCAGAATCAGCATGAAAAACATGAACAAGTTGAGGTACGCGAAGAACCGGTAATAGCCGCCTTCATGCGCCATGTAACCCATAGAATAAATATGAATCAGCCAGCCCACGCCAGTAACCACTAGCAGCATCACCACCGTCAGCTGATCGATTTGCAGATCGAAGCCCGCGCGGAAATTTCCCGCCTCGATCCACGAAAAATATTGTCTTACCCAGGGAATCTGTTCCGGAGACAGAAGGAAAAACTCGCGCACGGCTTCCAACGCGGCCAGAAAAGAAAGCCCCGTCGCGCCAACCGCTACACTATTTACAATTTTGTTCGGCCACGTTCTGCCAAATAGCCCGTTCACCGTCGCGCCAAGGAGCGGCAACAGTGGAATGATCCACAGATGTTCAAGTATGGGCATTTAAAGTTTCAGCAGGTCCACGCGTTCTACGTTTAGCGATTGGCGGTTGCGCGCCGTAAGAATAATAATCGCGAGTCCCACCGCAGCTTCCGCCGCGGCTACCACAATCACGAACAACACAAATACTTGCCCATCCAGTTTATGCATCGCCTGGCTGAAGGCCACAAACGCCAGATTTACGGCGTTGAGCATCAACTCAATGGACATAAAAATCGAAATGATGTTGCGCTTAAAAATAAACGCCAGCACGCCCAGCCCAAATAAAATGGCGCTCAGCACGATGTAATAATTCGTGGGAATCATGGTTTCGTCTCCCGCTGCGCCAGCACAATCGCGCCCAGCACTGCCACGAGAATGAGAAACGAAGTCAGCTCGAAGGGATAGACAAAATCCTTGAAAATCATCGTGGATAAGTCTCTGGTGGAGGCCATATTTCCAGGTTGCGATGCGGCCTGCACCGTGTCCGTCGAGCGCGCAATCGTCGCCGCAATAAATCCGGTCAGCGCGAACGCCAATAGCAGCCCGGGAAATCCCGCAAGTTTCGAAAAGTTGGTGTGCTCCTCGATCCCCGCATTCAGCAGCATGATCACGAACACAAACAGCACCATGATGGCTCCGCCATAGACAATGATCTGCACCGCCGCCACAAACTCCGCACCCAGCAACAAATACAGGCCCGCCAACGCGACCATCACCACGATCAGCGACAACGCGCTGTGAATCGGGTGCTGCTGAAATATCAAGCTCAGCGCGCCGCCCACGGCCAGCGTTGCCAGCACAAAGAAAATGATCAGCGGTGCGGTCATTTTATTGCGCCCCACCTTAAAATCGCGAAGCTGGTGATCACCACGTTGGCGATGGAAACCGGCAGCAGCATCTTCCACCCGAAGGCCATCAGTTGGTCGTACCGCAAACGCGGCAAAGTCCCGCGCATCCATACGTAAACAAACAAAAACACAAAAATCTTCGATAGCAGCCAGAATGGCGCCTGAATGTAATTATTTACGCCCGGGAAAATCACCAGCGCGATGGCCAGGATGCACAGCACCGCGCCAATTCCCGGCAAAATCACTTTGCCAAAAATTGTTTCGTAGTGCAGCCCGTCCCAGACAACCCACAAACCCGCCGGCAGCAGCAATACCGTCGGCAAATAATAAGTCCACGTCCAACTGGCAGGGAAGGGAGACAGCCAGCCGCCAAAAAACAAAATCGCGCACAAACACGACACCGTAATCATGCTGGTGTATTCCGCGATGAAAAACATCGCGAATTTGAAGCTGGCATACTCGGTGTGAAAGCCCGCTACCAACTCCGATTCCGCCTCCGGCAAATCGAATGGTACGCGATTCGTTTCCGCCACCGCCGCGATAAAAAAACAAAGGAACCCCAGAAATTGCGGAAAAATGTTCCAGCCCAGAATTCCATACCGGCTGGTCTGGTCGTTGATAATCTCCGTCAGATTAAAACTTCCTGCGATCAGCAAGACGCCCACCACGGAAAGCGTCAACGCCAATTCATAGCTGATCATCTGCGCCGAGCTGCGCAATCCTCCCAGCAATGGATACTTGCTGTTCGATGACCAGCCCGCCAGCGCGACTCCATACACGCCCAGTGCGGTAATCGCGAATAAAGCCAGAATCCCGATGTTCACGTTGGGTGGTAAAATTCCTAAGTAAATGGTTTGTCCCAATATTTTCCACGGCAGTGGATCCGGCCCGAACGGAATAATTGCAATGGAAGTCAGCGCCAGGGCCAGCGCCACCAGCGGCGCAAGAAAATAAACAAATCGATCCACCCCAGCGGGAGTCGGATCTTCCTTAAATAAGAATTTCAGCCCGTCCGCCATCGGCTGCAGCAACCCATGCGGCCCCACGCGATGGGGTCCCCAGCGCGATTGGATGTGCGCCACCACTTTGCGCTCAAACCACGTCAGGTAAGCATTCACGGTCAGCACAATAAAAAGCAGCAGCGCTACTTTCACAACCGTGATGATCAGCCACGCGTTGGCATAGAGGAAAGCGTTCACGAGATGACTTCCGTCTCGGCCGCTTCTGCTTCCGGCAGAGATTCCATCATGGTGCAAAATCTGCCCAAGGTTCCGCTGGTAAACAATGTGTCGTGCGCCGAGCGAATCAATCCCACCGGCACGTCATAAGGAGCGTGGCCGTTTCGGCTGACGCCCAGATGCGTGGGCTCCGCCGCACCCTCCAATAACGCGCCCGGCTGCACGCTATAACCCGGCACGGTCTTACGAATTTCCTCAAAAACTGCCGCCGGCGACTTGTAGTGAAACGCTTTGCCCAGTCCAAGCCGCTCCAGTTGGTGCGAAACGATGCGCAGTAAATCAAAATCCGAGCGCGTGCCCATAATCTCCACGCCCTTGCGCAGCATCTGTATCTGGCCCGCCGTGTTGGTTACCGTGCCGTCCTTCTCGTACGCTGACGCTGCGGGAAAAACAATGTCTGCTTGTTTCGCCGTCTCCGTCAAAAACATTTCATGAACGATCAGCAATTCCAATTGCCCGCGGCCGGCGCCCAACGCCCCAAAATGCGCCAGCGGATTCGCGCCCATCACGTACAACGCTTTCAATTTTCCGGATTGCGACGCTTCTACCATTTGCGGCGCAGTCATCCCCGCAGCCGAGGGAATCACTCCACCCCAGATTTGCTCCAGCATCTCGCGGGCTTGGGCATTATCTGTGTACGCGTATCCCGGCAAACGGTCAGGCAATACGCCCATATCCGCCGCGCCGCGCGAATTCGCATAATCGCCCAGCGCCATGTAGCGCGTCTTGCCCGGCAGCTTCGAACCAAAATTCATCAATTGGGCGATCGCCGCGCCAGAAACTTCTTCGCCAAAAACAATTGCGACTTCAGGCTCCGCTTCCAGCGCCGTCTTCAACTGCACCAGCTGTTCCACCAACTCCGGCACCAAGTTTCCTTGCTCATGTGCCAGATACAAGAGCGTAGCGCCTTCATGTCCGGCTTGAACCTTCACAAACTGCCTTGCCTGGCGCTTCAGCTTGATCTCGTGCGCATTAATAATGAAAAGCTTGGTCCCAAAGTGCCGGATCCCCGAACGAATCTGCCACGCCACCAGCGGATTCTGATTCGTCGGATCGTTTCCAATCAGCAACACCGCTTTCGATTCGTACAACTGTTCCATCGTCAGCATTGAATCGTGCGCGTGCTCGCCCAGCGCGGTTATCAGGCCGGTATAGTCCACCGTGCGGTGATGATCCACATTGTTGGTTCCAAATGTTTGCCGCGCCAGGCGCTGAAATAAATAATTCTCTTCGTTCGACGTGCGGTTCGAACCGATAAACCCGATCGCGTCTTTTCCGCCCTTATCAAACACGTGCTTCAGTTTCGTCGCTGCCGCCTGCGCGGCCTCTTCCCACGAAACGGGATAAAGCTCGCTGCCGCGCCGCAGCAAGGGCTGCTTCACGCGTTCCGGATGTTTGGTGAAATCAAAGCCGAATCGCCCCTTCACGCACAAAAAGTCCTTGTTAATCCCGGAAAGATCCCGGTTGTTCGAACGCATGATTTCGTGATTTCTCACGCTCAGCGTGGTCTTGCAGCCATTCGAACAATGCGTGCAAATCGTTGGCGCGTATTTCATCTCCCACGGACGCGTCTTATAGCGATAAGTCCCGCTGGTGAGCGCCCCCACCGGGCAAATATCAATGCACATCCCGCATTCTTCGCACTCCAGGTGATCCCCGCGATTCGGAATAATCACGCTGTTTGCGCCGCGCATCCCCACACCCAGCGCTTTCACGTCCATGCCTTCGTCGCACACGCGCACGCACCGGAAACACAAAATGCAACGGGGCGCATCGTAATACACCAGCTCCGACCATTTTTCTTCCGGCCGGTGAATCTTTTCTTCGATGAACCGGCTGCTGTCCGCGCCGTAGCGGAAAACCATGTCCTGCAGTTCGCACTCGCCGCCCTTGTCGCACACCGGGCAATCCAGCGGATGATTGGTCAGCAAAAATTCCAGCATGTACTTCCGCGCGTTGCGCACCTGCTCGGTATTAGTGCGCACGATCATGCCTTCCGTCGCCACCAGCGTGCACGCCGTCTGTAACTTCGGCATCTTCTCCACTTCCACCAGGCACATGCGACAAGCCGCCTGCAACGACAATCCCGGGTAGTAGCAGAACGAGGGCACCTCCGTGCCAATGCGCCGCGTCGCTTCAATCACCAGCGTCCCCGGCGACACTTGCACGTTCTGGTCATTAATCTTCAGCGTGATAAGTTTTTGGTCAGCCATTGAGTAAGGTCATTCGTCTATCGAGAGCCCACCAGCGCTTCGGCCGATTTGTACGCGCAACGTCCATGCAGGTGATCTTCAAACTCGTTCCGCCACTTCTGCACAATACTGATGGTCGGCATGGCCGCAGCATCACCAAGTGGGCAGAAGCTTCGCCCCAAAATATTCTTCGAAAGCTCGCTGAGCATGTCGATGTCTTGCTCACGCCCGTACCCCGCGTGCAGCCGCTCCAGCATCTTGCGCAGCCAGGTCGTGCCTTCGCGGCACGGAATGCACCACCCGCACGATTCATGCGCGTAAAAATGCATAATTCTCCGCGCCATGTCCACCATGCAGGTATCTTCGTCCATCACCACCATGCCGCCGGAACCCAACATGGACCCCGCTTTGGCTACCGAATCGTAATCCATCGGGATATCGATCTCGTCCGCGGTCAACAGCGGACACGAGCTGCCACCCGGAATCACCGCTTTCAACTTCTTGCCGCCAGTGATCCCGCCGGCCATCCCGTAAATAAATTCCTTCATGTTCATGCCCAGCGGAATTTCGTAAATTCCGGGCTTGTTTACATGTCCCGCGACGCACAGCAATCGTGTGCCGCCATTTTTCGGCGTGCCTAGATTCGCGTACGCTTCGCCGCCGCCCAGAATAATTGCCGGCACCGCGCTTAACGTCTCCACATTATTAATAATTGTCGGGCAGCCATAGAGCCCAACTACAGCAGGGAAGGGTGGTTTGATTCGCGGGTATCCTCGTTTGCCTTCCAGCGACTCCATCAGCGCCGATTCTTCGCCGCACTCATACGCGCCGGCGCCGGTGTGAATCAGCAAATCGTAATCAAATCCCGACCCGAGAATATTCTTGCCTAGGTACCCGCGCTCGTATGCTTCGGTGATCGCGCCCTGCACAATGTCCAGCACGTAGCGATATTCGCCGCGAATATAAATAAATCCCTGGTGCGACCCGATGGCCCGCCCGGCAATCACCATGCCCTCGATTAGCTGGTGCGGGTCCATTTCCATCAATGGCCGGTCCTTGCAAGTTCCTGGCTCGGACTCGTCCGCATTGCAAATCACGTATTTTGCTTTTGGCGAATCCTTCGGCACGAAGGACCACTTCATCCCGGTGGGAAATCCCGCGCCGCCCCGCCCGCGCAGATTCGATTTCTTCATTTCATCGATGATCGATTCCGGCGTCATCTGCTTTAGCGTTTTTTCCAGCGCCTGATAACCTCCGTGCTGCAAAAACACGTCAATCTTGGGCGAATTCTCGATGCCCCAGCGCTTGCTGATAACCGGAATCTCGCCTGGTTGTCGCTCGTGGAGCGCTCCTGAAATCACCGGCACCGGCTCAGCTTTCCTGCCGTAATCCAATTCTTGAATCAAGCGATCGAAAGTAAGCGGCGTAAGGTTTTCGTAGAAATCATAATTAATCTGCATCGCCGGAGCCCCGGTACAAGCCCCGATGCATTCCACTTCTTCCAGCGAAAACACGCCATCCTTGGTGACTTCCTTGTGCCCGATTTCCAGGCGCTTCTTCGCGCGGTCCAGCAATTCATTGCCGCCGCGCAACATGCACGCCACATTGGTGCACACCTGCACGTGATATTTTCCCATCGGCTTGCGGTGCAGCATGGAGTAATACTCAAGCGTCTCTTCCACCTGTACGGTCCGCAACTCCAGTCGCCGCGCAATTTCCGCAATCAATTCATCGCTGATGTACCCAAACTCATCCTGCGCATACATCAGCATAGGAATCAGCGCGCTGCGCTTCACTGGATAGGCATTCTGCAGCCGCTCGAATCGCGCCGTGAGTTCGGGAGACATTTGCAGGGCCATCTAGCGATCCACCTCGCCCAGCACGATATCGATCGTCCCGATGCATGCAATCACGTCTGAAATCAATTGCCCTTCCACCAATTTCGGCAAAGCCTGCAAATTTATGAACGACGGCGCACGGAAATGCACCCGCAGCGGTTTTGGCGACCCATCGCTAGCGATAAAACATCCCAGCTCCCCGCGCGGCGATTCTACGGTCACAAACGCCTCTCCGGCCGGTGGCGAAAACCCTTCGGTAAAAATTTTGAAGTGATAAATCAGCGCTTCCATCTCCGTCTTCATTTTTTCGCGCGGTGGCGGCACGATTCCGGGCGCCTCGGTCTTGATCGCGCCGTCATCCGTAATTTTGTCCAGCGCTTGCCGAACGATCTTCAGGCTTTCGCGCATCTCCGCAACCCGGATCATGTATCGCCCGAAACAATCCGAATCCGTGCGCGTCGGCACATCAAACTCAAATTCGTCATAACTCGAATACGGAAACAACTTGCGGTTATCGTAAGCCACTCCCGCCGCACGAATTGTTGGCCCGGTCATGCTCAACGCAATGGCATCTTCCGCGCTGATATATCCAATATTTTTCGTGCGGCCCATCCAGATGCGGTTTTCCGTCAGCAATGTTTCGTATTCATCCACGCGGCTGGGCATGTATTTCAAAAATCGCTCGATTGCTTGCCGCCATCCCGCGGGCGGCTGCAACGCCACGCCGCCGATGCGAATGTAGCTGGTCATCATCCGCTGACCAGAGAACATTTCAAAAATCTTCAAAATCTCTTCGCGTTCGCGGAAGCAATACAAAAATACAGTCATCGCGCCCAAATCGATGGCGTGGGTTCCCAGCCATACCAGGTGCGAAGAAATTCTTTGCAGCTCCACCATCATTACGCGGATGTATTGCGCTCGCTTGGGCACTTGCAGATCGAGCAGCTTCTCCACCGCCATGCAATAAACCAGGTTATTTCCCAGCGGATTCAGATAATCCATCCGGTCGGTCAAGGTAATCGCTTGCGAATACGTCTTGTCTTCGCACGATTTCTCAATCCCGGTATGCAGATATCCGCAATCGGGAACGGCCTTCACCACCGTCTCGCCGTCTAGTTCCAGCACAATGCGCAACACCCCGTGCGTTGAGGGGTGTTGCGGCCCCATATTAAGGACCATCGTTTTCGCTTGGCCGACTGCTGTTTGTACCGTGGTCATATGGATGTCTTCGTGAAGCCTAGTGGGAGCGTCGGGATATCCCGGTAGCCTTCCACTGGATAATCCCGCCGCAGCGGATAGCCTTCCCAGTCGTCGGGGAGCACTATGCGTCGCAAATCCGGGTGGTCGTTGAAATGAATGCCAAATAAATCGAAAATCTCGCGCTCCAGCCAGTTCGCGCCCGGCCACACCGGCACCAGCGAATCAATAACCGGATCTTTTCCCGACAGACGCACTTTCAATCGCAATTTTTCGCGCCGCGAAATACACACCAGCTGATAAACCACTTCGAATCGCGGCTCATAAGGATGGCGGTCCAGGCAGGTCGCATCGGTCAGCAAATTAAATTGCATCGAAGCGTCGTCGCGGCAGCGCGCCGCGGTAGCCCGCAACAATTCACGCGGCACCACTATGGTCGTTTCGCCGCGATACTCCACCACTTCCGCGACGGCGTTCTTATCCCCCGCACGCAAGTGCTCAACCGACGACAAGCGTCCGCCTACAACACTAGCGTTCTGGTTGGAATTCTCCGTCAAACTTTTAATCCCGTGCGCCGGTTATTTTTGCCAGTCCAACGCGCCCTTTTTCCAGAGATACAGGTAACCCACCAACAGGATGGCGATATAAATCATCATCTCTGCGAAGCCGTACCATCGCAAACTGCGAAAAACGTAAGCCCAGGGGTACAGAAAAATCGCTTCCACATCGAACAAAATAAAAACCATGGCCACCAGGTAAAATCGCACCGAAAACGGCGCGCGCGCGTCTCCCGTCGGCTCTACGCCACATTCATAGGGTTCTTGTTTTACACGGCTTGGCCGTCGCCAGCCAATTAACACCGAAACAGCCGTCAACATGCCAGCGAGTGCCGCTGCGATCAGCAGGTGTATGAGGAGTGGAGCGTAACTATGTAGGTCGGAACTGCCCATAAGCGAAAGGTTATAATAACGACTCGACTACCACTCGGTCAAATCGTCGCGAAGGACCTTTATAATAATCCTACTTCGCGTTCGTGTTCTGTCGCGCATTCATCGGGGCCCATCGCCATGATCTTCGGTCATAACACAAATGTTAGTGTCGGCGCCCACAAGTATCACGTGCAAACCGAAGACGCCGGCGCCTCCAGCGCGCTCATCGACACCACCGTTTACGCCGGTGGCCGCGTGATCCATCGCCGCACGAATAATTATCTCGACCTCTTGCCCTTGAACGCCGACAGCGAAAAAGCTATCAAGCTGCGTCTCAACGAACAACACCGTCAGGTCTTGGAAGAAATTCGTACCGGCACACTTCGTCTCCCTGCGCCCACGCCGGCTGCCCCACCAGCGCCAACTAAATCCGTTTCTTCGCACGCAACAGAAAAAAAAACCGCTCCGTCGGAATCCCTATCCATTGAATTGCTGAATCCAAAAACCTGGCTAGCCGGGAAGCGCGTCACGTTGCAATTGCGTGTCACCGACGTGCAAGGCCATCCAGTTACTGGCGCAAGAATCACCGCATCCATCGCCGGCGCCGAGGAACCCGCCAATTTTTTCACCGACTCTACAGCCACAGGCGAAGCCCAGTTCGCCTTGGACATGCCGCGTCTGACCGATCCCAACGCCGCGCTGGTGATCGAGGCCACGAGCGGCGCAGCTAAAGCTCAGTTGCGTTTCCAATTGCGTGCCCGCCCGCGCGTTCCCGTCGCTTAACCGCCAAGCGCCGGCAGCTAACGTCGCACGAATAACTCAGTAGGGGTAGAATTAAAACGATGGAAGCCTGTCACGCAATCACTGTCAATGGAAAGCGCCGCGAAACTCCGCAAGGCGCTACAGTAGCGGATTTACTTCGCGACCTGAATCTGCCCGCCGGCCGCGTCGCCGTGGAACGCAACCTCGAAATCCTCCCGCGCCCGCAGTGGCCCAATACCGCCGTTCAACCCGGCGACCGCTATGAAATCGTTCACTTCGTCGGCGGTGGCTAGATATCTTGGCAGTCAAAATCCTCAAATTGCAGTTTTACCAAAGTAACTTCAAACCGAATTGCACTTGCCGCGAGGTAGTAGAGGTGCTGGTGATCGCTCCAGCTATAGGCGAAACGCCCGACGGCGTGAACACCACTGCGTTGGGCAAGTTGAAATTTGCCCGGTTCAAAAGATTGAAAATCTCCGCCCGGAATTCGATGTTCAGGCGCTCCGTGATTCGCGTGTCTTTCAACGCCGAGAAATCGCAAGTGGCCAAGCCGGGGCCGACCAAAGTATCTCTGCCGACGTCCCCGTAAAATCCTCCGTTTGTGGGAATGTTACTGGGAGCCAAAAACGCATTAGGGTCAAACCATTTCGTCGTGCGCCCGATTATTACCGGCCCGACGAAAGCCGGATTCGCGAAAGGTCGCACCGGATTTCGCGTGTCCCCGTTGTTCGAAGGGTTGTAGCTGAGCTGCGGGGAAAACGGAAAACCGGTTTGCAATATCACGATGGAGTTGACCGTCCAACCGCTGATCAACCTGCTCGCAAAGCCCTCCCCATTGTTGAAAAAACGACCGCCTCGACCGATCGGCAGCGCATAAGTTACGTTTGCTACGCCAACGTGCGTAACGTCGAAAGTTCCGCGCCCCCAATCTGAACGTAGGTTAAAGGGATTCGACGCCAACGCTGGTCCACCTCCCGATGTCGTCGCGTTCACAGAATCTCCGTCGTCGAGAACTTTGGAGAAAGTGTAAACGCCGCGCAGCGTTAAGCCTCCGCTGAATCGGCGGTTCAAATCCACTTGCAGGGCGTTGTACGCGCTAACTCCTTCCGAAAAGTAAGTCCAGGCATTCGCAATAGCGGGATTGGTCTTCGTTGTCGTGGGCACGAAGTATGTTCCTGCCGGTACCGGCGTGCCTGCTATGCCCGCGGGAAAAGTTGCGGGATACGTTGCCGGGCACGGTGCGGCCGGACAGATCACCGGAAAGGGTTCGTTCGCATCGATGCCGATTATTTCGTGGTACCCATGGTTGCCAACATAGCCCACCGTCAAAGACGTATTCGGCGAAAGCTGCTGCTGCACTCTTAACGAATAGGAAATCAGCGTCGGCGTTTTCATGTCCGGCTGAACTCCTCCCGGAATTAGCTTCACCGTGGCCGGAAATGGTCCCGCCGGATTGATGGGAAGCTGCGACACGGTCAGAGGAGTCGTGTAGCTGGGATTGAAAGGAGCGTTCTGATCGGTGCGATATCCCAAAGCATCCTGCAGATCGTTATACATCCCGAATCCCGCGCCAATTACCGTTCGCTCGGTGAACGGACTCCAGGCCATGGCCACGCGCGGCTGCGGCAAAAATTTTGCGTTGTTTTCGGTGAACAGTGACGATGCCACCCGCGGCTGGGTGGAGATAATTCCGCCGTTGAATGTGTAGTTCGAAGCGCGCCCGTGCGCTTCGTTCCAGCCGGTCGTGAATTCGTCTCGAAAACCAAGTGTCACCGTTAATTTCGGACGAATCCGGAACGTGTCTTGCACGAACCAGGCGCCAAGCAACGAACGCCAATTTAATTCCGTGGGAGCCGGGTCAAACAAAAAGCTGGAAATCGTGCCTTTTAAAAAAGTCTGCAGACTCGTGAAAGTCGCCTGCCCGAATTGGCTCAGCGCAATGGTTTCGTTGGATTGAAATTGCTGAAACCACCCGCCGAATTCCAACTGGTGACGCCCGCGCGTCATGGTCAGATGATCTTCGTAGGTGTATAGATTTCGCGCGATTCTCAAGTTGCTGCCGTTGTTGCTCCCAGCCAACCCAAGCTGCGCTTGCGGATTGGACGCCGCGCTTCCTCCAACCACGACCGCGCCCACGGGGAGGCCCACCAGAAATCCTGGAACGTTTACCGCCGGCGTGCCGGGAGTCGGCTCTCCAGTAAAGAAATAACCGGCGCGCGAGAATCCAATTCTGGCGGTGTTGACCAACGACGGCGAGAAAACGTGCGTCTCTTCGAATGACAAAACCTGTTCGCGCAGCGTCACCACGTCGCTGCTGAAGGGATCGAGCGGGGTGGCTGTGAAATCGTCCCCATCGTCGATGGTGTAAATTCCGGAAAAGGTATCGCGCGTCGAGAACGTGTGATCCACCCGCACCGTGCCAAAATCTTCGCGAACGGTTTGCAGCGGACTACCAAATACTTCCGCGATACCGCTGAAATCCGGAGCCCCGGCGGGCGGCGTCGGCCACAAACTCAGCAGTGGCTGGACACTTGGTATCGCTGCGGCACGGGATTTCGCCTCGGGAACGAAGGTCGCCGAAGTCTGATGCAAGTGTTGGCGAAATCCCTCGTAGTTCGCGAACACAAATGTTTTGTCTCGCCGCAGCGGCCCTCCCATCGAACCGCCAAACTGATTCCGCTGGAACGGCGGTGCGTCTCCCTGATCGAAGAAATTCGGCGCATCCAGCGCGTTATTGCGCAGAAACTCAAATGCCGCGCCATGCCATTCATTCGATCCCGATTGCGTCAGGATCACCACCTGCCCGCCCGGTCGTTTGCCAAACTCGGCCCCGTACGAGTCGCGTTGCACATTGAATTCGCGCACAGCGTCTACTCCCAGAAGCATGCCGCTCGTTCCCCCCGGCTGCATGTTGTTCTCGGCGGCGCCGGTAAATTCCACTCCATTCAGCAGAAAAAGATTCTGTTGCGGGCGGTTCCCGGAAATGGCGAAATTATTTGCGGTGGTGGAATTCGAAATTCCCGTCCCGCCAGTTTTTAGCGATGTGAAATTCACAATGCCCGGATTGAGCGGCAGCAACAAGTCATAGCTCCGCCCATTGAGAGGCAGGTCCTTCACCTGCTGCTCACCCACCAGGCCGGAAATGTCTTTCGTGGTGACGCTCACGAGCGGCGCATCTTCAGACACTCGTACTTCGGCCGTTACGGCGCTGACCCGCAGCGTGAGATCGACATTCGCCTCCTGTCCCACCACCAACCGGATTCCGGTTCTGATCGCCTCCTGAAACCCGCTCTTGCTTACGGACACCTCATAAGGACCAATCGCCAGCGAAACAAACTGGTAGCGGCCCGCATCGTCAGTGACCGCCGTTCGCACCGCTCCCGTCTCGGTGTTCTTCGCGGTTACCGTTGCCGAAGCAACTGGAGCTCCCGATGTATCGGTCACCGTGCCCGCAATGCTTGCAGTGACTTGCCCCCGCGCCGGGTGCACCCAACACATTGTGACTAAGATCGTGGCGAGCGCGAAGCGAGTCCAAGTAAACTGCCAAAACCCGCCTTCCACTACAGGACGCTTGCTAGAGCACATCGAACCCCCCAAAAAATCAAACCCCGTGCCCATAATTCAATACGTTTCGTACCGTTAAGTCAAACCGACTTAAGCCGATTCCTGAATATGTGAGTCACGCGGAGGGTGCCCACGCTAGATTTTCAGCGTGGGTCTTGGGGTCCGAATCTCAAAGCTCCACCTACACAAGAAATAAATTAGAGACGATCGCCGAGTACCATTCCAATTAAGGCGGTTGATAATTATCGTCGTCAGAATCGACGGAAGCTCCTTTTGAATCATCTCTACCGTCAGCATCAGCAATTGATACTTCGACATGCGATTGATTTATCGCGTGCATCAACGATTCGATTTTTTCGCGGCTCATTCCAACGCCAAGTATCGAATGTCCTCCCAATACGAAAGCCATAACAAGTCTGCGCATAATCAATTTGAATGACATTTTTCCCTCAAACGAACGCACCCGAAGGTCTGCGCGTCATCGCGCAATCGCGATAATCCAAGGAGACTTCAACCTGCTGACGGTTGATTGCGGTTACTGGGAGCTACTGAATCGGGGGAGGCCGCGGAGAAAAAACAGAGAGCGATGGAGCGAGCTGCGGAATCCAGATATTTTTGCGCGTTGCGACTACCGCAACGACGACCAGCGCAACAAAGAACCACTCAGGAACAAGTAATTTTAGAACGAGCGATGCGACAGGTGATGCCAACGCCCCGAGCGAGGCGGCCGCCACGCACAAAAAACTGACGAAATTGTGTACACCGGCGACAGCCTTCTCATGAGCTCATAGTAAGTCGAAATTGAGACGTGCCATCAGGATAGTTTCAACCTTCGACCTATTTCGCATAATGTGCCGCGCCCATAAAATGCAGCGACACATACGGCTCATCTCCGACCACCCAACTGTCATGCGCCACCGGCGGAATGTAAAACAAATTCCCCGGCGTCAGTCCCATCTGCGTTCCATCAGCGAAAGCGGCCACCGCGCGCCCTGAAACAACCAGCCCGACATGTTCTGCTTCACACAGCGGCGTGCCCGCCAGAGGAGCAACGTCCTGCGACCACTTCCATCCAGGTTGATAACTTGCGCGTCCAATGGTCATTCCACCGATATGCACAATCTCAAATCGCCCTTTGTCGAAAACGCGTACCTCATCTGGATTTTCAAACCGCTTCAAAATAGCTTCCTGCATGATTCCTCCTTCTACTGTGCTGCGGTAATTTCAACCCGGACTAATTTTTTATGTCCAATACGCAGCATCACACCTCTAACACCGCTGTAACTTGACGAGTCTACACACGCCCAGTACGCTCATGGCACATGCGCTCGCTATCCAGTAAAACCATATTGGTCGTGCTTGGATTGCTGGCATTGGGCATCGTTGCATACCAGGCGAGCAGCCTTCTTCACCTCGCCACCTTCAGCGGCTCCAAATTGCTGTACGCGGTGCGCGACGCCAATCCTTACTACATCATCCTTGCCCTCGCGGCCATTTATTTGTGTTACGGCATCCGGTCGCTGCGCTGGCAAGTCTTTCAGCGCAACATCGGCAACGCGAATTTTTGGAAAATTTATAAACTCACGCTGGCAGGCTTTGCCGCCATTTTTCTGCTCGGCCGGGCAGGCGAACCCGCCAGGCCTTTGCTGCTGGCAAAAAAACAGGACCTGCCCATCGCTGACACCTTCGGCATTTATGTCCTTGAGCGTATTTTCGATATGGCCAGCGTCGCGGTCATTGCCGGCGTGGGCCTGGTCCTGTTTGGTATGCGGCCGCACGCAGGTGACATGGCCACCCAACTGGAAACCGCCGCCAGAACCACCGGCACAATTCTGTTCGCTGGCGTACTGGCCGCCACGATCGCATTGGTTTATTTACGCGTCCAGGGCACCGCTCTTCTCGAGCGCCGCCTGCACGCCACAATTCAGGCCGGCGGATGGCGCAGCTCCTTAGCGCGCATCGTCTTGGGCTTCGTGCGTGGCGTGCAAACCATCCGCACCTGGAAAGATTTGATTCTTGCCACCGTGTATTCCGGGTTGCACTGGCTAGTAGTCGCGCTCGTCTATTACTGGGTCTCCCAGAGTTTTACAGGAACGCTTCACACCATCGGCGTGGCCGACTCTTTGCTGGTCCTGGCATTTACTCTGGTAGGCTCCACGATTCAGTTGCCAGGCATTGGCGGCGGCTCGCAAGCCGGCGCCATCATTGCATACACAGCGATTTTTGGAGTAGAAAGAGAACCCGCGGTAGCTGCCGCCATGGTGCTCTGGGCCATTACCTTCGCGGGTTGCGGCATACTAGGCGTCCCCATGCTGATTCACGAAGGCTTGGGTTTGCGCGATCTGAAACGCATGGCCGCCGAAGAAAAAAAAGTAGCAGCCGTCGCTTTGAAATGAGTGCCCTGGAACGCACGTGCCGGGAATAAGCCCGTTACAATAAATCCGTGCGACAAGGAAGAATAAGGAAACCACAAACTTTTGCGAAGTCAGAAATATTCCAATGGCTTTATTCTTGCCCGTCTGACAGGAGATGACCCCGAGTGAAGTGCCCTTTCTGCGCCCACATTGACGACAAGGTGATCGATTCACGCGAAGGCCGCGCCGGCGACACCATCCGCCGTCGCCGCGAATGCCTGAAATGCGCGCGCAGATTCACCACCTATGAACGCATCGACGAGATTCCCTACATGGTGGCCAAGAAAGACGGCCGCAGGGAACGCTTCGAGCGTCAAAAAATTTTGCAGGGTCTGCTGAAGGCCTGCGAGAAGCGCCCGGTAGCTACTCCAAAACTGGAAGCCATCGTGGACGAGATCGAAGGTGTCGTGCACGAGGCTACCGAGCGCGAACTGACCACCTCCGAAATCGGCGAGATGATCATGCGCGGCCTGAAGAAACTCGACAAGGTGGCCTACGTGCGTTTTGCTTCCGTGTACATGGATTTTAAAGATGTGCAGGAATTTATGTCGGAGTTGAAAGGCTTACTGAAAGAGCGCACCAAAAGGTAACCGCGGCGGAAAAGAAACGCCATCAAAGGGGACTCATGCGGAAATCGGTGATCGCAGCCGTGATTTTATTGGCGATAAGCGGTGCTTATCTTGGCGCGCAGACGTCTAGTCAAGATAAACAAGCCGCGTCCGCCGCCATAATGGGCATCGATGCGAGAATTCGCGCGCACGTTAAATTTCTTTCGAGCGACCTGCTCGAAGGCCGCGGTATGGGCCAGCGCGGCAGCGACATCGCCGCCGAATACATCGCTACGCAATTCGTGTTGGACGGCTTGAAGCCTGCCGGCGATCAGGGCACCTACTTCCAGGAAGTCCCCATGGTCAGCGTCACCACTCTGCCAGACACGACTTTTTCGCTGGTTCCCAAAAATGGTGAACCGTTGCAACTAAAAAACCTGGACGACTTTGTCGTCCACAACGAAACGCAAACCGAAGTCGCCGATATTGACGCGCCTATTGTCTTCGTCGGTTATGGCATCACCGCGGCGGAATATAAATGGGACGATTACAAGGGAGTCGATCTAAAAGGAAAAGTGGCGCTGCTCTTCGTCAATGAGCCCACCTCCGACGATCCCAAATTTTTCAAAGGCAAAGCGCTCACCTACTACGGCCGGTGGACTTACAAATATGAAGAAACGGCGCGCCACGGCGCTGTCGCCACATTGATAATTCATCGTCGCGACCTGGCCAGTTACGGTTGGGAAGTAGTGCGCAATTCGAACGGCAAAGACAAATCCTACCTCCGGCTGGATGGCACGCCACACTTGCAAGGCGCATCCTGGATTCAACTCGATATCGCCAAAAAATTGGCGGCCATGTCTCAAATGGATGTCGACCACATGTTTCAGCAAGCCCAATCGCGCGATTTCAAACCCGTGGAATTACCCGTGCGCCTGAAAGCTCACGTCGTCAGCACTGTTCGTCCCTTTAATTCCAGAAATGTTTTGGCCATGCTTCCTGGCAGCGACCCGCAGCGCCGCGACGAAACTGTGATGTACACCGCGCACTACGATCACCTGGGCATCGACACCAGCGCGAAGGGCGACAACATTTACAATGGTGCGGTAGACAACGCCACCGGCTGCGGCATTCTCCTGGAACTCGCACACGTGTGGGCTTTTGCTGACCGTTTTCCGGCTATTCCACGATCAGTTTTATTCGCCGCGGTAACCGCCGAAGAACAAGGCTTGCTCGGCTCAGAATTCCTCGGCAAGCATTTCGCCACACCCGCCGGAAAAGTTACCTTGGATTTAAATTACGACGCCCTCGCACCCATCGGCGACCCTGAAGAGGTCGAAGTCAGCGGCGCCGAGCGCACCACTTTTTACCCGGTAGTAGAAAAATCCGCTCAGAAATATGGCTTGGCCATTCGCCCGGACGCATTACCGGAAGCCGGCCACTACTACCGCTCCGATCATTTCAGCCTGGCCCGCGTGGGCATTCCTTCGTTTTCAGTTAGCGAAGGAATGAAATTCAAAGGCCACGACGAAGCCTGGGGCAGAGAGCAAGCCAAAGATTACGTCGAGCATCACTATCACCAGCCCAGCGACGAATACCGCCCCGAAATGGACTTCACCGGCCTCGTGAAACTCATGTGGTTTGGTTACGACCTCGGTCTGCAAGCCGCATCGCAACCCGCCCTGATCCAATGGCAACCAGGCGACGAATTCGAATCCGCCAGAAAAAAAGCCCCCCAATAAGTCGTCAGTGGTCAGATCTTTTTTCTTTACTCAGCTAAAATCGCCGTAACTCTCAGCCCGTCCCACATCGCAAATCCAAAAAACGCGAAGGGTGCCCACCCTCGATTTTTAGGGTGGGTCCTGAATTTCCCCAGATTGACGCGTCTTGAAATTTCCTAGAAATGGCGGATCTTGCAGTTTCTTAGAATGATCCGCGCAACTCTGTCCCTGACCACCGTCATTACCATGCAAATGACGTCAAATTCTAGCAACCGGATGCAACCGCAAAATCCAAATCAAAATCCCAATCGGAATCCCCACCGCAGCAATCGCAATCACGAAGATGACCACCAAAAACATCCAGTCCCGCCCCGTGTGGTATCCCGGCTGCTCCCGCTCCCGCATCAATAACCGGTAGTTCCTCCGATTCGCTTTCCAAACCACATGAAAAATATCCCCGGCGATGGGGATCGCTCCCACCACCGTTTCCAGCAGCACATTAGCGATCATGCGGATCAACGTGACGGATCGCGCCCCGCGCCGCCAGGAAGCAAACACAATCAAAAACGATGCCGTCCCCGCCACCGCATCGCCGATTCCCGGTATCCATCCGATCAGCGCATCAAGTCCAAATCGAATCTTCGTCCCAGGGATTTGAAATATATCGTCCAGCAGCGCCGCAATATAATCCAGGTGCTCGTCTGAAGTGAGTGTCCGCGGCATGCCCCGGACACTCTACTACTATGCCGCGCTCAATAGCTCTGCTCTGGCAGTCGAACTCCACAACAAATCATGCCGAGTGTGCTGTAGTCCGCTCCTCCGTGTTTCCGTCGGATTTGCCGGATCCGTGGTTTTGCTCAGCGCCCTTCACCCTCGCGACAGCCACACCCCGCCGAACAGTTCCAAAAATCTCACGCGCCAGCACCATCCCGGCGTGTTGTGGGTCAATCTTCCGCCAGCGAGCTACCCCCAGAATCCATGGTCCGCTCAGAATTACAGCGCATCCCGTTCCCGTAGCGATGATCAACAGCCGTGGCGGAAATGATTGGCGCTCCGGCACCTCAGGCAAATCCAAAACTTCCACGTACGGAATTTTCCTTCGCTTCCTGTGCCTTCGCGGAGTCAAATTTCGTCCGCAGCATCTCGTAAACCGCCTCCTCCATTTTCAATTTGCGAAATTTGCTCTCATAAGGCACGCCCATGATTGGCAATTGCCGCAAAGTTGGAAAAGAACTTCCGGAATCCTTGCCGTCCGGGAAAGACTTCCCGCTATGCGATCCCATCAACTTCTTTTGGTAATGGACGAGTTCGCCGATACGCGCCTGCAAGGAGCGTACTTGCGGGCTGCTGTCTCTATAAATCTCCCGGACCTCTTGCAGCTGTGACTCCGCCGCGATGAGTTGCCCTTGCAACTTTGCGGTACTTTCAATCATCACTCGAACCTGTTCATTGATACTCATCGCCGCGTTCTTGCTGGCGAACTCGCTGAGCTGCTTTTCCGCCGTTTCCATATCTACTGTTACGGTTTGTAGTTGGTCTTGCAGAAAAACGCGCTCGCGGTGCGCTGAAGAGTTATTCAGTTGTGCCATCAGCGTATTCAGTTCTTCGACGTACGCGCGGACTATGGCCGCGGCACACCTTGGATCACTGTCGGTAACGCTCAGCACCACGATGCCGGTTTTGGCGTCCAGGCTGAAGCTTGTTTTTACTTCCAGCCTCGTGCGCGCCTTCTGTTGTAGTCCCACGCGATAAACCTTCTTTAGATTAAATTTGTCAACCATTCGACCCTCTACGGTCCGGCTACGCATGAGTGCGACCACCAGCGCCCCCCTTGCTGCTCACTCCCAATAAATCGCCGGCCATCGAACCAAATCCGCCCGTGAGCTCCCGCACCGCCAAATTTCTGCGGATTTTGTCTCCGGAGACATCAACTTCGACGTCGCAACGTATTGCTTGGGAATAATTAACGTCAGCAGTATTGCGCTCCAAAACCCAGCTATCGCCCACTGCGACGTTACGTGCCGATTGGCCCATAACAACCGCAGCTTCGGAAAACCGAGCGCCTGCGTCGGTGCGTCCGACTGGGGCAACGTAGGACGAGTCTGCATGGGCGGTTGCAGAGCCGTATCGCTCGCACTCAGCAGTTGCGGCGCACTCAGCAATTCCGGCGTCGATTCCGCGCCATCCTGTATCTCCAACTCCGGCGGAGCCTGCGTCGTAGTTTCTAATTGGCGTTTCATTTCTGCTTTCCGCCTTGCGAAACCAGATCGCACAATGAACGTGGGCGCTCCATCGCAAGCCTGTCCTCTGACTTGGTCCGGGCGATTTGCTGCAGTGGGTAACGTCAGATCAAAAGGGGCAATCGCCGATGTGCGACTGGGTGCATTAAGACACCAATCCCTTTCGGCTCACAAAGTGGGCCTTACAGTCCTCGAGCAATCCATCTCTATTCCACAGTGGCTCGCTCGTTTTCAAAACGGGAATGCAACGCACCAAAACCAAATTGAACTTGCCATGAAGGAAGGAAACCGCCCAGGATACTGCGAGGACTGATTCAGCTGTCTCGAGTTCACAGCAACGCGTGGAAGACGCTACTGCGGCGGGGAAGCCTGAAAATATTTCGAATCAGGCGGCGTAAGCAAAAAATAAGCCACTGCCAGAAACAGCACCGCGTGCGCTAGACAGTCTGACAGCGAGTGGAACGCGCTCACCGCCACGTGAAAGGCCAGCCATGCGAGCATCAACCAGCGCGCCCAGTTGCGCCCCTTCAGCAGGAACACTCCACCCACAACCGCAATTACTCGAATCAAGGAAATGAGCGCGACCCACTGGTCCAGTGGTCGTTCCGAGAGGTGATAAGCCAAACCTACTAAACCTGCAACGATAAATAAGCAGCCCAGGATCGTCACAGGTATGGGACGCTTCATGGGTACCGCGACTATATCAGGACTCTCAAGCCCGATGCCTGCCTGAATGGAGCAACTCAAATTTTTAGCGCGGCCACACTCCGGCCGTAAACGACTTAATGGTATGAAACCCCAGCCGGTCGTAAAGCTGCACCGCGGTGCGGTTCTCCGAAGTAACTGTCAACGTCAATTCCTTAAACTTTAAAGCGCGCAGCGCATCACTCGATTTCTGCATCAGCATGCGCCCGAGCCCGTTCCCCTGAAATCCGGGAACCACGCAAATTTGCGTGGTGTGTCCAACTCCCGGCGAAACTTCGCTGGTCAGCACCGCGGCAACCAGTTCGTCGCTGCCCGGCTGACGCAAAACAAACGATGCCGCCGGAACGAACTGCCCGCAGCCGGGAAGCAAAATAATATTCTTCAGAAAGCGAAGCGCCCCTGGGACGCTGCGATACTGATCGTTAATCTCGCCGTCCACGTGATCGGTGTACGACAAATAAATTAACTTGGCGCACGGTTCGAAGTATCGATCGTTCCAGCGATCAATCCGCAGCCCGCCGGAATTGTTGGAATTGGCCTTCGCCGTTTTCTGCAAGTCCAGCAGCATGAATTGCCGCGTATATAAGCTAAACCCTTGATCGCGCAACGGCGTGTCGATGGGACCGCTGAAAGGCATCAGCTGCGCCTCAATGCGCTCCAGGTGCGGGATGGCGCGCATGGAAAAAAGCGTCTGCTCAAGCAACCGCTGCGCGATAACGGATTGCGGGAATTGCGCCGAAACATACAGCCCGCCGATCAAGCCTTTTTGTTCTTCCATCACATAAAACGAATACCCCGCCGCATTTCCATTTTCAAACGCCACGCTGCCCGCTAAAGCGCGCGCCTCCATAAAACGTTTGATTAATTCCAGCGCCCCGCGATAATCCCAGTGCAATTCCTTGCGCCAGTGGCGAGATTCTTCTTCAAGAAGGGATTCCAGCTGCCGGACTGTGGTCTGTCGCAAATCGACAATGTTCATGGGTGAATAGGGAGGCGAGCGGCCCCGCCGCACATTCCTATGATAGCCGATTCGTGTAATACCGCGGGAATGGCTGCATGCCTGTGGCATGGCGCCCAGTCTGGTGCGGACTTGGGTGCAATCGCGCACGACCAAGGCTGCTCCACTACAAAAATGAACCGCGCGGCGTTAGGGATGTCGCGACAGGCTTCAATGTTCGGCTCGTGTGCCGTCCGACCCAGCATCATTACGCGATATAAATGCGACACACAGAGGGCAGGCGGCGAAAGTGCCCGCCGCAACCGTGTGCTAGCATGTGAATTATCAACTTGTTCTATTTTTTATTGTGAGGAACTGAAAAAACGGCGCTCTACAGCTCCACCTTGCGCAGATCACGCATGTCCATTCTCTCTGAACTACGTTACCCGACACACTGGTATACCAAACTTCTCACCGCTATTTTGGCACTCCTCTTTTTTGCCGTTCTGGCCACCGCAGGCGTCGCCGGCTTCCTCGTCTATCGCATCGTCGAGCCGGAACGCACCAGCTCCGAAATTAATTTGCAAAGTTTTCCCGGCCGCCCTGATGCCGTGCAATTCACGGTGTTGAAAAACCAGCCTCGCGAAGGCTGGTTCTTTCCCGGGCTTCGCGGCGCGCCCACCATCGTGCTTTGCCATGGTTACGGTTCCAGCCGTGGGGAATTACTCACCTTGGTCTCCGCCCTGCAGGATCACCAGTACAACGTCTTTCTGTTTGATTTCGCCGGGCATGGTGGCAACTCCGGTGCCACCACCTTCGGCTATCGCGAAGCCGATGAATTGCGTTCCGCCCTCGATGCGCTGGCCGCGCGTAATGACGTCGACCCACATACTTTCGGTGTGTGGGGTTACAACCTCGGGGCCTATGCGGCGCTGCGTGAAGCCGAGCGGGATCCACGAATTCGCGCTTTGGTGCTCGACTCCGTGTACGACACCCCCGCGCAAATGGTAAAGATTGGCGTCGAACGCACCGGCCTCGCCGGATTTCCCTTCATGGTTCGTTCGGCGGAACTCAGTTTCGACCTGCTCAATTTGTCTTTTCGCAAAGAGCCGCCTTTGTCCGCGCGGCTAAACACCGTGGCAAACGTTCCCATACTTTTTATTCAGGCTTCGGATGACCCCGAACTTGCCACCATCGCTCGTAATATGTTTATGAAAGCCTCCGGGCCTCGCGAACAAGCGATAATCGGGCTAGGGAATTTTGTGGCCATGAATGATGACAACAAGCGCGCCTACGAAAATCGCGTGGTATCGTTTTTTGTATCTCATCTGCCGGCCACAGCGCATGGCCCGCGTTAAAGCGGCGGCCTCGCTAAAAATAGCGGCTTGACCGACACAACCTCCGCCTCCGGCGACTGCTCGGAAATTATCGTAACGATTTTCGCGTTCTGCTTCAGCTCCTCGAGATTTTTCTCACTGGTCACCACCACGGCCTCGCCAGCAATATTAGGACTCCATTCGGCGACTTCGCGATGCAGATAAAAATTAAGCTGATACCGCCACGAGCGCTGCAGCTTAAAGGAATAAGTATTGGCCGCACGTTCTAAGCCAATCTGTTTGGTGCAGCTTCGCGCTGAGATTTGTGGATCCAGCTTATCCAGCGACACATAAACCAAATTTAGCAGGAACAATACCAGCACCACAGAAAAAATTATCCCGGCACGCGTCCGCCGTATCGCCGCTGCGCCGATAACCATCAACCCACCGACAGCTGCCACGAAAGCGTAAAGCGATACCAGCGGGCCTCGAACATGTGCCCTCGAAAAAAATATCCAGCCTGGTGACACAAATAACAGCGCGCCTGTGAGCCCCAGAACGTAGCGCGCAAATACACTTCCGGATTTCAGCGCGCGCGTGACCGCCAATGAAATTAAAAACCCCAGCGGAAATACCGCTGGAAGAACGTAACCAGGCAGCTTGGATTTCGATAAGGAAAAAAACAAAACAGGGAAGACACCCCACGCTGTCAGAAACAATATCTGCGCTCGTTGATATCTGTCTTCGGGCTTCCTCCCGTCGCTCTTCGCAAACCACGCCAGCCAAAATATCCACGGCAAAAGCGCAATGATCGTAATCGGCAGGTAATACCAAAACGGTTGAATGTGCTGAAATTCCGGCGTCAGGTAACGTTTGAAATTGTGTTCGATGATAAAAATACGAAAGAAATCCGGATTGCGTCGAGCGCATAAAACGTACCAGGGAAGGCATATCAGCAAAAACGTACCGACCGAGATGGGATGAAACAACCGCAGCACCTCGCGCCAATGTTTGGTTGATGCTACCCACAAAAGCATTGCGCCTCCGGCGAGAATTAACGCGGCCGGCCCCTTAGTCAGAACCGCGACACCAAGAAACAATCCAAAAAGCGCCAAACTGATATAGGTCGTCTTCTTCCCCTGCACAAAGAGCGATTGCCCCTCGCGTCTTTCCTCAGCAGGTAACTCCGCTGGCGGTACCAACTCCACCGCAACAGCCGCGCAAACCATGGCAACACTCAGCATCGCGCTGAACGGCATATCCGTCGCCGCGGCATGCGACAAACCGATCATTCCCACCGTAGATGGCAAAAGCAACAGCACCCACCGCGCGCTATGCCAGCCGCCGAGTCGCAGCGCCAGCCAAGCCAATGCAAGTGTCGCCACCAGCGCGCAGATTGCGCTCGGCAACCGCGCGCTAGCTTCGTTGACGCCGAACAATTTGAAACACAACGCCGCGGACCAGTAATAAAATACGGGCTTCTCAAACCACGGCTTGTCATAAAGTCGCGGCGTGACCCAGTCGCCCGACTCCGCCATATCTCGCGCGATCCAGGCGTATCGCGGCTCGTCAGGCCCGATAAAACCAAAAGCCCCCAGATGGCTGAAGTAGCAAACGTACAGCGTTAGAAAAATGAGCACCGCCCAACTAATCTTGCGGAAAGACAAGTCGCGAAGGGCCATGTCACGTAAGGAGTTTTCACGAGTGGAAGACTCGCGAAAAGAAATGTCGCGGTAAGAATCTTCTCCGGATTTATTCGCCACAGCTGGTGCGGTATCACTCATTCGAAAAAAGAAACTACGGACGTGAGTCTAACATCGTGCGCAATGTCCATGGCAATGTAGCAGCGCCCGCAGGCATACTGTCGAGGCAGCGGAGGGCAGCGCCTCAAAAAAGCGATGAAGCAATGGGCAGAGTACGCGGTAGTGCGCGTGTTGTTAAAAATTCTGGAAGTTTTGCCGCGCTCAATAGCGCGTCCGCTGGCCGCTTCCGCGGCGCACGTTCTCTTTCTCTTGTCCCCGAAGTTGCGCAAAACCGCCGAATTTAATCTCCGCCTGGCATTTCCAGATTGGACCGACACGCAACGCGCAGATGTAATTCGCAAGATGAGCCGCAATCTTGGCTGGATGGCCGCCGAATTCGCCCGCTTGCCCAAATATTCAAAACAAAATATCGCGGATGTAGTTATTCTCGATGGTCATGAAAATTTCCTCCATGGCCATCAACAGGGGAAAGGCGTCTTGTTTTTAACCGGCCACATCGGAGCCTGGGAACTCTCTTCTTTCGCGCACGCTTTGTATGGTTATCCGCTGCATTATATGGCCCGCCCGCTCGATAATCGCAGGCTCGATCAACTGGTCAACCGCTATCGTTCTTTAAGCGGCAATCGCCCGATATTCAAAAACGAATCGGCGCGCACCGTGCTAAAAGTTTTAAAAGACGCTGGCACCGTCGGAATCCTTGCCGATCAAAACACCATGCCCGAAGAAGGAGTCTTTGTAGATTTTTTCGGCACGCCGGCGTGTACCACCACAGGACTCGCGCGCGTGGCCTTGCACACCGGCGCCGCGGTGGTTCCCGGCTATGCGTATTGGGACGCTCAAATCAAAAAGTACCGTCTCAGATTCGAGCCGCCCGTAGAGTTGACGCGCACCGGAGACATGGACCGCGATATTGTGGAGAACACCCAGAAATTTACCAGGGTCCTCGAAGAAATCATCAGAAAGTATCCCGACCAGTGGGTGTGGCTGCATGGCCGCTGGAATACCAGGCCGCCAGGCGAAGTGCCGCTGTACACATTTACTTAGTTTGCTTCCGGGTCTCAAAAAGAAATTCAAAAAGCGTTAGCGAGGACACATTATGAAAAAAACCGCCAAAGTATTAGCAGCCGCGGTCGGGGCCACCGTCGAAGGAAATGCTGATCTGGAGTTGAGCGCTGTCGCCTCGCCGGAACGCGCCGGCCCCCGTGATTTAATTTATGCCGACTCCCCCCAAAATGCCCCGCGCGCGCAGGCCTCCGCAGCCGCTTGCGTCATCGCACCGCTGGGCGTCGAACTAACAGGTAAAACCGTCCTACGCGCCGCCGCGCCGAAGCTAGCCTTTGCCAAAGCCGCCGCATTGCTGATGGACCGCCCCCCGATTGCTACAGGAGTGCACCCCACTGCGATTATCGCGACCCTTGCACAAATCGCTCCGAATGTCAGCATTGGCCCCTACGCTGTAATCGGCGAGGACGTCCACATTGGCGAAGACACACAAATCGGCCCCCACGCTGTGATCGGCGCCGGATGCTGGATCGGCAAAAATTGCAGAATCCATCCCCGCGTCACGTTATATACCGGCGTGCGTCTCGGCGACCGCGTAGAAATTCACTCTGGCGCCGTGATTGGCGCCGATGGTTTTGGATATGCGTTTGGCGAAGGCCGCCATTGGAAATTCCCGCAATCCGGAATCGTAGAGATTGGCGATGACGTGGAAATCGGCGCCAACACCACCATCGATCGCGGCTCCCTTGCAGACACCAGAATCGCCACCGGCGTAAAGCTGGATAATCTCGTTCACGTCGGCCACAACTGCGAAATCGGCGAACACTCCGTGATTGCCGCCCAAGCGGGACTCTCCGGTTCCTGCACTTTTGGCAAAAATGTGGTGGTTGGCGGCCAAGCGGGCTTCGCCGAACGCTGCAAACTGGAAGATGGCGCAATCATTGGCGCCCAGGCCGGAATTCTCCCAGGCAAAACCATTCGCAGCGGTGAGCCCGTATGGGGCACGCCCGCGCGCGCCCTCGAAAAGTTCAAGGAACAGTTTGCGTGGCAGTCTCGCCTCCCTGAATTGGCAGCAAGAATCAAAAATCTTGAGAGCAATGTGACAAAATAAGGAGTCGCCGGTAGAGTCGCGGAGAACTCTCTAAGATCTAAGATAAGAAGCGCACAGAAGGCAGGCAGATTTGCAACCAGCTGCGTCGCACAAACAAACTTGGCGTGTCATCGTCGTCGGTGGCCACACCCGCAGCATAGGCAAGACGCAATTAGTCTGCGATGTCATCCGCGCGTTTCCAGAAGAAAACTGGATCGCGGGCAAGATCACCCAATACGGCCACGGCGTATGCGCCAAAAACGGCGAGAATTGCGGCTGCGCTCCCGACGAACACAGTTACGCGATCAGCTGGGAAAAAAGCTCCGAAACCGGTACCGACAGCTCCCGTTTCCTGGCAGCAGGCGCACAACGCTCTTTCTGGCTCAGAACCAAGCAAGGCTTTCTAGCCGAAGGTCTTCCGCTCTTGCGCGAAGCGCTTGCACAGTTGCCAGCGACCAACGCCTCGGAGCCGCCCACGCTCATCCTCGAGAGCAACTCCGTTTTGCAATTCGTCCAACCCAGTTTATATTTCGCCGTGATAGACCCCAGCCGCGACGATTTCAAAGACTCCGCTCGCATAATTCTGGACCGCGCCGATGCCCTGGTGCTGCGAGGCGGCACCAACGATCCGCCAGTCAGCGAAGCCCCTTGGATGAAACTGCCTCGCCAGCTATTGAATCAGGCTCCATCCTTTCACCAGAGGGAAAGGGAGCCTTTGCCCCTTCCACTTCAAGTGCTCGTCAGGCGTGCTTTGGAAGCTCCTGCAGACGTCAAGTTGTAACCTTCTCCTGATCAGCAACGAGACAATATCGTTGACCGTTGGGGCTAAACCCGGCGATAATCTACTAGTACTAGTGTAGACCGTGTAGGACCTTAAGGACTTGGAGGATCTCCCAAGCGCAGGTGGTGTTCGGGCAACGGTTATAGAAGTTCTGCTTTCCAAAGCAGTATCTAAGTGACTCGTCGTTCTCGGGATGGGCTGATGGGGAGGAATAGCACCTAATGGCGTCTTCCGTCCGCATGGAAGAGGAATCGGCTGTAGTTGCAGCGCCGCTACCGTGGCGCCAGCAAAATTGGGCTGAACGCCTGGAAAGCTCCATCGAGCGGGGCGCTAATCACCTTTTGTCCCTACAAACCGAGGAAGGCTACTGGCTCGGCGAACTCGAAGCCGATACCACCCTCGAATCCGACTATATCTATTACCTCTTCGTACTAGGCAAAGCCGATCCAGAGCGCATCGCCAAGCTTGCCACCTTTGTCCGCCGCCGCCAGCTCGCGGACGGTGGCTGGAGCATTTATCCCGGCGGCCCCTCTGAATTGAACGCCACCTGCAAAGCCTACTTTGCCCTGAAACTGGCCGGTGACCAGGTCGACGCGCCGCACATGATCCTAGCGCGAGCGTCCGTGCACGCTTTGGGCGGCCTGGAATTAACCAATTCTTACACCCGCTTCTACCTTGCGCTCGTCGGTGCCGTCGGCTGGGAATTAGTCCCCGCCATTCCGCCCGAGCTGATGCTCCTGCCCAACTGGTTCTACATCAACATTTACGAATTTTCTTCCTGGACCCGCGCCATCGTCATCCCCATGATGATTCTTTCCGCGCTGCGGCCGAACTGGCAACTCCCCGAGCGCGCTCAAGTCGATGAACTCTTCAAGGATCCATCCCGTAAAAGAGCCGCCTTCGACTGGAGTAAGCAGCTTATTTCCTGGCGGAATTTTTTCCTGGCACTCGATCGCGGCCTGAAATTTTACGAGCGCCTGCCTTGGAAGCCTCTACGCCAGCGCGCCCTGCGCGAAGCGAAATCGTGGGTTCTCGAACACATGGAGCGCTCCGAAGGATTGGGCACCATCTATCCCGCGATGATGAATTGCATCTTCTCGCTGGTGGCCATGGGTTATGGCCCCGACGATCCTTTGACCTGCCGCGAAACCAGGGAATTTGCCCGCTTCGAAATCGAAGACGAGGAAACCATTCGTCTGCAACCCTGCGTTTCTCCTGTATGGGATACCGCCATCGCCATGGTCGCTCTCGAAGAAGCCGGCGTAGCTCCCGATGACCCCGCGCTCGTTCAAGCTGCTGACTGGATCTTGTCGAAACAGATTCTCGGCCCCGGCGATTGGCAAGTAAAAAACAAAGACGCCGAGCCCGGCGGCTGGGCTTTCGAATTTCGCAACGATTTTTATCCCGACGTGGACGACACGGCTTTCGTCCTGATGGCTTTGCAGCGCGTGAAATTCCCCGACGCCAAGCGCATGGAAGCCGCAACTCGCCGCGGTATTCAGTGGCTCTTGAGCATGCAGAATCGCGACGGTGGCTGGGGCGCATTCGACCGCGACAATGATCGCCGCTTCCTCTGCAATATTCCTTTCGCCGATCACAACGCCATGATCGATCCTTCCACCGCCGACGTCACCGCACGCGTTCTCGAGTGCCTCGGACACTTTGGCTGGCCCGCGGATCATCCCGCTATACAAAAAGCCGTCAAGTTCTTGCTGAAAGATCAATGCGGCGATGGCTCCTGGTTCGGTCGCTGGGGAGTTAATTACGTCTATGGCACCGGCGGTGTACTCAGAGCGCTGGAAACCGTTTCTTTAACAGCGCAGGAATATTGCCAGCGCGCCGTCGTCTGGCTGAAATCCGTCCAACAGGACGATGGCAGTTTTGGTGAATCACTCAAGACTTATTCCGATGTTTCTTCCAAGGGTCAGGGCGCAAGCACCCCTTCGCAGACCGCCTGGGGCTTGATCGGTTTACTCGCTGGATCAAATACCAGTGACCCGGCCATCACTCGCGCGGTTTCCTATTTGGTTGGCAACCAGAACGAAGACGGCTCCTGGAGCGAGCACGATTTCACTGGCACCGGTTTCCCGTGCGTCTTTTATCTGAAATATCACCTGTATCGCAATTCTTTCCCGGTATACGCGTTGTCGCGCTACCACAACCAGGCCCGCAGAGCTGACGAATTCTGCGCCTTGAAGTTCCAGCCCAACGAGTTCCGGCTGCGCTCCGGAATCTAGCGCGCATGATGCGCTTTCCCCCGCGACTAACCTGGGACCTGGCCAGGGTTCGCATCGCACAAGAATTGTTTGGAGCTTCGCGTTACCCCTGGGCCTTGCGCCTGGATTTAGCCGAGTTGCGCGCTCACAACGAAGTCACTCCGCCTAACGGCGTCAATTCGACCGCGGAAGTTTCGTCTAGAGATTCGCAAGCTCTCTCGCGAGTTCGTGCCAGCTCCGCGCCCGTGGTGTGGATCGGTGGCGATGCTCCTCTGCAACATGCGCGCATCGGCCACCTGGCGCGCGACATCGTCAATTGCGGCCGAACCGTCTTCGTCGAAATGGACGGCACGCTCTTGCGCCGGCGTATTCACGAATTCAGACCCGTCTCGCGTCTTTACCTGGTTTTGCCGCTCAATGGTCTGGAAAACGCCCACGATTCGCACGCACAGCAAACCAGAAATTTTCGCGCCACCATGGAAGCCCTCCGCACCGCCAAGCTTTCCGGCTTTCATATTTGTATTGAGACCACCATTTTTCCCCACTCCGACAAAAGTGAACTTTTAAAGTTAGCAAAGTTCATTTCGACCTTGGATGTCGATGGCTGGATTCACAAACGCCCTCCGGCGGCGGCGAACCACGAAGCTGTCAGCGAGGCGTTGCAGTCCGCGCGCGACTTGATACCCAGCAAGCATTGGCGAGCCTTTTCTGCACTTCTCGATTTAACCTCTACGCCTACTCAACCAAGCTTTGAAAAAAAGCGCTCCGCCAACCCAGTAGTTGAAAAAGTTGAAAAAGCCCCCACCCGCGAAGCCCGTGAAGCCCATGAAGAAGGATTGCGCGCGCTATGACTACTCTGGTTACCGGCGCCGCAGGATTTCTAGGCAGCCATGTAGCGCGTCAACTCGTAGCTCGCGGAGAAGACGTCCGCGTCCTGGTCCGTGCCTCCAGTTCCAATCGTGCCATTGCGGATCTATCCCTCGAATACGTCACCGGTGATCTGCGCGATCAGTCTTCACTCACTCGCGCGATGAATGGCGTCCAACGCGTTTTCCACGTTGCCGCCGATTATCGCCTCTGGTCCAGGAATCCGCAGGACATTTACGACTCCAACGTGGGCGGCACAAAAAATTTATTGGCCGCCGCGCGCCAGGCCGGCGTAGAAAAACTCATTTACACCAGCACCGTCGCCACCATCGCGGTGGACCGCCCCGCATTGCCCAACGAATTTACAGACGCGGAGCTCGATGAAATGATCGGCCATTACAAACGCTCCAAGTGGATGGCCGAGCAAGAAGTTTTGCGAGCCGCCAAAGATGGCCTTCCCGTTGTGGTGGCGATGCCCACCACCCCGGTAGGTCCGTGGGACTGGAAACCCACGCCCACCGGAAAAATCATCGTCGATTTTCTCAACGGGAAAATGCCCGGGTACGTGGAAACCGGCTTGAACTTTGTGGGCGTGGAAGATTGTGCCGCAGGCCATTTGCTCCTCGCCGAAAAAGGCAAAATCGGCGAGCGCTATTTATTAGGCGGGGAAAACCTCACCCTCAAGCAGGTTTTAGACTCGCTCGCGCGTCTCACCGGCCTGCCCGCACCTAGGTTCAAAATTCCTCATGGTCTGGCCTTAGGTGTAGCCTATGCTGAGACAGCGTTTTCGCGGCTCATCGGTCGCAAACCGCAAATTCCCGTGGAAGGCGTAAAAATCGCCCAGCATCTAATGTTTGTGGATTGCACCCGCGCGCAAAGGGAATTGGGTTTTCGCGCCGAACCCGTATCGGCCGCATGCGAACGCGCTGTCCGCTGGTACGAAAAAAACGGCTACGTAAGCACTCGGCGCATCAAGCGCATGGCGCACGCCGTGCCAGCGTAACCAGGCGATATTGCGATGAACATTCTCATCACTTACGCGGTAGAAGCCGAATTCGCTCCCTGGCGCGCGCTGCGCGATCTGGAAAAAGTCACGGTCGGCGGTGTTCAACTCCACCGTACGCAGGTTGGGAGAGCCACAGTGGATTTCGTTACCACCGGTATGGGTTCTGCGAATGCGCAGCGGATTGCGGCAGCAGTCATCTCAAAACACTATTCATTTTGCATCGTATCGGGATTTGCTGGAGCCCTGAAAGCGTCTGTTAACTCAGGAGACGTGGTCGTCGCCAGAAAAGTGCAGCACGATGGCAACGGTGGCACCGTGGTTTGTTCTCGGAATCTTTGGACGCGCGCTTTCGGCGATGGCGCGAAACCCATCGAATCTTTATTGACCACCGACCATGTTGTCAGCACCGCGGCAGAGAAGGCGCGGCTCGCTCCTTTTGCTGAGGCGGTGGATATGGAGACCTTCTGGATTCTATCGGTGGCGCGCACCAAAGAAGTCGCGGCGATCGCCATCCGTGTAATTTCCGACTCCTTCGATCGCGACCTCCCGGTGGATGTCGACACGATGGTCGATGAGGAAGGCAATGTGCGCGTTGGCGGCGTCGTCCGCTACGTTGCAAAACATCCGCTGGTACTCCCGGCGCTCGTGCGTCTCGGTCGCGAAAGCAAAACAGCAGCAGAAGCGCTGGCGCATTTTCTCAAGGCGTTCATCAAAAAATTATCTTTTGCCACGCACGGCTGGCCTCCGCCGGAATTACAGGAAGTGGCCGCCTCATGAGCGGCACGGGAACCATGCTTCACGCGCCTGCAACGCTGGCACCGGTGCCCAAAACCATGCGCGCGGGCGTGTATCGCGAAAAGGGTCGCGTATACGTGGAAGAAGTGCCCGTTCCGGACGTCGGCTCCGGCGAAGTCCTGATCAAAGTCGCAGCCTGCGGCATCTGCGGCACCGATATTAAAAAAATTTTTCAAGCCTACGTTAATCCTCCGCAGATTCTGGGTCACGAGCTGGCCGGCACGATCGTCTCCCTTGGCCCCGGCGTCACCAAATGGAAATTAGGCGACCGCGTGATGAGTTTTCATCACGTGCCCTGCGCGAATTGTTTTTATTGCCAGCGCCGCCTTTTTTCTCAGTGTAAACAATACAAGTCCACAGGATTAACCGGCGGCTTCACTCCCAACGGCGGCGGCTTCGGCGAGTATGTCAAAGCCATGCCCTGGGTCGCCGACAGGGGCATCATCGTGCTTCCCGATGACGTCACCTTGGAAGAAGCCACCTTCATCGAGCCCATCAACACTATCTTCAAAGCGGTGCAAAAAGCTCGCGTGGCCAAAGGCGAAACCGTACTCGTGCTGGGTTGCGGCCCCATCGGCTTGCAATTACTCATGGTCGCCAAGCTCCAGGGCGCGCGAATCTTCACGAGCGATCCCATGGCCGTAAGACGCTCCAAGAGTCTGACTCTCGGAGCCATCGAGTCCTTTGACGCTAACAGTGATGGTAAGCTGGTACAGGAAATTAAGGACCGCACCGAAGACCGCGGTGCGGACGTAGTGCTGGTGGCCGTCGCGCATCCCGCGGTCGTCGCGGACGCCCTGGCAGCAGCCCGGCCCGGCGGTCGAGTCCTGCTCTTCGCTGCCAACGATCCGGTGACCAGAATCGAATTTCCAGCCGCCGAAGTCGGTATCGACGAAAAGGAAATTCTGGGCAGCTACAGCGCGGCGGCGGACATTCAGGACACCGCGGCGGACTTAATATTAAAGAAACAGCTTCCCGTTATGAACATCGTGACGCATCGTTTCCCGCTGGCCAGAATCCAAGAAGGATTGGAACTGGCAGCGCGTCCCACAGTAGAATCGCTTAAGATACTGATCACCCACCAATGAGATCGACCACCACGAGAAAAGCGGAGATCGCTACAGCCGTGAAAACCGCTGCGCCTTGGTTGGCCGTCCCCACCAGGATGAACGCCGCCGTTCTTTACGGCAGCGAAGATCTTCGTGTCGAGCAGATCGAAGTGCCCGCGCTCGCTGCCGACGAAGTGCTCATTCGTGTGCTCCTCGCGCTGACCGACGGCACTGACCTCAAAGTTTGGAAGCGCGGTTATCACGCCAAGATGATTCAGACCCCCGCGGTCTTCGGCCACGAAGTGGTTGGCGAAATTGCCGCCATCGGCAAGCGTGTAGATGCTCGCTGGCAAACCGGCATGCGCGTAGTGGCCGCCAATTCCGCTCCTTGTCTCCGCTGCTTCCATTGCCGCCGCGGACAGGAAAATCTTTGCGAAGACTTGCTCTTCAACAACGGCGCCTACGCCGAATACATGCGCATCCCCGGTCGCATCGCCACCGAAAACATGTTGGAAGTGCCGCACTCCGTCGATGACGCCAGCGCCGCCCTAGCCGAGCCTTTGGCCTGCGTGCTGCGCGGCATTCACGAAATGGAACTGCGCACCGGTGACACCGCCGCCGTAATCGGTTGCGGACCCATCGGCTTGAAATTCGTGCGTATGCTTTCGCGGCGCGGAGTGCGTGTCATTGCGTTGGCGCGGCGCGCCCAGGCCCTGGAAGTCGCAAAACGTCTCGGTGCCGTAGCTACGATTAACGTCAACGGGACCCCCGACATCGTGGCCGCGGTTAAAGCGTTGACCGAAGACCAGCGCGGCCCCGATGCCGTTGTGGAAGCCGCCGGCAATCCCAGCACCTGGAAGCAAGCCCTGGCCATGGTCCGCCGCGGCGGAGTAGTAAATTTCTTCAGCGGCCTGCCCAGCGGCACTCAAGTGGAAATCGAGCCCGCCGCCATTCACTATTCCGAAATTAAATTGATTTCTCCCTTTCACCATACCCCGCGATTTTTTCGCGATGCGCTCGAAGCCATTCGGCGCGGCGACATCTCTGCCCACGATTTCGTGACCGAGGAAATCCGTCTGGCCGATTTGCCCCGAGCTTTCGAACGCATGCAGGCACGCAGCGGTCAGATCAAGCTCGCTGTCCGGCCATAATTATTCTTAACGCGCCGGAATTGCATCAAGTCGCGTTTCATTTTGTTTCCGGTGTAATTGCACTGGCATCTCCGGGAATCGACGTGCCGGAATTTTTTCGTGGACTTTTCCGGTCACCGTGAGGTTTATTCGCTGTATGCTCCGCCGTGGTGAACTACAAATCGCTGATCGAGCACCCGCCTCCGGTTGCTCCGTTGAAGAAGCTCAGAAATACACGCGCTGGCTCGCCACCCACCATTACGAAAATTTCAACGTAGCTTCCTGGCTTCTCCCCGCCGAACTCCATCAGCATTTCTACAACTTGTACGCCTATTGTCGCTGGGCCGACGATTTGGGCGATGAAATTCCGGAGCCCGCGCGCGCGCTGCAGTTACTGAATTGGTGGGAACACGAATTGAACGCCTGTTATGACGGCCGCCCTTCCCACCCGGTCTTCATAGCCCTCCGCGAAACAGTCGTTGCCAAGGATATTCCAGAGCAGGAATTCGCCGATCTGTTAAAAGCTTTTCGCCAGGACCAGAAAATTAAGCGCTACCCGAACTGGTCCACCCTTCTCCACTACTGCGAATATTCGGCCAATCCCGTCGGCCGCCTGGTCCTTTATCTTTGCGGATACCGCGATGAACAGCGCCAGTTGCTATCTGACGCCACCTGCACCGCGTTGCAACTTGCCAATTTCTGGCAGGACGTTTCGCGCGACATGGAAAAGGGCCGCATCTACATCCCGCTCGACGAGGCCGCTGCTCACGGCATCAGCGAAAAAGACATTCTCGAACGTAACTTCAACGACCGCTATGTCGCGCTGATGAAATCCCTCATCGCCAGAACCCGTGCATTGTTCGCTGAAGGCGCTCCGCTCTCAAGAATGGTCGATGCCCGGTTAAAGGTCGACCTCGAACTCTTCAGCAAAGGCGGAGTCGCTGTCCTCGACGCCATCGAGGACATGGGCTACGACACGCTGCACCGCCGGCCCTCCATCAGTAAAACCAAGCAGGCCCGCTTGCTCGGCCGCGCATTGGTCACGCGCGCCGTCGCGACCAATCGCAAACCGGACGACCTGCAAAATTCCCTCGTGGCCAACTCGCTGGCGGAGTCCTACGAGGAATGCCAGCGCATCGTCAAAGCCGCCCACAGCAATTTTTATTACGCATTTTTTCTCTTGCCTAAACCAAAGCGCGACGCACTCACCGCGCTCTATGCTTTCATGCGCCTCGTCGATGACGTGGCCGACGAAGGCGACAATGTCGCCGACAAGCAGCGCGGATTAGCCGAATGGCGTGCCGCTTTCGATCGCGCCCTCACGCAGCGCCCCGATGCGCCGCTGAACGATGAACCCGACGGCGTCTCCGTTTTGCCTGCACTCGTGGACACCATGCAGCGTTACAGCATGCCCTCCCGCTACCTCCACGATTTAATCTCCGGCGCGGAAATGGATTTAACCGTCCACAGCTATCCCACCTTTGAACGCCTCAAGGAATATTGTTATCGCGTCGCCGGAACCGTCGGCCTGACCTGTACTCACGTCTTTGGATTTCGCGATTCGCACGCGCTGGACCTCGCGGAAAAACTCGGCCTGGCATTTCAACTCACCAATATCATTCGCGACGTTCACGAAGACTATAAATTGGGCCGCATATATCTTCCCGAAGAAGATTTGGCGCGCTACGGCGTATCACCTGCCTCCTTCGCTTTGCGCGAGGGCACCCTCGGAGTTCGCGAGTTGCTGCGCTTCGAAGCCGAGCGCGCCTGGCAACTATACAAACAGGGCGCGGAGCTATTAAGCCTCATCGACGAGGACAGCTGCGCCACTTTATGGCTGCTCGCTCATACCTACAGCGCCCTTCTCGCGCGCATCGAGTCCCAGGATTTTGCCGTGTTCGGTGAACGCGTGCGCCTTTCGCGCGCGGAAAAAATGGTGTTGATTGCCAAGGCGCGCTTCGGCCGCCTGACGGAAGAGAATATTATTGAAAAGCGCGATCGTGATCGGCGGCGGCTTGGCGGGACTGGCGTGCGGCGTCGCGTTAGCTGAAGCAGGCTGGCGCGTACGGCTGTTCGAACAGAAACCTTTTCTCGGCGGCCGCGCCACCTCCTATGTTTTGCCCAATGGCGAACACGTCGATAATTGCCAGCACGTAACCCTCGGCTGCTGCACCAACCTCGCCGATTTTTATCGACGCGTCGGCTCCGCCGATAAAATTAAATTCTTCGACGAACTCGTTTTCCTCGATCCCCAAGGCCGTCGCGGCACCATGAAAGCCGGTCTCCTACCCGCGCCCTTCCACATGACCCGTTCGTTTCTTACCTTCGCCCCGCTCACCATGCGCGACAAATTATCTATCGCGCGCGCCATGCTCGATATCGTCGCCGCCAAAGGAAAAACCGCCGACCTCACCGAAGCCGGCGGAATCTCCATGCTGGAATGGCTGCGCCGCAGGCGTCAGACCAAAGGCGCCATAGAACGATTTTGGCGCGTCGTGCTCGTAAGCGCGCTTGATGAAGAACTGGACCGCACCGACGCCCGCTACGGTGTCGATGTTTTCTGGAAAGCCTTCCTCATGAATAGCACCGGATGCCGCATGGGCGTCCCCGTCGTCCCGCTCGCGGAATTATACGCAGGCTGCAAAGCCGCCATCGAATCCCGCGGCGGGGAAGTGAACTTGCGTTTCCCAGCGCGAAGTTTGCAAGCCGAAGGCACTTCCATCAAGTCTGTGCAGTTCGATGCCGGCAGGGAAGAATCGGCAGGCGCCTACATTTTCGCAGTCACTCACGACGCCCTCTACGATTTAATGCCCGAAAGCATTCGCCGCGCCGAACCCTCTCTCGCAAATTTATCAAAAATTAAGACCGCTCCAATTACCGGCGTCCATTTCTGGTTCGACCGCCCGGTTATGGACCAACCGTTCGTCACCCTCCTCGACACCAACACACAATGGATTTTTAATAAAACCATGTTGCACGGGGAACAAAAGGGAACCGGCAACAATCAGGAACAATACTTGCAACTTGTAATCAGCGCGTCCTACGAACTCCTGAAAAAATCGCGCCAGGAAATTATCGACATTTGCCTCCGCGAAGTTCGCCAGGCCTTACCCCGTGCTCAAGCAGCTCAACTTATGAAGTCCACCGTAATCAAAGAAGTCGCCGCAACATTCTCCCCGCAACCTGGCGTAGACCGCTGGCGCCCGCCACAGCAAACCAAAATCCCCAACCTGTTCTTCGCCGGAGATTGGACCGCCACAGGCTGGCCCGCCACCATGGAAGGCGCCGTCCGCAGCGGCTACCTAGCCGCTGAAGCCGTCCTGCGCACCTCCACTCCGCAGAACGCCTCGGCCACCGCCCTGCCTGCCTCCGGCACGGCCCACCAATTCCTCCAATCCGACCTACCCCCCAGCGGCCTCATCTCCCTTTTAAAAAATTGAACACACCGGGTGGCCCACCCCTCGGATTTTTGGAGGGTTTACCTGCCGGGGCAGGTAGGTCTTGTAACGTGGAAACACCAAAAACCATTACTACGAAGCTCCGGTTCGGCGTCGTTTAATGCGTAGCGCTTACCCGCATTCGAGTAATAAAAAAATAATCAATTATCAAAATATCCCAAACACCTCTCAAACCCCTTCAAACTCTGGCAACTCCGATCCATCGCCAAATAAGCCGCATGATTCAATTCCTTAAAGACTCATACGCGCTCCGCGACTCCCAAAAATCCAACGTAACAAATTTGTTATCCTGCGCCGGATCCCGCAACAACCGCGTCTCCAGAAAATTCGGATCCGTCCGAAATAGTCGCGCCCATTCTCCCTCCGCCCCATAGACCGATTGAAACCGCTGCTCACAACCCGACTTGACTTCGAACTCCCAGAGGGCTAAAAACATATAGGTCCCATCTTCTGCTCCCCGGTCCTAAGCACTCTGCATCGCAACCCTTGGGAACTATCGCGCAGGCCGGCCGAGTGTAGCAATCCGAGTGGATTCTAGCCAAGTTGTTGTGCGCAATGCGCGCCAATAGCAGGTTTGCGTTAGCAGTAGTCCGTCGAAATTGACGGACGGAGGCGTTCGTGGATCGAAAGTACAGCCACCGCGGTTATCGCGACGCGGAAAAAGACGAAAAAAAATCTAAAGTTCATCATGACCGCAAACCGCCATCCGGCGGCCCGCGCGGCGCTGACCAGTTCGGTCCACGCACGCCAAGAATGGTCGGCACCGTCACCCGCGGCCGCTGTGCCAATTGCGGCGCAGTTCTGACCCCCGGCTTCGACCCCAATGGCAAATGCCCCAAATGCCAGTTCGAACTTCACTCCTGCAAACAGTGCCGCTTCTTCGATTCCGGCGTCCAGTTCGAATGTACGCAACCCATTCCCGAGCGCATCACCCCCAAGGACGCCAAAAACAATTGCACCTTCTACGAATTCCGCATGACCATTGAAAAAGATACCGCCCCTACTTCGTACTCCCAGCCTTCCACTGCCACAAGCCCGCCCCCATCACCATCGCGCCCCACCGACGCACGCCAAGCCTTCGAAAACCTCTTCAAAAAAATGTAACGAAGGCCAGCAAGAGCTTCTAACCCGCAGATACCAACTCTCAATGCCGCAATCATTATTGGATCCAGTTGATACTTGCCCATCCAGATGGCGAGTCTTTTCTGATTACCGGCAACCTCAATTTTCGCTCTGATTCAACTGCATATACGACAACTTTGAAAGTCTCTAGTGGAATGGGATGACCCGAAGCAGCCGACACTACTCCCATGAGGCCGAAATTAGTTCTTTCTTTTTCCAATAGCACTCCTACCGAGCGCGAATCTGTTGACCAAACTAATCCGCAGACCTTCCAATTTTGTTCAATTGTTCATTGTTGGATTTGCTCATTCGATCTTGATTTCAACACACTTAGCAAATTCCTAGCGGACCATTTCGTACCACCGCCATTCGAACAAGTTACGACAAATCGAGGCTTGGCGATTTGACCTCCGCAATTCCCCAGCAGTCGTCAATGTGACCCGCTTTTAACGTGCCGTCGAACTGAAGATTAGGAGAGTTCGAGACTTCACGGTGATCCAAATCGATAACAATTTGATCCTTCCCAAGAGACATTGTCGAATTCGATACATAAATCGAGCGGGACGCCCAGACTAGAAAGCAAATTAAAAGCAATAATAGGAATCCGAGTCTCATTACTCTTAATCTCGACATAGTCTGTCCTCTATGCTTGGCATTATGTCGATACGTCCAAATATTTTGGATCGACCCCGCTCAAAGGATCGGTCGTGCTCGTTAGTAGGTTTGTCGCACTCTGCTGCTGATGTAATAGGTACCCAATTTATGTTTGACAAACCAACTACTGGGCGTCCGGCGTGATCGCCGTCGCTAACGGAAAAAGCGTTGGCTCGGCCAGCCGCGAAGCAGCAATGGCATCCAGTTGCGGAAAATGCTGCCGCAATGGCTCCGGCACGTTAACCTTGGTCTTCGTAAGAATGTTAATCAGCTGCAGCGCGTTCACCACGCCTTTCCCCTGGTAGTGATTATTGGTAATCACAAAAACCGTGCCAGCCTGCTTGCTCACTTTTTGAATCCGCGCAGCCCACGGCGCCAGCTCTTCGCTGGAATAAAGATAATTGTATCGTTCGTGCGGGGCGACCTCCGGATCGTCCGAGAACCATGTATCGTAGCGCCTGCCATGCAGCCGTACGTATCCCACCGGAGCAGTCGCCGCAGTGGACGGTTCTAACGACCGCCCAATGATCGGCTGATCAATGTTGCAAAACCCCGCGTTGTGCTCCCGCAAGAACTCAAACGTGTCCGGAATATTCCACGAGGAATGCCGCACCTCCACCACCAATGGATAAGCAGAAAACCGCTTCAGCAACCCTGAAAGATACTCAACAGTTTCGCGCTCGCGATGAAACGAAAAAGGGAATTGCAGCAGCAATGCTCCCAGCTTGTTAGCCACGTGCAAAATGTCCAGCCCCGCGCGCGCCTCGCGCTCATCTGCTGAGCTAGCGTCATGTTCATGCGTGAATTTCTTCCAGAGCTTCGCCGTAAATAAAAAACGTGGGTTGCCACTCACACGCTCAATCCATTGCGCAGCGTGGTCAGCCTGCATCGGATGATAAAACGAAGTATTTATTTCAATCGTGTCGAAATACTCCGCCAGAAAAGTAGCCGGATGAAAATTTTTCGGACGCGGTTGCGGATAAACATACCCCGCCCAGTCCTTGTAAGCCCAGCCCGCAGGTCCGATGCGCAGCAACGGCGCACTGCTGGAACTTGCAGACGCAAGCGCGCTACCCGCCTGCGATGCTTGCCAAACTTTGGAAACACTTCTTGATCGCGGACTCATCGTTGTCCAAATTAGTACCAACAATATTTCAAAACGAGATTAGAGTTTCCGCCGCGCACTGTCAACGCACCTTACAAATCAGCGAGACTCATTTGCGGCGTAACGTTCCGACCTGCTAGTCTGCTACTTGCCGCCAACGATACACCACAGGTGCTTCCGATGAAATTATCCATCAGTTACAAGCACGTCGATGTGCACGATACGATTGAGAAGGACGTCGACCGGCACGTCGCAAAATTAAATAAATTACTGAAAGCCTATGCGCCGGACCTCGTGCAACTCCACGGGGTCTTCGCCGCGAATACCCATAAGGGACAGCATTCCTGCACCTTGAATCTCTCCTTGCCCACCGGCACGCTTCACGCCACCGGCACCGGCAAAAATGAACGCACCAGTTGCAAAATGGCTTTCAGCGAACTGGAAGCCCAGGTGAAGAAGCACCAGGCCCTGCTAAGAAAAGATTATCAATGGAAGCGCAAGCGCCCGCGGGAGCGCGAACTGGTGGCCTCCTAAGCCCTCAGCCTATGTAGGCATTCCCTCTCGTTCTACAGCGCATTCCTTCGAACTCGCGATAAGCCGCTATTCGCCACGCATTTGCAGCCTTCCATAACGCCCGCGGCGCACCTGTTTATAACGACTTCACCGTATGTGATAGCTGGCAAACAGGATGTACACTCATCCGCATAAAACTAAGATGGCCGTCCCGGCGCACATCTTTCAAAATTTCACTGTGAAATCAATCACCCAATACGGCCGGAGAAAAATTATGAGCCAAATCCTTAAAGTGGCACCTGTTCTAACTCTGGCAGCGCTCACTTTCGTATTCGCAGGATGCAACAAGTCGGCACCAGAGAACACTGCCCAGACGCAGCCGGGCGCTGCGCCCACCGATCAGACCCAGGATCCCGCCGCTTCTGCCAACCTGGCTCCCGTTGCCGCGCAGCCAGCAACCTACGATGAACAGGCTCCGAATTCCAATTATCAACAAGCTCCAAACTATTCAAATAACAATTCGCGCCACTCTCGGAGCAGAGATTCTCGCGACTCTCGCAGCCGCGATTCCCGCGACTACCCCGATTCCGGCAACTATAACGACGGCGGCAACTACGATTCGGGCAGCTACGATGACGCCTATAACTACGACAACGTGGACGACACTTACGGCCAGCCTGTCCTATACGCCTCTGATCCGCCACCTCCACTTCCGGAATATTCTCAACCGGAAATCCCCGGCGATGGATATATCTGGACCCCCGGCTACTGGAGTTGGTCTTCAGACGGCTACTACTGGGTTCCCGGCGCATGGGCGCGTCCACCCGAATCCGGTTATTTGTGGACCCCCGGTTGGTGGGGATATAGCGGCCGCCGCTATCGCTACCACAACGGCTATTGGGGCAGGCACATTGGCTACTACGGCGGCATCAATTACGGAAACGGTTACACGGGCGCCGGTTATCAGGGCGGGTATTGGAATGGGGACCGCTTCGAATACAACCGCGCCGTCAATAATGTGAGCGGCAGCAACGTCCCGGTGTACAACCGCAGCGTCACCAACACCACGATTAACAACACCACCATCAACAACACTACCGTGAACAACGTCAGCTACAACGGACCAGGCGGCGTGACTCGCCCGCCTGCTCCTGCGGAGCTAGCGGCCACCCGCGAGCAGCGCATTCCGCCGATGACTACGCAGGTTCAGCATCGCGAACAAGCCGCGCAAAATCGCCAGCAGTTCGCCGCTGTCAATCATGGCAAGCCGGTTGTCGTAGCTGTGGCACAGCCAATCCCGCAAGGCAAACCCATCGCCGCCGTGATTCCTGCGCGTCCCGCTCCAGCTCCGCGACCAGCACAAGCCGCCGCGCCACCTAACGCAGCGCAACAGCCCAACGCAGCTCGCCAACCAAACGGCGCGCAGCAATCGGCTCCAGCCCAGCAAAATGTTCAGCCCAATCGCAATC
>Ga0185299_10001046_pt1 | contig 61424 bp, 81 predicted proteins | sample PaiPotPPA55metaG_FD_128002 | JGI IMG/M metagenome (GOLD analysis project Ga0185299, IMG submission 128002) | Iron sulfur acid spring bacterial and archeal communities from Banff, Canada, to study Microbial Dark Matter (Phase II) - Paint Pots PPA... ... | reverse complement strand
CGACTGGCTCGAAGCCCTGACCGACGCACTACGCGGCATCCCCTGGATGCCCGACGAAGCAACCGCCTGACAACCCGCCGGGCGGCCAACACGCACGCCGCCAACCGGGACCTATCTAGTTACCTCAGACGAGGCGTCGCACCGGGCGTCATGTGCCCGTAGGTGTCGGCCGTGATCTGAATGGAACGGTGGCCAAGCCACCGGCTCACTTCCAGGATGGGCACCCCGTCAGCAATCGCCGTAGACGCGAAGTAGTGCCTTAGGTCGTGCGGAGAGAACGCGGGCTTACCGTCCTTGTCAACGAGTTCAAGCTTGATGAGCGTCCGGCTGAAGTTCGCGTTGAATGTAGCTGGGTGGGGCATGTCCCCCACGTACCGCCCACGGGGCGAGAAGTAGACCTTCACGCCCTTCGCCACGACCACCGGGAAGCGCTCAACGTGCGCGGCCCGCTCCTCCGCAAGGAAGTCCGCCAACGGGACGTCTCGATAGTCGCCCTTAACGCGGTGCTTCAAAGGCGCGAAGCTCGGCTTCGTCTCGCCAGGCGTCATGTAGACGCTGATCTGATGGCGAAGCCTGGCGAACGTCTCTCGGTCCTCTGACGGACCGTAAGCCAGCATCTCCCCCGGCCGCATCCCCGCCCCGCTCATGCAGTACACCCCGAGCCGGTAGTGAGGCGCGATACAGGCCGCGATGTCGTGAACCTGGCCCGTCGTCGGTATCTCGTCAGGGTCAACCGCCTTGGCCGCCGTCTTCAGCGGCTCAACCTCGGCACACGGGTTCTCTCGGATCCGCTTCTCGGCAACGGCCGCGTTGAACATGCCGGAAAGGGCGATACCGATACGAGCGTTGATCGTGCTGGGCGCCAGACCAGCGGCCGACATCTCCCCCTGAAGCTTCTTCACGTCCCCGGCCGTCACGCCCGCAAGCGTCTTCCGTCCGATGATCGGCACCACCCAAATGGTGATGAAGCTCGTGTAGTTGCGACGCGTGGACTCCGCGCACGCATGTCCCTCGATCCACTTGGGCGCGTAGACCTTGATCAGAACCTTCCCGCGCGACGGATCAAGGTACACACCTTCCCGCTTGTCGTTCTCGACCTTCGTAGCGAAGTCGTCGGCTTCGCCCTTCAAGGGGAACGACTTCTCGCGCTGGGAACCCTGCTTCCCGCCAGGCTCCCGGTACCGAACCGTCCAGATGTGCCCGCAACGCGTCTTCTCGCACGGGTAGAAGCGGTTCTTCTCCTCCGTCTTGCACGGCTGAAACACGGTTGCCACTTACCGACTCCTTTAAAGCGTCTAGTGAACCCTTAACGGGCCATCCAGCAGTGTGCCACAGGCTAGGCATCGTACGAGTTGTCTTCCACCCAGCGCGCCACGCGCGACGGGTAGAACTTGACCGACTTGCCCACCTTGACATGAGGGATGCCTAACGACTTGTAGTTGTCATAGACCCACCCCTTCTTCTGATCCAGCACCTCAGCAAGCCAGTCAACGCCCCTCAAGCCCTCCATCGTCCCCCCGTCCCTCGCAGCTCTACCACCACGAAGAATAAGCTCGTAGGATACGCTTTGCAAGCATATAGTGAACGCTTGCCATGCCCCGCTCGGGGCGCCCGAGCTAGAAAGGGGGACGCTTTGCGCTTCGCGCCCAAAAACGTTCAGAGGATCCTGGAAGCCGTCGAAGCCATGCAGCGGGAGCAGCCCGATCCGCACCGCCATACGCGAGACTGGGCGGAAGAGGTCTTCATGAACGACGTGCCGCGCCTGGTAGACGCTTACTGTGCCGCGACCGGCCTAGAACTCCCCGTCTCGTGAGGGGCGCTCGTGTCGCACTCGTCATCGTGGACGAGCTAGCCGAAACGCAGAAAACCCCCCGGCCGAAGCCGGGGGGTTGCTATCTGTGCGATCACTTCGCGAGGGAGGTAACCGCCTCGGCCGCAGCGTCCACGACCTTCACGGCCGCCGGATCCACCTTGGCAACGACGTTGGTCACCACCGGGGCAACCTTCTCCGCGTCGGCCGCGACCTTCGCCGCGTCCGCCTCCAACTCCGGGAGCGGAAGACCGAGGACACCGGCCACGATCGGGAGAATGATGGTGCCAGCCTGGCCCGGGACGTAGCGAGCCGCCACGATCGCCAGGGCGACCGCGAGGGCGTAGGTACGGGCTGAGTGAGTCTTGGCGAGAATGGTCTTGATCAACGGAACGCCTTTCGTAGAACACGAAGGGAGACCCTTTCGGGGGCCTCCCACAAGGAACGATTACCGTGCGCACAGGCCGGCGCGCACGGTCGGTAGTCAGGCTGCGAGAGCCGTGAGCTTGGCGTCAGTGAGCGGACCCGCCTGGCCGTCCGTCTTGAGACCGTGCGCGGCCTGGAAGTCGAGAACGGCCGTCTTCGTCTTCGGGCCGAAGTCCGAATCCGTCGCGATGTTCGCGCCGAAGACGTTCAGCGCGGCCTGGAGCACGCGCACCGCGTAGCCCGTGTTGCCCTCGACCAGGTTCGTACCGGCGAGGGCGTTCTTCAGGGCCGTATCGGTGTGCTGGCCCTTGATGCCATCCACGAGCAGACCGGCGCCCCGCTCGTTCAGGATCTCCTGAAGCGCGATCACCCGAGCGTTGGCGTGAACCGGAACCGGCGGCACGGGCGACTACTTGGGCGGGTTGCCGGACTCCGTGACCGTGATACCGAACAGCGCTGCGAGGGCCGCAGCATCGCCCTTGAAGGCGGAGTAATCAGCCTTCATCCCCTGGTCCGTCGCGGCGTTCGTGAACTGCCACAGAACCGGGGCCGCGTTGCCGTACGACGTCCAGCCCTCGCCCGCGTCGCCCTTGCCCGCCGTGTAGATCTCCGCCGGGGAACCGCCGGGAGACTCCGGGTAGGCGGAACTCATCAGGTGGACGCCACGCTGAGCGAAGCCGGACAGGTCCGGCTTACCGAGCTGGATCCAGTACCAGCGCGGCAGGTACGCGAATCGCACCGTGAGGCCCTGCGCCTTGGCCTCGTCGATGTACGCGAACGCCTCGGCGAGGGTCGGCTTGAACGAGCCCTCAGGCTCAATGTCCACCATGCCGACGTACTTGGAGCTGACGACGCGCTTGGTGTTCGCCACCTGCTCCGCCGCGCTGGCGGAACTCAGGAAGTGGTACCAGCCGAACGGCTTGGACGGGACGGTACCCGCCTCGGTCTGCCAACCCGCGTACTCCGGATTGACGTACGTGCTGCCCTCGGTCGCCTTGGCGAACACGGCCGCCGCCGTGGTCTTGGCGACGCTGTAGCCCTTCTGATACGACGCGATGTCTACGACGAACTGATCCGTCATTTACCCCTCCCCCGGGCCGCGAAGTGCGGCCATGATTTCGGCGTGGTTGCCCTCGATAGCCTGGCTGAGAGCACGAATAGCAGTCTCGCCGCTGGCGAGACTGCGAAGAACTTGGTTTTCCGCTTCGACCTTCTGAACGCGGATTGTGAGGTCTTCGACCTTCAGCTCTAGCCGGTCGGCCCGAGCCTTCTCCGCTTCGGCGTTCTCACGCCAGGTCTTTGCCGCTTCCCGATCTGCGTCGGATCGGTTCTTAGCGACTGTCAGGTAAGTAACGGCACCGGTCGAAAGGACCGTGCCGATACTCCCTAGGATAGCCAGAAGGCTTGTCAACTGTCCCCCCATTTTTACGACGAAGCCAAGTCCGGCGACATCTCCACAGCGACGACGGGAACCGTGGTCCCGCCGTCGATCTCCCCCGTGATGGATACCGACTGGACGATGAAGTTCATAGACGGCGATGGCGCCGAGTCCGGCAGTTCGTTGAACGTGATGCGGGAGCCGACGTCCAGGCCGAGAGCCTGAACCGCCATCGTCGGATTCACGCATGTGAAGCTCGCCCCGTACACGCGTGTGACCGGCTTCCCGTGGTACTGGACGAGCCAGTTCGCAATGCTCTGCGCCACGCTCGAAGTCGAGTAGGACGCGGTGATGGACAGCGGGAAGGTTCCCCGCTGATCGATCGAAGTACGCGAGTACGCGTAATAGACCGTGCCGTCCGTCGTGGTGATCGTCACAAAGTTGATGATGTGGTCGCCGTCTATGGAGAACTGCAACCCGTCATCAACGCTCGTCCCTAGAGAGTCCTGGAAGACTCGGCGTATCGGCGCGTGGGTGTAGTTGTTGTAACACGCTGCGCCGGAACGGCCCATGAAGAACCGTCCCCCGACTTCGGTAGCGGCAGACTTTAAAGCATCCGTGAGCACGGTCCCCGAACTCCACGAGGGCCAAGCCTCGGTCATGAGGCCCGGGTCCAGGCAGTCCGTGAACGTGTCGCTAGCGCCCACGTCCAGGAGCAGGGCCATGTGACCTGCCTCGTTGGAGCCGTAACTGCCGTGCCCCATCTTCGCGCGTGCCGCAAAGTTCAGCGTCGCGGAGTCCGTGAGAACGACGTCAGAGATACGTCCGATCCACGGGCTGTAGATGAGCGAACTGCCCGCCGCGTAGTCAGCGCCGACCATGTTGCTACGCGTCGGCCTCGTCGAGTATGCGACCGTGTTCGTGACCGCGGACACGATCGAGCCGTCCACGTAGAAATTCCACGTTAGGCTTCCCGCCGCCGTAATCGTCCACGTAAGGGCAAGGTGATGCGATGCACCGTTGAAGATATTGGGAATGGTTACCTGTGATGAGGCTGCCCCGTTGAACGAAATCTGACAGCCCGCCGTGCTAGTGCTGGTGTTGTAGACCAGCGCAACCCAGAAACCCGGCTGCCCGCTCGACGTCCCGTCGTTGCCGAGTAGGTTGCACTGCCAACCGGCCGACGTCGGCACGTCCAACTCAATCCAGCAGTCAAACGATCCTTGACCGGCCGAGCCGACCGCGGGCATGTTCGCGTTGATTCGCGACGTCACCGGAAACTGCGACTTGTCGCTAGCGGCGCCGCAGTTACCGGCATTGCCGGAAGCCCACTTGAACGAGGTCCCAGACTGAGGCGTGCTCGAATACGTCTGGTATCCGATCACGTAGTTCGGGTGGACCACTCCCCCGCTGCCCGTGCTGATCGTGCCCGAGGCGACAGTCAGAATCGAAGTCGCACCCGCCGTGATGCCGAACGACGTGCCGCCGTCGCTAGCCTGCGAGGTAAGCGACATGGGGTAGGGAATGAAGTTCGTTGAGTCCGCAACGCTGCTGAGCGTCGTAGACGCGGCATCGTTGAACGTCCAGTAGTTCAGGGTGTGCGGGTCGTTCAGAATCATCGACTCATACGCGTTGTCCACGTTGAGGTTACCGAGCCGCCGGAACTGGTCGGTACAGTCAAGCTCGATATCGGAGCGCCCCGACGCGCTCATGGTCGTTGTGATCCACGTATCGACCCAACCCGCGAATATGGGCATGTAGCAGTCGCCCTCAGTGAAGGCGGGAACGACCGTTCCTGAGATCAGTTGGAACTGAGACACCGTGACCTTAGAGACCGTGGACGAGACCATGGGAAGGGATAGCACGATCTCAAGGCCAGTAAGTCCTGACGAAGACTGAGGAATGGTCACCGTCGCGGTAACCGTCTGAGCCGTGGTCGTCAGGGCCGTGCTGGTCGTGTTCGTCGTGACGAGCGTCGGGGCGGACTGCGAATTCGCGTAGTTCAGGACGTTCACGATCGTGTTGGCGACCGCGCCCGAGCCGAACGAGACGCCCGTAAGCGCGTATTGCAGCGTGTACGTTCCGGGCGCCAGGTAGGTGATGCGGCTGTTCGACGCGTTCACCAGGTAGGCGAGAGCGCCGTTACCGGCCCCGGAACTGGAGTGCCCGAACTGGAGTCCGCCCGCAGTCGCGCTGTAGCTCGGTGCCGTGGACGTGTTGTTGGTGTTCGCGTAGTTGGTATAGGCGCCCCCGAGACTCCATAGCCCGACCGACTCGACGTCGCCCGTAGTGCTGTCGTTCCAGTGGTCCACGTTGGCCAACTGGTAGGGCAGCATGTTGCCGCCCTGGACCGCGCCCACCCTCAGCGGCACACCGTTCGTGGTCTGGTTCGGGTACGGCGTCGTCTGTGTGATCGAGAGGCTGTCGCAGAACGCGATGCCCGTTGCCGACATGTTCGCGCGGTTCACCAAGACGAACTGCGCCCACACTGCGCCTGTGGGGACGAGGGCGCTCCACGAAAGGGCGTGCCAGCCGTCACCAACAGCCATGGTCACCTGAGCCTCGGACCAACTGTTGACCGCCAGCGTGTTCCGGTTCGCATCAACGAAGTGACACGACAGGCCGAACGTCAAAGACGGGTAGCCCGAGGTGACCGTGTTGCGGAGCGCACCGGACAGATAGGCCGTCTGGCCTACGGACACGGGCACGAAGTCCGTCACGAACAGGAATTGACCGTTCGTCATGGTGCTGGGCATCGTCATCTTCAGCGCGTTGACACCCGCATAGGGATTGCTGGTCGAGGACTGGAGAATGGTCCCGCTCTGCCCCGGGGTGAAGCCCGCGGTCGTGCCCAGGGTGTCCGTGCCCGTGGCCACGTTCGCGGGCAAGAGGTTCTGCGAATAGGTCTTGCCGGGAGTGAAGAACCCGTGGTCGTTGTCCAGGGTCAGCGTGAGCGTGCCCGCCTGGACGTCGTCCAGCTCGGTAGACGCTCCGCGCTTCGTCTCGACCTTCTTCACGTACTGGCTGAAGTCGGTCCACGGCACGCACGCCGAGATGGACGGGGCAGGACCCATAACCGCGCAGTAGGCAAGCGACATAAGAAAACGGGCCGAGCCCGTAGGCCCGGCCCTTCCCCCCATTCCGTACTAGTTGAGTCCCGTCGATCCGCCGTTCTTCCGCGCAATCTGCCGGATCTGGTCGCGAACCGTGGTGGCGATCGACTTGGCCAAGTCCTTCTCTGTGGTGACGTGACCGGCGACATTGACCGTGACGTTGGGCATGCCGCTAGCGGACCCGTACGCGCCCGCCAGGGCGCTTCCGGACGTCAGGCCAGGGACGGACGAGACGTTGAGTCCAACGCTCCCCAGGGCCGCCTGTAGCGACTTGTGACCGGACACGTTCGGCAGAATGGCGCCCATCTTGTTCATGGCCGCCTGGACCTTCGACGTCATCGACACAACACCCTGGTTGTAGCCCTCCATGGTGTTGACACCGAAGTCCGAAAACACCCGCGACGGAGAGAAGATACCCATCACCTTCTTAAACCCGCTTACGATCTTCGAGCCGACTCCGGTAATCGCCTTAACGGCAGAATCGGCCTTAGACTCGATGCCCTTTACGAGTCCATCGATAATGTCTCCACCGGCCGAGATCAGCCAAGAGCCCGCATCGCGCAACGCGCCGAGAATTACGCCCGGCAGGCGGCCAAACCACGTAAGTATCTTTTCGCCGCCATTCACAACCGCCTCTAAGAAATCGGCCATCTTCACGACCACGGTCGAGACCAGTTCGTTAAATGCCTTTGTTCCCTCAGCGATCAGGTTTCGACCGAACGAGACCGTATCGGAAACGACATCACGCCAGCCGCCGGCCACGAAATTAATAACAGCCTTTATGCCGGTCGATACGGCGTCGGCCAAAAGCTTCCAACCATCAACGATGATCTTAAGCTGATCCTTCGTCTCGGCCTTGAAAAAGTTGAGGATAAACTTGCCGAGTCCTTCTAGCCCGTCTTCCAGCAACTTGCCGCCAGCCGAAAAGGCGTCACCTATCGCGGCAAAGCCGTCAATGAATATCTTTAGGAACTTGCCGAATATCAGCACCTTAGCGGCGCCGATCAGCACATTAAGCAAGCCCGAAAAGATCTCGGTGATTCCGTGCCACGCCTTAGACCAGTTGCCCGTGAATACGCCAGTCAGAAAATCGAGGACACCCTTCAGTATGGTGAGCAATCCGGAGATCACGCGGACCACGCCGTTAAAGAATCCCTTCACCGCAGAAATCGCGGGGCCAGCCAGAATATTGACCAGCCATTCTATGATCGGTGTCAAAAGGCGGACGAATGGAGCCAGGAAATCTAGCAGGCTCGATATCACGCCGCCCAGTTCGACAAAGACCGGCTTCAGCTGAGTTATCGCCCACGAGATCAGCGGCACTAGCTTTCCAGCTATAAACGACTCCGCGAATGCGACTAGCGGCTTTAAAGCGTCTAACACGGTGCGCACCTTGGGAACCAGAGTCCCTGAGATGAATTCCGCGAACGCCTTCACGGCCGGTAGAATCTTGTGCTCGAAGATGTCAACGGCGGGGGGTTCAATGTCCTTCACTATGAACCCAATGAACTGACGGAAGGCCGGAAGCACGGTGCCATCAATCAAGCCGACAACCGACTTCAGCGCCGCACCTATCGCCTGAAAGACGCCCTGAGCCTTAGCCGAGTCGAAGATGCTGTTAAGGCTGGACATCTCCGACTTAAGCAGCGGACCGACGTCCTTAAACGCGTCCGTCAGTGTCCTGCCTATTATCGAGAGGCCCCCGCCTCCACCGATGTTATGGAAAACGCCCGAGATGATCGAAGACGCCTTAGAGGCCAATCCCCCGAGCTTAGGCAAGTCGTCCGCGAATCCGTTGACTATCTTCGTAAAGACCGGCGCAACCTTCAGGTATAGAGCCTGGCCCATGCTCTCGAACTGGGCACCCGTCCGCGCGATAGCGCCGGACAGTCCGCCGGACTTAGCAGCGGCGATATCCGCCGCCTCACCCGTGCGGGACACGAGAGCCAAGTACTTCTGATAGGCGGGAAGCCCACCCTTGATGATCGTGAGAGCGGACTCCATCGGGATCTTCCCGAAGATGTCCTTCACGTACATGGCTTCCTGCTGCTCCGAGAGCCCAGAGAGCTTGTCGTGAAGCATCCCCAGGATGGACCCGAAGTCCTTCATCTTGCCCTGAGAGTTGAAGACGTCGATGCCGAGAGACTTCATCGCCTTGGACGCTGCGGAGGTGGGAACCTCCATGTTGACGAGGATGTCCTTCAGCGCCGTACCGGCCTTAGAACCCTGGACGCCAGCGTTGGCGACTTCCGCCAGGAACGCGGCAGTCTGCTGATACGAGAGGCCCGCCTTAGCCGCTGCTGCGGCCGAGAAGGACAGGGAGTTACCCAAGTCCTCGACGGACGCGGTAGAGCTGTGAGACGCCCCAACGAGGGCGTTGGAAATCATCGTCACGTCCGAGGCCTTCAGGCCCCAGACGTTCATAGCCTCGGCCACGAAGTTAGCCGCGGCGCCCGCGTCGATCATGCCCGCCTTAGCGAGCGTCAACGTCGGCAAGACTGCGGCTTGCGCCTCGTTGAGAGACAGGCCCGCCTTAGTCAGCTTCGCCACGGCATCCGCCGCGTCCTCCGACGTAAGACCGTACTTCGCAAGCTGCGGACTGATCTGATACAGGTAGCTGGAAAGCGACTGGATCTGAGCGTTGGACGAGTGCGTGAACGCCTGAATCTGGTTCAAAAGCTGTTCGTACGGCGCGCCCATCTTGTACAGCTCATCTGCGATGACGGCCGCGCTAATACCAGCGCCGACAGCGACCATCGCAATCTTCGCCGCAGCTCCCGCGAACGCGGACGCGATTCCCCCGCCGTGCTCTGTGGCCTGTGCGTGAGCCTTCTCAAGGGAGCTGTCCAGCATCTCTAGCGAACCAATAGCGCTGTCAGCGTTACCGGCGATGATGATTCGAAGAATCCGATCACCAGCCAAGGTGCGCCTCCCCCAAGGTCCCCGTGTGGTCGTGCATGTATTCCGCGTAAGCGTTGAACTCGCTTAGCGTTAACCCCCGGATTTCGGCGGGCGTGAAGCCATAGAACCGGCTAAATGCCGCCCACTGGCTAAGCTTCGCCCGCCTTAGGCGTTTCCCTCGGAGTCCTCGTCCTCGTCCTCGACGAACACGAGTTCGGTCACCTTCACGCGCCGAGCCTCGGCAAGGGTGAAGTCCGGGTTACCGTTCGCCCGGTGAGCCAGCCACACCAGCGCGGTAAGAACCTTCGCGGTCACGTTCGCCTCGGAAAGCGGACGGCCCTTCTCGTCGAACTGCCTCGTCACGCCGTCGTCCTCGTACAGCGGAACCGGCTTAAGGGCATCCTTCAGAGTCTTGCCGGTCACCTCCTCGAAATCTTCCATGTCGCCGAGGGTGAACGAGTCCGGGTTGATAGAGAACTTCATGGATTCCACTCCTAATCACTCGGGAAACGAGGTCCGCATAACCTCGTCAATGGTCTTGAGATACGTTTCACGGGCTTCCGGCCATGACTCACGCACGGCGGGGTGAAGGTAGTAGCCAACGCCGGTGTCAAAGCCGACCCACTGATTCCCGCGCCACGCGGCGAATTGCTTGTACCGCTTTGCGCCAAACTCGGTCCCCAGCGCGAACGGAGCGCGCTTACCACCGAGCCGAACCATCGCGTTCTTAGCGGACTTAGACGACCCCAGCGTCTTAGCGGCTAGCTGCGCCGATCCGGGCCAACCAATCGAGTTCGCCTTAGCCTTGGCGTCCACGACGATTGCCTTGCCGACCGCCTGATTCGCTAGCGCAATCTGGACAACGAGATCAGGGTTAGCCTTCTTCATCGCGACGATGAATTCGGCTAACCCCTCGATCACTACTGAGGCGCTGTCCTTCTCGACAATCGCCCTCTTGGCCACTTACGGAGCCGCGTCCTTCGTCGTGTAGACGACCGCGATCGGGCCGGACGTGCCGTCGTCCAGAGCCTTGCCGGAAAGGGTGACCTCGGGAGTCTTCAGCGCGGCCTGAACCGGGCCGGTGTCGAAACGGGCGTTCGGCAAAGTGACCGAGAGCCCGCCGCCCTGCGGCGAAACCCAGTTGAGGACGATCGCGGCCAGCGCGCCCGCGTTCGTGGCCGAGCTGACGCGCTTAACCTGCGTCATGCTGTCGAATTCGCCCTTCAGGCTCCACGTGAGCGCCCGATACTCGTTCTCGATCGGTTCCTTCTTGATGCCGCCGTTGTTGATGAAGTACCGGGAGACGTCAAGCTTGTTGTCACCCTTGACCGACGCGTTGTTGATGGCGAACGCGGTGCCCGCCACAGTGCACGTGCCGCCAATGAAGGTGAGCAACTGCGAACCGGTCGGATAGGTCGGAGTCGAAACCGCGTACTGACCCGCCCCGGCGCCCATGGTTTCCTTGGCGAAGTCCACCGACAGGTCGAGATTCAGCACACCGTCAAGGGCGTTGCTGATCTCCCACGTCTTCACCTTTCCGCCCTCGTACGTGAACGGGTTCAGGTTCCCGGACGTGTCCACGCGCCCTACCTGCCAGGTCGTAGAGAGACCCAACAGCGTGCCCATGGTGTACGTGTACGGCGTGAAGCCGCCGGACGCGGTGCCCGCGCTGAACGCGCCTAGGGCGTGCTGGAGCAGCAGACCAAAGCCCGAGTCCAGAACCTCGAACTTCAGGTCACCATCGGCGCCCTTCGGGTTCGGCGCCCATCGGTCCGTGCGCTCCACGCGGGAACCGGCCCGAATGCCCGCGGCCTCGACGCGCTGGTACTTGCCGGAAATCGTCTCGGACGAGAACTCGAAGAACCGCGCCACGGCCGCGCCGGTCGCGTAAGTCCCCTCCGCGACGCACCCTATGTACTCGTCATGAAGCGTGTAAGTCATTGACTACCCCCCTTAGTTGTCCGGCGTCGGGTCCGCGATGGGAGCCGTCGTCACCGTCGCGTCGGTCGCCGTGTCCGCGTCCGACTGAGAACCCGAATTGGCCGAAGCCTGCTGCGCGGCGTAATCCGCAGCGCTCAGAAAGCAGGACTGAGTGAGAAGAGACGCGGCAAGGTCGTCATCCACACTCACCGACTGGCCCAACGGAAACGCGGTCCCGTCCGGCGCTTCCACACCCGGGCACGGCCCGGTATAGACAATGCTCTGCAAGAGATCCCCCCTAGAAACGCGCCGTTACGGTCAACTCCCCGTGAACCTGCGCCGCGTAATGTGTCTCATCCATAGGCCACGAGATCAGCGCGCCCGGTGAATAGTCAGAAATGACAAGGTTGCCGAGACCGAAGGTCGGCGAAGTCGCGAAGAAGTCTTCGACGATGCCGTTAAGCATCGCCACTTCGGTTTCCGCGTCCATCGCGGAACCGCCCAAGATTTGGACTTCCGACAGGACGTCGATCCGGAACGTCTCTTCACGCCCCCGGTTGGTCTTCCATTCGGACTTATCCCACTTGACGTTTCCGACGATGACAGAAGACGGGCTAGGCTCCGCCCGGCCCGGAAGCCCGTAGGAAACCCGCGTGTTCTGAAGCCCTGCCTCGGCTTCCAGGGCGTTGAAGACGTACGCCTTGACCGTGAGAGCCTGAGTCGTTTTCACGCGGCCGTCACGCCCTTAGAGCGGATCGTGTACCGCGTCAGAACCGCGTCCACGTCGGGAATACCGGTCTGCCACGGACCGGCGCCCGCAGTCGCGAGCGTGAACGTCCCGCCGGACTCGGCCTGATAGCTCGTCGCCCGATCGGGGATGCCGCTCGTGTTGGCCGCCAGGACCCACCGGGCGCGCAGGATGGCCGCGCGGTAGACGTCCGAGGGCACCACCGGGAATCCGTAGGTGTACGTCACCACGAACACGCCCGGCGTCGGAATGAGGGACGAGATTGCCCCGTCCCAGTACTGCCCGAACTGCGCCCCGGCGGGCGTCGGAACGCCCGTCAGCAGCCCTGTCCGGTCCACCGAAAGCGTTGTGACGTCCACGGCCGCGCCGTCCAGCGTGGCCGAGTTGACCGAAACAATGTCCGTATCCGGAAGCAGCATCGAACCGGTCTGGTCGATGACGTCTGTAAAGCTCCCGCCCCGCAGGATGAACGAGCGCCCGGTGATCCGGCCGAACTCGTCCGTCACCTCGTCCCGGGCCGCGCTGAGCGCGGACGTGGGCCAACGGGTCGTGTTGCTGAATTGCTGGTCGCTCGCCCGTAGGTCGGCAAGCGAGATGAGCTGTCCCCCGACCACTTCCGGGTAGGTCGTCACCGTGGCGGAGCCTGCCCACACGGCCGTAAGCGGCCCTAGCGTGGACTGAGCCGGGAGAGCATACGAGTACTCCCCTACCGCTGTCTGCGTCGCTACCCCGGTCGATGCCGTGGCCCCGGACGCGTCAGTCACGGTCACGGTCACGGCGCCCGCGTCTACGGGCGTTTCGTCGATGACGAATGAAGCTGTGAGCGTCGCAGGGAACGCCACAAGAACGCGCATGTCACTCCCCCCTGGTTACTGTGCGCTCACGCCGGCCAGCACGTTCCGTTACGCCCCGCTGGCCTCCGCCTCGGGATTGGCTGTCTGCGGCTTGTCGGCCGCCTCGGCGATACCGGCTCGAATCAGGTCGGCCGCCTCGTCCTCCGCCAGGTCCACGACCTCACCGACAGCGGGCCATCGCTTCCAATCCCTTGAGCCGGACACCTGAACCAGGAACTTGACTTTCACCCCGAACCCCCTTCCGGGTAAGAAGAAAGGCCCGCCCCCCGGAGTGGAATGGGGGCGGGCCAAGAACACGGCTCAGGAAGCCGGGGTGATCAGGTGCTTGATAGCGCCCGTGGTGTCGCTCAGGTTGCCGTCACCGCGCCAGGTGACCTTGTAGGACACGAGGTCGCTGCCCCACCCGTACTCGAACGACAGCTCAACCTGAATGCCGTTGACCTGGCGGACGAAGTACTTCGAGAAGTCGCCGAACGCGATCACCTTGGAACTCACGGCCAGCTCGGGCATGTTGGTGTCGGAGATGACCGGCTTGCCGAGCAGGATGTCCGGCTCACCGAGGACCAGGCCCGGCTGCCAGAGGTACTGGCCGTAGTCGTCCTTCACGCCGCGCAGCTTGCCTACGGTCATGTCGTTCATCAGCCACTTGCCGTTTGCGCGGTAGGGCTTGATGACCGAGTAGAACAGGCCCATCACATCGTCACCCGTGAGCGCGGTCGCGCTCGCCGAAGTTGCGCCCGCCGTGGTGAGCGTCAGGAACCCCGTCGGGGTGCCCGAACCGGTGCCGCTGATCAGGTCGGCCGCGATCTGACGGCCGAGCATCTGTCCGGCCTGGCCCGCCACGTAGCCCGCGATGTCGATCAGGGAGTCCTGGACCATTTCCTTGGACACCTGGACGATGGCGCCGTACTTGTGCGCGCCCATGGAGAACTGATTGAACGCCGCGTCCGTGGTCGGGAACTGAGTGTTCTCCGCCACCGCACCGACAGACGGCCGGTTGGTCAGTCGCGGGAAGATCATGGACTCGCCGCCGGACGTGGTGAAGATCTCCGGACCGGCCTGCCACACGCCGATCTCGGGCAGCGCGTTCTCCAGCACCTTCGCAACGAAAGTAGTCGGGACGGTCGCGCCCGCGTTCGCCGCGTTTGTGGTCACGGCCGTCCGGTACTCAGCCGCCACGGCCGCCGCGTTGCGGGAGTCGATCAGCCGATCCGGGGTGACGTTCACGACCTGGCCCGGCAGGGTCAGAGCCCGAATCTCGTCGTTCAGGTTCCGCGCGCCGGGCTGGCCGAGCTGACCGGCCGGAGCGCCACCGTGAACCAGCGCGCCCGCGCGGGAGCGAAGCTCCGAGGCCTGAGCCTCCCGCTCGCCCTCCTCGACGATGGACCGCGCCTCGTCGTACAGCGAGCGAATGTCCTCGTCCATCCGATCGAGCTGCGCCCGCTGCTCTGCGGTCGCCTCCCCCGTGATGCCGTCAGTCAGCGCCCGGCGCTGCTCCACGACGTTAGCCCGATTGTCCAGGACGGTCTGAGCCTGGCCCTTGTAATCCATCTAGCAATCCCCCCTTTTAGGAAGCCGGAGAAATCCGGCAAGCAAAAAGGGCGCCAGCCAATCGGCCAGCGCCCTAAGGCAATCCGGGTAGTTAGTCCCGGCTCCCCAGCATTCGAGCCCGCAGAACGAGCCCGTAAGCGTCTTCGACGTCCGGCGCTGTAAAGCGCGCGGGCGGAATGGTCGGCTCGGTACTCCGAGCCTCGTAAGCGGCAAGCACTGCGGAAGGCGTAAGAGAGCGCGTCCCGAGCCCGCTGTAGGTATCGAGGTAAGCCGGATAGGTAACCGGGCTCACGTCGAGTAGTTCGAACTGGACCAGCGTCCGCAGCAGCGAACGCCCCTCGTTGGCCCAGTCGTCTTCGATCGTCTTGAAGCCGAAGGACGATTGCGTGACGTCCCCCCGCTCGATCGAGACGGCCAAGTCACGCGCATAGCTCGTGTCCGGCATGTCGATCTGATAGGGGATGCCCGTGGAGTCCTCCGAGACGCGAAGCGTGTTAGCGCCGCGCCTGCCAAGGATCAAGTTAGGGTCGTGGTTGAACAGCGCCCGGGTATCGACCCCGGCCGCCAGAGACGCGGCGGAAGCGCCCGCCGCGATCGTCTCAATAAACCCGCCCAAGTCCTGACTGCGCGTGTTCCACTTGGCCGCGTAGCCCTCGACCTGGAAGCCGTTGCCGACCGTACGCACCTCGAACTCTGAGGCGGTTAGCCGCATCTCATATTGCATTGGGATCCTTCCCCCCTCCTGCCTGGTCGCCCTCTTCCTCGTCGGGATCCTCGGCGCCCCCGGAGCCCTCCGAACCGTCCGGCCCGATAACCGGCGGCAAGTACATCTGTCCGCCGTCTACCAAGCTGGGCATCTTCGCCGTGGACGTCGTGGGCAAGTCCTCGTCAATGCCGATCCAGTGGACCGGCCGGAAGTACTTAGCGCCCGCACCGCCAGGGATAGGCGGCAAACCCTCTTCAGCCCGAGCATCGTCCGGACTCTTGATGCCGGACCCGATGGCCAACTGGTGAGCCTGGAACCTCTCCGAGAGCTTCGCGCGAAGCCGAGCATCCAAGTTGAAGCGCATCTTTTGGAAGCCGGGAAGCAGGAACGTACTGAAGGCCTGTTCAATGCGGACAACCCACGGATAGAGCGTGTCCTGAACCATCGCGTAGTTCTGTTCCTCGACGCCCCGGCCCCAAGAACTCGTAACCTGCGGATCCACGCGGAACGCGGGCACGCGGTAGAACAGCGCGATATCAGCTTTAGTGAAGTTCCTCGTTTCGAGGAACTGAGACTGTTCCGGCGTAATCGTGATCTGCTTCCACTGGGCACCACCCGTGAGGACGCCAGCCGCCCAAGAGTTAGCCGTCGTGCTGTGCCGCTTCTGAAACTCGTTCTTGAGCCGAGTCGCCTCGTCCGGCGCAAGGTTCTTAGGAACCTCGATCACGCCGCTAAGAGTCATGCCCTGCGCGTAGAAGCGCGCTGCGGTCTCCTCGGCCGCCATGGAAACGCCGATAGCCTGTCGCGCCGCTTCCAACGGGCTAAGGCCAGTCAGGTAACCCGGCATCGCGAGGGCCGGAATGTGGAGCATCTGCGTCTGATCGAGCTTGATGCCGTTCACATCAAAGAAGATCTCGTTCGTGTCCTCGTCCGGGTAGACGTACACCCACGACGGGTGAATCGGCCACAGCTCTACGACGTTGCCCTTGCCGTCGCGCATGACGTAGATGTACGCGTTACCGGCCAAGAGAAGGCTCATCATGACCCGCGTCCAGAAGTCCATAAGGGTCATGCGGAAGTTGGGCTTAATGAGCCAACTCGGCACGTTCACAGCCTGAGGCGTCCCGCCCGGCGGTTCCCGGAAGACGCCGATCGGCAGGGCCGCGATAGCCTCGGTAATCAAGCCGACGCAGTAGTACACGGCGCTGACGCACATGGCCGACTGCTCGTTCACGGACTTGCCCGTGTAGACGCCATCCCCGGACAAGAACGCGTTACGAACCCAGTCCGTAGGCGGTTGAGACGCCAGCCAGTTCCCGGACATCGGTCCGCCGAGACTGCGCTTAGCCATTCGACCGGTGAGGCCCATCAGGCACCACCGGGCCTGTTAGCGTCTTCGTCCGGCTCGTCTTCCGGCTGGAGCCCGTTGCCGAGCCACACCAGCAGCACACCGCCGACGAACAGGCCGAGCGGCCGAAAGACCATCCACCCGGCAAACGCGACCAGATACAGGCCGATCACCTGCATTGCCACCGTCGAAACGGTCGCGGCAAGGCGGAGATTCCACGCCCTCCGCACACCCTCTCGGGCAACACGGAGAAACCCCGTGACAATCCTTAGCATCCGCCCCCCTCAGAACGAAATGAACGAGACGGACCCCGATCCGTCGTCAACATCCGCGACAAAGAGAGCGTTAACCAGTGCGGCTATGCCGTCGATCTTCTCGCCGCTCTTAGCCTTGTTCGGCTTAATCAAGCCGTCCCCCGTGGCTATCGTCTGCACGTTGTCCGCCATCCACCGAAGGACAGGGTTACCACCGTGGTATAGCTGCGTCTCCGCTAACAGCGTCTCCAGCCGCTTACACGGGTCATTCAGGCGGGCCGCGGTCTGCGGGACTTTCACACCGTCTAACCCGCCGTCTTCCAATTCCATGACCAAGTTCGTGGCGTTCCACGGGTCATAGCCGAAGCAGCGGATCCGGAACTCCTCAGCGTCCGCACTGATGTCCGCCTGAACCTGCCGGTAATCAGTGACCTCACTCGCGGTCACCTTCACAAAGCCCTCGCGCTCCCAAATCTGGAAGCTTTCAAGCATCGCGCTACGTCGCTCGACGGCCGCCTTAGGGATCCAGAAACGCGGAAGCACTGTAAAGCCGTCCGCGTCCTCGTCCGTGGGAGAGCCGGGGAACAGAAGGACCCATGCCGTGAAGTCGCTCGTGCTGGCCAAGTCCAGGCCCGCGATGCACTCTCGGCCCTTCAGGGCGTCCCTGAGCACCAAATCGCGGCCGTTGCGGTCCCAGGTCTGCATAGACAGCCAGCGCTTAGCTTGGGACGTCCACTGATTCAGCCGGAAGACACGGAACGCGTTCTCAGCCGTGGGCTTCTGCGCGGCCTCGCGCGCCTCGGCGCGAAGGTTCTCGATCGAAAGGAAGTCCCCGAGGGCCGGATTCGAGTAGTACCAGCCGGTTGCCTCTCGACCCGTCGCAGGGTCGGCCGGTTCGCCCTCGTTGCGCCAGTCCCACGCCTTAGGCGTGTTGCGCATGTAGACGAAGCGGTTCGGGTCAATCATGCGGTCAGCCATGACCCGCTCGCCGTATTCGTGCTCTTCCAAAGCGAACCGGGCCGACGTGTACGCGGCCGTCGTGGTCGCGATCAGGAGCGGCTGACGCCGGGTACCGAAGCCCTGACGCATCGAGTCCCAAAGGCCTCGGTCGCGTTGAGTCAGAACCTCGTCAAAGAGCACCATCGACGGGTTAGTACCGAGGGCACCGTTAGCGTCGCCCGGAAGAACCTGATAGAAGCTGTTGGTCTTCTCGTCGATGATCCGCTTTTTCGAGTCAACGATCTTAAGCCGCTTCGACAACAGCGGAGACAACTCCACCATGCGCTTAGCGACGTCGAAGACCAGCGACGCCTGATCGCGGTCACACGCGACCGAATAGACCTCGGCCGACTCCTCGTCGTCCGCACAGAGCCCGAGCAACGCGAAGCCCGAGGCAAGCTCAGACTTACCGTTCTTGCGGGCCATCTCGATCCACGCAATTCGGTACTGACGCACGTACTCGTCAAGCTGAGCGTCATACATGACCGTGCCGAACAGCGGACTAACGATGTCCGCCTTCTGCCATGGAGTCAGCAAGAACGGCTTACGGGCGTGGCGGCCCTTCGTGTGGACTAGGACCTTCTCGAAGAAGTCCACGGCGCGGTTAGCCCGCGCCTCGTCGTAATAGAAGAGTCCATCATCATCCGGCGCGAGGATGCCCACAGGTTCACCCGCCTTTCCTCGTTAGCGGGTGAAGGCCTTAGCCGCGCCTGTGCATGGTTACTCGCCGCTTTGGCTTCCGGGCGCTTACTGCCGCGCGAACCTGCTTTCCGGGCGCTGAGCGCCCTCCAGGCAGAACCGCTTGCCACCAATAGCCGTGGTCGCCCTCCGTCGTGGCCGGGGAAGCGGTCGCGTCGGCTGCCAAGCTTGGAATCCGTCGTGGTCGGGGCCGTGGTTGCGGTCCTTGGCTCGAACGCAAAGTGTCTACTGTGGTCAAAACCGGGCACCGACAGCGAGGAAAGCGGCGCCCACGCCTGCCCCGCGGACCCCAAGTGCCTCAGCAAGCCCCACAGGGCCGCGCTGACGGCTTGTCCAAGGGGGGCGGGGGTCCGGAGGAGCCCCCCTTGGCCCCGCGCCCATACAGCGCTGTAGACGCTTGCGCTGGAGGTAGGCGCGTACTGCCGGAACGGGCGGAGCCCGTTGGGGGTAACCCGCAGCGTGCCCGCTCTATATAGCTAAGGGCTACGCTCACCGGTGCCTCTGACCTGCAGCTTAGCGGCCCGGAACGTTGCTCATCTCGGCAACAGTATTACCGATCTCGGCAACTTTAGGATACGCTTGACATATCGAGAGCTTCGGGCCTAACGTTGCCGACGTCAGCAAGGTTGCCGAAACGGAGAACTATCGTGACCGCGAAGCCGCGCCCACGCTTTACAGTCGTCAATACCGACACCGGGGAAGAACTGGAGCAAGGTCCCCGGCGCCGGTACGGCTTCCGGAGAGGTCACGTCAACGTCGGCATACACGAAGCCGCAAGCTTGGCCGAATTGGACCTCAGCGCCCTTGAGTGGCGCCTGCTCTGGCGGATCGTCAGCCTGTGCTGCGACGAAGGATGGACACCGCTCGTCGCGGCCGACCTGGCGAAGACGATGCGCAGCTCGGCGCCCAGCATCTCCCGCGCCCTGAAGGCGCTCACCGAGGCCCGCGTGATCCTCCGGTCCGAGGTCAAAGAGGGGAAGCTTCACCGGTACCGGCTCAACCCGGCCCACTTCTTCAAGGGCTCGGCGATCGACCATCACGCGGCCCTGGTGGAGACCAGCGCGTACCCGGTGAGCGGCCGTCACCTCACGGTGGTTGCGTAGAGTAAACGCCGGCGTCAGCGCAGAGTAACGACTAGGCCCGGCGGGGAACCGCCGGGCTTTCGTCATGACAGGATGCCCGCCGCATCCCCCATGCCCCCGTCGTCTTCTGGCGTGACCGCCAGCCTTACGCGATCCGCGGGTGAGAGCCCGAACCGGCTCCCGTAGCGAAGCATGATGTCTGCCTGGTCCCGAGCGACCTGGGCAGCAGGGTTCTTCACGTACTGCCCGTCATCCCGAGCAGACTTCACTAGTGGTCCCTGCTCCGCCAGGATCCCCGCAGCAACGCGGTAGGCGGCCCACGCCTCGACGAACACGACCAGGAACGGCCGGTCAGCGACCGTGAGCAGGCCAAGCCTGGACAGCTCGGGCGCAAGCCGCTTCCACTCCGCCAGCGCTTCCCCATTCAGGTGCGGCGGCGGATCAACAGATGCGGCTACAGGCTTAGGCTCGTCCGTCCGTATGGGACGCTTCCCCGGATTCCCCGACAAGACTTTAAGTTGGGTCGGGTTTGGGATCCTGCCCACGAACGAAACACCCCCCCGTACCTGGATGGTCGAGCCCGCCTAGCGGCGGACCTCGCGGTGTGAGAAGTCTTGGAATATGGCTGCCCCAGAGAAGACCGCCAGAGCTTCGCGTGCTGTGGTGCGCATCGAAACCGCGGACCACGAGGAAACCGGCGATCCTATTCACAAGTTGTTTGCCGGAAACGGTTCGGAGATCGGCTTTATCGAGATTGGAGGATTTCCTGACAACTGTCTTGCGTGGGGAATAGACCACGAAACGGGCTATTGGCGACCCTACGACTACGCTCGCGAGTACAGTCGGGCGTTCAATCTGGTTGTTGCCGACGTGTTCCACTTGCCTATAGACCCTAGCGACCGCGACCTGTAGCGCCCTTACTGCTATTGCACGGGCGACAGAGCACCCGAAGGTTAGACGGATCATTCGTGCCGCCCTTTGAGCGGGGAACGATATGATCCGTGGTCAAGTCGGATTCGGCTCCGCACTCGACACACCATGGAGCCGCAGCGATGACCGCGCGGCTAATGAGATCCCAATCGGCACCGAGCCCGCGAAAGGCTCGGTTATGCACGGGGCAATACGACTTGCCCAATGGGATTAGCGTCTTGCAGACGCGGCACGTGGAACGCGGCATACACGCCCCCTTTAAAGCCCTTCGAGCCGGAATCGAACCGACGTGACCGCCGCTTGCTGAAGGCGGCGGCATCCTAGGCCGCTAGATGACCGAAGGAAGAGGCACCCCAAGCTAGGGGTGCGTCTGTGAACCTGCTTCCGGGCCGCCCTGCGTCGTCGGGCGGACTGTCCGGACCGCTGTATCAGCACTTCCCGGAAGCTTGCTTAGTAAGGCGCGCCTAACGCGCGCCCTTAGCCATCAGTTCCGCCCGCTTCGACGGGCGGTAGGTCGCTTCGGCGACCGGTTCAGCTCGCTAACGGGCGCTCTGTGCGCGCCCTCACTAGTAATAGAACCTGTCAGAACCAAGCTGGACGGACGTCAGCCCGTCCAGCGTTACTCAAGCGTTACTAACTAGGTAACTTACCTGACCAGAGGGCCTAACAGCCCTCAGCTAGTTAGTTCTATAAGTAAGAGAACCTGTCAGAGCGGCGGCCAACCGACGCGCTTCCAGCTTTCGTTACCCAACCGTGACGACAGTGGACGCTTGACAGGCCTCGGGAGGGGTGAAAAAGTGCCCCCGAACAGCGGATTTTCATGGAACCCCAGGTCAAAGGCCTGGGGTTCTGCCCGTTTTGGTGACATTTTTTCGAAAATTCTGCGCACGCAAAAGTAAAACCGGCGGGTCCGAAGAGAAACGGACATCTAGACTTTTAGGACCCCAATACGGCCCCCTAAGAATATTTGCGACACACCTCATTTGACCTGCGGCTAAGCTGCATTGATTACTCTGTGCTCAGGCCGGCGGGCACGTTCTGTAATCGCGGCTGGCTTTGCCGCTAGCAGCAGGGCAACCCTTGACAGCTAGGCCCGTGTCACTCCCGGGCTAACCACCTCGGCCGTTCAATGAACCTCGGCCGCCTAGTTTCGTGAGAGCCAACGAGAGCCGAGTCACTGTGTGCCTGGCATCGTCGCTATGAGCCGTGCTGTGCCGCCGTAGCGGCTCGTGTGGGCATCGCTTAGCCGACGTCTACAGGGGCGCCGGAACACTGCCTAGAACCGCCGTAGAACCGCGTGGCTAACCACATGGCCGGTTGTCCGGCCGATGATTGCTAGGCCTCGTTTGCTCGACCGCAGCTAGCTAGCTCGTCGTACCTCGTCGCCGTCGTGCGACTCGTCGTCTTCGCAACTCGCATCGGCGCGCGGCTTGACTTAGTATACGCTTTACAGGTACCGTCTTCCTTGTCAGCAAGGCAGTACTAACCGAACGGATTAGGCATGTTTACCAAGCTTGCCGAGTACAAGAGCAGCGCCGGTTTCATCACTGACGTGATGCTGTGCTGGTTGCCGGAAGGCGCCGAACCGGTTCAGTTCACTTTCCGCGTCATCACGGGTGAGGTCATGTGGTCTAACGACTGGGCTCGTCTCCACGACGTTCCCGGCATCGTTCAGGGCAAGTGCGAGCACCTTAGCGAGGCTTGCGACGGACACACGGTTTGGACCGGCAAGACGCCCGAGTAACTTGCCGCTCTAGTGGCGGGCGCGCTAAGGCGCGTTCGCTGCTATGGCAGTAAGTCAACTGCCCTCACGAAACGAAGGATGCGCGATGTACTACGTCAAGGACATGGCTAAGCGCTTGCGGTACTGGTACATGTTTCTTTCGGACGCCCAAGCCAGGGCGGATGCGACCCCGGATCACCTCATGGGGTACTTGCACATGACTCACCCCGAAATCCGTAGCGCCGAGTTCCGTTACGACGGACAGTGTGAGGAGTTCTAAGCCATGACGCGCTACTACAACGGGTGGGCAAAGCTCTACATGACGACCCACCTAAGCAAGGTCACTCGGCACAACGCTAGGGCCTATCACCAGCTCGGCCGTAACGTGCGCGTGTCGGACGTTCGTAACGGCGTCTTCTAGACCACCACCAACCGCTTTAAAGGAGACGCGTCGCATGTACGTGGTTATTCGCACCACTCACGAGGTGAACGAGCTGTGCCTTGCCGCACTGCTCTGGGATGCGGTCATGGTTGACTGCGATGACGCAGAAGAGGCTTACGAGGTGGTGACGTCGCTTACTGCGGCCAAGGTCAAGGCTTTGGTTCGTCAGCATCTCACACAGCACGGAACCGCTTCGGTCGAGTGCGGACCGCAGCACCCTTACCCGTCAGACCACGCTGAGGCGGCCGTTCGCTGCCGGATCTCCAACGTCTACGGCAACTGACTGACCAGCTAGAGCCTGTCCCCCGCTTCGGCGGGGGCAGGTAGGCTCTGTGAGAGACGATTTGAGACGGGAGATCCTGCGCGATGACCAGCAACGACGTTCCCGAGGGCCGTGTGAGGATTCCGGGCCTCGGCCGAACTGTTCCGGCGCGCAAGGCCGAGCCGATGCCCGAGCCAGTGAAGCAGCCCAAGCCGACGATGACGAGCTACGGCATTCCGGCCGGACGCTACGCGGTCACGCTGCCAAGCTGGAATACGGAAGAGTTCTTCTGGTTCAAGATCGGTCCCGCGCCCATGTTCCGGACCGACGTCAAGCGGCTGAACGACTCGGGTAAGTGGGAGTCGTATTACGGCGGCATCCGCGAAGTCGTCGCGGCCATCAAAACGGTTGGTTGGGATGCTGCGGACCGCTACGGAGTCTTGCGGCATGTCTGCGCTCTCTGCGGCCAGCCGCTCACGAAATCCGCCCTTAAGGGCATCGGGCCTGAGTGTGAGGCCCAACTAGACGCGCCGTTTACGGAAGGCTGAGCACATGTCCGAGCTTGGTTACTGGGCAGTCCTGTTCATCAAGGATGGGGACGGGTCCGGAACGGTCGTTATCACGGATGGCGACCGGTCGCCGCACGACGAAGAGACCGTGCGGAAGATCATCGAGTTCAATTACGGCAAGCCCGACCGTGTGTCGGCCGTTGGACCGATGACTACCAAAGACCTCGCAGAGCAGTACTTGCGCGACGCGACGTCCACCCCGGAGGGCCTGAACTACTGGCACGAGCAGATGAAGTAGCACGCCCCACCCAGCGCCCTCCGACTCTGGTCGGGGGGCGTTTTGCTTGCCGCTTTAGTATACGCTTGACAGGTCGGGCCGTGGACGACGAGAATTGATCTCGTCAGCAAGGCACCACGGGAAGGACAATGACCATGGCGTTTGGCTTGTTCGAAGCTGTCGGAGCGCTCGAAGAGTTCCGGGGAATGCCGCATCATGACACGGCCGTACGAGAGGTCTACTCGGCCGCAAGCCACATGAAGGGACTTCCGCTCCGTCGTGAGGTTCGGCGGATCACGCGGGCATTCAAGGACTACCGCGCCGAAGTCGCGTTCTGCGGGGAGGTCTGGTGAGTGTTCCCCTGAAGGTCGATGATCCGGCCCGTTGGATGCTGGAAGACGGCTTCACGACGACACCCGGTGTGCACCGTGCGGGTTGCTACATCTGCGAAGACCCCGAGTTCGCTCAGATGGGCCTGCCGTTGTGTCGGCCGTGCCCGAAGTGCTCGGGTCACGTTCCGGCCGACGACTCGATCTGTGATGACTGCGGCCATGACGAGACAGAGCACATCGCCTGAACGTAAGCCGTTAGAGACGGGCCAGCCTTACCGGCTGGCCCGTTTTCCCGTTCTAGGGAGGGATGATTGACCGAGCCGCTAGCGTCGTTCTCAACCGGCGCAGACGACCTATCGCGGGTCCTGGCGAACGTGTCGCTAGTCGCCAAGAAAGCACCCGCATATCCAACGACGCGGATCCGGCTCTATGCAGGCACGGGAGAGCGCTACACGGGCCGACTGGAAGTCTCGGGCACGGATGGCTACTGCGCGGCCGTAGACGGCTGTCTCGGCGACTACAGCGGGCCGCCGGAAGGCGTGACGATCGAGATACCTCGGGACGGCTTGGACGCGCTGGAGAAAGCCGCGCGGCCGGACCGGAAGGCGCTCGTCGCTCTCGACTGGTTCCCTCGGGATGGCCTGATCCTTCACTCGTCCACGGGCCGTGAATCAGCTCGGGACGCGGGCGCCAATCCGCGGATTTGGGCCATGGTGGACGAGCTGTTCGCGCTGAAGGAAGACGGCCCGTTCGAGCTACCCGACGCGGCGGCCGTGGACATGCGTCTACTCGCGCGGTTCTGGCGGGTGAGGTCCAGCAACGGGGAGCACGTAGCAGACCTGATGTTCACCGGGACGGAATCGCCGATCCTGGTCAAGATGGGCACGGACTTTAAAGCGCTCGTGATGCCGATCAAGCGGGAACGGTTCGCCGCGAACGTGGATCCTGAAGGACTCTGGTAGCTGGAAAGAAGACGGGACGTCCCGGTTCGAGCCCGAGACGTCCCGCCCTACCCGAGCGTGGGCCGCCGCTCGCCTGAGCCCTCGCAAGCGTCGTTGTCATGTGCCACTCCCACAAGGGGCGACCCCACGATACGCGAAAGCCCCCGCCGTAGCGGGGGCTTTTTCGTCACTCTGCGCTCAGGCCGGCGTGAGCGGAGCGTGACTAGCGGGGTGAACCGGCCGTCCGCCACGCGTCCACCACGGTCCCAGGAATGCGGCCACGATCGTTGAACGCGGGCAGTTCGTACTTCGCCCGGTTCTCCTCGACGCCCCAGAACGCACGCTGCGCCAGAACGTCCGTGCGGCTGGTGACGATCGGAGCCGCCTTACGGCCGCCCTTGCCAGCCTTAGCCGCCTCCACAACCGTTGCATGCTGGATGAACTCAGCGAGAGCCTTACGCAGCTTCGCCGCGTTCTTCTCCCCCAGGTCAATCGTGTAGTCCACTCCATCGACCGAGAATTCCACGGTGTCCGCGCCCTCCGAACCGTCGATGTCGTCGCGGACGATGGTCACGAATTCCTTAGCCATGACGGCCACTCCCCTAACAGGCTTATCGATACGGGCTAACGAGGCCAGTTAAGCAGAACGGCGGATCGGTTAGCAACCGATCCGCCTAACGCGCCCGCTAAGGGCTAAAAGAGAGTCTGAGCAACCGGGCCGTTGCCCAAGCCGTCCGCCATGCTTAGCCAGTAAAGACGCGCCTTCTCATCCTTTGCCCTCTCCGCCATGCGGAGAAAGTTGGACTGTCCGCGAAGCTGCGGTGCGGGCTGAGCCGGGAGGGCCTGAATCCCCGGACGAGGCGCGGGCACGGGAACCGGCTCAGGCTCGGGCTCAACCGTGGCCACCACGTCCACGGGAGCCGGATCCAGCTGAACCGACCACGCCTCTTGTATCTTCCCGACCGTCAACGCGTCTGGCATAGCCGTATCTGGCTTCGCCGAGCGCTTCCGCCCCTCGCCCTCGAACGTGCGGATCAGGAGATGCACCGAACCCGCCAGGATCAGAACCGGCAGGGCGCTAGCCGAACCGGACTCGATCGGCGCCAGGACGAGCGGGCCGCCGTGGTGAGTGTGGACCCTGACGTTCATGTACCCGGATACGGAAAGCAGCGCGGAGAACAAGACCGCCGGGTACATCGTGGATCCGCCGCGCTTGCGGATGATGCTGCCCGTGTAGACCACGAGGGCTAGGAATCCTTCGATCAGCCAGGGCCAGAGACGGCCGAGAGCGATGCGGTAGCCGACCGCCAAGGCGAACTCCCGTCCCGCGTCGTACACGAACAGGAACGCCAGAACTGCGATCGCCAGCACACCCACGCGGGCAATCCACACGTGCGCGGGGTGCAGCTCCCCGCCGTCGTACTCCTCGGTCACTGCTCGTTCTCCATCTCACCGTCGTTCGGGTTGGTCGTGCGCCGTGCTTGTCGGTTGCGCCGGAACTCCCGGTCGTACCGGCCGGAAACCCTGCGGTCCATGTCATCCGAGTTGCGGAACGTGCGAGACAACTTGAAGCCTCCCCTTAGGCCGAACGGTTAACACATGGCCCAAAGCTATCAGATACGCTTTACGAGAGCAATGGACTAACACGAAAGCGGGCACCCTTTCGGGCGCCCGCTTTAAAGGCTTCCTAATCCTCGTGCATGACCTGCCCGCACGGGCAAGACGGATAGCCAATCGCCAGCATCTTCGCCGTAGTCCGGACGCTGAAGCCATCCCCTGAAGGGCAAACGAGCTTCAGCATGTAGGTCTTCTGAGAAGACCGGCCGGAGTGTACGCGCGGCGTGCGCTCCAGCGTCGGCGTGGATCCGACCGGAACCTTGCGCTCGGTCGGGATCGGATTCTTCTTGGCCGCGTCGAGAACTTCGAAGATCATCGTCCGCTTGTGCGGGTAGTCGCCCAGCGTCTCACAGATCGTGATCAGCTCGGCTTCCAGGCCAACGCTCGGAACCGTCGCGGTCATCTTGCCGGTCAGGCCGAGCCGCGTTGCCGCCTCGGCAAACGCGCCCTTGTGGCCCGACTTGTTGTCGTCGGCCGCGTGAATCAGTTCGTGGATCAGGACGCCCAGCACGGTAACCGCGTGGTCGTACTCGGGCGAGATGAAGACCTCGTTGACGTCGCCCGTGGAGGCGAACCGGGCGAGCGTGATAGCCATCACTTGCTTGGACTCGGCGCCGAAGCCGTCCGGGAAACCGACGCTGACGTGGACCTTCTCCGGAAGCGGCAACCCAACCTCTTCGAACCGGGGGCGGAACACTTCGACAGCCTTGTTAAGCCACTCTTCGCGGGTGATCTGCTCGCTCATGGTCTTGCCCTTCACTGCGGTTCCTTGCTGACAAGACTCACAGTAGACGCTTTACAGCTTACATGTCAAGCGTAGCCTAAAGGGGCGGAAAGAAACCCCCTCGCAGGGTGTCACGAGGGGGTTTCCCGGTAGCACGCGGCCGAGTGTCAGCAAGGCACCGTCCACCAAACCAGGAGCCTAGCAGTGGGCTCGCGCACCGCACTACCACGCGTTTCAGGGGCCGCAGCCCTTCAGCCCGTGCCTCAGAAACAGGAACGGCTGGCTCTCTCGGGGCGCACGGCTCGGGTTCGTACGCCAGCCCTGCGCCGTTGACGCGCCTGGGCTGCACGGGCAAGCTTGCTGCAAGACTCTGCAAGCGACTAGGACAGGAGGCAGGCTATGCGCCTAAAGTTCATCGGCATCGATCCGCCTACCGGCACGGAGGGCTCTCCTACGGTGTGGGTCGATGAAGACGCGGCCGAACTCGTCATTCAGGGCTGGCGCCCGGAAGGCGAGCTGCACGACGCGGTAGAGGCCTGGGAAGTCCCCGGGCACGCCGTAGGCATCCCTGCGCACGAGGCTGTAATTAGGATTCCGGCACGAATGGTGTCGATGGTGAGGGAGGCTTGCGATGTCGCAGAGGCGGCAGAGCTTCGCGGAACGGCTGGCAACAGCTGAACGATGGGCGCTCCACTTGGAGCTACGCGACTCGTACGGGGTCGAGAACGAGGCCGATGCGTTCGCCGCGTTCCGGCGCGGCGAGTGGACCGAAGCGCTTGAACTGGAAGACCGGCAAGAGTGGGTCGAACTGATCGGGGCGGCGAACTCTCGGGGTGTCGAGGTCAGACGCGCCCGCATCGTCTCCATGCCCGTGACGGAGTACATCCGCTATGAGCACGCCGGTACGCAACTCAACGTCGATGCTGGCGAACAAGTCCGCTGGCTTGAGCGACGGCAGGCGTCCGACCTGCGGCTCCCGGGTAATGACTTCTGGCTCTTTGACGAGACATTGATTCAGTTCAACGTCTTCGACGGACCCGGCAACTGGGCGCACACTGATTTCAGTGAGGACGCGAACGTGATCGCGTTCTGCCTCGCCGCGTTCGAAGAGGTCTGGGCGCGTGCCGTGCCGCACGCCGAGTTCAAGATCTAGCGCAACCTGCACATGCCGACTTCCCCACTCTCGTCCGCCCAAGAGGCGCGCCGCAGGGTCGCCCGTGACCTTGAGTCAGTCCGGCTTGATGCCGGACTCAACAAGCGGGAACTTGCGGCGCGCTGCGGCTGGCACGAATCGAAGTCGAGCCGGATCGAGGGCGCCCGCACCGCGCCATCAGACGATGATATTCGCGTTTGGTGCCGTGCGTGCGGCGTCCCCGATCGCGCCGCTGACATCATCGCGGCGAACCGCTCCGCGGGCTCTATGTACGTGCAATGGCGGAAGCGCCACGGCAGCGGAATGCGCCAGGCGCAAGAGGGCGCGCTACCGCGCTACGAGAGCACGTCAGCTTTCCGCATCTACTGCTCTAACGTCATGCCTGGCGTACTCCAGACGCCGGGCTACGCAACCGAGCTCATGAGCCTGATCACGGAGTTTCAGGGCACACCGAACGATGTCGAGACGGCCGTGCAAGCGCGCATGGAGCGCAGCAAGGCACTCCATCAGGCAGGCCACACGTTCGCCATCCTGCTAGAGCAGAGCGTCCTGTACTACCAGCCTGGCAAGCCCGAAACCATGGCTGGCCAACTCGGATGGCTGCTAGAAGCGATGTCGCTTCCCGCCGTGGCCCTCGGCGTAGTCCCCTGGTCAGCGAAGCGCGCCGTATGGCCACTCGAAGCGTTCTACGTGTTCGATGATCGCCTAGTCGTGACCGAGACGCTGACGGCAGAGATCAACGTGCAGCAGCCGGGCGAGATCAGCGACTACCTACGCGCATTCACCGAGCTGTCCAAAGCGGCCGTGTACGGCGCTTCCGCGCGCGCGCTGGTCACTGCGGCCATCAACTCCATCGGGTAGTTCCGTGCAAGTTCGTGCACGCGCATGGCCGTAGCGGTGCACCGGTTCTTACGCTGCTTTTCAGTGTCAGCATGCAAGGCAGCCTCAGGGGTGACCGATGGCCGTTCAGACGTTCGATTCTCGCCAACCCGTAGCACTTACCGACCCGAGCGAGATCAAGCCGGGTGACTGGCTTGAAGACCTCGCGACATTGCGTCAGGTCGAGTCAGTGGACTCGATCGGAACGCTTCATGTCGTGCACTTCCTCTACCAAGACGGCATCCCGACTCTCGCGCGCGGCATTGCGAGCGGGACGGCGCTCACGGTGTGGAGGGACCTGCCCAGTGGCTGAAGCGCTATTACGCGGGCGCCGTGATACCCCGACTCGCCTGGGATGACCTCGGGGACGACCTGGCCCACTACGTCCGTGACCCAAGATTCCGTCTGCCATGGCGTCCCGTTCCCCTGTGGCCCACTGAGGTGAAGCGCATCCAGGAAGTCCTGAAGCTACTCGACCGACGCCCCCGACCCTGGGAGTCAGCACGTGTTCAGCCTGATTGTGGAGATCAACGACTACCAGGTTGCTGGGTTCCCCTGTGCCGAACTTCCCGACGTCCGTGCACGCATTGAGCGGACGCTACGCGACCGGGGGCGAATGCCCGCTAAGGACGACTTCGATCGGCTCATGGAGGCCATGACGCGGACGCTTGAAAGCGCTTCGCGCTGGCAGTACGAAGCCCGCCGCGTCTCCATCATCGTGCGCCGGTATGAGCGGACCGCCGGCATAAGGTCTACCCCATCTGACCAGCACTAACGCATTGGAGAACACCCGCGATGCGGGCAGGTTCACGATGCGCCCAAGCGCCCCCGACCCGTCGCGCCCGCACGCCTGGCGGGTTGGGGGGATTCCAACCCAACTCACGAAGCAGAAGGACACGGGCAATGACGAATGAGAGGCCGCAGAGACCGGTGTCCACGGAGACGAAGCAGCTGATCGCGGCGAACTTGGATGCGGACGCCGAATGGGCCGACTCGCACGGCTACCCGGAGGGTGCGGAGAACCTCAGGGGGCAGGCCACCAGGCATCGCGAAAGGAACGGCCTGCCAGCGAACGGGCAGCAACAGACCACCTGACAGCACGCAAAGCGTCCCCGCCGGACAGTTGACCGCTTCCCCACCGCTGTCCGGCGGGGGCATCCACCACGAAGGAGAGAGACAGTGGACTCTCAGCTCATAGCTAGCCCGTTCCCGGACGGCTACGTCATCGTCCGGCCCGGCCGTGACGGCGGAGTGCGTATCGGCTCCGCCCTCTACGCCGAGCTGCGCGACGCGCCCGCGGATGCCGCTGTCCCGGGGTGGCTTGCCGAAGCCGCAAGCAAGGGCCTCGGCGTGGACGTGGCGGGAAGCACGGTCGGCGACGCCGTCATGGTGCGCCCGGATACTCCGTACGGCTACGCCCGTGCGAGCTACGAACTCAACCTCGGGTGTAACTTCGATTGCGATCACTGCTACCTCGGGGAAAAGCGGTTCGATGGCCTGGAGTGGCCCGACCGCGAACGCCTCTTGCACACCTTCGCGGAATCGGGCGTTCTGTGGCTTCAGCTCACGGGCGGGGAACCCCTGATCGATTCGCTGTTCGAGGAGACGCACACCTACGCGTGGGGCCTCGGCATGATGATTCAGATCTCTTCCAACGGATCGACGCTCTACCGGCCGAAGACGCTTGCCGTTCTGACGCGGTATCCGCCCTACCGCGTTACCCTCAGCATCTACGGCGGGACCGAAGCGTCATACGACGCCATGACCCGGCGCCGGGGTGCCTTCAAGAACTTCATGCGCGGCCTGGCCGCCGCCCACGAAGCCGGGCTCAATCTCCGGCTCAACGTCATAGTGTCGCGGCACAACTCCCATGAGATCCCGCTCATGCATGAAATCGCCGAACGGTACGGCGCGTCCGCGCACGACTATCACCAGATCTCTCCCACGATCCATGGCGGCGCAGAAGTTCTGCCGAGCCAGGCGAACGAGGTCAAGCGCGACAGGACGCACTACACCGGATGCAACGCGGGCATCACCCACTACCACGCCGACCCGCACGGCCAAGCGTCCATCTGCAAGATCGGCCGACAGAACCAAATCGACCTGATCACGGAAGGGACGGCCGGGCTGTCCCGTCTCGCCGAGTTCGCCGCTGTCCAGAACACGCGGCATGGTGGTTGCGCGGGGTGCGGGCTTCAGAAGACGTGCAGCACCTGTATGCCGCTGGTGACCCTCTACCGGCAGGCAAAGGCGCCGCTCGAAAGGTACTGCCAACACTAGAGAAAGTGAGGAACGCATGGCCGCAGTCGCCGTAGCCCTGCTGACGCGCCCGCCTTCGGACCTGGCCGAGCTCCCTGGGTACCTGGTGCCCGAGAGCACGCTTGAGGAGATCAGCGCGGACGCGTTCGAGATCGTCACCGACACCGATAAGCTCCTGACGGCGTGCTCGTGCACGGCCAGCAGTGACCAGGTGTACAACAACTAGGCCAGCCGCCCAGGGGGCCGGGGCAACCCGGTCCCCTGGGCTCGTCACAGGGGAACGCTGTGCAGCGCATTTCATGGGACGACGTGCCCGCTGAACTCGCCGAACTGATCGAGGCGCGTACCGGGCCGATCCTTGGCACATACACGGCCGCGTCCGGCCACAACTCGCCGGTTGCCGCAACCGTGGTGACGGCCGAAGGAAAGACGTTCGTTAAGGGCTTGCCCAACGACAACCACGGCGTCAAGGGCCAGTTGAGGGAAATCGCGGTGGCGCCGCTCGTCGCCCACATCTCTCCGTGCCTGCGATGGCACTTCGACGCGGCCGGATGGACCGTCCTCGGTTACGAGCACATCGACGGGCGGCACGCCGACTACAGTCCGAACTCGCCGGACCCGGATGCCCTCCTGCCGGTGATCGAAGCACTCGGGCAGATCGAGGTAACAAAGCCAAGTCCGCTGTTCAAGCGTGCCGAAGACCGCTGGAAGACGTACGTCGAAGATGCAAGCGAGCTAGAAGCGTTCCGCGGATCTACCCTGCAACACACTGATTGGATCCCCCAGAATGTTCTAATCGCTCAGGGACGCGCTTACCTGGTCGATTGGGCGTGGCCGACCCTCGGTGCGGCATGGATGGACCCCGCCTATATGGTCATCCGACTGATGGCATCCGGGCACAAGATCGGCGACGCTGAGGCATTCGCGGGCCGGATCCCCGCGTACGCCGATGCTGATCCGACGCACCTCGATTCGTTCGCCGCCGCCAACCTGCGGATGTGGGAAGAGATCGAGCGGCAAGCCATAGGCCACACAACAACGCCGTGGATGCGCTCCGTCGCCCTCGCCGCGCAGGAGTGGGCCGAGCATCGCCGGAACAGGACGCGGGTCTTCGCCCTCTAGCACCCGCACCCGATTACGCTCCGCTCACGCCGGCCTGCACTCAGCGTGAGCGGACGGCAAAGAGCCCCCGGCAGTAGCCGGGGGCTCTGGCTTTACAGCGGCTATCGGAACAGGCGGAACACCATGTGGAGCGTGAGCCACACGCAGAATGCCCCGATGAAGAATCGGGCGAACGTGGAGCCGCTTCCCTCTAAGTGCCACACCTGATCTGAGAGCGTGTATTGCGGCTGACGCGTCCACAACGCCCACAGTTCGAGCGGCAGAAAGCCCACGCAGATCCAGACGAGCCAGTAGACGCTAGCCCAGTTCCATCTCAATTCGGACCCTCCCTGAAAACGGTGACGTTGCGCGGGTCCACACCCCGCGCCTTCCCCGTGCTCGGCAACCCGTACGACTCTTCCGACCACTCGATATCGAGTAGGTCTCCCGGCTTGATCTCCGTTACCGTGCCGATCTTCCACTCGGCGTAGGACGACTTACCGTTGCGGTAAATCACCTTGGTAAAGACGCCGATCTCGTTGCCGCGCCAATCCCTCGGGCGCTCGTCAATCGCAGTACTCACGCTCATTCCGCCCCCGTCCCTCGGTCCGCCAGTTCAGTTGCCGCGTCGCGGCTTCGATCGCGCGGCTAAGCCGCTTCTCCTCCGCGTCGGTCAGCGTCACGCCGAACAGATAGCGCCCCTCGATCACGGAGCGCTGGGAGTCCGTCAGCTTCTCGTAAACCGCGTCCAGGTCCCAGATGCCGCACGCGACGCCACCCGCATACACGGTGTCGTGGTGGTCCGGCAGAGCCTCCCGAGCGCCCTCGTCAAAGAAGCACTCACGGAACAGCGCCCGAACTTCCTGCGGCGTGTAGACGTATTCGCTGGACGCCATCATGAAGTCGTATCGCTCTTTGATGCAGTGCACACGGGCCACCCGTTCGGCCGCCGCCTTCATTAGCCGGTCATCCCCGGTGAGCGAACCCCACTTTGGAAGTAGTTCAACCCAGATGTGTTGTTCGAGGTCTTCCACCTCGAAGCCGGGCCACGCCCGCGCCGTCCGGCGCGCAACGTCATTGAACAGCGGCCCGTACCGCTCCATGTCCGAAGCAGTAACCATCCCCGTACTCATTAGCGCCCCGCCTTTCCGAACCACTCGCCCCCGAAGTAGAACCCGCCGCCCCGTACGTACACGACTTCCGGAATGGTCTCCGAGCCGCGAACGCGGAGAACGCCGAAAGCCTGTTGCCAGTTAGCCGCGCCCTTGCGGAGATACGCGTTACCCGGCCCGTACTTCATAGCGTTGCCGACCTCAAGGCCGTAGAGCGGCCGTGTGCGGCCGTTGTAGCCGTAGCTCTTGGCCAGTAGCGCGGCGCGGTGCGTGTGGCCGCACACGACGCTCTTACCGATGCTGTCGGCAAGCTTCATCGCGGTCTCTCCCGCCCTACTGGAGAATCCGCCCTCGTCCCCGTGCGCGCACACCCAACCGGGCGCCACGTCGAAGATGTCGTGCTCTACCCGGACGTCGTACTCGTCGGCCCGGAGCAGCCTCTCTAGCTTCAGCTCATCGAAGCAATCGAGCGCCGGGGCGTAACGCCTGATGTACTCCTGGACGCGCCGGTCGTGGTTGCCGACCTTCAGATGGAACGGGCCGTCATACACGGCCCGAAGGTCACGGAGCCACTGGCGGGTAGTCTCGAACGAGTCCGCCAGCGTGCCCGCGTACTCACCGGCCGCGCCCCTGTTCCAGCGCGACGGCTCGGGCTCGTCGATCAGGTCCCCTACGTGGATCACCTTGTCCGGCTGAACTTCCCCAATGAACCGGACCATCAGGCGCGTGAGCGCCGGATCGTGAAACGGGACCTGAAAGTCCGGCAGGGCGATGATGAGTTGGTCAGTCAAGGTCGGTTCCCCCCTCGTCGGCCGCGTCGGCGCCGTGGCCGAGTGCGGGCATGGCGCGCCCGATGATGAGGGCGACTTCCACGGAGCCGGGGAACTCCTCGTCCCGGAAGACCGCGACGCGGCCGAGCTGCGCGAAGCTGGCTTCCGGCTGCTCCAACATCAGACCGACAAGGTTGTCTATGTTCGCGCCGATCTCCTCGGGCAGCGGGTAGACACCGGCCGTATCGGCCAGTTGCCAGCCCTTCGCCGTGAAGACCCCGGCAAGCTCGTCAACCGACAGGTCAAGCTCAAAGTCCATCTCGTCAACAGTGGTCACAGGATGCCCCCGTTCTTCTCGGCCGCGTCCAGCGCGGAAAGGATTCGCTGAAGCCGGATGTGCAGCATTCCGGCATACACCCCGAGGTCTTCGACCTCTTCCATGGCCGCCACGAGGATTTCGCGCGGCGCCATGTCTTCGAACTTCTGAGACTCCCCGTTCGAGTAGGCCCGGCCCACCGTGACGATGCGCCGGTAAGCCCGCTTGATGAAGGCTGTAAAGCCATCCCCGAGCTGTTCCGGCGTCATGCCGTACCGCAGCACGTCCACCGGGGAATTCAACGGCTCTAGCTCGGTCTCGTCGTAGTCGTAGACGAGTACTGACTTCAGCCGATCCCCGTTCGGGTCCGTGTCCACTGTCACGATGTAGAACGGCCGTCCGGGAGACGGCTCCAACTGAATCGACCCCGTGTAGCCGGAAGCGATGATGCGGATGCGCTCACCCCTCAGGTACTTAGGCATGTTCAACCCCAATCAGCTTGTATAGGGCGTTACGCCCGTTCTCCAGTAGGAACGAATTCGCGTCGTGCTCCCCCGGCATGGGCGCGATTCGCGCGCCCTCGACCTGTTCCGCGACCTTTTCCGCCAGGCCCATACCGGCGCCCTTGTCGTCTGTGTCCGCCAGGATGAACACGGCGTCATAGCCCTGGAAGCAAAAGGCAAACCACCTTTGCCAGCCCTCAGCGCCAGGAATACCCACGGCCGGTAATCCGGCCTGAGTGACAGCGATCGTGTCTAGTTCGCCCTCGCACACGCACAGGAAGGGCTCAGGGCGGCCGAACGCGGCCACGTTGAACAGCCGTAGCCCGTCCCCCGGCTCAGACAGGTACTTGGGTTGCGCCGTGGATCCGTCCGGCCCGGGGAGTCTCCGGAAGCGGATAGCGACCGGCCCCGCCGGGGTCACATACGGGACGGCCAGCATCCCCCGATAGCGCTCATGACCCGGCAAAGGGTCGGCGACGTGGCCGAGCCGAAAATAGGTCTGGCTGTCCGGCGTGAGGCCCCTCGTCCTCAAATACTCGTCTGCGGCGCTGTTTGGCATTACCGCCGCGTACCTCGCGGTAGCTTCCGCCAAATACTCTCTCCGCGAAGTCGAGAGCTTCGGCAAACGTGATCCCCTCCCTCAGCATGATTAAGGCGATCGAGTCGCCAGCAACACCGCATGTGAAGCAGTGAAAAAGGTTCTTGTCGAAGTGCACCGAGGCGGACGCGTTGCGGTCGTCCCCATGGAAAGGGCAGCGCACCTTGCGCTGCCCCCCGTTCTCGAACACGTCGGCCCCGTAGTACGTGAGTACTTCCGCGATGCGCGGCTGAGCCTGAGGCATTGGCTACTTCACGGCTGTGACCGTGACGCGCTCCCAGTTCTTCAGGTCGTGGGGCGCCTTGTCGTGCCACTTCACGACCCGCGTACTGCCGGGCACCTTGTAGCGGTAGAAGTCCGGGACGAACGGCTTCGGGTAGTCGTTGAAGCCGATGGTTCCCGCATCGCCGAACGGCTTGGAGAAGGTGGGCGCTTCGCGCTTCAGAAGCTTGTACGCCTCGGCGTACTGGAAGAAGTAGCCCACGCTCTCCAGCGCGGACCGCATCCCCTCCATGTGCTTGCGCGGGGAGTTGTCGGAGCCGTTGACGCGGCACAGGATTGCCGTCAGCGTGTCCGCCTCGTCATGCGACAGGGTGAGCGTCACGCCGCCCTTACCGTCGATGCTGTAACGCTTCTCTGCCTTAGCCATGGTTAGTGACTCCCCTCTTCGGCCTTACGCCGGTAGAACTTCACGTCTTCTTCCAGCTCTGCGACGTAGCGCAGCAACTCGAAGAACTTGGACATGGGCATGAGCCACGCGCCCTCGCGCATGTGCTTGCCCGTGAGCTTTAAAGCAAGCCCGTACCATCGGGTCCGGCCGTTCTCGGCCTGTTCCTTCGCATCCCTCAGCCATTCCGGAATGCTGTAGCGGGCAACGCTCTTGACTTGGATCGTCCAGTCAGGCACCCCCGCAATGTCTCCCCGATCCTTGGATCCGTAACGGCTCCCGTTACGCTCCGCCAAGGGGAAACCGCCCTCGTGCGCGGCTTCGACGAATTCTGTTTCACCCCGATACCCCTTCGCCTTAGAGGCCCGCCCGTTAGTCATCCGGAAGCAACCCCACGAACCACCACGCGAACAGGAAGGCGCAGAGCACTTCAACTGCGGTCACTCGGCCACGTCCTTCCAGTCGATCACGGCTTCCTGGACCTTGCCGGTAACCTCGCGGTTCCGGTTGTAGTACCAGTTCTTTTCGGTCGTGATCTGACCCTTAGCCGTCGCTTCCCTCGTGTACGGCCCGCGATGGGACGTGATGCCATCAATCGTGATGACGGCCCGGTAGAGCTTGCCGGACTCGTCCGGGCTAATGCACCGTGCCATTTCAGAACCTCCCGTCAAACCACAGGGCCGACCCGCCCCCCTGCAAGCGGATCGACCCTGCAACATCTATTCGGTTAGCGCCCTACGGGCGTGTCAGAGTTCGTCGTCCCCCGGCTCGTCGTCCAGCTCGTCCGCCGCGCCCAGCGTGGACGCCAAGTCCTTCAGCGCGCCCAACGTGGTGAACTCCCGGATCCTCTTGGCGTGATCCGCCAGGCCCCGGAGGCTCAGGAAGCCGGTCACGGTGCGAACCTCGCCCGTCTCCGCGTCCTTGCCGGTCATCGACACGGCGTAGGACCCCCGGCCCTCACGGGCGAACTCCAGCGTCCCGCCCTCGGCGTTGGCCTCGATCTCGTTCACGGTCGCAGTCTCAGTCATCCGCGTACTCCCATCCGCTCAAGGTCCACGTCCACCGTCAGGAACCAATATCCGGACGGGTCACTCTTCCCGGTGCGGTTCTTCACCGGGCTAATACCTAGGCGCCGGACACCTGTCTCCGAATCACCCTCGATACGGTGAAGAGTCAGGATCAATTCCGGAACCTTGCTCACCTTGCCTCGGAGACCAGACAACGGAACCGGCTTGGTCCCGTCGTCATACTCACCCGTGACGTGGTGAAGCAGCACGACAGCCGCGCCCGTATCACGGGCTAACTGGTGTAGAAAGTCGAAGCTGTATTCGAGCGACGGGTTACCACCCTCGCCCGACTCGTTATCGACGTTCGTCACGTTGTCGATGACGACCAGCGCAGGAAACTCCCCATACACCATTTCGAACGCCTTCAAGTTGCCTTCAAGGTGTGTCAGGGACGGGCTAGCCTCGAAGTCCATTCGGACGTGCACAACCTTGTCCAGCTGTGCGTTAATCGTCTCGGTCAAGCCCTGTTGCTTGGCTTGCTCGATGTCCTGGACGCGCCATTGGGTCACCATCGCGGCGGCCCGATTCGTCATCGTGTCCTGGTCAGTGTCCGCACTGAAATAGAGAGCCGGAACGCCCGCCTTCACGGCCAGAGTCAATGAGATGAGGCTCTTGCCGACGCCAGGCGCGGCAGCGATCAGCGTCAACTGTCCGCGTCGCACGTGAACGCCCTCACGGGCGAGGCAGTGAAACACCGTTGGCAACGGCTCACCCGCCGTTCCCTTAGCCCGCATCGCGCGAGACAGTGTGAACACCCAACCCCCTTTCTCGACTTAGAAGGATCAGCCGGAAGCCCCTCGTCATCTTCCGGCCGACCCACTTCTAAAGCGTATCCTATAGCGGCATGAAGACAACAGGTTTTTTAGCGGCGGGGGTATTCCGGCGGGCACTGGTTCTGACGGTCGGGCGAACTGCACATCCACCCGCCGTAGGGCTTGCCCTGGCGGGAGACGCCCGCCTTCCAGAACTTCCCGCCGTGCGGGCACGGCCTCACCTCGGGCTCCCCCGGCGGGAGCTGCGGGACGTTCTGAGCCTGGCCGTTGTAGCCGCCCTGCGGCTGGCCGTACTGCTGCCCGTAGGCGCCCTGCGGCGCCCCGTAAGACTGCTGAGGCGGCGCGGCCTGGTAGCCCGGAGTCGGCTCGGAGCCGACCGGAACGGCGCCGAGATGCTGACCCAACAGCGCACGGGTACGGATGGCCTCAGTGCCTCGGCCCGCCGCTTCGTACACGCCAGCGTCAACGGCCGCATCCATCATGGCGACCAATTCCTTCGGTTCGGCCGCGTGGAACACGACCCACGGTTCGCCGGTCGGCTTGACCGTGACGACGACTTCACCCATTGAGTTACCTCCCAGGTTGATACTGGGCGCGACGCGGCCCCACCGCGTCACACCATTGATAAACGGAGCACACCCGGCACGAATCGCCAGGCGAAGCCAGGTAGACACCGGCCGACTCGGCACGGTCCATGTCGTAGAACCAGCGCGTCACGCGCTCCCGCGTGAACTCCGCCAGGTCGTAGGCGGTCGTCGGGCCGCCGTTCTTGAACATGTAGAAGTCCCCGTGCGTCGGCCGGACCCCGTACGCGTCCTCTACCGCCAGGGCGTACACGCCGAGCTGTAGCGGCGTGCTGGGAAGCTTGGTTCCGGTCTTCAAGTCCCGGACGAGTAGGCGCCCCTCGGCGTCTTCAAGCACCTGGTCTATGAAGCCCTTCACCAGGACTTCCCCTAGCTGAAGCTCGAACGGAAGCTCAACCGCCAGGTAGTCCGGCATGACCTCCCAGACCGTGAACGGGCTCCCCGGCATGGCCGCGATGTAGTCGCGGACCTGTTCCCTCCCGACGCCTTCCCGCCGAGCGATATCGACGGAACCCTTCGTCTTCACGTTGCCCGTGAGCCAGCGGTCCGGATCCGGCTCGGTCTCCATGAGGGCAGCAATGCCCTCCTCGTACTTCTCTTCGAAGACCTTCAGGGCCTCGTCGGCCGTGAGAGCCCGATAGGACAGCTCGTAAGCCTCGATCGCGGCATGTACCGCCGTGCCTTGCACGAACCACGCCGCGGGTGTCTGAGGGGCCTTAGCGACCCGCTCTAGCCGGTACTGCTCCCCGCACTGCACGTACGTCGTGAACTGGCTAACCGACCGATGACCCATCCATCCCCCTTTCCCGTTACTCTGCGCTCACGCCGGCCGTCACCTACCGTCATTTCGGCAGGTCCCGCATGGCGCGCTTCAGCGCCTTCCGCAGCTTGCGAACGCCCACCCGACCCAGGTTCAGCGTCACGTGCTCGTCGCCCTCCCAAGCCGTCACCATGACGACCGGCTGATCTTTCGCGCGGTCGCGCGTCGCCTCTATCTCGAACTCGTCGCCCCAGACGTCCTTTACAGTCGTCGTGAACAGACCAACCGCCTCCCTTGCAAAGCGTGTCCTATAAGAGCAAAAAGAAGACGGCCCGAGGGCCGCCTTCCAAATGCCTAGCGTTCAGTTATCGCTACGGGCGCAGCACTCCGTAGAAGTGCATCCGACTCGTGGTCGGGCCGCTGGCTGTCCACATGTCCACCGCGTCAAACGCCACGTCCGCCAGGCTATCCAAGTGATTCGCCTCGGCTTCAGTCAGCGGCTTGCCCCCGTAGACCATGGCCCAAATCGTCCCTCGCTCGTACTCCGTCAAGACTACTGTCAGCCCGTCCGTCCGCCAACCGATTTCCACCAACCGGAACTTGCCGTACCGGCCGCACATACACCCCTTGTGCGGACTCCATGCGCAGTCTTCCGGCCCGTTGCACTGCCCGTGCTCGGTTGCGGCAGCTCCCCCAGGAGAGTCCAACGCAACACCTCCTTACCGACGACCGTTCACTGTTTCCGTGCGGGTGCAGTCTCGCGAATGACTATGGTTCCCCCGTGTGGCGGGCCACGCTTAAGAGCTCGTGTGAACGGTCCCACCAAGCGTGCATCGACACTAGTAGAACCATCAACCTGTGCGCAACCCTTGCCCCACAGTAACCACCCGCCACTCCGCAGATGTGTAACCAAGGGTGACCTTAAGAAAATTCATGCACCAAAAGCGGCTACTTAGGCAACCCTTCTAAGTGCTGGTCAAGCAAAGCAATAGGCGCCCGGCGGAGTCCGCCGGGCGCCTATCACCCTCCCCAAAGGCACAGATAGTTACGCCGGATCGTAGGCCGTGATCCTCCCCGGCTCCATGCCCTCGGGACGCTTTACGTAGTACCACCCGCCGTGCGTCGGTGACGCCGGGTTGGCCTCATGGTCGGGGTCGTAGGCCACGACGTAATCCGACTCCTCCAGCATGGCCAACCAGTTGTTCAGACTGACCTCTTCGGCTTCCCGCAGCGGACGAACCCCCAGTTCCCCGGCGCGCTCACGCCGGGAAAGCTCTCTCAGATGGCGCGCTGCGGGCGCGTGCCAGTGATCGGGCAGAAGACCAGCAGGCATGTACCCGGAAGCCTCAGAGCGGGCTTCACCACCGGCACGATAGACAGCCCTGCCGACAGCGGCCTTGCCAGTGTCGTACATGGCCGCGATCGCCGAATAGCTCAGACCACCTTCATACATCGCCTTGACCTCATGGTCCGGCGGAAGCTTACGAGTAGGCATCCCACACACTCCGTAACCTGTCGGGTCCGGGGAAGCGGACCCGTTGCACTTCAGTTGTACCCTCCAAGTGAACGCTTGACTACACCCCCATGTGGGGGCCTAGTCAGCGCTTGGTGCACGACCATACAGGCCTCACGCTCCCCCTTGCACCCAACACGCCCTAAAAGAGAGTTAGAACTAGGTAAAGCGTCTAGCAGACGCTTTACGAGTCTCGGGATCGCGCCGGGCCGTCCCACCTGCTGTAAAGCGTTCAGGACGGCCCTCCGGGTCAGCAAAAATCCAGCACGGTACCCCTGAACGGGCACCGGAACCCGACACTAGACGACAAGACGGACGTATGGCTAGCCCTTGCCGTATGTCACCGGACACGCCCCCTCGGGCGGAGCGGGACTCCGGGCAGAGATGGCGCTGACATGCGACTTCCCTGGTAACCAGTTACCTCGCCGAACCTCTTGTCACCCTCTTGCCATTGCTCCCGGAACCGGGCGACTTCATCGCCCGATCTCGCAAGGAAGTTCCACCACATGACGATCTCCTCCTCGAACGGCTCGCCGCCGAGGACCATCACCGCCCCGCCCTCATCGCTGCGCAGCGCCAATTCGCGCCTGCCGCAGCCGAGGTAGAGCATCGTGCCCGGCTCCACCGGCACGCCGTCCACCTCGACGCGGCCGGTCATCGCCAGCGCCGCGTACTCGAAGTCGCGCACCAGCGGGATCGCGCCGATCGCGCCCGCCCGCAGTTCGACGTCGAGGCCGACGAGCGGCGAGTACGCGGTGCCGGGCGAGGCCGCACCGTCGAAGCGGCCGAGCATCAGCCGCGCCCGCAGCCCGCCGGCCGTGCCCGCGACCGGCAGCTCGTCCGCCGTGTGGTGTTCGAAGGCCGGGGCCACGTCGCGGGAGGCGTCGGGCAGCGCGATCCACAGTTGAGCGCCGTGCAGCAGCCTCGGATGCTCGACCGGCGACTGCTCCGAATGGGCGATGCCGTGGCCCGCCGTCATCAGACCCAACTCGTATGGCCGAATCGTCGCGAGGCTGCCGACGCTGTCCCGGTGCTGCACCTCGCCCTCGTGCAGCCAGCTGAGCGTCTGCAGCCCGGTGTGCGGGTGCGGCGCGACCTGCATCCCGGACCCGTCGGAGATGTCGTCGGGCCCATACTGGTCGACGAAGCACCAGGCGCCGACCATCCTCCGATGGATATTCGGCAACAGCCTCCTGACCTGCGTACTCTCCCCGAGCTGCACGGTTCTCGCGGTGAGCACCTCGTGCACCGGCGCGGCCGAGACGCGCTGCAGCCCGCCCCGCACGGTGACCACGGGGGCCTGGTCCAGATTGCTCACGACGCTCCAGACGGTCTACTTGTCGGACATGCCTGTCATGATTGTGGTGCACGAATCTGATGAGGGCGAGGCATGCGGATGAGCGAGCAGAACGCGGCCGAGAACACGGCGGCCACGGCGGAGTCGATCGAGGTGGCCGACCACCCCGAGGCCGAGCGGTACGAGGTGCGGGTGGACGGGGCGCTCGCGGGCTTCGCCGAGTACCAGCGCGTCCCTGGCCTGATCTCCTTCACCCATACGGAGGTGGACGCGGCCTTCGGCGGGCGCGGTCTTGCCGGGCGGCTGGCGCGCGCCTCACTCGACGAGGCGCGGGAGGCCGGGCTCGAGGTGCTGCCCTACTGCCCGTTCTACCGCGGCTGGATCAAGAAGCACCCCGACTACATCGCGCTCGTGCCCGCGGACCGGCGCGCCGACTTCGACCTCTGATCCGGTCGTCTGGGCGACCGACCGCTCATCGCCCGTCGTGCTGCCGGAAGTCATGGAACTCGCCGCGGCGCAGCGCATCCCGGATCGCGCTGAGCCTGGCGGTCGCGGCGGGAGTCGGTTCCTGCTCGCGCTCGGAGAGCCGGAGCGCCTCGTCGATTTCGCCGAGCGTGGCGGGCGGCAGGACACCCGCCCGCTCGATCAGCGACTCAGCGGCGAGCGTGGTCAGCCATGTGCAGAAGAAAAAACCCGGATGCGGGAACACCAGCCGCACCACCCCTTCAAAGGGCAGCCCTTCGATAGCACCGACGGGCACCTCAATGCCCATGCCGGTGAGGTCCACGCCTGACGGCGCCACAATCTGCATCACCTCGAAGCCGGACGCCTCGTCCCCCGACAGCAACACCACCGGTCGCGGCTCATCGAACTGGACCCACCACACTTCGCCTCGTCGCATGCTGTGACCCTTACCTAGAGACTGAAGGAGAGGATCTCCGTCTCCCGGTACACGGTCTCGACGTACTCGACCGGGCGGCCCTCGGCGTCCTCGCGGAGGGAGACCGCCGCGAGCACCGGGTCGTCCAGGGCGGTGCCCATCAGCCGGGCCTCGCGCTCGGTCGCCCGACGGGCCGTCAGGTGGGTCTGCGCGCCGGAGCCGAACTCGATGCCGGCCGCGGCCAGGGCGGCGACCGTCCCCTGCATGATCGGCTCGGCCTCCAGCAGGGCCGGGACGAGCTCGACGATCCTCGGCGGATGCCAGGAGACCGTCAGCGAGATCAGCCGCTTGCGCTGGTAGATCACGTATTCGCGGCGGCCGAGGCGCACGTCCTGCTCCAGCTTGAGCACGTCGTACACGTCCTGGTGCACGTGCTTGACATGCCAGTCCTCGCTCTCGACCTCGGGCCCGGCCCAGCCGGCGAAGGTGATCTGCGCGCGCTCCATCGGCCGCAGCGCGCCGGCGCCGGTCAGCGTCCGGTCGAGGCGCTCGGCCGGAGTCGGTATCGACTGGAAGGGCGAGATGATCGTGCCGCCGCGATGGGAACGCACCAGACCGCGGGACTGGAGTTCGCGGATCGCGGCGTGCGCGGTCTTCGCGGAGACCCCGTACTGCGCGGCGAGGTCGCGCACCGAGGGGAGCCGGCTGCCCTGCTCGAGCTCCTGCTGAAGGATCCCCTCAGCCACCCGATCGGCGATGTCACGGTACGAGGTCATACATAGATCCTTCTGCCGCCCTGGGTCCTGAGTGTAGGTCTCTTCGGTCAAGATTCGGCCAAGACGAACCACCATTGTGGTACCACAACCGAATCGGCGGTACACCTGTAGTACTACACATTCTGCGATCGGACCGCACCACGGAGGCCTGATGAGCGCAGCCGTATGGAACGAACCGCAAGACCCGGAGCTCCGTTGTCGGGACGTGCGCCGGACCCCCGGCGCATCCTGGGACACCGATTGGAACACCACCAGTGTCCTGACGATCTGCGCACCGCGAACGTCCGCCGAGGCGAGGGTCCCGCGACCCCCGCGGGTGAGGACGGCGGGGCGCGCGGCGGAGCCGAGACCGGCCGAGACGACGGCCTGAGCGATGCGCATGACCACTGCAGCATCGGGGCCGGAGGCGGGCGAGGACGAGATAGGCCGGGCGGGCTCGGGGATAGTGCACGACTGGACCGCGCTGGCACTGCGCGCGTCCCCGCAGGCCGCAGGACATTTCCGCCGTCACGCGGTGCATGCCGCACGGCGGTGGGGACTGCATCGGGAGGCGGGTGAGACGGTTGAGGCGTGCGTCAGCGAGCTGGTGACGAACGCGATCGTGCACGGCGTGGGCCGCGACGTGCTGATGATGCTCTACTACACCGGGGACAGTGTGCTGACGGAGGTGTTCGGTCACGCGCTGAATGAGCCCGTGATCCCGGCCACCGCCCGCTCGGACAACGCCGAGTCCGGGCGCGGCCTGCTGATCGTCGAGACCTTGGCCAAGGACTGGGGCAGCGAGCACACGGGGCTGGGGCTGCTCCGGGTGTGGGCGTCGATAGCGGTGTTCGGGGCCGGAGGAGCGGCGGGAACGGCGAGGACGGGGATTTAGCGGGGATCGGGGCACTGACTTGGGGTGGACAAGGTGGGGGAGGCAAGGGCGCGGGGACGCGGTCTGCTTCAGCTTCTAGACCGGTTCCCAGACCGCGGCGTCGTGGGCGAACACGATGCGCCTCGGGGCGAAATCCAGCAGCCTGCCGAGCCACGGTCTGAACTCGGGCAGCGGCTCGGCCATGCCTTCGTATATGGCACGCCGGCCCATCTCCGCCGAGGCGAATTCGGAGGCGAAGTCGTAGGCCTGCCCGGCGAGCACGAGCGTGCCGTCGCGCTGCATCACGATGAGGGACTGATGCCCGTCGGAGTGGCCCGGCGTCGGGATGATCCACACGCCCGGCCAGACCTCGGCCTCGCCGTTGAGCTCCTCGTAGCGCACGCCGCGGAAGTCCACGAGTTCGTCGATGGTGTACATCCCGGCCCGCGCGGTCCACAGCTCGACCGCCTGGGCGAAGATCGGCTTGCCCGCGAACTGCGGGTTGCCGCCGCAGTGGTCGAAGTGCAGGTGGCAGTTGACGACGAGGTCGATGTCCGCCCGGTCCACCCCGGCCGCGTGCAGCGCGTCCTGGAGCGGGCGGCGGCGGGGACGGTAGTGCGCCTCGGTCTCCCGGTCGACCTCGCCTATCCCGGTGTCGAACAGGATCAGGCCCTCGGCGCGCCGGACCAGGTACCCGAAGACCGGTTCCGCGCGCGGCGCGTCGCCGTCGTACTCCACTGCCGGACGCAGGAAATAACCCAGGTAGAGGCGGCGTACCGCGAAGAGGTCACGCGCGGTCGCCGCGACGGGCGCGGCCATCGGGGCCTACCGGGTCCCGTGGAGCGCGGCGAGTTCCTTCGCCGCCGTCTCGAGGTCCTTCGCGGTGTCGATCGCGCGCCAGTACACGCCCTCGGGGATGAGAAACCCCGTCAGTTTCCGTTCGTGGGCCAGCTCGGGGAACGTGGTGCGCTCGTGGTCGCCGAGGTCGGGCAGCAGCGGGGTGAATTCGGGGGCGAACACGTAGATGCCCGCGTTGACCGGCCACGGGGTGAGCGGCGCCTCGACGAAGTCGGTGACGACATTGCTCCCGCCGTCTTCTTCGAGCTCGACGACGCCCCAGGGAATGCGCGGCCGGGCCAGCGCGAGGGTGCCGAGGGCGCCGGTCCGCGCGTGCAGCGCGGCCATCTCGCGCAGCGGGAAGCGGGTCCAGATGTCGGAGTTCAGCGCGTACCAGTGCTCGTCGGGCCTGGGCAGCGCCTTCGCGGCGAACTTCAGCCCGCCGCCGCGGCCGAGCGGCTCGACCTCGACGACCGTCGTCGCCCGCACCGGGAGCTCGGTCTCGGCGAGCCACGCCTGCAGCACCTCGGCGAGGTGGCCGCAGGAGATGACGACGTCGGTCACGCCCTCCTCGGCCAGCCAGTCCAGCTGGTGCTCGAGGATCGTGCGGCCGGTCCCGGGGATCTCGACCATCGTCTTCGGCCGGGTGTCGGTGTACGGCCGCAGCCGCGAGCCGGTGCCTCCCGCCAGCACGATCGCCTGGGTGACCACGGCGGTCGCGGCGTCGGCGGCGTGTGCGTGTTCTGATTGCGTCGACATGGCGGAAGCCTAGCCGCCGGGCCGGGGCGAGGGGCCGGAATCCGCGGGGAGCGACGGGCTCAACCTCCGCTCACCGCCGCGATGATATGCACGGTCGCCCCAGGCACCACAACCGTGCCGATGCCGCCGAGTTCGCGGATGTCCACGCCGTCGATGTAGATGTTCACGTGCCCCCGGACGGTGCCGCGTTCGTCCCGGATCCGCCGCTCGAGTGCGGGCACTTCGCGGGCGAGTCGGTCGAGGACCGCGCTCAACGGCAGTCTCGGCGCGCCGGACCCGGACTCCTCCAGCGCGACGCGCAGGTGCGAGCGTCCCCCGGCGAATCCGACCAGAGCGCCGGGCACGATGACCGTCGCCGCGGGGGCGGCCTCGTCCACGAGCCGGGCCTTGTCATCCATCTCCATCACCGCTCCCCCGCCCTCAGTCGAGCACCACGGCGCGGACGGAGAGCACGTCCGGCAGGCCGGTGGCGACCGTGGTCCAGTGGTCGTCCGCGCAGGCGTAGAGTTCGCCGGTCCTGGTGCCGAAGTACGCTCCGGCCGGGTCGCCGTCGTCCGTGCACATCGCGTCGCGCAGCACGATCGAGTAGAAGTCCTCGGTCGGCAGGCCCTCGCTCAGCTCCTGCCAGCCCTCGCCGCCGTCGTCGGTGCGGTAGACCCGGCGGCGGAAGTCCGGCGCGAACCGGAACCCGTCGCTGGTCAGCGGGAACAGGTACGCGCGGCCCGGCTTGCGCACGTCGGACGCGACGGAGAAGCCGAACTCGGCCGGCAGGCCCTTCGCCGCCTCCGTCCAGGTCTGCCCCCAGTCGCCGCTGCGGTAGACGCCGTTGTGGTTCTGCAGGTAGAGCTTGTCCGGGTCGCCCGCGTCCGGCGCGACCTTGTGCACGCACTGGCCGAACTCCGGGTACTGCTCCGGCTCGGGCAGGAAGGTGCACTTGATGCCGGTGTTCGCCGGGTTCCAGCTGCGGCCGCCGTCGACCGTGCGGTAGACGCCGCCGGTGGACATGGCCACCAGCATCCGCTCCGGCTCCCCCGGATACGGCACGATCGTGTGCAGCGCCTGGCCGCCGAAGCCGGGCGCCCACTCCGGGCGGTGCGGGTGGTCCCACAGCGCCACGTTCAGCTCGAAGTTCTCGCCGCCGTCCGCCGACCGGAACAGGGCCGTCGGCTCGGTGCCCGCGTAGACCACGCCGGGCTGGTCGACCGGACCCGGCTGGATCTGCCAGACCCGGCCGAGCGCGGCGCCGGTCCGCTCGGGGAAGGACACCGGAGCGTGGTCCGGCTGCTTCCAGCTGCGCCCAAGGTCGTCCGAGTGCAGCACGGTCGGTCCCCAGTGCTCGCTGGTCGCGCCCGCGAACAGGCGCGGCGCTCCGCTGCCCCGCGTGTCGACGCCCACGGCGTAGACCGCGTCCATCGGCAGGTGGAGCGGTTCGGTCTCCCAGCTCCCGGCACGCTTGCGGGCGAGCACGAGCCCTTTGCGCGTACCGGCGATCAAGAGTGTGTCTGCCATGTAACCGACTGTAGACCCGGGGTCGGACAATTTCCCGCGCAGCGGCGACACTGGCTAGGCTCGTCGGGCCGATCATCATCACAACCGATCGAAGCCCGACCCGAGCGAGGGGATTCACGCATGGACGAGACACGCACGGTGCCGGGCGACGCGCCGCGCACCCGCCGCGTCCTGGTCGTCGGCATCGACGGGGTGCGGCTCGACCTGCTCGACACGCTCGCGACCCCGCACCTCGACGCGGTGCGCGACGCGGGCTTCCTCGCGCCGGTGCTGATCGACGAGCAGACGCCGACGATTTCGGGGCCGTGCTGGGCGACGATCGTGACCGGCGTGCACGTGGGCAAGCACGGCATCTGGAACAACGACTTCGCCGGTCACCGGCTCGGCGTGTTCCCCGACTTCACCACGCGGCTCGCGCGCGGATTCGGCCGCAAGACCTTCGTCGCGGCGGGCTGGGATCCGCTGGTGATCGCGCAGGACGGCGGCCCGCTGTTCGTCGCGCCGACCCGGCTGGTCTACGTCGCCCCCGAGGCGCACACGGCCGAGGCTTGGGAGCGGGTCGACGAGGAGATCACCGTGGACGCCGAGCTCGTGCTGCGGCGCGACCCGATCGACGCCGCGTTCGTCTACCTCGGCGCCGCCGACGAGACCGCGCACCTGCACGGCTGCGGACCCCGCTACCGGACCTCGATCGAGAACGCGGACGCGCGACTCGGGCGGCTGTTGGAGGCGGTGCGCGGCCGGGCCGAGTACGCACTCGAAGACTGGACGATCATCGTCGTCACCGATCACGGCCACGTGGACGAGGGCGGCCACGGTGGACGCTCCACGCTCGAGCGCACGGCGTGGATCGCGGCCTGCGGACCGGACATAGCTCCGGGTGTGGCTCCCGAGCGCGAACTGCGGCACGTGGACGTCGCCGTGCACGCATTCACGGCGCTCGGCCTGGAGCCGGACCGGCACTGGACGCTCGACGGCCGGCCCTTCGCGACCGCCGCTGCGGAAAGCGTGGTCCACGAGGCGGAACTGGCGTTGGCCGAGGCACTCGACGTCGAGGCCTGAAGCGCTCCGGTGGATCGAATCGAGCAGCACGAGACCGAGAACGAGCACGACGAGACCGCCGCGCGGCTGTTCAGCCCGGCCGCGACCGTGGCCGCGTGCGCGGGCTTCGTGCTGCTCGGCGCGCTCCAGGCGTACTACGGCCCGTCGATCCCCGCCCTGCGCACCCGCTTCGGGCTGGCGCCGTCGGGTGCCGGTCTCGCGCTGAGCATGTACTTCGGTGGCGCGGTCGCCGGGGTGCTCACCGCCGGCATGCTGCACCGGCGCACCCGTAACAGCAGGCTGCTGATCACGTCGTTCCTGGTAATGGCGGCCGGTGCGTTCGGCTTCGCGCTGTCCGCGAACTGGCTGCTCGCACTCGCCGCGAGCCTGCTGAGCGGCTTCGGCGCGGGCGGCATGGATTACGGGCTCAACCAACTCTTCTCGATCGGCTTCGGTCGACGCAGCCCGGCGATGCTCGGCATCCTCAACGCGCACTACGGCGTCGGCGCGATCGCCGGACCACTGATGATCAGCTGGCTCGGCGCGCGCGATTATCCCTATGCGTTCGCCGGGACCGCCGCGCTGCTCGTAATCGCATCCGCGTTCTTCCGCACGGTTCGCGAGGCCGACGAGCCGGAACACCAGGATGCGAGCGCGGCTGGGCGACGGAGCGTCAGTCGGAGCCGAATAGTCATACCGATCGTCATAGCGTTCCTCGCGCTCTACGCCCTCCAGGTCGCGATCGAGACCGGCGTCGGCGCCTGGGAGCCGACGTACCTTCAGCTACTCGGCCACGGCGCGGACTACGCGGCGAACGCGACCTCGGGTTTCTGGCTGATGCTCACCCTCGGCCGGTTCCTGCTCGCGCCGCTGACGCTGCGTTGGAGCGAGCCGACGATCGTATGCGTGAGCTGTCTCGGTACGACGATATGCCTGGCGTTCGCCGTCTTCCCCGCGCTCGCGCCGTACGCGCTGGCCGGTGCCGGGCTGTTCAACGCGCCGGTCTTCCCGGCCGCGCTGCCCTGGCTCAACCGCACCGCGCCGGACCTGCGCTGGGCCGGGACTGGAGCCATCCTCACCGCGAACCTCGGCGGCGTGGCGGCGGGACCGCTGCTCGGCCTGGCGATCGAGGTCTTCGGCAGCGGCTCGGTGCCCTGGACGCTGACGATCGTCTCGAGCGTCTGCCTCGCGCTCGCGCTCAGGCTGAGGCGGACGACCGCCCGGTCAGCATCAGCACTCCCCTGATTCCGCGCCGAGGATCTCGAAGGCCTCCAGCAGCGCGGTGACCCGGTCCGCGCCGAGCTTGCCGAGGAAGCGCTCGCGCAGCGTGGCCGCGAGGATCGACTCGGCCCGGGTCGCGGCGAGCCGCCCGGCCTCGGTGATCTCGGCGAGTATCACGCGCCGGTCCGCGGGGCTGGTCCGCCGCTCGACCAGGCCCATCGCGCACAGCCGGTCGATCAGCTTCGTGGTGCCGGCGGTGGAGAAGTTCAGCAGCCGGGAAAGCTCGTTCATCGGGGCGCTCTGCTCGCAGCCGCGCAGCAGGTGCCAGAGCACCCGGAACTCCGGCGCGGTGAGACCGCCGCTGCGCTCGACCTCGGCGAGCAGGTCGGCGGTGACGTTCTGCATGCCCGCGTAGAGCCGGAACCAGTCGCGCAGCACGGCCTCGTCCGAGGCGCTGGGGCAGAGCGCGGCCTGCTCCGGCCGGCCCGTCTCCCGCGCCTGCGCTGTCATCGGCCCGCCCTCTCCTGGTCACCCGCCTTCCTTGCCAAGCTTAGCCGAGCGGGTTAATATCTCGCCAGAAAGATAATATCCAGCGAGAAGATAGCTGGCTTCCTTTCCCTCTCCCCCGCAGAAAGGCCATCCACCATGCCCGCGCAGCCCGCACCCGGCCCCTTCACCCTCGACCCCGCCCGCAGCACAGTGCGCTTCAAGCACAAGACGATGTGGGGTCTGGCCAGCGTCAACGGCACCTTCGGCACAGTGCGCGGCAGCGGCGCGGTGGCTGCCGACGGAACCGCCTCCGGCACGCTCGTCGTCGAGGCCGCGTCACTGGACACCAAGCACACCAAGCGCGACACGCACCTGCGCTCCAAGGACTTCTTCGAGACCGACGCCTTCCCCGAGATAACCTTCGACGCCACGCAGATCAGGCCGGGAGCGGACGGCTCCGTCCAGGTCGAGGGCGAGTTGACGGTGCGCGGCACGAGCCAGAAGCTGACGTTTCCGGCACGCTATGAGACGCGCGGCGCGAACTCGGTCGCACTGCTCGGCGAGCTCGGCGTCGACCGCGCGAAGTTCGGCATGGGCTGGAACCAGCTCGGCATGATCAAGGGCGAGGCGAAGATCGAGCTCGAGCTCGTTTTCACAGCCGGCGTCTGACGCACCACCAGATGACTCCCGGCCACCGCCGAGCGGCCGAATCGCCCGTTTCACCGCAACACGAAGCAACTCGCGGCGCAGAACGTCGCCGAGGGGCATACTCGCGGTCATGGAAATGATGGTGCAGGCAGGCGGTGGCGAGGTCTGGGTCCGGGATTCGGGGGGCGAGGGCGTGCCCGTCGTCCTGCTGCACCCCGGCTGGGGCGATTCCGGGATCTGGGACGAGATAGCCGAGCGGCTCGCCGACGAGGTGCGGGTCGTGCGCTACGACTCGCTCGGCTACGGCGAGTCCTCGGCCCCGACCGAGCGGTACACGGCGCTCGACGAACTGCGGGCGGTGCTCGACCGACTGCAGATAGAGCGCGCGGTGCTGGCCGGGCACAGCGGCGGCGGGGCGACGGCGCTCAGCCTGGCGCTGGCCGAACCCGACCGCGTCGCCGAACTGCTGCTGCTCGCGCCCGGCGTGTCCGGCTACCCGTGGCCCGTCGACGACCCGTTCCTGGCCGGGATCTCGGCCGCCGCCGAGGCCCGGGACGTCGAGGGCGCGGTCGGGCTCGGGCTGCGCGTCTGGGCCAGGGCGGGGGCCGGCGAGACGGTGGAGACGCAGATCCGCAGCGCGGTGGCCGGGATGGAGCGGCAGGCGCCGTTCCTGGACGAGGACCCGCCCGTCTACGACCGGCTCGGCGAGGTGGACGCGCCGACCACGCTGCTCTACGGCGACCTCGAGTACCCGATGGTCGCCGAGTGCTGCCGGGCGATCGCCGAGCGGATCCCGAGCTGCCAGGTGATGACGCTGCCGGGCACCGACCACATGGTCCCGCTGCGCGCGGCGGGCGCCGTGGCCGAGCTCGCCGTGATGGCGGTCAGCGCGGCCGAGGCGGACTAGCCGGCCCGCGGCCCGGAACGACCCGCCGTGCGATATACCGGGATTGCCGGAAATCTGATGGCATGATCCTTACATGTCGGGTATTCGCAACGCGCTGCACGGAACGGTCTCGCTGGCCGGGGAGCTGCTGATCACGGCCGGAGTGCTGGTCGGGCTCTATATCGTCTACCTGCTGAGCTGGACCAGCGTGGTCGCGCACGCCGAGGCGCACGCGAACCTGTGCACGCTGCACCGGGAGTGGGCCGCCTCGATCAGCGTGCAGCCGCGCGAGGCGCAGCCCTTCGCGACGATCCAGATCCCGCAGATCCAGAACCCCGAGGTCTGGCCGATCCTGGACGGCGTCGTGCAGACGGAGCTGAGCCAGGGCGTGGGCTGGTATGCGACGAGCCAGATGCCCGGGCAGGTCGGCAACTTCGCGGTGGCCGCGCACCGGCGCACCTGGGGCGACATGTTCCGGTACCTGAACCAGGTCAAGACCGGCGACACGGTGATCATCCAAGACGGGAACACGACCTACACCTACCGCGTCCTCGAGAACCCGGTCTACGTGCCGCCGGACGACACGGACGTGCTCGACCGGATCCCCGGCCACTCCGGGCTGACCAAGCCGGGCCGCTACATCACCCTGACCACCTGCGACCCGGTGTACAACGCGTACCAGCGGCTGATCGTGTTCGGCCGACTGGTCTCGCAGCAGACCGCGCAGACGGTGTCGAACGCCTGCTGACGCGGGCTCAGCCGTTCGCCGAGGACGAGCCGCCGAGGACCGTCCCGCCGAGCGCAGCGCTGACCTGGCTCGCGTACGCGGCGTCGTCGGGCACGATCACAACCCAGTTGTCACCGAGCACAGCCCGCTGCGACGTACTGCCGATGAGCAGGCCGGACGATCCCGACGAGGCGAGCAGTGTCGCGTAGGCCTGGGCATCCGTATGGTCGTCGAACACGGTCGCGGTGACGGCGTTCGTCGCACTTGTAGTACTTGACGAGCCGACCGTGCACGCCGTGTAGCTGCGTAGGCCGGGCGCCTTGAGGCTCGTCACCTGGCCTTGCGAGACCGGCGTGCACGGATGCCCGGCCGACTTCAGGGCGCTGACGACGTCCGAACTGCTGCCGTACGTCGCGACGTGCGAGCTGGAGCCGGACGCCGTCGTGCCGCCCGGACCCGGCTGGGCGTTGTTCCCGGAGGAGCCGGAACAGCCCGCGAGAGCGAGCGCGGGCACGAAGATGAGGGCGGCGAGGATGCTGGCCGCGCCGTCGCGGGTGGGTGTCGAACGCATCGGGCCTCCTGGAGAATCCGCACAACGATCCGCCTCGCCCGAGGGTACTCGCGGGTAACTTCGCTGGGAAGGACCAATTCCGAATGCGCCAAGCCACGCCAGTGCCGATGCTGACCCTATGAGCATCGAGGAGAGCAGCGAACGCGGCGGCATCTGGTTCGACATCCGCGACGCGATCACGCTGCGCTCCTTCCTGCTCGTGCTCGGCACGCTCGGCCTCGGTGTCGGCTTCGTGCTCTCCTACGTCGGCGCCCTGCACGACCCCCGGCTGCAGAACCTGCCGGTCACAATCGTCTCGGACAACCCGCAGGTCACCGGCCAGCTCGTCGGCCGACTCGAATCCTCGGTACCGAGCGGCCTGATCGTGCCGAGCGCGGGCACATCCGCCGCCACGGCCACCGCGCAGGTCAAGGACCGTAAGACCGGCGCGGCCTTCGTCTACAACCTCTCCGGCACGCAGGACACGCTCATCGTGGCCTCAGCGGCCGGTTCGGCGCAGGCCACGGCGGTGGAGAAGCTGTTCACGGCCGTGGACCAGAAGCAGAGCAGAACCCTCACGGTCGACGACGTCGTACCCGCCGGCGCTGCGGACTTCGACAGCCTGTCCGCGTTCTACCTGGTCGTCGGCTGGTGCGTGACGGGCTATCTGATCTCCTCGATCCTCGGAATCAGCGCGGGCAGCCGCCCCTCGACGATGACCCGCGCGCTGATCCGGCTGGCCGCGCTCGCACTCGCCGGATTCGTCGCGGCGATCGTCGGCACCTGGCTCGTGCAACAGCACATCCTCGGCGCGCTCAACGGCGCGTTCTGGCCGATGGTGGCGACCGGCACGCTGCTCATCCTCGGCGTCGGGGCGGTCACCATGGCCCTGCAGATCGCCCTCGGTGTGTTCGGCATCGGCGTCGCGGTGCTGCTCGTGGTCGTGCTCGGCAACCCCTCGGCAGGCGGTGCGTTCCCGCGCTCGATGCTCCCGACGTTCTGGCGGGCCGTCGGCGCGTTCCTGCCGCCGGGCGCCGGAACGGACGCGGTGCGCTCGATCTCGTACTTCGGCGGCGCCCAGACCGGCTATCCCCTACTGATCATGGGCGGGTACGCGCTGCTCGGGATCGTCCTGAGCCTGCTGCTGTGCGCGCTCAAGCCGCGTTCCGCCGCAGCTCAGACGTCTTGATGCCGTAGCCACAGCACGGTCCGTCCGTGCAGCTCGCGCCGCAGGTTTGCCTCGACGGCCGCTGCGGTCACGGCGTCGAGGTGCGCGGTCGGCTCATCGAGCACGAGGACCGGAGCCGGGCTCAGCAACGTACGCGCCAAGGCCACGCGTTGGGCCTCGCCACCAGAGACCGCGTCGCCGAGATTGCCGACCGACGTGTCGATCCCGGCTGGCAGGGTCCTGATCCAGGAGTCGAGGCAGACGACGCGCAACGCGTGCCACAGCTCCTCCTCAACAGCCTCCGGCCTGCCCACGCGCAGATTCTCCCGGATGCTCGCGTCGAACAGGTGCGCGTCCTGGCCGAATACCGCGACGAGGCTGCGGACGTGGTCCGGGTGAGTGCGCCGCAGATCCACGCCGTCGATCCGCACACAACCACGCACCGGATCGAGACCGCGCGTAACGAGCTGCGCAAGCGTCGACTTGCCCGCGCCACTCGGCCCGGCCAGCGCCACATGCTCCCCCGCACGCAGCCGCAGCGAGACACCGTGCACGGCGTTGCGTCGCGCACCGGGCCACGCCGCGTCCACGCTGTCGAGTTCGAGCACTGAGTTCACGGTCCACGCGGGCCGGATCGGCTTGGCGGGAGCGGGGATCAGCGGAGCGGCCTCGGCGAGCCGGTTGAGCCGCAGCCGGGCCTGACGACCCCGGTCGATGGCGCGCGCCGCGTCGGGCAGTCCGGCGAGGAGCTCGAACAGGGCGAGCGGCGCCAGGACCAGCGCAGCGGCAACCGGGCCGGTCAGCTGGCCGGCGTGCACGGCGTGCAGCGCGGCGACGGCCGTAGCGGCGCAGGTGTATCCGCCTGCCGCGAGGACCAGCGCGATGCCGACGCCCGAGGCGAGCGCCCCGCGTCGTTCGAGGGCTGACAGAGTGCGGCCGTCCCGGGCGATGCGCGCGGCCTGCTGCTCCGCCGCGTTGTAGGCGACGAGGTCCGGCAGCGCGCTCAGCAGGTCGACGATCCCGTCAGCGAGCCTGGCGCGTACCGCCTGGGTACGTCGTTCGGCGCGGCGTGCGGTCAAGCGCGTGATCGCGGGAGCAAGGATGGCGGCGACGAACGTGCCGAGAGTCAGGGCGAGTGCGCAGCGCGGGCAGAACGCGTAGTCGAAGGCAAAGAGCGTCACGATGCCGCACAGTGCGCCGGCGATCGGTAGCAGGGCCTTGAGGAAGAGGTCCTGGACCGCGTCGATGTCGGCGGTGAGAGAAGACAGCAGGTCGCCGCCGCGTTCGGTGCTGAGCCCGGCCGGGGCACGTCGCACCAGGCCGCGATAGACGCGAACACGCAGGTCAGCGAGGAGACGCAGGGCCGCATCGTGCCCGGCGAGGCGTTCGGCGTACCGCAGACAGGCCCGGCCGAACGCGAAGGCCTGCACGGCGGCGATGCCGACCTGGAGCGTGAGCAGCGGCGGACGCAGCGCGGAAGTGGCAATCAACCAGGCCGACGAGGCCGTAAGCCCGAGCGCGCTGACGGCGGCCGCCGCGCTGAGCCCGAAGGCGCCAAGAACGGAGGCTTTGCCGCCGCCTGGCTCGCTCTCGCCAACCTCCCCCTTCAGCTCAATCTGTTGCGAACGGGTCGCCAGACTCACCTGCGCTGGGATCGCCGGAATCTCCAGGTGCGGCGGCGCATCCAGCCTGATCACCACGTCGCAGAGCCCCAGCAGCGCCCGACGATGCGTAACAACCAGCACTGTCCGGCCGACGAGCCAGGAGCGCAGAGCCACCGTGATCGCGCGTTCCCCGGCCGCGTCGAGATGCTCGGTCGGCTCGTCCAGCAGCACGATCGGCGCGTCACGCAGAACCGCCCGCGCGAGTGCGACGCGCCGGGCCTGGCCGCCGGACAACGCCGTACCGTCGCGGCCGAGCCGCGCGTCGAGCGGGAAGTCGATCCCCGCGATGCACGCGGCCTCAGCGACCTGCGCGGCCGAGGCTCGCGGCAGGCCGAGCCGGATCGCCTCCGCCACCGTCGCCCCCGTCAGCCGAGGACGCTGCGGAACCCACGCGATATTTTCCCGCCACGCACGGAGATCCAGCTCAGCGAGACCGACCCCGTCAACGGTGATGTGCCCCGAGGTCGGCTGGTCGAAGCCGAGCAGAAGCTGCACGAGCGTGGACTTGCCGACGCCGCTCGCCCCGGTCACACCAGTCACCCGCCCCGGCGCGAGAGCGAAACTCGTCTCGCACAGCACGTCCCCCTCCCGGCCGTCCCGCTCGACCCGAACACGTTCGAAGCGGATCTCCGCGAACGCCGGGTCCTGCACAGTTCCGCTCCCCCGCACGGGAATCGGCGCCGCGAGCTCAGCAAGCATGCGATCCGCCGCACCGAGTCCGTCCGCCGCCTCGTGGTAGCGCGCGCCGAGTTGCCGCAGCGGCAGATACACCTCGGGCGCGCAGATCAGCACGGTAAGCCCGATGCGCAGCGAGAGCCCGCCGTCGGCCAGCCGCAATCCGATCGCGACGGCGACCAGCGCGACGGACGTCAGCGCGATGAGCTCCAGCGCGAGCGCGGACAGGAAGGCGATGCGCAGCGTGCCGAGCGTGGCCTTGCGATGCGCCTCGGCCGCGCGGCGGATGTGCACGGTCTGCCGACGTGCCCGGCCGAACGCGACGAGCGTGGGCAGACCGGCGACTACCTCGAGGAAGTGCCCGCCGAGCCGCTCCAGCGTGGCCCAGCGCACGGCCAGGTGGTCGCGGGTCTTCAGGCCGATCAGGATCATGAACAGCGGCACGAGCGGCAGCGTGGCGGCGATGATGACCGCGGAGAGCGCGTCGCTGCTCAGGATCCTGATGCCGAGCACGGCCGGGACGATCGCGGCGAGGGCGAGTTGCGGCAGGTAGCGCGCGAAATAGCCGTCGAGCGCCTCGATCCCCTGCGTGGCCAGCAGCGCGAGCTCGCCGGTGCGGGCGCGGTCGGCGGCGCGGGCCGGGCCGCGCACGAGGTGGCCGAGCAGGTCGGCACGGAGCCGGGATTTGACGGCCGTGGACGTGCGGACGGCGCAGGTCTCGCGGATCCAGGCGAGCAGCGCGCGTCCGCAGCCGGCCGCGATCAGCCCGGCGACCGGGTCGAAGTAGGAACCCCCGGCGTACGGCCGAAGCACCAGGTCCGCGACGAGACCGGCCAGCAGCGTCGCCTGTACGACGAGTAGTACCGCGTCGAGCGCGCCGATCAGCCCCAGCAGCACGAGGAAGATCCGCACCGGCCGGGCCCGGCGCAACAGGCGCGGATCCACCGGTCTCACGCGGAGCTCGGCTGCGTCGTCACGCGGGCGCGGAAGACCCAGTACGTCCAGCCCTGATACAGCAGCACGAGCGGCGTGAAGATCAGCGCGACCCAGCTCATCACGGTGAGCGTGTAATGGCTCGACGACGCGTTCGTCACAGTCAGGCTGAACGCCGGATTCGTGCTCGACGGCATCACGTCCGGGTGCAGCGCGAGAAACAGCGCGGCCGTCGTGGCCACGATCGCCAGTCCGGTGCCGACGAACGCCCAGCCGTCGCGCCCCTTCCACGTCCCGAACAGCCCGCCGAGCAGCGCGACCGCCGCCACCGCAGCCACTCCGAGCGTGACGCCGAACTGACTCGCCGAGGCCCCGAGCCGCACCAGCGTCCACGTCAAGAACGCGACCGCACTCGCCGCCGCAACCGGCCCAAGCCACACAACCTGCCGCCGAGCCCGCTCCCGCAACTCGCCGGTCGTCTTCGCGGCCAGGAACACGGCGCCGTGCAGCGTGAACACGCTCAGCGTCGTAAGACCGCCCACCAGCGCATACGGATTGAGCAACGTCAAAAAGTTGCCCGTGAACTCGTGCTGAGCATCGATCGGAACGCCGCGCACGATGTTCCCGAACGCGACGCCCCACAGCAGCGCGGGCACGATCGCAGCGATCGAGTGCGCCCAATCCCACCGCCTACGCCAGACCGAATCGGTGTCCTTGTTGCGGTATTCGATCGCAACGATACGAACGATCAGCGCGACGAGGATCAGCAGCAGCGCGAGATAAAAGCCGCTGAACAGCGTCGCGTACCAATCGGGAAACGCGGCGAACGTCGCCCCGCCCGCGACCACCAGCCAGACCTCGTTGCCATCCCAGACCGGCCCGATCGTACGCAGCAACACACCGCGCTCGGCCTCGGTCCGGCCGATCCGGAACATCAGCACGCCGACACCGAAGTCGAAGCCCTCAAGCAGGAAGTAGCCGCACCAGAGCACCGCGATGAGCGCGAACCAGAGGTTCTGCAGGGTCATTGATTCCCGTCCCTATGTGGCTCTGTGGCTCTTGGTTTCGGTCTCGGTCTCGGTCTCGGTCAGTACGCGAAGCCGAGTTGCGGATCCGTCGCCTCCGCGCCCTCAGCTGGCGGCTCACCAGGCCCTCGCCTGGCCGTGCGCAACATCAGCCCGACCTCGATGACCGCAAGTAGCGCATAGAGCAAGGTCAGCACGATCAGCGAGGTCCACATCGTCCCCGCGCCGACGCTAGGCGAGTTCGCGTGCCGCGTCTCCAGCACGCCGTAGACGACCCAGGGCTGACGCCCCATCTCAGTGAAGATCCAGCCGAAACTGGCCCCGATCGGCCCGAGCAGCACAGCCCACGTGGCAACGCGGTAAAACCACGTGGCGCCCCGCGTGTTCTTGCTCGTGCTCGTGCTCGCCGCAGCGACCTTGCGACGCGTATACCAGAGCCCCACCAACGCGATCAGCACCGCGAGCAGCCCGAAGCCGATCATGAAGCGAAAGGACCAGTACGTCACCGGAATGATCGGGTGGTACATCCCCGGCCCATACTTCGCGACCTCGGCGGCCTCAACGTCGTCGACCCCCTCCACCCGGCCGGAGAACGAACCGGTCGCAAGGAAGGACAACAGATGCGGGATCCGAATAGACCAGATCTCCTTGCCCCCATTGAGCGAACCAATAGTGAAGATCGAGAACGAAGCAGGCTGAGACGTGTGATAGAGCGCCTCAGCCGCAGCCATCTTCATCGGCTGCTGATCCGTCATGATCTTGCCGTCGACGTCCCCGCTGATCGCCGTCCCGACGCCGCCGAGCAAAGCGGACCAGAGCCCGAGCCGCATCGACGGCAGCATCGTGTCCCGGTGCTGCCCTCGCCGCAGATGCCACGCGGATCCGGCGACGAGCAGCATGCCGGAGATCAGAAACGCGGCCGTGATCGTATGCGCGAACGCGATCACCGCAGTCGAGTTCCCGAGCACGGCCCAGATGCTGGTCAGCTGCGCGACGTGCCGAGCCGAGTCGAGAACATACCCAACCGGATGCTGCATCCAGCCATTAGCCGCAAGGATGAAGTAGGCCGAAAGCGCCGTGCCACACGCAGCGATCCAAATACAAGCGGTATGCACGGCACGCGGCAGCCGATCCCACCCGAAGATCCAGAGCCCAAGAAACGTCGACTCAAGGAAGAACGCGAGCAGCCCTTCGATAGCAAGAGGCGCCCCGAAAATATCCCCGACGAAGCGCGAGTAGTCGCTCCACGCCATCCCGAACTGAAACTCCTGCACAATCCCGGTCGCGATGCCGAGCGCAAAGTTGATCAGGAAAAGCTTCCCCCAGAACTTCGTCGCCCGCAGGTAACGCTCGTCGCCGGTACGCAGCCACGCGGTCTGCAACACGGCGGTAAGGAACGCGGTGCCGATAGTCAGAGGTACGAACAGGAAGTGGTAAACCGTGGTGATGCCGAACTGCCAGCGAGCAAGCAGCAGCGCGTTCACGGAAGGCCGTTCCCTTCGGCTCGGTACCGCCGGAGTCCACCGACCGGCAGGCAGGCAAGGAGGGTCGATAGCATCACCAGCCTAATATCCGTAGTAGAAGAAATGACTGACCCAACCTCGGCGCGTCGCCCACCAAGGCAAGAATGCTTATATGCCCGCACGGCGAGCCGCCCGCCCCGCCACCCCCACTCAACCGCCCGCACCCACCCCGACCTCCGCCGCCCGCTGCCGTTAACCCCAGGGCGCGCAAGCACGGTGGGCCTGTTATCCGTCCAGCCGACGCCACGCTCTCGCCGCCGCTCGCCTCCGCTTATCGCCGGGCGCGCGGGCGCGGTGGGCCTGTTATCCGCCCATCGCCGACACCGCTTCGCCGCCCCTCGTCGCCGCACACGCCAGCCGCT